>Ga0209238_1000540_pt1 | contig 13714 bp, 13 predicted proteins | sample GraSoi013_1_20cm_FD_185823 | JGI IMG/M metagenome (GOLD analysis project Ga0209238, IMG submission 185823) | Grasslands soil microbial communities from the Angelo Coastal Reserve, California, USA - Sample 10_02_2013_1_20cm (SPAdes) (version 2) | ecosystem: Environmental > Terrestrial > Soil >...
CACTGGAGTCTGCGGCTGCTCTACCTGGTGTTCGGCACCATGGCGCTGCAGAACAGCGTGTTCGCGTGGTGCAGCGGCCACCGCGCCCACCACCTGCACGTCGACGACGTGGACCGCGACCCGTACTCGGCGCGGCGCGGGTTCTGGTTCTCGCACATCGGCTGGATGCTGCGCCACTACCCGAGCGGCAGGCCCGACTTCTCCAACATCCCGGACCTCAGGCGCGATCCGATGCTGGCGTTCCAGCACCGCTACTACGTGCCGCTCGCGCTGGCGACCAACATCGGCCTGCCGCTCGTGGTGGGAATCCTGTTCCACGACCTGTGGGGCATGTTCATCCTCGCGGGCGTGCTGCGGCTGGTGTGGAGCCATCACGTCACCTTCTTCATCAACTCGCTCGCCCACATGTGGGGCAGCCGGCCGTACACCGAGGACAACAGCGCACGCGACAACCCGGTGCTCGCGGTCATCACCTACGGCGAGGGCTATCACAACTTCCACCACATCTTCGCGCATGACTATCGCAACGGCGTGCGCTGGTGGCAGTGGGATCCGACCAAGTGGCTGATCGCGGGCCTGCAGCTGTTCGGCCTGACCCGGCGCCTGAAGCGCACGCCGGTGTTCCAGATCCAGCGCGCGCTGCTCGCCATGCAGTTCACACGTGCCCGCGAGCGGCTGGCGAACACCGCGAACGCGGGTCACTCGCACATCGAACAGCTGCGCGCGCACCTGGCTCACGAGTACGAGAGCTTCCTCGCCGCGGTGGCCGACTGGGCGCGCGTCAAGGAGCAGTGGCTCGGCGAGAAGAAGCGCGCGGTGCTGGAGCAGTGGGAACAGGTGGACCTGCAGAGCAAACTGCGGGAGATCGAGCGCCGCCTCTCCCTGCAGCTGCGCCGCATGCGCATGCTGCAGGCGCAGCTCGCGTAGTTGAATTGGCCGACGCGGGCTGCGCCCGCCTCGGCAGGCCAGCCCATCGACTGAATCAAACTCGCCGGCAAAAGGCGCGACTTTTGCCCGCGAAAAAATCGCGTGCGACGGCGGCCCTTTCGGCGAGCCACCCCTTCGTCTGCTTGCGGCTGGCACGCCCGGTGCTGTTGGTGCACCATGCGCGCGTGGGGCGCATCTTCGAAGTCAGAAAGCACACGATGTTCGCGCGGTGGAACCGCATGGCGAAGCAGTTCGCCCGCATCGCGAAGGACATCACCATGGCGGTGAAGGCCGGCGGCACCGACCCGGCGTCCAACCCCGTGCTGCGGCGGACCATCCAGAACGCGCGCGCCGTCAACATGCCGAAGGACCGGATCGAGGCGGCGATCAAGCGCGCCGCGGGACGCGACGCCGCCAACTACCAGCAGGTGCTGTACGAGGCCTATGCGCCGCACGGCGTGGCGCTGCTGGTGGAAACGGCGACCGACAACCCGACGCGCACCGTCGCGGCGGTGCGCAACATCGTCACCAAGGGCGGCGGCAATCTGGCCACCACCGGCAGCGTCAGCTTCCTGTTCCGCAAGATGGGCGTGTTTCGCCTGAATCCGGCGGGGATCGACCAGGACGATCTCGAGCTGTACCTCATCGACCACGGACTCGAGGAGATGGGCGAGAGCGCCGGCGAGAAGGGCGAGCCGCAGCTGGTGATCCGCTGTGCCTTCGCCGATTTCGGCCGGCTGCAGGAGGCCCTCGAAGCGCGTGGCCTCGCGCCGCTGTCGGCCGAGCATGAGTACATCTGCACCGTGCCGAGCGAGCTGCCGGAGCAGCAGGCGACCGAGGCCCTCACGGTGATCGACCGCCTGGAGCAGGACGAGGACGTTCAGCAGGTGTTTCACACCCTCGCCTGAGCGCCCCGGCCGGGCGCCGCGCCCCCGCCCGCGCTATGCTCGATGGCGTGTACCCGTATCGCCTCGAGCCGGCCCGGATCGCAGATGCCGCGTTGCTGGCGGGGATGTCGCAGGAGTTGGTGGAGAGCGGACTCAGGCCCGCCTGGGATGCGGCGCGCATCGCCTGGCACATCCGCCACCCGGACAGCGTGGTGCTGGCGGCACGGGCCGGGACCGCCATCGTCGGTTTCGCCATCATGCGCTACGCCGATGACTCCGCTCACCTGAACCTGCTGGCGGTCGCGCCTGATCACCGCCGCCGCGGTATCGCGCGGCGCCTGGTGAAGTGGCTCGAGGAGACCGCACTGACCGCCGGCACCTTCACCATCGCGCTCGAGCTGCGCGCGGGAAACGCCGGCGCACGCGCCTTCTATGCGGCGCTCGGCTACCGCGAGCTGGCGCGCGTTCAGGGCTACTACCAGGGGCGCGAGTGCGCCATCCGCATGGTGCGGGACGTGGCGCATCAGCCGCGCAGCGACGCCGCGCCGCCACCGGCACCCTGACGGCATGGCTTCAGGACGGCTGTGGCTCGACCCGGAAGTCGAACTCGTAGGAGTGCGAGCCGTCCGCGGCGACGATGATATTCATCTTGCCGCTGAGTCCCTTGAGCTCGCCGGTGCCGGAATCCGGCACCACGGTGACGGATGAGACGGGCTTGCCCCGATTCATGGTGGCGCTGTGCTGCAGGACGAAGCTGCCGCTGCGCCCTATGAGCGTTCCGGTCACGCGCTCCAGCGCCACATAGGCGGCGGAACCCTTCACCTCGGTCTGGGTGGCCAGCATTTCGCCCTTGCTGATCGCCTCCAGCTCGCCGTGAAAGCGCTTGTCGATGGTCAGCCGGCCCAGGTTTGCGGCCCGGGCGATCTGCGTGTCAGGTTTCTGCGGCGTGACTTTCACCTCGAAGGGTCCCGTGATGCGCTGACTCATGTGGGCGGTCTCCTTCAAGTCAGTCCGGCATCGGCGTCATCTGCCCGGTGAGCGCATCCTCGAAGCCGAAGTTGCGCAGGTCCCGCACCCGTTGCGGAAACAGGATGCCGTCGAGGTGATCGATCTCGTGCTGCACGACACGGGCGTGAAACCCCTCCACCGTCCGGTCGATCGGCGCGCCGTGCGCATCGAAACCCTGGTAGCGCAGGCGGCGCAACCGCGGCACCAGCCCGCGCATCCCGGGCACCGACAGGCACCCTTCCCAGCCCTCATCCAGCTCGCTGCCGAGCGGCGTGAGCACCGGATTCACCAGCACGGTGTAGGGAACGGGAGTGAGGTGCGGGTAGCGCGGGTTGTCGCGCAGCTCGAAGATGACCACGCGCGCGCTCACGCCGATCTGCGGGGCGGCTATGCCGGCACCACTCAAGGCGCGCATGGTGTCGTCCATGTCGGTCACCAGCGCCGCCAGCTGCGCATCGAAGCGCGTCACGGCCTCTGCCACCTCGCGCAGCAATGGCTCACCCATTTTCAGCACGCGCCGCACCGCCATGGGTGGACGCCTCGCTAGCGGCGCCGGACCGGGTCGCCCGGTACGACCGCGATCGAGATGCGGTGATCGCGAAACACCAGCGCCTGCTCGCGCACGCCGTCCGCCGCGGCGGCAGCCGCCTGCTCGGCGCGCGCCACCGCCTCCGTCACGCGATGATGGTGCGGGGACAGATCGCACACCGGGTCGGCGTTGTCGGCGTCGCCGGTCAGCAGGTACGCCTGGCAGCGGCAACCGCCGAAGTCGCGGGTCCTCTCCGGACAGCTGCGACAGGGCTCCTTCATCCACGCCTCGCCGCGAAAGCGGTTGAAGGCCGGCGAGTCGTACCAGATGGCGCGGATGTCCGAGTCACGCACATTGGGGAGCTGCAGTCCGGGCAACATGCGCGCCGCGTGACAGGGCAAGGCCGTGCCGTCGGGCGCGATCCCCAAGAATACCGACCCCAGGCCGCTCATGCAGGCCTTGGGGCGGGTCTCGAAGTAGTCCGGCACCACGAAATAGATCTGCATCCTGTTGCCCACGCGCTCGCGAAAGCGCCGCGTGGTCGCTTCCGCACGCTCGAGCTGTGCACGGCTGGGCAGGAGGTGCTCGCGGTTGAGCCATGCCCAGCCGTAGTACTGCGTGTTGGCGAGCTCCACGTACTGCGCGCCCATCGCTTCTGCCATCTCGAGGATCTCGCCCACGTGATCGATATTGAGCCGGTGCAGCACCACGTTCAGCACCATCGGATAGTCGTGCTGGCGGATGAGTGCGGCCACCTTCGACTTCAGCTCGAAGGTGCGCGTGCTGGAGAGGAAATCATTCAGCTCGCGCGTGCTGTCCTGGAACGACAGCTGGATGTGATCGAGCCCGGCCGCCTTCAGCGAACGAATGCGCGCCTCGGTCATGCCGATGCCGGAGGTGATCAGGTTGATGTAGTAACCGAGCGCGTGCGCCTGCGCGACGATCGGCTCGAGGTCATCGCGCGCCAGCGGCTCCCCGCCCGAGAGCCCGAGCTGCACCGCGCCGAGGGCGCGCGCCTGGCGCAGCACGCGGATCCAGTCCTCGGTGCCGAGCTCCGGTCCGGTGTTGGCAAAGTCGGTCGGGTTGTAGCAGAACACGCAATGCAGCGGGCAGCGGTAGGTCAGCTCCAGCAGCAGCCACAGCGGCGGCCCGGGAGCGCTCGCGCTGCGCGGCGCCTGCGACATGCCCACCGCCGCGTTGGGCGCGGCGAGTCCGTGTCCGACCGGTGTCGCGCCGCTCACTCGCGCAGCTCCAGCCAGTGCTTGTCGAGCGCCAGCGCCACGAAGGCGGTGACGTCGCCCGCGAGCCCGGCGACACTGTAGGTGCGTTCCAGGTCGGTCACGATGTCGGTGAGCGTGCGCACGCCGTCGCAGCGGCTCAGGATCGCGCCGGCGCTGCTGTTGAGCCTGACCATGCCTTCAGGATACAGCAGCACGTGCGCCTCCTGCGCCGGCTCCCACTGCAGGCGCATGCCGTGCGCGATCGCCGGCTTCGTGCTCCCCGGGATATCGCTCATTGCGTCACTCCGTAGGCAAGCGCCATGGCATCGTTCATCTGCCACAGAACGTCGAGCTTGAATTGCAGCACCTCGAGCGCGCGCTCCTGCGCGGCGCGCGTGCGAAACCGATCGAGCGTCAGGGCGAGGGCGAACTCGACGTCGCGCCGCGCCAGGCTGAGGCGGCTCTGGAAGTACTTCAGTCCCGTCTGGTCGATCCACGGGTAGTGCTCCGGCCAGGTGGCCAGTCGCTGTTTGTGGATCTGCGGCGCGAACAGCTCCGTGAGCGAGGCGCACACGGCTTCCGGCCAGGGCGAACGGCGTGCGAAATTCACGTAGGCATCGACCGCGAAGCGCACCCCCGGCAGCAGCTGCTGCAGGCTCTCCACCTGAGCACGCGTCAGGCCCACCGCCTCGGCGAGCCGCAGCCACGACTCGATCCCACCGGCATCCTCGCCGTAACCGTCGTGATCGAGAATGCGCTGCACCCAGTTGCGGCGCACGCCACGGTCGTCGCAATTGGCGAGGATGGCGGCGTCCTTGATGGGAATGCTGATCTGGTAATAGAAGCGGTTCGCCACCCAGCCGCGAATCTGCGCCGCCGTGGCCTTGCCGGAATTCAACATCACGTTGAACGGATGGTGGATGTGGTAGGCGCGGCCGCGCTCGCGCAACTGCTGCTCGAATTCCGCGGCAGTCCAGGCCGCCACCGTCACAGCTCGATCTCCAGCCCATCCCACGCCACTTCGATCCCGCGGCGCGTCAGCTCGGCGTGCTCGGGCGAGCTCTCATCGAGGATCGGGTTGGTGTTGTTCACGTGGATCAGGATCCTGCGGGTGCCGGCCGCAAGCTTGTCGAGCCACTCGAGCATACCCCCGGGGCCGCTCTGGGGCAGGTGTCCGATGTCGCGCGAGCGTTTCGCCGACACCCCGAGTCGGATCATCTCGTCATCGCTCCAGAACGTACCGTCGACCAGCACGCAGGCGGCGGCCTGCATGGCGCGCCATAGTCGCGGTTCGATGGCGGCGAGGCCGGGCGCATACACCGCCGTCGCGCCGGTGCCCTCATCGCCGATCACCAGCGCCACATTATCCCCTGCCACCGGGGACTCGCGGTTGGGCGAGTAAGGGGCGGGCCTGCCGGCCACGGCGAGCGCCCGCCATTGCACGCCGCTGACCCCGTCGACGGCGAAGGCGCGCCCGTCGGGGATCATGGCGCGCCGCTCGACGCCGCAGTAGTGCCCCAGCACGGCGAAAACCGGATTGCCGCGCGTCAGGTCCGCATTGACATTGTCGGTGCACCACACCGGCAGGGCCGCCCTGGATTCCCGCAACATGAACAGACCGGCGCTGTGATCGATCTGCCCATCCACCAGCACGATGCCGCTGATGGCGGTATCGCGCGGCGCGCGCGCCGGCTGCAGCACCGCATTCGCCTGCAGCTGGGCGAGGATGTCGGGGGAGGCATTGACGAGCGCCCACTGGAGTGGGTCGCGGCCTCTCACGCAGATGGAGGATTGGGTTCTCGGCCGCGCCCGCAGGGTGCCGTTGCGGACGCCCGAGCAGTTACGGCAGTTGCAGTTCCACTGAGGAAAGCCGCCGCCGGCAGCAGACCCCAGCACTCTGATTTTCACAACGCATCGAGGCTCACAAGGCGCTCGGGCCCAGCGCCCCCGGTCCCCGGCTCAGCGCCTGGCGATATACAGCGTGATCTCCATGCCGAAGCGGCAACTCGGTCGCCTGCGGAATTTCCCAGCGCATTGGCATTCTCCTTCGTGGAATGAGTCTAACTAGAATAGCGGATCCCGGCGCATGCCGCAAAGCCTGGCGGCACCTGCCCTGTGGATCGTCTGTGGATTACGTGTGCATAAACGTCCCGATGCGCCTCACGAGGACACGATCCTCGCTTTGATGGCCTCGTATTCCGCATCGGTGATGAGTTTCGCGTCCAGCAGTTTCCTGGCTTCCTGCAGGCGCCGCACCGCGTCGCCATCGGCCGTCGCGCCCGCCGCGGCAGCTCCTGACATCAGCTGGATCCCGCCGGATCGCGCCCGCAATTCCTCCAGCTCGCGGACCCGGCGCTTCTCGCGCCACGCCTGGTCCTGCGCCTGGCAGATGCGGTATACCGCCTGCGCCTGCTCCTTGCGCAGCCCCTGAAAATCGACCCGCTGCGAGCCCTGCGCACCGAGCGAGGCGAGGTCGGTGGCCTTGCCGGCGCGCAGCGTCAGATCCGCGCCGATCACCCCCACCCGCAAGGTCACCTCCTCGAGGTCCTGCCAGCGGATGGTGGAGACATCGAAACCCGCGATGAGCCTGCGCACCAGCACCACCAGCCTGCCGCTGGTGGCGGCGATCAGCAGCCGCCGGTGCGACAGCGCGAAGATCCGCCGCTGGATCGCCCAGGCTTCCAGGGTCTCACCGGGAATCAACACCGAGCGCAGCTCCGCGAGCGGCTTCTCGACACCGTCCCCGTCCCAAGCTGTTGCGTCCCTCATGCTCGCACGCCTTCGGCCGCGTTATTTCTTCTTGGCGATCTCGGCGCGAAATTCCCGCAGTTTCGCCTTGACGGCGCGCGCGTTCGCCGGACCCATGCGGATCAGCAGCTTCTGTCCGGCCGAGCGGCCCTCCAGATCAGCGTCGGCGTATTCGTAGAAGACCCTGGGCTGCACCAGCTTGATCGGCGCCGGCACCTCCGGCGCCTGCAGCAGGTGATCGATCACCTCCACCAGCCGATCGTTGAAGTACTTGCCGGGATAGCCCAGGTCCTCGTAAGCCTGCTGGAACAGCGGATACAGCCGCTGGTACACCAGGGCGAGTGCCTTCACGTCCGTGGCCTGCAGCACTCGCACCAGCGGCGCATAGCGCTCGAAGTTGGCATCGCTCAGGGTCGTGATCTCGCCCTGCGTGGCGATGACGCTCTGTCCCGGCGTCGGTTTCACGGGCCGCAGCTCCACGGCCACCTTCCTGCGCGGCAGGTTATCGATGGTGGCGACGAGGTGGCGCACGATGTTCTGCGGCACCAGAAACTGCTCGACGGCATGGCGGCCGAGCACACCGGCGAGCGAATCGTGCACGACCGGGTCACTGTCGTTCAGCGCCGGCAAGGCGGCAGCGCCCGCCGCGTTGTCAGCCGCGATCGGATGCGCGATCTGCGGCTCGGTGCTCACCGACGGGGGCGCCGCGGGAGCTACCACCGGCGTCGCGGCGGCGGGACGCGGTCGCGATGCGTACCAGTACCAGCCGCCGAGGGCGATCACGGCCGCGACCACGATCCCGATGAGCCACGCGATCTTGCGGCGCGCCGCGCTCTCGACATCCTCTTCCCACATCCTCCGACACCTTGGGCTCAAGGGACGAGTCGATCACTTTACTCCCCTCGTGAGGCTGCGGCTGTGTTTCAATCGCAGCATGCCCGCTGCCTTCCACCCGGCCGTCGCCCGATGGTTCGCACGCACCTTCGAGGCGCCCACGCCCGCGCAGCGCGCGGCCTGGCCGGCGATCGCGGCGCAGCGTCACGTGCTGCTCGCGGCCCCCACCGGCTCGGGCAAGACACTGGCCGCATTCCTCGCGGTGATCGATGAGCTGGTGCGCAGCGGTGTAGCCGCGGGGGGGCCGCTGCCGGATGAGACGCTGGTGGTGTATGTGTCGCCGCTCAAGGCGCTCTCCAACGACATCCACCGCAACCTGGAGGCGCCGCTCGCCGGCATCCGCGCGCAGCTGCGCGCGCTGGCTCTGCCGGACGTCGACATCCGCACCTTCGTGCGCACCGGCGACACGCCCCAGCGCGAGCGCGCGGCCAGCGCCAGGCGCCCCCCCCACATCGTGGTCACCACACCCGAGTCGTTGTACATCCTGCTCGGTTCCGAGTCCGGCCGGCGGATGCTCGCGAGCACCCGCACGGTGATCGTCGATGAGATCCACGCCATGGTCGGCGGCAAACGCGGCGTGCATCTGTCGCTCACACTCGAGCGGCTCGAATCCCTCGCCGGTCGCAAACTCACGCGCGTGGGCCTGTCCGCCACGCAGAAGCCCGTCGAGGAGGTGGCGCGCTTCCTGGTCGGCACACGCAACCTGCGCGCCGATGGCGCCGCCGACTGCACCATCATCGACTCGGGGCACGTGCGCGAGCGCGACCTGCAGCTGGAGATCCCCGCCTCCCCTCTCGAGGCGGTGATGTCGGGGGAGGTGTGGACGCAGATCTACGACCGCCTCGCGCAGCTCGTGAGCGAGCACCGCACGACGCTGGTGTTCGTCAACACCCGGCGGCAGGCCGAGCGCATCGCGCGGCATCTGTCCGAGCGCCTGGGCGAGCAACACGTCACCGCGCACCACGGCAGCATGGCAAAGGAGTCGCGCCTCTCGGCCGAGAGCCGGCTGAAGCGCGGCGAGTTGCGCGCACTGGTGGCCACCGCGTCCCTGGAGCTCGGGATCGACATCGGCGAGGTGGATCTGGTGTGCCAGCTCGCCTCGCCGCGCTCGATCGCCGCCCTGCTGCAGCGCGTCGGGCGCTCGGGCCACTCGCTGGGCGGCACGCCCAAGGGGAGGCTGTTTCCGCTGTCACGCGATGACCTGGTGGAATGCGCAGCGCTGCTGGCCGCGGTGCGCCGCGGGGAGCTCGACCGGTTAGGTATGCCGGTGAAGCCGCTGGACGTGCTCGCGCAGCAGATCGTCGCGGAGGTCGCGGCACGCGAATGGGACGAGCAGAGCCTGTACGCGCTGCTGCGCGGGGCGTATCCGTATCGGGATCTGGAGCGCGCCGAGTTCGACGAGGTGCTGCGCATGCTCGCCGAAGGCTACAGCACGCGCCGCGGCCGGCACGGGGCGCTCATTCATCACGACGCCGTGAATCATCGGGTCACGGGACGGCGCGGCGCGCGGCTGACCGCCATCACCTGCGGCGGCACCATTCCCGACAACGCCGACTACCAGGTCATTCTCGAGCCGCAGGCGCAGTTCGTCGGCACGGTGAACGAGGATTTCGCGGTCGAGAGTCTGCAGGGCGACGTCTTCCAGCTGGGCAATGTGTCCTACCGCATCCTGCGTGTGGAGCAGGGCCGGATCCGCGTCGAGGATGCGCGCGGCGAGCCGCCCTCCATTCCGTTCTGGCTCGGCGAGGCGCCCGGGCGGACCGATGAGCTGTCGGCGAGCGTCTCGCGACTGCGCCTGGAGCTCGAGGCGCGGCTGGGTCAGGGACTCGAGGCGGCGACGCAGTGGCTCGTGGCGCAGGCGGGCATCGCAGCCCCCGCCGCGCTGCAGCTGGTGAGCTATCTGGCCGCGGCGCGCGCCGCGCTCGGGGCCGTGCCGACCCAGCAGACGGTGATCTTCGAACGCTTCTTCGACGAAGCCGGCGGCATGCAGCTGGTCATTCACTCGCCCTTCGGCAGTCGCATCAATCGCGCCTGGGGACTGGCACTGCGCAAGCGCTTCTGTCGCTCGTTCAACTTCGAGCTGCAGGCGGCGGCGACCGAGGACACCATCGTGCTGTCGCTGACCACGGCGCACAGCTTCGAGCTCCCCGAGGTCGCCCGTTACCTTCATTCCGCCACGGTGCGGCCGCTGCTGGTGCAGGCGTTGTGCGCCGCCCCGATGTTTCCGGTGCGCTGGCGCTGGAGCGCGGCGATCGCACTTGCCTTGCCGCGCTATCGCGGCGGCAGGAAGGTGCCGGCACCGCTGGCGCGCATGGCGGCGGAGGACCTGCTCGCGGGGGTATTCCCCGACCAGCTCGCGTGCGCCGAGAATCTCGCGGGCGAGCTGGAGATTCCGGATCATCCGCTGGTGCGCCAGACGATCCGCGACTGTCTCGAAGAGGCGATGGATATCGGCGGACTCGAGCGGCTGCTGCGCGCTCTGGAGGCGGGCCGCATCCAGGTCATCGCGCGCGATCTGACCGAGCCCTCGCCGCTCGCGCTGGAAGTGCTGTCCGCAAGGCCCTACGCGTTTCTGGATGACGCGCCGCTGGAGGAGCGGCGCACCCAGGCGGTGATGAGCCGGCGCTGGCTCGATCCGCAGAGCGCCGCCGACCTCGGCAGGCTCGACCCCGAGGCCATCCGCCGCGTGCGCGAGGAAGCCTGGCCCGATGCCGCCAGCGCCGACGAGCTGCACGATGCGCTCCTGTGGCTCACGTTCCTGACCGAAGCGGAGGTCGAGCGCGGTGCGCTCTGGCCCGCTCTGATCGCCACCCTGGTCGCGCAGCAGCGCGTGACCCGCCTCCGCGCCGCGGGGGCGCGGCTGTGGGTCACGGCCGAGCGACTGCCGCTGTTTACGGCCCTGTACCCGGATGCGAGCCCCGAGCCCGCGGTGGTGACGCCCGCGGCGCACGCGCACGCCTTCGGCGCGGAAGGCGCGCTGGTGGAAGTGGTCCGCGGGCGCCTGGAAGGTCTCGGCCCCACGACCGCGCCCGCGCTCGCGGCCGATCTCGGCGTGCCCACGGCACGGGTCGAAGCCGCGCTCGCGGTGCTGCAGGCGGAGGGCTTCGCGATGCGCGGCGCATTCACCGCGGAAGCGCCGGCGGCCACCGAGTGGTGCGAACGGCGGCTGCTGGCACGAATCCACCGCTACACCGTGCGGCGCCTGCGCGCGGAGATCGAACCGATCGAAGCGCGGGACTTTCTGCGCTTCCTCATCGAGTGGCAGCGCGTCACGCTCAGCGGTCGCATGGAGGGACCGGACGCGGTGGGCGCGGTCCTGGCGCAGCTGGAGGGATTCGAAGCGCCGGCCAGCGCGTGGGAGACCGAGATCCTGCCCAACCGCATCGGCGAGTACGAGCCCGCCTGGCTCGATGAGCAATGTCTCGCCGGCCGTTTCGTGTGGACGCGGCTCAGCGCCCGCCGCAGCGACCCGGCGCGCGGCGCGGCGCCGGTGCGCGCCACGCCGATCGTGCTGCTCGCGCGGCGCAATGTACGCCTGTGGTCGACCCTGACCGGGTCGGTGGATGCGACGCACCTGTCGGCGAGCGCGCAGCGCGTGGCGCAGTATCTGTCCGCGCATGGCGCATCCTTCTTCGATGAGATCGCCTCCGGCACCGGGCTCCTGCCCTCGCAGACCGAGGAGGCGCTCGCGGAGCTGGTCGCGCTGGGGCTCGTCAACTCCGACAGCTTCGCGGGACTGCGCGCGCTGCTGGTGCCGGCTGACCGGCGCCGCCCCGCGATGGGCGGACGGCGACGACGGCGCATCGCGCTGTTCGGGATGGACGCCGCGGGACGCTGGTCGTGCATCGCACGCCCCGCGCCCACCGCGCCTGATCAGGACGCCGCAGCACGCGAGCGAGCACTCGGGGAGGAGACCGTGGAGCACCTGGTGCGCACGCTGCTGCGCCGCTGGGGAGTGGTGTTCTGGCGACTGTTGGCGCGCGAGGCCGATTGGCTGCCGCCGTGGCGCGATCTGCTGATGTGCTGCCGGCGCCTCGAGGCGCGGGGCGAGATTCGCGGCGGGCGCTTCGTCGCCGGCTTCAGCGGCGAGCAGTACGCCGCGCCCGAGGCGATCGGCTTGCTGCGCGAGGCGCGCCGCAAGCCGCGCGAGGGGCACTACGTGTCGCTCTCGGGCGCCGACCCGTTGAACCTGGTCGGCATCCTCACCCCGGGTGCGCGGCTGCCTTCGCTGAGCGGTAACCGAGTGCTGTATCGCGATGGCGTGCCGATCGCGCTCCTGGCGGGGGGTGAGGTGAGCTTCCTCGAGGAGCTGCCCGCGCCGCAGCAGTGGGAAGCGCGCAACCTGCTGCTGCGCCGGCAGGTGCCGGCCCAGCTCGCCGACCTGGCTTGAGAACGGCCGCTCAGGTCTTCTTGTGCGCCTCCTGCCACTTCTTGACGGCGGCCATGGTGTTCTCGACATGCTGGTCGGGCTTCATGGCCGTATAGGAATAAATGATTTGCCCGGTGGGCGCGATCACGTATGAGGTGCGGTTGGCGTACTCAGGGTGATCGGCGAGCACGGAGTCATAGGATTTCATGATCGAGCCGTCCCCGTCGGAGGCCACCGGGAACTTGTTCTCGCACTTCTGGACCGAGAACTCGTCGAGCTTCGCGATCGGGTCGTGCGACACGCCCACCACGGTGGCGCCCAGCGCCTTGAACTGAGCGGCCGCTTCGGCGAACTTGTGCGCCTCGATGTTGCATCCTGGCGTGAAAGCCGCCGGGTAGAAATACAGCACCACCGGTCCCTTCTTCAGGGCATCGGCCAGCGAGAACCGGAACTCCTTGCCCGCGAGCGATGCCACCGTGCTGAAATCCGGTGCCTTCGCGCCGTCGGGCAGCGCGGCATACAGCGGAAGCGCAACCAGTATGGTGAGTGCCCCTGCGAAATAGCGTCGCATGATCGTCTCCCGTATCGATGAGGCGAAGGGCGGCCATCATCGGCCAAGGCGGCCGGGCACGCCAGTCTCGTCGTGGCGCGGGCGTTCCGGCGCATAGCCGACCAACTCGACATAGCCGCGCCCGGCGATGCTGCGCCCGGCGCGCGCTCCGCTGACATCCACCGCGCCCTCCCAGTAATCGGGCGTGGTCCTGAGCTCCTGATCGGCAAGCACGGGACGTACGCTCAGCTCGAGCGCGAGCGCGGGCACACGCAGGCGCCAGAGCGCCGGGTAGCGGGTCCCCTGCGCGTTGCTCCAGTGATCTGTGACCTCGATGCTCACCTCTTCATTGGACAATGGGCGGGAGCGACCGGCCGCCTCCACCCAGGTTCCGGCGCTGTGCGGATCGCGGGTGTCGTCCCGATCGCGCAGTGCGTAGAACATCAGCGCCGTGCCGTCGTTCAGCTGCAGCGCGAACCAGTCCCAACCCACCTCCGGCGCGCTTAAGCCCCCGCTGCCCCACTCGCGATCGAGCCATGCCAGGCCGTGAAGCCCAAGCGGGTGACCCTCGCGGATCAGGCG
>Ga0209238_1000543_pt1 | contig 13691 bp, 12 predicted proteins | sample GraSoi013_1_20cm_FD_185823 | JGI IMG/M metagenome (GOLD analysis project Ga0209238, IMG submission 185823) | Grasslands soil microbial communities from the Angelo Coastal Reserve, California, USA - Sample 10_02_2013_1_20cm (SPAdes) (version 2) | ecosystem: Environmental > Terrestrial > Soil >...
CCAGCAGAGCCTTCCCGAGGTCGGCTATGTCGTGCTGAACGAGCAGATCCCCACGGGTGATGGTGTGACGAGCAGCGGCCTGACCGTGAACATGATCCACGTGTATCTCCAGAATTTCGTGGCCGGCATCCCGACGCCCGCAGGCGAGATCATCGTCGGCTCCGCCACCAGCTCGGTCGGTCCCTGAAGCGACGGACGGTCTTTCGATCGTAGTGGGAGCCGTCCGGCTTACCGGACGGCTCTTTGCATTCCCGGCCGAGACTCGCGCTACCTTTAGGATCACCGCCCATGCCCACGACCTTTACCCGCTTTCCGAGCCCCCTCGGCGAGCTCGTACTGACCGCGTCGGACACCGCACTGAGCGGAGTGTTCTTTCCGGTCAGCCGCAACCGCTCCGCACCCGAGGCCGCGTGGGCGGAAGACGACGGCCGCGGCCCGGCGGGTGCGTTGCTGGCCCGCGTCCGCGAGCAACTGACCGAGTACTTCGAGGGGACCCGCACGAGCTTCGACCTGCCGCTCGACGCCGCGGGCTCGGCGTTCGAGCGACGCGTGTGGGAGCTGCTGTGCACCATCCCCTACGGCGCCACCACCAGTTACGGCGCACTGGCGCGCCAGCTCGGCGACCTGCGCGCGACGCGCGCGGTGGGCGCCGCCAACGGCAAGAATCCCATCCCTATCATCGTTCCCTGCCACCGGGTGGTCGGCGCGCGCGGGGAGTTGACGGGCTTCGGCGGCGGCCTCGATCGAAAGCGCTGGCTGCTCGAGCACGAGGGCGTGCTGCTGATGTTGGGAAAGGCCTGAACCGGACCCCACTGACCCTGGGCGCAAGCCCGGGGATCACGGTGGGTGGTAGCTTCAAGGCTGCGCCACAAGCCCAGGAGTCCTTGCATGCCCGTCAAGCGCAAGCCAAAACGGCGCACCAATCCCGACCGCGCACTCCGCGATCACGTGCTCGAGCTGCTGCGCGGCGGTCACGCTCACGTCACGCCCCGGGACGCGATCGGCGACTGGCCGGCCGCGCTGCGGGGTGCCAGGCCCGCCGGGCAGCCCTTCACGCCGTGGCGCTTGCTCGAGCACGTCCGTATCTCGCAATGGGATATCGTCGAGTTCACGAAGAGCGCGGAGCACGTCTCCCCCAAGTGGCCCGCGGGCTACTGGCCCGAGCAGGACGCCCCACCCGATGCGGACGCCTGGGACACGAGCGTGGCGCAGGTGGAGCGCGACCTCCGCGTCATGGAGCGCTTGGTGGCCGATCCAAAGACCGACCTGTTCGCCCGCATCCCGCACGGCACCGGTCAAACCGTGCTTCGTGAAGCGCTGGTGCTGGCCGACCACAACTCGTACCATCTCGGCCAGCTCGTGCTGCTGCGACGCCTGCTCGGCGCCTGGAAGAAAGACTAGGCTTCGCTCACCGCGCCGCCGCTCCCTGTACATCCAGGCCCATTTCCTCGAGGAACGTGCTTCCCCCCGCGTCCAGGCCGAAGCGGCGCTCGACGCGAGTCAGCACCAGCCGCTCGCGTGCCCGCGTCATGCCCACATAGAGGAGGCGCCGGGCCTCCTGGATCTCGGTCTCCCGATTTTCCGTGGACTCGCGATAGCCCGGGATCTGGTAGTCCTCGACTCCGATGATGTACACCCGGGCGAATTCCAGGCCCTTGGTCGAGTGTAGTGTGAGCAGGTTGACCCGATCGGGCGCGACCTCGATGCCCTCCGACGTCGAGAGCGCCACCCGCTCGAGCAGCCTGTCGATGCTCTCCTCGAGCGTTCCCCCTCTCCACGTAGTGGAAAGGGGGTCAGGGGGTGAGGGCTCGTCAATCAGCGCCCGCAGCCGGGCGACCGCGGCGGGATATCGCTGCGCGGGGTCGGGCTCGGCCCGGAGGCGCGTCATGAGCGCGCGCCCCCCGAGCCGCTCGATCACTTCGTCCACCGACGGTGCAGCCGTCTGACCGGTGCGCTCGCGCTCCAGCTGGTAGAACTCCAGCGCGTCGCTGTAGCGGCCCAGCGTATAGAATTTCGCGAGTTTGAACAGCAGGTCGCGCTCTCCGTTACCCGCCCCCTGTTCCAGCGCAAAGGCCAGTCCGAGGTAGTCGAGCACGTTGACCAGAACCGCCTTGCGCGCGCGAATCCCGCGGCGCCGCTCGAGCTCACGGTACACGCGGGCCAGCGTGACCGCGTCGTCCAGCGCGTGGTGCGCCCGGCCGGCGTCGATCCCGAACCGCAGGGCCAGGTCCTCGAGCTTGGCGCTGTCGCGTGAGAGGGAGCGAGCGAGCGGCAGGGTGTCGTAGAACACCAGGCCGTCCACGCCGGCCTGTCCGGCCGCGAGCCGGCGCAGCACGGGAATGTCGAACTGCTGGCCGTTGTGGGCGATGAGGACGTCGTCGCCGACGAAGGCGCGAAACTCGGGCCAGACCTGGGCGAACGAGCGTGCGTCCCGGACATCGCCGTCCGTGTAGCCGTGGATCGCGCTGGCCCGCGGCGAGATCGGTTGGTACGGCTGGACCAGCGTGTGAAACCGGTCGACGATCTCGCCCCGCTCGACCCGCGCGGCGCCGATCTCGACGACCCCGCAGCTGGCGACGTCGCCATCCGTGGTCTCGAGGTCGAACGCGACGTACCGTGGGAGGTTGTCGAGGGTGTCGAGGGAGTGGAGGTTCTGAAGGGCCTTGAAGAGCGTGAGCGCGAGCCCAGCGGCGCCCCCGTCTGCCGCCTTCACAACCTCCTCAACCTCCGCAACCTCCCCAACCTCCCGCCGCGAAGCGGCGGAGGTCGACACGCGACGCACACCCGCTGCTATCAGCATTCCCCTCAACGCAATTTCCAGCCCTCCCTGGGGCTCGATCACGATCTCCTGCTCCGCGGCACTCGCCGCCGCGAGCCGGGCGGCGAGTGCGACGGCCTCGGGGCTGTCGGCGGGATCGGAGAGCTCGTCGTGCCGCTCCTCGAGCGCGTTGCGGTACGGTCCCACGCTCTGCGACAGGATCTCATCGACGAGCGGCGCCAGGGCGCGGTGCGACCGGGGCAGGGCGCGGAGGTTCTCCACCTGATAGACGAGGCGCCACAACTTCTTCGTGTCGGGGTCCTGGGCCGGCCGGCGCCGGGCGAGTGTGCGCACCGAAACCAGGAAGTCCCCGGAGCCCTGGCTGGAGATCGCCGCCTCGACTTCCTGGAGAAAGTGCGGGGCGAGCACGCAGCGCGCGAACGCCTCGAGCGCGACCGAGTCGTCGGGATTGCGCACGATCCGCAAGGCCGCGATCACGTACTTGATGACGTCGTCCTCGACCAGCGAGCGGCCGCGCGCCAGCCGGCAGGGAATTCCCGCCCGGAGCAGTCGTCCCTCGAGGTACTCGCCGAGCTTGTGCCTGCGGTAGAGCACCGCGTAGTCGCCCCATCCCAAGCCGGCGGCCGCACGGTCGCTGCGGATGTCCTCCAGCATCCAGGCGGCTTCTTCCGCTTCGTCGCGGAAGGCGAATGCCCCGACCTCGTAGGGCGATTCCTGGTCGGCGCTGAGCTGCTTTTCGAACAGCTGCGGGTTGTGCGCGAGCACGCGCCGCGCCGTCTCGAAGATCTGGCGCGAGCAGCGGCAGTTCTTGTCCAGTACGATGGGTCGCTCGATGCCGTAGTCGCGCGCGAACCGCACCAGGACGTACGGGTCCGCTCCCGTCCAGGTGAAGATCGACTGCTCGTCGTCGCCGACCGCGAACAGGTTGTCGTGCGGCGTCGCGAGGCGCTTCAGGAGGTCGTACTGCACCGCGTTCACATCCTGGAACTCGTCCACCAGGAGATGGTCCCAGCGCGCGGCGATCGCGTCGGCGACGTCGCCGCGCGTGCGCAGCAGCTCCTCCGCCTTGATGACCAGGTCGTCGAAATCCAGCATGTTGCGATGCGCCAGCCAGACGGCGTACTCGCGATACAAGCGCGCGTCGTCGTGCGTGAGCGCAAAGTCCTGCTTCTGGACGCGGTGCCGGCTGAACCGGTTGAGGAGTGATCCGCGCTGCTCGAGCGGCACGTGCAGCCGGCCCAGAACGACCTTCTGGTACTGCTCGTCGGCGACGCCGAACCCCTTGCGCAGGCCCGCGGCCTCGGCGTGCTCGCGCAGGAGCGAGAGGCACAGCGCGTGGATCGTGCCCCGCGTGATGGCCTCGGCCCGGTCCCGCAGCGTGTGCTTCAGCCGGACGGCGATCTCCTCCGCCGCCCGATTCGTGAACGTCACCGCGCAGATGCGCTCGGGCGCCACGCCCAGCGAGTCGACGAGATGGGCGATGCGGGTAATGAGGCAGAACGTCTTCCCCGCGCCCGGGCCCGCGATCACCAGGACGGGCCCGGGCGGCGCTTCAATGGCGAGCCGCTGCCGCGGGAGGGGGTCCAAAGCCATGCCGGGAATCTACGAACACGGCGCGCCGGACCAGTCGTCTGGTCCGGCGCGCAGCAACGTGCTTCACGAAACGTCTCGGTCTTTAGTGGACCGTGATTCCCAGACCCAGCTGGCCGACGTTCGCGTCGCCACCGGAGTAGCTCAGCGCGTACCCGTTCCAGTACGGCGTGAGACTGACGCTGCGCCCAATCGGGATGTCGTACCCGAGGCCGAGCAGCAACGCGCCACCGGTCTGGCTGGCGCTCCCGAAGCCGCTGATCCCGGCGCTTACGGTGCCGAGGCCCAGACCACCGGTCAGGAAGAAGCCGCCGGTCGTCGAGGGGTAGAAACGAACCGCCGCAGTCAGCGCGGCGACCGTCAGCGACGAACCGCTGTCAGACTTGGTCCAACCGTTGGTCGAAACGCCGAGCAGCAGTTTCTGGCTCAACGTCCCGCCGAGCGAGATGTTGCCGCTCAGGGCGCCCGTACGGCCATCGCAGTCCTGACAACCGAGTGAGCCATATCCCAGACCGCCACTAAACCAGAACCCATGCCGGAGCAGCGGTTGCCGCGGCTGCTGAGCGAGCGCACCGCCCACGAGGCAGGCGGTGATCGCTGCCAGCGCGAGGCACGTGCGAATAAGCGTGCCCTTCATGTGACCTCCAAAGAGTTATGGGTCGCCAGGGCGCACTTCCCGTCGCCTTGCCCGAACATGAGATCTTTGTGCAAGGGGCCGTGAGCATACCGTGCATGGGGCCGCCCGGATGTGACTTGCATCACCAGGCGAATGCGACGCTTGCCGAGCGTCCGTATTTCCTATATTGCGTCCCCGGTATCGAGGCATCGCGTGACGCTACCCAATCCTCTCCCGGACGACTCCTGGGCGGTCGACGAGCGCTCCCTGAAGCTGTTCGTCGACAAGCTCCAGGAGCCGCCGGCCGATCGTGCCTGGTACGAGCTGCGGCGCGAGGCGGAGCGTATCGCCTTGGTCCCCGGCTTCGACCGGCTGATCACGCTCGATGCCAACGCGATCAAGGAGCTACCCCACCAGATCGACGTGGCCCAGCGTGTGCTGCGCGACATGGGCGGCCGCGCCATTCTCGCCGACGAGGTGGGGCTGGGCAAGACGATCGAGGCGAGCATCATTTACAAAGAGCTGGCGATCCGGGGGCTCGCTCGCCGCGCCCTGATCCTCACGCCCGCGTCACTGGTGGGCCAGTGGCAGGGAGAGCTCGAGGAGAAGTTCTTCGAGCGCTTCGAGACTCCGGCCGATCCGGACGACTGGCCGCGCGTCACCAAAGCGATCATCTCCCACGACCGGGCGCGCTCGCGCCGGCACGCCGAGGAGATCCTGCGGCACCGCTGGGACCTGGTGATCGTGGACGAGGCGCACAAAGTGAAGAGCCATCGCGGCGCCACGTACCAGTTCATCGAGAAAATCGAGCGCGACTTCATCCTGCTGCTCACGGCCACGCCGCTCCAGAACGACCTGCGCGAGCTGTACAACCTCATTACGCTGCTCCGGCCGGGCCAGCTCGGCACCTGGCAGGAGTTCATGGGCGCGCATCTCGTCTCGGGCGACCATCGCCAGCCCCGCGACCCCGAGGCGCTGCGCGCGCTGACGCAGCAGGTGATGATTCGCACCAGGCGCTCGAGCGTCGCGCTCGACCTGAACCTGCCGCCGCGCCGGCCGCGCCATCCCGAGGTCAAGCTGACAGCCGCCGAGGCGGACCTGTACCAGCGCACCACCGAGTTCCTGCGGCGGCTGTATCGCGAGGGCTTCATCCAGCCGGCCGAGCAGGAAGAGGCCGAAGACGGCAAACGGCGCCGGCGCCCCACCAAGAAGGGCATCCTCCAGCTCGCGGTGATCCACCTGCGCCAGCGGCTGTGCTCCTCGGCGCGCGCGCTCGCCGAATCGCTCGAGCACCTGGGCGAGGCCGAGCGCATCAGCCCCGAGTATCGCGCCATCGCCCGGCAGCTCGCCCAACGGGCGCAGCGCATCAAGACGCACGCCAAGCTGGACGTCCTGACCACACTGCTGAAGGAAACACCGGACCGCGTGGTGGTCTTCAGCGACCACCGCCCGACGATTCAGCTGATCGAGGAGCGCGTGAAGCAGCTGGGCCGCAAGCCCATCGTCTATTGGGGGGCCCACTCCACTGCGGAGCGCGACACCCGCATCCGCGACTTCCACCAGGATCCGCGCAGCGTGCTCATCGCCACCCGCGCGGGCAGCGAAGGACGCAATCTGCAGTTCTGCAACGTGCTTGTGAACTACGACCTGCCCTGGAACCCCATGGTGGTGGAGCAGCGCATCGGTCGCTTGCACCGCATCGGGCAGACGCGCGAGGTCCACATCGTGAACCTCGCGGCGGCGGGGACCATCGAGGCGTACATCCTCCAGCTGCTCGACCGGAAGATCAAGCTGTTCGAGCTGGTCGTGGGCGAGCTGGACCTGATCCTGGGCGAGTTCGGCGGCGCCGCGAAGTTCGAGGGCCGGCTCGCCGAAGAATGGCTCGCCGCCGATAACGAAGCGGACTTCGCGCGCCGCGTGGCAGGCCTCGGTGCCGACATCGAAACGAGCAGCGCAGTCGCCAAAGAGCAGGAAGCCCTCAACTCCCTCATCGCGCCCGACGACAACGCCATGCGCCTGGAGCGCCAATTGGGGACGCTCTCGGTGCCCGGGCGGCTGCGCCTCGGGCTCGGCACGAGTCAGGTGGTCAGGGCGCCCGGGTGGGACGGGAAGCGCCTCAAGCTCGGCCTGCACTTGACGGACGTGCTCGAGGCGCTCGAGTCGATCGAGCCGGTCGGGGGCGTCACCACCGCCCACCCGGCCGGCCGTCATCCCAAGTACGGTGACTTGGTGCGGCTCACCGGCCTGACCAGCGCCGGGCGGGCGATCACGCTGGTGGCACAGGTCGACCGCCTGCCACTCGCGCTCGTGGACATCGAGGCCGACGCGTGAAGCGCAAGCCCAAGCCCAAGCGCCAGCCTCCGCGCAAGGGTCGCCCGAAGAGCGCGAGGAAACTCGCGGCTCGGCGTCGGCCCGTAAACGGGCCTGCGGGAGCCGCTTCAGCGGCAGGGCCGAGCCGCGGCTTCAGCCGCGACTCGTCGGGCGCCGACGCCGATCCCCTGGCGGGCTCGGCACTGCGGCCCCTGCTCGAGCGCTACTGCGAGCTCGCGGGCGTGAAACGGGCCGCCCTCGGCCCCGATCACACGGAGTTGAAGCTACCGCCCGCCGAACGCCCGTTTTTCAGGGACCGCGAACGCGTGAACGTGGCGTTCTCGCTCGACGCGCTCGAGCGCGACCCGGACGCCGAGATCGCCGTGCTCGGCAGCCCGTTCGTCTCGCAGGTGGTGGAAGCCATTCGGGCGCGGGCGGCGCGCCTCTCCCTCGGTCTGATCGCGCCGGAGTCCTCCGCGTCGTCCCCCCTCTCCCGAAGGGAGAGGGGGAACGAGCCGGTCGAGTTGCCCATCCCGGTTCGCGACGGTGTGGCGAAGCCGGGCGCGACGCGGCGGGCCGTGCATCCGGTGGGGCGGCTCTCGGCCCGAGTCGTGCTCCGCGCCGGAGCAGGCCTGGAGGAGGCGGTAGTCGAAACCGACGTGTACGACCTGTCGGCCGGCGTCCCCGTCGAACCCGATGTCGCCGCCGCGTTTCGCGCCCTCGAGGCGAGCCAGGTCGAGCCGGCCGACCCCTCGGCCGCCGCCGCGGCACCGGTGCCGGCGCGGGAGCCCGCCGAGCTGTTGCAGCTGCTGTTGGGCCATTTGCGGGAGAAGGCGGCGGAGCGTGTCGCCACGCGGCGCGCGGCGGCGGAGCAGGAGCTCGCCGCCGAGCTCGGCCGGCTGGACCGATACTTCGAGTCGGTCCTCAAGGAGCAGGACGATCCGGAAGGGATCGCGACGGTCACGGCGTCGGCCGAGCGCCGCCGCGCCGAGGAGATCCGGCGCAGTCAGGTGAAAGCCGTGGTGCATCCGCTGCAGCTCGTCGAGGCCGCCGTGCTGATGCAGCGCGCCGAGTGGCGGCTCGAATCCGGCCGGGGGCGCCGCGCGACGTTCGCAGCGCAGCGCTCGCTCGGCGGCGTGTCCGGCTGGTCGCTCGCCTGTCCGCATTGTGGCCGCCCGCCCGCCATGCTGGTGATCTGCCGCCACGACCACTGCGGTTGCGAGGCCTGCTCGCAGCGCTGCTCGGTGTGCGGCGAGGACTTCTGCCTGGACCACGGGACGGCCGAGTGCCGGGTGGACGGCCTGCCGGCGTGCGACGAGCACGTGCAGGTGTGTCCGTCCTGCCGACTCGAGCACTGCACGGCTCACGCCGGCGTGTGTGCCGAGGACGGGCACGCGGCGTGCTCCGCGTGTCTCGCGCCGTGCGGCAGCTGCGGCCGGGACGTCTGCAACCGGCACGCGCAGCGCAGCCATGCCGACGCCCCGAAGGGGAGCCGCCGCCTGTGCGCGGCGTGCGTCAGGTACTGTGAGGGCGGAACCAACGAGCCGGTGGGCGTGGACGAGGTGGCGCCGTGCGCGAGCTGCGGCAAGGCAGTGTGCTCGGCGCATCAGGCGGTGTGCGCGGTGGATGAGCAGGTGCACTGCTCGCCCCACCTGCGCCGGGCGGACCGGTCGCGGCGGCTGGTGTGCGCCCGGCACCGCGGCGCCTGCGCCGAGGAGCCGGCGGCGCTGTTCGCGTCCGACGAGGTCGCGGCATGTCCCATCTGCGGCCGCGGGACGTGCGAGCTGCACCGCGCCGCATGCGGGTATTGCGGCCGCAGCGTGTGCGGCGCGGAGCTCGACGCCGAGTCACACCGCTGCGTCACGTGCGCGCAGCTCGCGGCGGTAAGCGACCCTCCGGGGGCGCTGGTCACGGCCGCGCTGGCGGCGGCGGGCGGTGAGCCGCAGGCATCCCGGCGCTGGCGGATGGCGCGCGACAGGAGCCACGTGGTGGTGGAGGTCGACCTGGGGCGGAAGGGCACCGCCGTCGTCACGCTACGGCATGACGACCACGGGCCGGATGGTGTCGTGCACCACCCCTCCAGCTAGGACGGCTTTTCGTACTCGAACAGCTCGCTCGGCGTTACCCGCAGTGCGCCGCACAGCCGCTCGATCGTGTCGGCGCGAATGAGTTTGAACCGCCCACTGGGGCGGGTGAGCCGGTAGATCGTGTTCAAGCTCAACCCGGTGAACTTGGCGAGCGCGTAGGGCGACACCGGTCGCGTTTCGAGCAGCTGTCGCAACCGCAAGCGCACCACACCTCTGCGACGATAGCGGACCTTCTGGCCGCGATACCGTGGCATCTACCCTCCTTGCGTGATATAACAACAATAGATATTATAGCAGCTGTTGGCTATACCATCTATACATGCTATAGCCCAGCACGACCGAGCGACCGCGCCCTAGTAGAGGACCCGCAACCGTTGTAAGGAGGCCCGCATGGGACGCAGGCTGGACCTGATGGGACGGAAAGTGACCGACGTGCTCGCCAAGATGGACGTGGGCGAGCGCGACGAGGCGCAGCTGGTGCAGGAAGTCGAACCCAAGGAGCAGCTGGTATTTACGGGACCGGCGGATTGGTCGCCGGACCAGGCGGAGCAATACATCGATTGGCGCATCCACCAGGTGGACCAGAACGTCGCCAAGCTGCGCCAGCAGCTCGACGATCAGATCGCGATGCGTCGGCGCTGGCTGGCCGTGACCGGCGGGCGGTCCAAGGTAACTCCCAGCGGTACCGGGAATGGCAACGGCAACGGCAATGGTAACGGCAACGGGCATGACACAGTCACTGAACTGCCCTCCTCGAGTGGCATCTAGCGAGTAGACGGGGCGTGCGGGGCCCGGGGGGCGCAGGTTGGCCCCCCGGTGCTGGCACTCTCCCCGTTGACACGGCCTGGCCGGCGTGCCACGCTACCTCCGCCCATGCGCTCTGTCAGTCACACCGTCATCCATCCCGTGCCCGCGCCGATCGAGCGCGTGTTCGCCGTGCTCACCGACCCGGCGCGCATCGCCCAATGGCTGCCCGGGTGTGCCGGGGTGGAGAGCGCCCGGCCGCTGCGAAAGGGCGTGCGGTTCAAGGCGCGCTTCGGGAACCGCGAGACCGAGTTCGAGGTGGTCGACTTCGTGCCTCCCACGGCGTTCGGCCTGGTGGAGCGCGGTGAGCGCAACGGCTGGAAGACCCTGTTCCGGCTCGACGAGACCGCCGGGTCGACGGCGGTGACGGTGCGGGATGTTTGGGCGCCCCGCTCGGTCATGGCATGGCTGCGGGGCAGGCTGCGGGAGAAACGTCACGTGGAGAGCCAGCTCGAGGCGATCCTGGCGAACGTGCGCAGGCTGTTAGCGGCCTAGCCGCTCGAACGCGGTCTCGATCTCCTGGGCCGGCTCGACCGGCGCGTCCGACAGATTCGTGAGCACCGCCACCACCACATGCGCGTCCCGGTCCAGGCCGAACACGGCCGTGCCGCCGACCGCGCTGCCGCCGTGGAACGCCCAGTGGTGCCCCGAGCTGTCGGTCCTCACGAACCAGCCGATCCCATAGCCCGTCTCCTCGCCGGCGCTGGTGCGCTGGGAGGTGAACAACAGGTCCAACGTTTCCCGTCGCAAGAACCCGGGCGCCAAGAGCGCGGATCCGAACTTCACCAGATCCTCGGCGGTCGAGACGAACCCGCCTCCCGCCCACTTGTAGCTGTTGTCCACGGGCGGCGCGACGTGATATGCGCCGCCCGACTCGGCATCGTAAAACTGCGTGCGCTCCGGGATGAGGCTATCGGTCCGGTCGGGTGCCGTGTGGGTGAGCCCGAGAGGACGAAACACGTGCGCCGAGATGTAGGAGAGAAAGTCGTCGCCCGCGGCGCCCTCCACCACGGCCGAGACGAGATTCCAGCCGTAGCTCGAGTAGGAGAACCGCGTGCCCGGCGGGAAGAGGAGCGAGTCGTCCTGGAAGATGGCGAGGCCGTCACGCACCGTGGCGAAGCGACGGGTCTGGAAGAACTCCCGGTCCCGATAATGCCTGATGCCGGCCAGGTGTCCCGCGAGCTGCCGCGTGGTGATGGGATGTCCTTTGTCGGGGAACGTCGGCACATAGCGCTGGACCGGCGCGTCGAGATCGAGCTTCCCCTGCTCGTACAACAGGGCGACGGCCGCGGCGGTGAGCGGCTTCGAGACGCTCCCGATGCGGAACTGCGTGGCGCGCGTGACGGGTCGCCGGCGGGCGGCGTCGGCGTACCCGAACCCCTCCGACCATACCAGCGTCCCGTCGATCGCCACCGCGACCTGCACCCCGGGAATGCGCGGAGCGAGTCGCTCGCATACGAGCGAGCGCATCCGCGCCACCGTCGCCCGGTACTCGGCGGGCACGCTCCGGCTGCCGCCGGAAACGCATGGGGCCGCGTGGGAGGGGCCGGCCCCCACCAGTACCGCCGCAATCACGACGCTCGTAATAGCTTTCATCATCACGGATCCGTATAATGAAAGTCGGAAAGACGTTCTACGCCAAGAGTCGCCGCGAGTGGCGTGCCTGGCTCGCGCGCCACCACAAGACGGCTCCCGAGATCTGGCTCATCTACTTCAAGAAGCACAGCGGCAAGCCGCGCGTGTCCTACAACGACGCGGTCGACGAGGCGCTGTGCTACGGCTGGATCGACAGCATCTTGAAACCGATCGACGCCGACTGCTACGCGCAGCGCTTCTCGCCGCGCCGGCCCACCAGCCGGCTCTCCGAGATGAATCGCGAGCGGGTACGGCGTCTCATCGTCGCCCGTCGCATGACCAGGGCGGGGCTGGAGCGGATCCGGCACGTCTTCGATCACAAGAAAGACGTCAAGAAGGTCGTCTGGCGCCTCCCGCCGGACATCCGCCGGCGCCTGCGCGCCGACCCCGTCGTATGGAAGCGCTTCCAGCGCTTCCCCGAATCCTACCGGCGAATTCGCATCGGCTGGATCGCGGCGGCCCGGCGTCGCCCGGAGGTATTCGAGCAGCGGCTGCGGCACTTCATCAAGATGACCGCCCGCAACAAGCGCTTCGGGATGGTCCAGTGATGCTCCAGGACCTGGGCGGCGAGGCCGATACGATCGCGACCATGCTGCGCTCAGGCAACGCACGTCCAGCGTGATGCAGTTCGCGCGCGACGCCACGCGTGTGCAGCATTGGCCGATGCGGGTGCGCAGCGTCCGGAGCGGTCGCGGCCCGTTGTTGCGCACGCGACACCGGGTCCGCGTTTTGCCTCAGGGGCTCCCAAACCCCGTTGCTCCAGGAGGGAGCCCCCATGAAACCCACTATTTCACGTGGCGCGTCCGCGGCGGCGGCCGCGCTGCTGGCCCTGGCGGCCGCATGCAGCGATGCACGTGATCCACTGAGTCCGAAGCTGCAAGCCTGGAACCAGCCGCCGCCGCAACAGACAGGCGAGCTGAGCGGAACGGGTACCATCCCGTGCTGCGGAATGATCACCTTCACCTTCGACGTCATATCCGACGGGTCGGGCGTGCACGGGAGGTTCTCCGCCTTCGACGCCAGTGGGAACACGTTGAGTGCGAGCTCGTTCACCGGGTTCCGCTCGACCTCACCCGCTTGCGCGGTCCCGAGCAACGGAGCCGAGTTCGACGCCGTGGGCCCGTTCTTCGACCAGGGCGTCAACAGCACGGCGCACTTCACCGTGAAGGCGTGCGACAACGGGCCGCCCGTGCTCGCCGCGGACAACTTCAGCATCGACATTCAGGAGAACGGATTCCACGCCCAGGGCACGGTTGTGGGGGACATCCAGAAACACTGACGTGCCCCGCGGGGACGTTACGGCCGGTACAGCTTGGGAAACCGCTGTTCCAGCCGCTTCAGCTTGGGCAGGTCGTTATACACGATGTAGAGGCTGGTGCGGTGGTGGGCCAGGTAATCCTGGTGATACGCCTCCGCCGGGAAAAAGCGGTCGAGCGGCGCTACCTCCGTGACGATGGGGCGGGGGTACGCCGTCTCGCGTCCCAGTGCGGCGATCATCGCGACGGCGGCCGCGTGCTGCTCGGGCGTGTCGTAAAACACCACCGAGCGGTACTGGCTGCCCACGTCCGGCCCCTGGCGGTCGCGCTCGGTGGGGTCGTGCGCGACAGTGAAGAATACCCGCAGCAGCTCCTCGTACGAGACGCGCGCCGGGTCGAACGTCACCTCGACCGACTCGGCGTGGCCGGTGGTCGAGGTACTGACAAGGTCGTAGTGTGCGGTCGCGGCACCGCCCCCTGCATACCCCGAGACCACCCCGGTCACGCCGCGTACGTGCCGGAACACGGCGTCCACGCCCCAGAAGCAGCCCCCGGCGAACACGGCTGTCTCGGGCTTGGCGGGCGCCGCCGCCCGGGTCTGGGCCCGGGCCGGC
>Ga0209238_1000545_pt1 | contig 13653 bp, 13 predicted proteins | sample GraSoi013_1_20cm_FD_185823 | JGI IMG/M metagenome (GOLD analysis project Ga0209238, IMG submission 185823) | Grasslands soil microbial communities from the Angelo Coastal Reserve, California, USA - Sample 10_02_2013_1_20cm (SPAdes) (version 2) | ecosystem: Environmental > Terrestrial > Soil >...
GCGGCAAGAAGCACTGTCCACCAAGACAACTCTTGAGGCTCAGTCAACGGTGGATTGAGGGCTGCTGCAAGACCTGTGAAACTCCCGCCGCTGATGATAACATCCTCTTGTCCCTTCATTCTCCAACCCGGGTCTAGCGGCTTCCTAACTTTTTCGTGGTCGCCTCCGGTCAAAGACAATCGAGTTATCGAATTAGTCTTGCCGAGTTGAGGATGAATACGAGTTCTGAGACTACGTGGATGCCAGCGGCAAATAATGGATTGAGTAGACCTTCGAAAGCCAGGCCGAGCCCGATTCCATCCACGATCAGTGTTCCATAGAAATTCTGCATGATCACTCCGTAAGCCTGCTTGCTTGCCTTGACGATAATCGGAATTCTTCCGAGATCATTCGTCATGAGAACAATGTCGGCTTCTTCGATTGCGATATCTGTCCCAGCACCCATTCCAACACCGACGTTCGCGAGAGCCAGGGCTGGAGCATCGTTGACACCATCACCTACCATGACGATCCTTCGCCCCGAGCCCGATAGCTGTTCAATGTAGGAGACCTTGTCGGCGGGCAGAAGCTCAGCGTGAACCTCATCGATTCCGACCTGTTCCCCGACATTCTTCGAAGCGACCTTATTGTCACCTGTGAGCATGATAGTCGACAAACCCATTCTTCCCAGCTCCTTGACCGCTTCTCGACTCTCGTCCCTGACCTTGTCGGAGATTCCAATCACTCCGCAGATTCGTCCTCCGTGAGCAACTAGAACAGTGGTTTTTCCCTCCGAGACCTTGCTAGTAATAGTCGCATCGACATCGTTCGATAATGCGATGTGTTGCTCGTTCATGAGGACACTGTTTCCGACTAGGACCTGTTCTCCATCATACCACGACACTATTCCCTTTCCGGCCATGTAGTCCGATGAAACGCCTGAGTCCGAGCTGACTCCTAATTTCTGAGCCTTTGCCATTATCGCGTGCGCGAGTGGATGTTTGGAGAATCTCTCCGCCGCTGAGGCATATGTTAGGACCTGCTTTTCGGAGCATCCGTCAAGTCCTACAACATCAGTGACCTCCGGATCACCTAGCGTAAGTGTTCCTGTCTTATCGATCACGACAGTATCGACCTTGCTCATCTCCTGAACGTAGACCCCGCCTTTCACAATGACTCCTTTCTTTGCCAAGCCTCCCATTACGGCAACAATCGCCAGAGGCGTGCCTGCAGCGACACCACACGCGCCTGCAACAACAATTACCGATATGGTTGAGATAAGGTTCCGGGTCACGACAAAAGTAACCACAGCGAAGACAATTGTAAACTCGACAAGCCAGGCGGCGAGTTTGTCAGATATCCGCTGGATGGGCGCTTTCCTACTCTCAGCTTCCTCAACCAGCCTGATGATCTGGCCAAAGACAGTCTCGTTTCCCACCTTCTCGGTCCGCACCTCGAACACGCCCGACTGATCAACCGACCCAGCGAAAACTCTGCTCCCAACCAACTTCTCAACGGCAACTGCTTCTCCTGTTATGGCAGACTGGTTGACGAATCCAGAACCTTTGACTAGGGCTCCGTCAACCGGAATCCGTTCTCCATCTCTAACAATCACAGTCTCACCGGGCTGAATGGTTTCTACATCGGTCTCGATCTCTTTTCCGTCCCGTCTTACGAGGGCCCTTCTCGGAATCGACCTTTCCAGTTTGACGATTGTCGCCCTTCCCTTGTCGACCGCGTAAGCCTCTATGAACTCTGAGAGTAGAACGAAGAAAGTTACTACAACGGCGGCTGTAAACTGTCCTACTAGGAGAGAGGCAACTATCGCTACGGTCATCGAGACCTCCATGTTTATCGATCGGTGGCGGAGCGAGTGGAATGTTTCTACAAAGACAGGATAGCCGCCTACAAGGGTAGCTCCAATCGCTACAAAGTCAATCGGTGAGAAGCCGCGCCAGAATCCCAGATAGCTGAAAAGCGCCGCGAGGCCCATCAGGGAGAGCCGGATCTCATCTTCTCTATTCTTGGGCGGTTCGCGGAGAAGTGAACCTTTCATCCCTTGGAGCACAGGGAGTTTATTTCTCGGAGTGCTCATCTGCTACTTGCGACCACTTCACGAAGTGAGAGGCCATTTCCCGACAGCCCATTATATGCGTACCGTTACAAGAGAGAATAGCTGCTCATGGTCCAGACCGTTGAGATCGAAGTTCGAGAATTAGGACCGGATCTATTGCAAGATTATCTGCAATTCTTTGATCAGGCGTTTTCCGACTTTCCCCAATGGGCCGACTGCTACTGCGGCTTCTACGATACTCCTGGAGATTATTGGGACGCGACATCTAACGCTGGTCCGGAACATAGAGCCGCTCGGTCCGCGCTGATTAGCGATAGTAAAGCTCAGGGATTACTCGCCTACATTGATGGTAGACCCGTAGGCTGGTGCAATGCTCAGCCCCGGGCCAACTTTGTAAATATGCGATCGTACAGGGTCGCGTTGACAGACCCGGGAGAGCCAGTCGGGTCCATAATGTGTTTCGTTGTATCACCCGGTTACAGAGGAGGGGGTGTCTGCACAGCACTTCTACGTGCCGCCTGTGACAAGTTTCGTCGGGATGGGCTACAGATAGCGGAAGGATATCCGACGACTAATGCTCAGAAGAGATTTGGAGAGATTCCGTGGGCGGAGGCGAACTACAAAGGACCTCTAAACGTGTATTTGAAGAACGGGTTCAAGATTCATCGGCAGCTCGAAGTATTCGCGATCGTGAGAAAACAGCTCTGACCTTCAGGTTGGCACGAAACAGAATTCATAGATGTCTCCTCTCACACAGAGCTTTAGAACGGATAGATGGCGATAAAACAGAACGTTTGGCGGTAATCCCGGACCGCTTTTCTGAACGATCTTGAAGGAATCATATCTCCATGATTAACGGGGAAGAAGTCAACGGTATCGGACAGAATAACAGTGAACCAGTATCAGGAACAATCATGCCTCAAGAGCTGAACGAAGAACCCAAGGCTTGGAGAAGGAAAGTGTCGGCCTTTTACAAGGGAACTATTGTAGCAATAGCAGTTCTGGGACTCTTCTTAATCTTGTTGGGCTATTCAATAGGCAGCGAACTTGTCAACACGACCTCTCACTGTCCCAACAACCGTCCTTGTCTTTTGATCTCGCCCGATTTCGGAGGGTTCAGCCTTGCCCTCTTTGGAGGGTATTTGATGCTACTCTCTCTCATCCTTTGGCTCCTGCGAGACCGGGTCTCTCCAACTGCCTATGGACCATTCGGACCTCCAATGGACCGTGCCCGCGCTTAGGACCATGTAGCATCAAATAAATTGATCGAGTTGTTGTGATCATCTAAAGAGTAGCATGAAGATTCTAAGCACGGTCTATATTCCCTCTTTGGCACTCCCACTTTACAAAAGACCCATTTTCAGCGCCATTTGTGGAGAAGTGATTCCGCTTCGTCCACCAGCTCCTTTATGATCGATGCTACGGGTTTGACGTCCTTCACTCCGCTCACTGATTCTCCCGCCCAGTGAGGCATCGCCTTGATAGTTCCAGTCGTCTCACTGGTCATGGTGAAAGACTCCAAGGGTTTCACCGGGACCATTTCACCGGTTGAGATGAGTTTCTTGTGTCCCACGATGTCGCCTTTGAAGTTCTGAGCCTCTTCTATGCAGAAGCGAAGGACTCTGTGAGGTGCGTTGGGCCAGCCTTCGGAGAAAGCCTCTGTCACAACAGTGTCCTCCGGCTCGCTCGCAATCAACGCTTTGACATATTCGGCATGCGCTCCCGCCTCTGTAGCTGCAATGAAACGCGTCCCAACTCTTGCCCCGGAAGCGCCAGCAGCCAAGACGGCGGCAAGAGCTCGGCCGCTACCTATGCCGCCGGCTGCTAGCACAGGGACCTTGACATAGTCTAGGACCTGACTCAACAACGTCAGAAGACTGACCTTTCCCCGAATGTGCCCACCCGCCTCAACTCCTTGCGCCACTATCATGTCGCAACCAGCCTCAGCGGCTGCAACTGCTTCTTCGTTGGAGCCGACTTGCCAAGAAGCCAATGCACCTCCCTGGTGCACTAGATCAACTAGCGAAGGGTCTGGTTGGCGATAGAAGAACTCGACAACCTTCACAAGTTTGGACGCCGTCTCTACTTGTTCTCGAATCTCATTTAGATGGGAGACGAAGGCTTCTGGAATCAGAAAGTTGGCTCCAAAGACCCCAGAAGTACGTCGCCGTATGTCCTCAAACACCTCGGTCATTTGGTTGGGGTCGAAGGATCCCGCGTAAACCATGCCTAAGCCTCCTGCTTCCGAGACTGCTGTTGCCAGTTGTGGACGAGCTAGACCGCCAATAGCGGCTTGTTGTATTGGTACTTTGCAGCCAGTCAGATCGGTGAATCTTGTTTTGAGCATCTTACGAACGGGTTCACCGGACTACCGGTACACAGTTAGACTTTTCCCGATTGGCTCGGCTCAGGCAGCGACTAACGGGCTGTTGACGATTTCCATTCGATGAGCCAGCTCTAGTAGAATGTCCACTCGCCTCTCTAGGTCGGGATATAGGCTGAGAAGTCCATGTCCGCTACCTCCCACGAATAGTCCCGCAAGATTATTCGTCGTTGCACCACTTGAATCTGAATTGGCCTTAACGATGGCAGATGCAAGTGCTAGAGGCTTTCCTGTGAATTCAACAGACACTCTGTCGGCCCAGAGTTCACGTTCCCTGTGAACCGCTGCTTCCACGAGCCTCAGCACGGGGTCGAATGGGAAAGCCACTCTCGCTAGTTTCGCGAGGCCTTTGGCAGCTGAATCGCCGTTTTTGATGTGCGACAACTCGTGAGCGAGGACAGCGTCGGTCTCGTCGGAAGACAAGGACCCTGCGAGCTTCGGAGACATTGCAACCACTCCTTGCCCGCTCAAGCTGATCGAGAAAGCACTACCGGACAGCGCCTCCCGCAGAGAGACTCCGGACACTCCCATCTTACCAGAGAGAGTGCCGAAACCGGTGGCAATCCCGGAAAGCGACACGGGTGCAGCCGTCATTCTCTCCAACATTCGTGAGAAAGTGTATCTGCGCGCAATGAACGTCATCAGGGTAGCAAATCCTAGTGATACCAACAACGAGCTTCCAAGCACTGTGCGAACCGTTAACTGAGGATAATCCCAATAGTTCTGGAGCAGTGCGGTGCACACTAAGAAACTCGTTCCTAGAAACGACCAGAAGAATAGCGATGACACTAGCATCGGCTGCAATAGCCGGGAACGTCTCGACGGATTGTAACCCTGAAAAGAGTAGAGAGCATAACAAGCAAGTTCGACAGCAGCGACTCCCCCTAAGATCCCTAGAGTGGTAGGCGCAAGGAAGAAGACTCGATAGAGGTCTAGGTCGATCGTTGTTTTGATCCCTTCCGGATCTTCTCCTCTAAACGCTTCAATTCATCCTTCGGAATATCATCCACATAGTCTGACAGAGTGGAAATGACTGTAGGACCGAAAGCTGTCAGGAGCCGGTCAACGAATCCCTTGACAACTCTGCCTTTCACTTTCTCTTCGGAATGGAGCATGTAGATGTAGCGGGAACCGCCTCTGCCAATGGCCTCGTCCCTTGCAAGCATTCCCTTCTTGTGGAGCCGGTCGAGGGTTGTGCTGATGGTAGAATATGCGAGTCCTCGTGAGGGCTCGAGGTCCTTAGCCACTTGTCGGGCCGAGGCTTTGCCCTGGCGAAGAACGCTTCCGAGAACCGCTGCTTCTAGGTCGCCGAGCTCCATGTACAGAAACGAGTAGGGCCAGCTTGGATATAAGTTTCTATCCTTGTCGGAACTCTTTGTGCGATTCCGGCTCAGTGAGAACGGATTTATGTAGAGTCTCTTGACTGGTCGAACACCATTCGAGCCGGTTTGATTGACTAGTTTCTGGGCTACGTCTTCATGACCACCCGCGAACCAGCCTCCACGATTAGCCCGTCAAAGTCGAACGGCGTCATTCTCAACAGCTACTCCAGAACCTTTCTGCTCCTTCTTTCAGGAATCAACCTTGCACTCGGCCTGATATTCTACATCTATCCTCCTTTCGTCATTTCTTATTGGCCGTGGCCAGTGAAAGAGCTGGCCGTCAGATTCTTGGGAGCTATATTTCTGGCCATAGCCTTCGGCTGTTGGTCTGCAGTTCACGCTGAACAGTGGCAGAGAGCCAAGATACTGGTGCTCGTCGGCGGGACCTTCTTCGGTATAACAGGCATTGTCTCCCTTGTCAGAGGAATCACTGTGAGCAGTGACGCCTCGACCTGGGCATGGACGGGATATTTCATAATCGCAGCAGCCGGTTGCTTACTTCTGGTGCAACGATATGGATGGCATCGTAGACAAGCGGAGACTCCGACATCGACAATGCCAAGAGGTGCCCGATTGTTCTTCGGGATTCAGACCGGCGCTGTTGGAATTTTCGGAATCATGATGTTGCTCGTGCCGGGTTTGGCGCAGCAAGAGTTCTGGCCGTGGAAAGTGTATGTATCCACTCTGCAGACATTCGCAGCATTGTTTCTAGCGACATGCCTAGCGACGGGATGGGCCACTCAGCAGAAAGACCCGAAAAGAATCAAAGTATTACTGCCCCTAGATGCCGTGTTCCCGTCTCTAGCCTTAGTGGCAGTAGCCATCAGCTGGAGTGTCATCGCTGCTGAAAGTCCCAGCCCGCTAGTGACAGGCGTGTGGGTCGGACTATACTCCTTCGTGGCCGCGGGCTCGACCATTCTCTATCTTGTGTTGACCAGACGATCGCGCTAAGATCGCGAGAGCGTATCTATTGATCCTGAGTCGTTCATGATAGGTTCTAGAGCCTCGCTACTAGGATGGCGACTGTGACAGCAAGCAACCCTGCTGCGGGCAAAGTCACTAGCCATGGCAAGACCATGCCGCGCAGAGCAGATACGATGACTTCTTTCCGGCCGCCAATTCCGGCAGTGGACCCTGCATGGACATGAGTGGTAGATAATGGAGCCCCGAGGTAAGCTCCTACCGAGACGAGAGCAGCGGTTACGATGCCTGCCTGCAGCCTCTGAGTATGACCAAGGGGAACGACGCGCTTCACAAGTTCTAGAGCTACTCGGTGGCCGAGCACTAGGGACCCGGCCACGATCGCGACCGCTACAATCGAGTATGGACCCCAAACTGCGTAGGTAGAGCCCGCCACGAAAAAGAAAGCTCCGAGAGCCGCCATTTTGGGAGCGTCGTTGATCCCTCTCGCGTAGGCAGTGGCTGCGGCGGATCCCCAGTGCGAGATTTTGGCGAATCTGGGGCTCTTCTTTTCTGAAGTCTGAGTCTGAGGCCGTCGGGTTAGACGACGCAGAACACTTAGTGCGATCAACGCAACAAAGGGTCCGGCTGCTAGTGGGAGAATTACACGGATGGCTAGGAAATCCAGCTTCAGACTGGACACGCCGAACAGAAAGATCCCCTGCAATAGAACAGCACCGAGGATTGTGTGAGTTGTGGAGACGGGAAGCCGAAAGAGAGTCGCTATCAGGATCCATATTGTCGCCCCGACTAGGACTGCCAAAATGAAGGATGAGTCAGTGGAATTTCGCAGTATACTTGCGGGAGTGAACACCGTCAACAATCTTCCCGAAATCAGAATTGCCGAGATACTTCCTAGACCGCTGAAGACCCCTCCCCAGAGCAGCGGTCGGCGACCCAGTCTCGGACCCCCGGGTCCTGAGGTAGACATGAGTGAAGCTACGCTCTTGCCAACATCATTGGCCCCATTTGCAAAGGCCAATACGAAGAGAACGCTAAGGCCGACCTCCTCGACTAGCAACCTGCCGAGATCCCCACCTGCTTGGAGAATTAATCGTTTTACGTTCGGACCAAGACTCGTATCCGCCTATATTCCGATGAAGAGGAACAGGAACATTGCCCTATATGCCAAGATAATATGGGCCCAGAAAGAGCATTGCCCATAAGGGAAGGGCGATAGCAAGCGCGACTGGAATATTCTTCCGAAATATCTTAGAGCCGTCCAATGGTGGAACAGGTATCATGTTGAACGATCCAAGCCCCGCGTTCAGCAAGAACCCGAACTGGGCAATGGTCGAGAGGAAGCTTCCCAATGGAGCTACAAAGAACAGTGATAGAAAGGTAACTGCGAAGGCCAGATTGATTCCGGGTCCGGCCGCGGAGATTACCATGTTCTCCTGCTCCGGATCGTGAGGTCTAGTCGCAGATTCGTAGCCGTAGTATGCTGTCGTAGCTGCGGGAGCGATGTAGACTGCTCCTGGCGCGCCGAAGACGATGCCTCCCATTGAGAAGATTACGACGAAGAGGGTGAGAAGGAGTCCCCACATCCAGAGTCGGAAGTGGGCGACGTATCCGCGTCGTATTGCGACGAACTTGTGTCCCATTTCGTGGATGATGAATCCCGTCGCGGTGGCAACGAAGCCGGCTACTACGACCTCAAGGCTACCTATTCCAGTAAAGAGACCCACAAAGTTCTGGTAGGTGATCGCGATTGAGAGCACAAGCCAGGCGATGATGATCGAACTGATCTCTCCGGGGCTGAACTGAGATGACACTTGTCCCTTAACCGGAGTAGCCTGGACCCAGTCTTCTCATATTTCGATTTGCTTCTGAACATCTGACACGGTAACTAGGGTATCAGAATCCCTTTCTTCGCGGTTTCCGAGAGGGCTGTTTCTAAGAGGAGGCACGGCGTGGCCCAGGTTCCGCCTTATCAGGCTCTGAAGGAGGCGCCCACGGAGATTCGTCAGGCAGCCACTGTTGCGCTCGTCTGCAGTTCGGTCAGTCGCGCAATAGGAATTCTGACCTCGACCATCATCATAGCCACCCTACCCACCTGGTTTCCTGGCCTCTTAGCATACCAGCCTATTCCTATCCTACTCGTCGTCCTCACAGTTGGATGCGCCATTGTCGGAGGCAAGGGTTCTCGGATAAGAGAAAGAATCGCGTCAAGGGACTACGAGAAGGCACGGTCTGCTAGTCTCTCCGCAGCTATTCTAGGCTTCATCATCGCCGGCGTAGTCCCTGGAGTACTCTACTTCTATCTCTACATGCGCGTTGGAAATGTGATGGTCAAGCGGCGACCTGACGATCCGAAGACTATCTATCTCCTGCCTCATCCCAGCGAGGGAATCTTCCTCGGTCGATACATCGGATGGGCAGTAGCGTACCTCCTCGTTCTATTCGTCGGATACACGCAACTACCCACGGGACTGCGAGGAGTAAGCGACTGGCTCTCACCGGTCCTTGGAGTCCACTTCAATACTCTCATAGTCGCAGTGTATCTCATCTTCACCAATCCTCTGACCTACCCACCAGTCTTCCAGCTCTGGGTCGCCGCCGGGCTGTTGGGAGGAATCGTTGCTGGAGGCAAGGTTGGACGGGGATTCATGGTGGGTCTCGCCGTCTTTCTCTCGACTCTCGGAGCGATGGGGTTAGCCGCGCTCTCAATTTTTCGGGGAGTAACGTCGGGCGGCTTTTCAAACATTCCTCCTCCGCCGCCTGGGTTCTCATTGATCGCCGCAGCGACGGGTCCAGTGGCGAGCGACCTCCTTCCCCTCTTTCTTCAAGCCTCATCCCCTACAGATCCAGCTTTCATTCAAAGCGTGACGCTCACGCTTGTTCGGAATGCTGGTCTAATCTTCGCAATAGTCACGATCTCTGGACGTGCAGCGTCTCTAATCTGGCAGGGCAGCATTGACCTCGTCAAGTATGTGTTCTTGTTGATCCATGGAAAGCACGGATTGAGAGAGACCCGCAGCATCGTTGACCGGCCCGTTCTGAAAACGGCTATTCTGCTACTGATGCTTCTGCCGATCCTTGCTGTCCCACATCATTCGATCGTATCTCCTCCATTCCAAGCAGCTGTTCCAGGGCCGTACCAGCAACGCCTAGACGTTGCCCTCGGCATGCTCGGAGCGCCAAACACAACTCTCCAGCTCACGAATCTTGACCTATCTAGCAAGGGCCTCGTCCAAGACAACAACTATGCCGGCGCTAACGTAGCAGCCTTCATCGTAAACAACAACGATTCACAAGCCCTCGGTAACGGACAGCAAAACCAGATGCTTCAGATCCTATCACAACCCGCACTTGTCACAGTCTATTCAGGGGATCCAAAAACCACAGCTGCCGAGTCGGCCGCAGTCGAAGCCCAGTTCTCCCAAGCACTAGGAATCCAGTTCACAACCATATTCTCTCTGTCCATGGGCGGACAAGGCACCGCAACGATCTATGCACCCAACCCAGAACTCTCCAACTATGACGCGCTAACCAAGCTGATGACTCTGCTTCCCAACCAGAGCTTCTCGAGCCTCATCAGCCCTGCAAATATTCAGAATCTGAAATATTTCGCGGCAATTGGAATAGTTCCGATCACAGTCAACGGAGTTTCAATCACTGGTTTCAGCTTCGACCTGAACGTCCAATTTCCACGACAGTTCTTCAAAGGAGGAGTCCATCAGTTAGACCTCAAAACCCTCTTGGGCTTCCAGAACAATATCGTAGGAGACCCAGCCGCTAACGTGTCGCTCGTCAGCATGAGTTTCCAGCCGGGCACAATCCTCTACAACCCACCGTCTCTCAATCCCTTCTACAACAACGCCACATCAACATACTACCTCGACGTGACATCGAGCTCTCAACCCGACTTCGTTGCGAGATTCAACTATCCCTTCGCCCCAGACATTGTCATCCAGAAAACCAGTACTCCCAACATTGGACCCGTCGGAACCACTCACATCATAGTCGTCACGGTCCAAAACCTAGACAATGTAACAGTCACCAACCTGAACCTCAACGACCTCCAAACTTCGTCCAGCTACGCTCAAACTCTACAGATTTCTCCCAGTGGAGCCCAGACGCTCCAAGCTTCGATACTCACACCGGGTAATAGTATGACGATGAGCTACACTGTTATCACGACAAGTAGCGGAGTGTACGTTCTCTCGCCCGCCACCGTCAACTTTCTCTGGACAGCACCTAACAGTACAAAGATCTCCTACAACGTCAATACGGACCCTACTGAGGTAACCTCTCTATCGGGACCCTTGACCCAATTCTCCCGCACCTTCACTGACTTCCAGCCGTATTCGTTCCTACTCCTGATCCCACTACTCATCACGCCCGTCATCGAGACCTACAGACTGATCAGGCGACGCGCCCAGCGAAGGAAAGAGAAAGAGATGCAATCGTTCTACGCCGCACCACCTCCCCCTCCGCAACAAAACCTTCCGAAAGCTCCTGACACTGGCGCTGGGTCCAACCCTAACAACCCGCCACCCCCCTAGAAGCGAACAGAACAGCTTCACTACTAGTGAACAAGCCCAAGCACCCCTCTGTTTCCACTGGAACCATTGGAAACCGGACCATACGACGCGCACATCGATTCACTATGGACCAAGCCATGTGAGGGGAAGCTCTTTTCTACATGTGAACAGCGAACAGTGAAACTCCCTCCTCGGAGACGAGTGCCTGCAACGTGAGACCACGCCGATTCAAACTAGAATTCTACGATGATGAAGGCGTCAGACACTCGATAACTATCGATGGACAAGTCACGCGCGAAAAGGTGGGAAAACTACTCGATCTTGTGGAGGTGATGGCTGGCACGCCGCGAGGGACTGTTTCAGGGCTTAGCATCTCCCCCAGGAAGTTCGACAGGCTTGCGAGCACGATCATTTCCGATTTGAAGCAACGAGAGTTTACTGCTTCCGATGCGAAGAAGGCTTTCGAAGCCTCGTTTACGGAAAAGATCCCGCTTAGCACCGTCTCAACGTACCTGGTACGGCTCGTAGAAAGAGGCGTTTTGGACAGAACGGAGGCGGGCCGGAACGTCAGTTACAGGGTCAAGACTGAGGAATCGAGACCGATTCTTTCTCTCCGTCCCTAGTCTCTTGTTTCTTGAAAGTCTGTTTTACCCTCTCCACCAAGGAATATCTGAACGGAATCCTCGTCTGGTCCCTTCGAATGTAGCCCTCCTCGTACAGCTTCTTCATCAAGCGAGCGGTATGTTCTCTCGAACGGCCTACTACCCGACCGATCTCGGGAGCTGACTTAGGCCCCTCATTCGCCAGCATGGTTAAGACTTGCAATTCAGTGGGAGTAGTGATCGATGGAAGGGTCCCCAATTCTGGTATGGGAGCGAGAACGCGCCGAGAGAGACCGGCCTCTTCAGCGTCAACCCTAGGAGGTCCCGCCGATGATTCGCCAGTCGCGACGGAGCGCTCCTCTTTCGTAACTGGCATTTCCCTCAGCTCGCGCCAAATTCCAGCTGCCTCTTTTGTCCAATTGAGAGACTCTCTAACCAGTACCTCTGCCTTCTGAAGTCGCTCGAGGAGGACGAGATCTGAGAGCTGGCTCCGATCCATGGAGATTTTCAGCTTGTTAACCTCGGTCGACACATTCTTCAGACCGTCCTCAACAATCCCAACTCGTTTGGAAAATGAGTCGAAGAAGAGTCTTGCAACATCACCATTTTGATCGGAGCCCCCGTCGTTCGTCTTCCTTCGGCGAAGTCCAAGCATTAGTGTGACATCACGTGCACGACTACGTGACGTCACATCATGATGAATAGAGATTTAACATTAACCTATGCAAGAGGTCTCGAGTCTCTCGGAGCGAAATCACCCGTGATGTCTCCGTGACTCCAGTGTTGCACCTTGACGTCAACTGGGTGACATCACCGCGTGACGCATCACGAAGGAACTTTGCCTCGATTCACTCCTCTCCTGTTTACTACTTTCTAGTCACCCGTGATATGACGTGATGCGGTCGACGCTACGTGACGTCACGCGTCACGCGTTTCCCATAGAGTGCCTGGAACGCGTCCTCCAGATCCTCGATGATTGCGTCTGCGCGCTCTGCGTACAGCTTCGGATTGTCCTTGGCCAGCTCCTCAAACTGGGTCATCTGACTCTTTAGCAACTCGGAAGCTTCGACGAACGGTGCCAGAGCGGGACTGTCGATCAACCCACCGTATCCAAGAAGGAGGATCGTGTGAATTGCCTCTGAAACATTCTCTCTCCCCTGCCTGAGGGTCCTATTCAATGCTCCTCGGCTTATTCCCTTCTGATTACGCACCAACTGCGCCATTTCGCCCCGTGTAAGTTGTTTGTTAGCCATATCATGCCCTAGTTGGTCTATAATGAGCGTTTCAAACTGAGCTCGCGTCAGATTACTCCTCGAGAGGAGTCTCAAGACTATCGGATCCTTCAAGATACCCTTGACTGACGCCCTAGTTCCTTCTTGCCAGGTGGTCACTCTACCCAAGGTCTTGAGCGGATACAGTTCCGTATCCACGGCTTACGTCTTTCCCTATCCTCCCTGTGAAGTAACGACGGCGTACAGATTCGAAATAGTACCACGTGTTCTTCGCATGAGAATTGCCAGAGGGTTACACTAGCCTTATTCGGAATCCTGGACCCACTCGATTTCGAGGCCGTCCGAATCCCTATGGCCAGCCAAACGCGTCAGGACTCTAACAATTTCGTACTCGACATGGTTTCCGACGTATGCCGGATCGAAGGCTTCAACGTCGAGAAGAATGTCCAAGCAGACGACTCCGGCGACCACTTTGTAGACATCATAGCATCCCGGACGACAGGCAAGCAGACCCAGAAAGTAGCCTTCGAATGTTGGGAAGGAGACCGCCAGGT
>Ga0209238_1000548_pt1 | contig 13582 bp, 25 predicted proteins | sample GraSoi013_1_20cm_FD_185823 | JGI IMG/M metagenome (GOLD analysis project Ga0209238, IMG submission 185823) | Grasslands soil microbial communities from the Angelo Coastal Reserve, California, USA - Sample 10_02_2013_1_20cm (SPAdes) (version 2) | ecosystem: Environmental > Terrestrial > Soil >...
GTATGTGTCCAGCCGGGCCGCGCTGGTCGCGGCGCGGCCGGCAGCCGTAGTGGAGGCTGCTTCGCACGACGCCGTTCGCGAGCATCTCGTGGCCCTGCTCGAGGCGGGAATCGGCGTGGTGGTACTCTCGATCGGGGCGCTCGCCGATGACCGCTTGCGCTACGCCGCCGAGGATGCGGCGCGGCGCTCCGGGGCGCTGCTCTACGTTCCGTCGGGGGGCATCGGTGGTCTCGATGCGCTCAAAGCGGCGTGCGCCGCAGGCGTCGACGAAGTCTCGATCCAGGTGGCCAAGCCGCCGGTGGCATGGAAAGGGATCCCGTACGTCGCGGCGCTGGGCGTCGATCTGGACCGGCTGCAGAGCGCTCATACACTGTTCGAAGGGCCGGCGCGCGAAGGCGTGCCGCATTTTCCGCAGAACGTGAATATCGCAGCGGTGCTTTCGCTGGCTGGCATCGGCTTGGATCGAACGCGACTGCTAGCCGTGGCGGACCCCGCCCTCACGCTCAACACGCACACCATCCGCGTCGCCGGCGCGTCGGGCCGCTTTACGGTGGTGCTGGAGAACGTCCCCGCCCCCGAAAACCCCAAGACCTCCTGGCTTGCCTGTTACAGCGCTCTGGCGGCCCTGAGATCGATTCAGTCCCCAGTGCGGTATGGGACCTAAAATTCTTGACCAACCACCGGAAAACTCACATAATTTAAGGTTCCGCCGGAGGGGTGCCCGAGCGGCTAAAGGGGGCAGACTGTAAATCTGTTGGCCTTGCGCCTACGTTGGTTCGAATCCAACCCCCTCCACCAAGCTGGCAGGGCGCCTCGGCGGCAGACATGGGTGAAGGAATTTCGTAAACAGAAGGCGGGTGTAGCTCAATGGTAGAGCAGAAGCCTTCCAAGCTTATGACGAGGGTTCGATTCCCTTCACCCGCTCCAGCGCGAATACCGCCCATGTAGCTCAGTGGTAGAGCACTCCCTTGGTAAGGGAGAGGTCATGCGTTCAATCCGCATCATGGGCACCAGGCGATCGGCGATAACTGAAGGCAGTCTTAGATGGCGAAAGGCAAATTCGAGCGCACCAAGCCGCACGTGAACGTGGGCACGATCGGGCACGTGGATCACGGCAAGACGACGCTGACGGCGGCGATGACGCACATTCTGGCCAAGAAGTACGGTGGGGAGGCGAGGAACTACGATCAGATCGATGCGGCGCCGGAGGAGAAGGCGCGCGGCATCACGATCAACACGGCGCACGTGGAGTACCAGACCGCGAAGCGCCACTACGCGCACGTGGACTGCCCGGGGCATGCCGACTACATCAAGAACATGATCACGGGGGCGGCGCAGATGGACGGGGCGATCCTGGTGGTGTCGGCCGCCGATGGGCCGATGCCGCAGACGCGCGAGCATATTTTGCTGGCGCGCCAGGTGGGCGTGCCCTACATCGTGGTGTATCTGAACAAGGCCGACATGGTGGACGACAAGGAGCTCCTGGAGCTGGTGGAGGTGGAGGTGAGGGAGTTGCTTTCGAAGTACGATTTTCCGGGGGACAAGACCCCGATCGTGATCGGCAGCGCGCTGAAAGCGCTCGAGGGCGAGGACTCGGAGCTGGGCACCAAGTCGGTGCTGAAGCTGGCCGAGGCGCTCGATTCGTATATTCCGACGCCCAAGCGCGAGATTGACAAGCCGTTTCTGATGCCGGTGGAGGATGTGTTCTCGATCTCGGGCCGGGGGACGGTGGTGACCGGAAGGGTGGAGCGCGGGGTGATCAAGGTGGGCGATGAGATCGAGATCGTGGGGCTGCGCCCGACGCAAAAGACCGTGTGCACGGGGGTGGAGATGTTCAGGAAGCTCCTGGACGAGGGGCAGGCGGGGGACAACGTCGGGATTTTGCTGCGCGGGACCAAACGCGAGGAAGTGGAGCGCGGCCAGGTGCTGGCCAAGCCCGGCAGCATTACGCCGCATGCGAAGTTTGAATGTGAAGTCTATGTATTGAGTAAAGAGGAGGGCGGGCGGCACACGCCGTTCTTCAACAACTACCGGCCGCAGTTTTACTTCCGCACCACCGATGTGACCGGGTCGGTGGAGCTCCCGAAGGGCACCGAGATGGTGATGCCGGGGGATAACGTGAAGATGGTGGTGACGCTGATCACCCCCATCGCGATGGAGCAGGGGCTGCGCTTTGCCATCCGCGAGGGCGGCAAGACCGTGGGCGCCGGCGTCGTGGCGAAAATCATTGAGTAAGAAATGCAAAGCCAACGCATCCGCATCCGCCTCAAGGCTTTCGATTACCGCCTGATCGATCAGTCGGCGCTCGAGATCGTCGATACGGCGAAGCGCACCGGCGCCGTCGTGCGGGGTCCGGTGCCGCTGCCGACGCGCAAAGCGCGCTTCGACCTGCTGCGCTCGCCGCACATCGACAAGGCGTCGCGCGACCAGCTCGAGATCCGCACGCATCTCAGGCTGATGGACATCATCGACCCGACTGACAAGACCGTGGACGCGCTCATGAAGCTCGATCTGCCGGCCGGAGTCGACGTTGAGATCAAGGTTCAGTAAGGGCTCTTGAAATGCCTATAGGATTGGTCGGCCGCAAGGTCGGCATGACGCGCATCTTCACCGACGAGGGCGGCACGCAGCCGGTGACGGTGCTCGACGTCTCCGACAACCGCGTGACCCAGATCAAGAGCGCCGAAAAGGACGGCTATGCAGCGGTCCAGGTGGCGTTCGGCAAGCGGCGCGCCAGCCGCGTCAACAAGGCTATTGCCGGGCACCTCGCCAAGGCGGGTGTCGAGGCTGGCCACACGCTGCGCGAGTTCCGCGCCAGGGCGGAGGACCTCGCCAACCTGAAGGTCGGCGGCAAGATCGGCGTCGAGATCTTCAAGGTCGGCCAGAAAGTGGACGTCCAGGGCATCACGATCGGCAAGGGTTTCGCCGGCGTGATCAAGCGCCACCATTTCTCGTCCAACCGCGCCAGCCACGGCAACTCGATCTCGCATAACAAGCCCGGCTCGACCGGCCAGAACCAGAGCCCGGCGCGCGTGTTTCCCGGCAAGCGCATGGCCGGCCACCTCGGCGACGTGCGCCGCACGATCCTGAGTCTGGAGATCGTCCGCGTCGATGCCGGGCGGCAGCTCCTGCTCGTCAAGGGCTCGGTGCCCGGCTCGAGCGGCCGCGACGTGGTCGTGCGGCCTGCGGTCAAGGTTTCCAAGCCAGTGGTCCAGGCCCCGAAGGCTGCGGCCCCGAAGGCTGCGGCCCCGAAAGCCGCGCCGCAGCCTGCCAAGCCCGCCACGCCGGCACCGCAACCTGACGCGAAGAAGAGCTGAGGCGCCGTGGAACTCAAAATGGTGAACGACAAAGGCGCTGCCGGCACCTTCAACGCGCCCGACGCGCTGTTCGCGCGCGACTTCAACGAGGCGCTGGTGCACCAGATCGTGGTGGCGTTCCAGGCAAACGCGCGCCTTGGCACGCGCGCGCAGAAGGATCGCGGCGCGGTCAACCACTCCACCAAGAAGCCATGGCGGCAGAAAGGCACGGGCCGGGCCCGCGCCGGCATGACCTCGAGCCCGCTGTGGCGCGGCGGCGGCAAGATTTTTCCGAATTCGCCGGACGAGAACTTCTCGCACAAGGTGAACCGCAAGATGTACCGCGCGGGGCTCTGCTCGATCCTGTCGCAGCTGGCGCGCGAGGACCGCGTCCGGGTGGTCGACGACTTCCGCGTCGCGCAGCCGAAGACCAAGCTGCTCGCGCAGAAGGTCAGGTCGATGGGCTTCGATGGCGTGCTGGTGATCACCGACGAGATCGACCAGAACCTGCGGCTCTCGTCGCGCAATCTGCCGAACGTCGAGGTGATAGCCGTGCGCCATGCCAATCCGGTGGCGCTGGTGCGCTTTCCCAGCGTGCTCCTGACGAAGGCCGCGCTGGCGAAGCTCGAGGAGATGCTGAAATGACGGCGACGAGGAAGTACAGCGCCGAGCGCCTGATGAGCGTCGTGCTCGCGCCGGTCGTGTCGGAGAAGAGCACCTTCGTTGCCGACAAGAACCGCCAGTACGTGTTCCGTGTCGCCGACCAGGCGACCAAGCCGCAGATCAAGGCGGCGGTCGAGCTGATGTTCAAGACCAAGGTCGACTCGGTGACCGTGTCCAACGTCAAGGGCAAGCCGCGCCGCTTCGGCCGCATCGAGGGCCGCCGGCGCAACTGGAAAAAGGCCTATGTGCGGCTCGCCGCGGGCCAGGAAATCAATTTCGCGGCGACGCAATAGGAACCCGACTCGCGATGCCACTCGTAAAAGTCAAACCTACTTCGCCGGGCCGGCGCGCGCTGGTCAAGGTGGTCACGCCCGAGCTGCACAAGGGCGAGCCGTACTGGCCGCTGATGGTGAAGCAGTCGAAGACCGACGGCCGCAACGTCCATGGCCGCATCACCGTGCGGCACAAGGGCGGCGGCCACAAGCAGCATTACCGCCTGGTCGACTTCAGGCGCGACAAGGACGGCATCGCGGCCCGCGTCGAGCGGCTCGAGTACGACCCCAACCGCAGCGCCCACCTGGCGCTGCTGCTTTATGCCGACGGCGAGCGTCGCTACGTGATCGCGCCGAAAGGCATCGGCGTCGGCGCGCAGCTCATGTCGGGCGCCGAGGCTCCGATCAAGGCGGGCAACGCGCTGCCGCTGCGCAATATCCCGGTCGGCACCATCGTGCACTGCGTGGAGATGATGCCTGGCAAAGGCGCGCAGATCTCGCGCTCGGCGGGCTCGCACGTCCAGGTGCTCGCCCGCGAAGGCTCGTATGCGCAGCTGCGGCTTCGCTCGGGTGAGATCCGCAAGGTGCATATCGACTGCCGGGCGACCATCGGCGAGGTCGGAAACGAGGAGCACAACCTGGAGTCGATCGGCAAGGCGGGCCGCAAGCGCTGGCGCGGCGTGCGCCCGACCGTGCGCGGCGTCGCCATGAACCCGATCGACCATCCGCACGGCGGCGGCGAGGGCCGCACCGCGGCGGCGCAGCCCCCGGTTTCGCCCTGGGGCGTGCAGAGCAAGGGCTACAAGACCCGCCGCAACAAGCGCACGCAGGTCATGATCGTCCGCGACCGGCGCCGGGCATAGGAGAGGCGCAAGATGGCACGTTCAATCAAGAAGGGTCCCTTCGTGGACCACCACCTGATGAAGAAGGTCGACGCGGCGCGCGGCTCGAACGACAAGCGGCCGATCAAGACCTGGTCGAGGCGCTCGACCATCGTCCCGGACTTCGTCGGGCTGACGATGGCCGTGCACAACGGCAAGCAGCACATCCCGGTGTACGTCACCGAGAACATGGTGGGACACAAGCTCGGCGAATTCGCGATGACGCGCATCTTCAAGAGCCACTCCGCGGTCGGCAAGCGCACCGAGGAGGCCGTCGGCGGCGAGCGCAGGCTCCCGCCGGGCACTCAGGGCCCGGCAGCGCCGGCCGCCGCACCCGCGGCGGCGCCGGCCGCGGCGGCGCCGGCTCCCGCGGCGAAAAAGTAAGGCGCCCGGGACATGGAAACCAGAGCGATCCTGCGCGGCGTGAGACTGTCGGCCCAGAAGGGCAGGCTGGTGGCCGACCTGATCCGCGGCAAGCCCGTCGACCAGGCGATGAGCGAGCTCGCCTTCATGCCCAAGAAAGGCGCCGGCATCATCCGCAAGGTGCTGGAATCGGCCATCGCCAACGCCGAGCACAACGACGGCGCGGACATCGATTCGCTGAAAGTGAAGACGATCTTCGTCGAGCGGGGCACGTTCCTCAAGCGTTTTCAGGCGCGTGCCAAAGGTCGCGGCAACCGCGTGCTGAAACACACCTGCAACGTCTTCATCACGGTCGGGGATTAAATGGGCCAGAAAATCAATCCTATCGGTTTCCGCCTGGCGGTGAATCGCAACTGGAGCTCGCGCTGGTATGCGAACAGCCGCTCGTTCGCGCCGATGCTCGCCGAGGACATCAAGGTGCGCGACTTCCTCAAGCGCAAGCTCGCGCACGCCTCGGTCGGCCGCGTGCTGATCGAGCGGCCGGCGAAGGATGCCCGCATCACCATCTTCTCGGCACGACCGGGCGTGGTGATCGGCAAGAAGGGCGAGGAGATCGAGGCGCTCAAGGCCGAACTGCGCCGGCTGATGGGCGTCAACCAGGTGCATGTGAACATCGAGGAGATCCGCAAGCCCGAGGTCGACGCGCAGTTGATCGCCGACTCGATCGCGCAGCAGCTCGAGAAGCGCATCATGTTCCGGCGCGCCATGAAGCGCGCGATGCAGAACGCCATGCGCCTGGGCGCGCAGGGCATCAAGATCATGAGCTCGGGCCGCCTGAACGGCATAGAGATCGCCCGTACCGAGTGGTACCGGGAGGGACGCGTGCCCTTGCACACGCTGCGCGCCGACATCGACTACGGCCTGGGCGAGGCCAAGACCTCGTTCGGCGTGATCGGCATCAAGGTGTGGGTCTACAAGGGCGAAGTCATGCCGAAGGGCGAGGTGCAGGCGGTATTGCCGTCCGCCGCGCCGGCGGTGCAGCCCGAAACGCCCGCGGAGCCGAGGCGGGCGAAGAAGCCGGTGCCCAAGCCGGGCGCAAGGCGCCCCTCCGGCAGGCCGAGGCCCGAGGGCGAGCGCAAGGCGGCGAAGAAGCCCGACGCCCCCGCGCCGAAGACCACGGTGAAGCGGCCGAAGAAGGTATTGAAGGACGAAGGCGGAGGAACTAAGGAGTAGTCATGCTGCAACCGGCAAGAACCAAATATCGCAAGCAGCAGAAAGGCCGCAATACCGGGGTCGCGACCCGCGGCACCAAGGTCGCGTTCGGCGAGTTCGGCCTCAAGGCGACCACCCGCGGCCGGTTGACGGCGAGGCAGCTGGAAGCTGCCCGCCGGGCGATGTCGCGCCACATCAAGCGCGGCGGCCGCATCTGGATCCGCGTGTTCCCGGACAAGCCGGTCTCGCAGAAGCCTGCCGAAGTCCGCATGGGCAACGGCAAGGGCAACCCGGAGTTCTTCGTCTCCGAGATCCAGCCGGGCAAGATCATCTATGAGATGGACGGCGTCACCGAGGTGCTCGCCAAGGAGGCCTTCGCGCTCGCTGCGGCGAAGCTGCCGTTCCGCACCATCGTCGTGCAGCGCATGCTGGGGTAGGACATGGACCCGACCGAACTCCGCGGCAAGAGCGGCGAGGAGCTGCAGAAGGAGCTCGAAGGCCTGCTGCGGGCGCAGTTTGGACTGCGCATGCAGCTCGCCACCCAGCAGCTGACCAACACCAGCCAGTTGAAGAAGGTCCGCCGTGACATCGCGCGCGTGCGTACCCTGATGAGGGAGAAGGCGGCGAAATGACTGAGCAAGCTTCTACGCCCAAGAACCAGCGCAAGCTGGTGGGCCGGGTGACCAGCAACAAGATGCAGAAGACGGTGGTGGTGCGGGTGGAACGCCGTGTGCGCGACGCGATGATGGGCAAGACGATCACGCGCTCGCGCAAGTACCACGCGCATGTCGAGTCGGGCGAGTTCGGCGATGGCGACCTGGTCGAGATCGCCGAGTGCCGGCCGATCTCGAGAACCAAGTCGTGGCGCGTCACGAGGCTTGTGGAGAAGTCCAAAGCCGTTTAGAATCCGCGCCTTTTCCCGTCCCTTCGGGGTCCAAAACTGCGCCGGGTGCGGCGCAAGTTGGATTGGAGAGCCAAGCAATGATTCAGATGGAGTCGATCCTGGACGTCGCCGACAACACGGGCGCGCGGGCGGTCATCTGCATCAAGGTGCTCGGCGGCTCCAAGCGCCGCTACGCCTCGATCGGCGACGTGATCAAGGTGAGCGTCAAGGACGCCGCGCCGCGCGGGCGGGTGAAGAAGGGCGAGATCTATCACGCGGTGGTGGTGCGCACTGCGAGGGGCGTGCGCCGCTCCGACGGCTCGCTGATCCGCTTCGATCGCAACGCTGCGGTGCTGCTGACCCCCAAGATGGAGCCGATCGGCACGCGCATTTTCGGTCCGGTCACGAGAGAGCTGCGCACCGAGCGTTTCATGAAAATCGTATCGCTTGCACCCGAGGTCCTGTGATGCAGCGGATCAAGAAAGGCGACGAGGTGGTGGTGATCTCCGGGCGCGACAAGGGCAAGCGCGGCACCGTGCTGCGCCGCGTCGACGCCGAGCACCTGGTGATCGAGGGCGTCAACCGCGTCAAGAAGCACCAGCGCCCCAACCCGATGAAGGGCGTCACCGGCGGCATCGTCGACAAGGACCTGCCGATCCACATTTCCAACATCGCGCTGTTCAACCCGGCGACCAAGAAGGCCGACCGCGCAGGCATCAAGCTGCTCAGCGACGGCCGCAAGGTGCGGGTGTTCAAGGCGAACGGCGAGCAGGTGGACGTCTAAGCCATGGCCAAGGACGAAAAGCCCAGGCAGGAACACAAGCCCGCGCAGGCGCAGAAGCAGGCGCCGAAGAAAGAGGCCGCGGCAAAAAAAGAAGCTGCACCCAAGTCCGACGCGCCGCAGTTGCCGGCACCGCCGGCCCGCCTCGCGATCTACTACCGCGAGAAAGTGGTGCCCGAGCTGATGCAGAAGTTCGCCTACAAGACCGTGATGCAGGTGCCGCGCCTGCGCAAGATCACGCTCAACATGGGCGTGGGCGAGACCACGACCGACAAGAAGACGCTCGACAACGCCCTCGCCGACATGACCAGGATCGCGGGGCAGAAGCCGGTGGTCACCAAGGCGCGCAGGTCGATCGCAAACTTCAAGGTTCGCGCCGGCTTTCCCGTCGGCTGCATGGTGACGCTGCGCGGCGCGAGGATGTACGAGTTCTTCGACCGCCTGGTGAACATCGCCATGCCGCGCATCCGCGATTTCCGCGGCGTGTCGAACCGCGCTTTTGACGGCCGGGGCAATTACAGCCTCGGTTTCAAGGAGCAGATCATCTTCCCGGAGATCGATTACGACAAGATCGACACGCTGCGCGGGATGAACATCGCGATTACCACCACGGCGAAGACGGACGACGAGGCGCGCGCGCTGCTCGCCGCGTTCCGTTTCCCGTTCAAGCACTGAAGGACCCAGGCATGGCCAAGCTCGCACTCAAGCTCCGCGACCAGAAGCGCCGCAGGACCGTCGAGAAGTTCAAGGCGCGGCGCGCCGCTCTGCTCGAGGTGATCCACGACTCGCGCGCCACCGACGAGGCCAAGGACGCGGCCCGCGACAAGCTGCAGAAGCTGCCTCGCGACGCCTCCCCGGTGCGCCTGCGCAACCGCTGCGCGCTGACCGGCAGGCCGCGCGGCGTGTACCGCAAGTTCGGCCTCGGGCGCAACAAGCTGCGCGACTTGGCGCTGCGCGGCGAAGTACCCGGCGTGATCAAGGCAAGTTGGTAAGGAGACATCGATGAGCATGAGCGACCCGATCGCGGACATGCTGATCCGCATCCGCAACGCCCAGCTGGTGCGGCACGTGGAAGTCGTGATGCCCGCATCCAAGCTTAAGGCGTCGATCGCCCAGGTGCTGAAGCAGGAAGGCTACATCGAGGATTTCGCCCTGCGCGACAACGGCGTCAAAAAGGAGCTGGCGATCGCGCTCAAGTACTACGCCGGCCGGCCGGTCATCGAGCGCCTCGAGCGCGTGTCGAAGCCCGGGCTGCGCGTCTACAAGGGGCGCAACGACATCCCGCGCGTGATGAACGGCCTCGGCGTGGCGATCCTTTCCACCTCGCGGGGCGTGATGACCGACCGCAAGGCGCGCGCCGACGGCGTCGGCGGTGAAGTGCTTTGCATCGTTGCATAGGGACGGCCATGTCGCGCATCGCAAAAATCCCGATCGACCTGCCGAAGGGCGTCGAGGTGAGCATCGCCTCCGGGCAGATCTCGGTGAAGGGCCCGCTCGGCACCATCGCCCGCGCGGCCGATCCGAACGTCGCGGTCGAAGCGAACGGCGCCCAGCTGCAGTGCAAGGCGCTGGGCAACTCGCGCCATGCCAACGCCATGTCGGGCACCATGCGCGCGCTGGTCGCGAACATGGTCGCCGGCGTGACCAAGGGCTTCGAGAAGCGCCTTGCGCTGGTCGGCGTCGGGTTCCGCGCGCAGGCGCAGGGCGACAAGCTCAATTTGTCGCTCGGCTTCTCGCACCCGGTGGTGCAGCAGATGCCCAAGGGCATCAAGGTGGCGACGCCGACGCAGACCGAGATCGTCATCACCGGCGTCGACAAGCAGCTGGTGGGCCAGGTCGCCGCCGAGGTTCGCGCGCAGCGCGCGCCCGAGCCCTACAAGGGCAAGGGAGTGCGCTACAGCGGAGAGATCATCATTTTGAAAGAGACCAAGAAGAAGTAACCGGGCAAGCCATGATCGACAAGAACCTCGCGCGCCTGCGGCGCGCACGCCAAACGCGGCTCCGGATCCGCGCCGTCGGGGCGGTGCGTCTCACCGTGCATCGCACCAACGGGCACATCTATGCCCAGCTCACTTCCTCTGCTGGCGACAAGGTCATCGCGAGCGCCTCCACGCTGGAGAAGGACGTCCGGTCTCAGCTGAAGAACGGCGGCAACCGCAAGGCCGCCGAGATCGTCGGCCAGCGCATCGCCGTCAAGGGGAAGGAAAAGGGGATCGAGAAGGTTGCTTTCGACCGTGCCGGCTATAAATACCACGGTCGTGTGAAGGCGCTCGCCGACGCTGCGCGCGCCTCCGGACTTAAATTCTAGAGGTCGAGTTCTAGGACTCTTATGGCAAAAATCCAGCCACGGATGCAGCAGTCGGAAGAGCGCGGCGACGGCCTGCGCGAGAAGATGGTCGCGGTCAACCGCGTCACCAAGGTGGTGAAGGGCGGCCGAGTACTAGGCTTCGCCGCGCTCACCGTGGTCGGCGACGGCGACGGCGGCATCGGCATGGGCAAGGGCAAGGCGCGCGAGGTGCCTGTGGCCGTGCAGAAGGCGATGGAGGAGGCGCGGCGCAAGCTTTTCAAGGTCAAGCTGAAGAACGGCACGCTGCATCACGCCGTGACCGGCCGCTGGGGCGCGGCGCGGGTCCTGATGCAGCCGGCTCACGAGGGCACGGGCATCATCGCCGGCGGGCCGATGCGCGCGGTGTTCGAGGTGATGGGCGTCACCAACGTCCTCGCCAAGTGCTTCGGCTCGACCAACCCCTACAACGTGGTGCGCGCCACGCTGAACGGCCTGCAGGCGATGAGCACGCCGGCGGAGATCGCGGCGCGCCGCGGCAAGAAGGTCGAGGAAATCCTCGGTGAATAAGCTCAAGGTGCGCCTGGTGAAGGGGCTTGCCGGCATCAAGCAGCGCCACCGCGACACGGTGCGCGGGCTCGGGCTGAAGAAGATCAACCAGACGGTCGAGCTCGCCGACACCCCGGCGGTGCGCGGCATGATCAACCGCGTCAATTACCTCGTGCGTATCGACGACTGAGCCCATGAGACTGAATTCCCTGAAGCCCGCAGCGGGCTCGAAGAAGGACCGGCATCGCGTCGGCCGCGGCGGCGGCTCGGGCTGGGGCAAGACCGCGGGCCGCGGGCACAAGGGGCAGAAGGCGCGCTCGGGCGGCTTCCACAAGCTCGGCTTCGAGGGCGGCCAGATGCCGCTTCATCGCCGCCTGCCCAAGCGCGGCTTCAAGTCCCTCACGCGCGGCGACGTTGCCGAAGTACGGCTCGGCGAGCTCGAAACGATGCAGGCGACCGATATCGACCTGGCGGCGCTCAAGTCCGAAGGCATCGTCTCGCACCAGGCGCTCGCCGCGAAGGTGATCCTCTCCGGCAAGCTCTCGCGCAAGATCGTTCTCAAGGAAGTGAAGGCGACGAAGGGCGCGCGCTCGATGATCGAGGCCGCCGGCGGCAAAGTCGAATTCACCGAAAAGAAGATCGAGGAAAAGCCCAAGCGGGACAAGAAGGCCGAAGAGAAACCGGCCGATGAGGCTGCGAAGGCCTGATGGCCAACGCGCTGCCCAACGTCGGCAAGGCCTCGCGCTACGGCGACCTGAAACGCCGGCTGCTGTTCCTGCTCGCCGCGCTCGTCGTGTTCCGCATCGGCGCGCACATCCCGGTGCCGGGGATCGACCCGCATGTGCTCGGCGACCTGTTCAAGGACCAGCAGGGCGGCATCCTCGGCATGTTCAACATGTTCTCGGGCGGCGCCTTGCGGCGCTTCACGATTTTCGCGCTCGGCATCATGCCGTACATCTCGGCTTCGATCATCATGCAGCTGATGACGGCGGTCAACCCGCAGCTCGACCAGCTGCGCAAGGAAGGCGAGTCCGGCCGCCGCAAGATCACGCAGTACACGCGCTACGCCACGGTGTTCCTCGCCCTGTTCCAGGCGACCGGCATCTCGATCGCGCTCGAGTCGCAGCCGGGGCTGGTGCTCGACCCGGGGCTGATGTTCCGCATCACCACGGTGACCACCCTGGTGACCGGCACCATGTTCCTGATGTGGCTCGGCGAGCAGATCACCGAGCGCGGCCTCGGCAATGGGATCTCGATCATCATCTTCGCCGGCATCGCGGCCGGCCTGCCGAACGCGGTGGCGGGCACGCTGGAGCTGGTGCGCACCGGCGCCATGCATCCGCTGACTGCGCTGCTTATCGCGGTCGCCGTCATCGCGGTGACCGCTTTCGTGTGCTTCGTCGAGCGCGGCCAGCGCAAGATTCTCGTCAATTACGCCAAGCGCCAGGTCGGCAACCGCGTCTACGGCGGCCAGAGCTCGCACCTGCCGTTCAAGCTCAACATGTCGGGCGTGATCCCGCCGATCTTCGCCAGCTCGCTGATCCTGTTCCCGGCAACGCTGCTCGGCTGGTTCGGCTCCGCCGAAGGCATGATCTGGCTGCGCGACATCGCCGGCACCCTCACTCCCGGGCAGCCGATCTACGTGCTGCTGTACGCGGCGCTGATCGTGTTCTTCTGCTTCTTCTACACCGCGCTGCAGTACAACCCCAAGGAGACGGCGGACAACCTGAAGAAATCCGGCGCCTTCGTCCCCGGCATCCGGCCGGGAGAGCAGACGGCGCGCTACCTGGAGAAAATCCTCACCCGTCTGACGCTGGGCGGCGCGATTTACGTGACCCTGGTGTGCCTGCTGCCGGAATTCCTGATCCTGAGGTGGAACGTGCCGTTCTACTTCGGCGGCACGTCGCTGCTGATCATCGTGGTCGTGACGATGGACTTCATGGCGCAGGTGCAGGCCTACATCATGACTCACCAGTACGAGAGCCTGCTGCGCAAAGCCAACTTCAAGGGCGGGTTGCCGGCGCGCTGAGGCCATGGCCAAGGAAGATGTCATCGAGATGCAAGGCGAAGTGGTGGAGAACCTGCCGAATGCGACGTTCCGCGTCAAGCTCGAAAACGGGCACACGATCCACGCCTTCATCTCCGGCAAGATGCGCATGAACTACATCCGCATTCTTCCCGGGGACAAGGTGACCGTGCAGATGACGCCCTATGACCTCACCAAAGGCCGCATCACGTTCCGCGCGAAATAAGGAGACTCACCATGAAAGTAATGGCCTCAGTCAAGAAAATCTGCCGCAAGTGCAAGATCGTGCGCCGCAAGGGCGTGGTGCGCGTGATTTGCTCGGAGCCCCGCCACAAGCAACGCCAAGGCTGATAACGTCTTGTTCAAACTGAT
>Ga0209238_1000549_pt1 | contig 13581 bp, 10 predicted proteins | sample GraSoi013_1_20cm_FD_185823 | JGI IMG/M metagenome (GOLD analysis project Ga0209238, IMG submission 185823) | Grasslands soil microbial communities from the Angelo Coastal Reserve, California, USA - Sample 10_02_2013_1_20cm (SPAdes) (version 2) | ecosystem: Environmental > Terrestrial > Soil >...
CGGGGGACAACACGAAGATGACGATCGAGCTGATCACGCCGATCGCGATGGAGGAGCAGCTGCGGTTTGCGATCCGCGAAGGCGGCCGCACCGTCGGCGCCGGCGTGGCCACCAAGATCTTGAAGTAAGGCGGAGGCGATGCCGCGGGAAAACATCATCATGGAATGCACCGTGTGCAAAGGCCGGAACTACTTCACGACCAAGAACCGGCGGAAGCACCCGGAACGGGCGGAGTGGAAGAAGTACTGCCCGCGGTGCAATAAGCACCAGCCGCACAAGGAATCGAAGTAGTGACGACGGACGCGCTCGCCAGCCCGAAGCAGAGCTGGCCGGCCCGGGTGGTGGGCTTCCTGCGCGACGTGCGCTCGGAGCTCCGCAAGGTCACGTGGCCGACGTGGGACGAGCTGAAGAAGGCGACGACCGTCATCATCGCCTTCGTCGTCGCCCTGGGGCTCTTCATCGGACTGCTGGACTCGGCCCTGCAGGCGGTGTTCGTGACCCTGGTCGCGAAGCTGTTCTGATGTCGGAGCACCGCTGGTACGCGATTCAAACGACGGCGGGGCACGAGAACAAGGTGCGTTCGCTGATCGAGCGCCGGATCAAGGACGACCCGCGCCCGGAGGATGAGAAGCCGATCCGGCAGGCCCTGGTCCCCACCCAGGAAGTGGTGGAGATCAAGAACGGCAAGAAGGTGACGGCGGAGCGCAAGATCTATCCGGGCTACGTGCTCGTGAACATGGTCTTGAATCAGGAGACGATCCACGTCATCAACGGCATCCAGGGCGTGATCAAGTTCGTCGGCACCGGGCGACTGCCGATGCCGCTCCGGCCCGAAGAAGTGAACCGCCTCCTCGGGATCGAGGAAGCAGCGAAGGAAGAGGAGCCGCAGGAGACCATCCCGTTCCTGATCGGCCAGGTGGTGGAGATCACCGAAGGGCCGTTCTCGGACTTCTCCGGGACGGTGGAAGAGGTGATCCCCGACAAAGGGAAGGTGCGGGTGGCCGTGTCGCTGTTCGGGCGGCCCACCTCCGTGGAACTGGACTACTTACAGTTGAAGGCGCACTAGATGGCGAAGGCGATTGCTGCAATGGTGAAGCTCCAGGTGCCCGCCGGGCAGGCGACCCCCGCCCCGCCGGTCGGCACGGCCCTGGGGCCGCACGGCGTGAACATCATGGAGTTCGTCAAGCAGTTCAATGCCAAGACGGCCCAGGCGCAGGGGATGATCACGCCGGTCGAGGTGACGATCTACAAGGACCGGACCTTCACCTTCATTACCAAGACGCCCCCGGCCGCCGTGCTCCTCAAGAAGGAAGCCGGCATCGAGAAGGGGTCCCCCACCTCCAACCGGCAGAAGGTGGGGAAGGTCACGCGCGCGCAGCTGAAAAAGATCGCCGAGATCAAGATGCCCGATCTGAACGCGAACGACCTGGACGCCGCTATGAAAATGGTGGCCGGCACGGCTCGCTCGATGGGGCTGGAGGTAGTGGACTGATGCGCGTGCACGGCAAGCACTACCGGGCCGCCGTCGCGACGCTCGAGCCCCGCAAGGTCTACAGCCCGCGCGAAGCGGTCGAAAAAGTGAAGGCGACGGCGTACGCCAAGTTCGACGAGTCGGTCGACATCGCGGTCCGCCTGGGCGTCGATCCCAAGCACGCGGACCAGATCGTGCGCGGCACCGTGAGCCTGCCGCACGGCACGGGCAAGAACGTCCGTGTGCTGGTGATCGCGCAGGGCGAGAAGGCGAAGGAAGCCGAAGCCGCCGGCGCCGACTTCGTCGGCATCGAGTACGTGCAGAAGATCAAGGACGGCTGGCTCGACACCGACGTCATCGTCGCGACCCCGGACGTCATGGGGCAACTCGGGCCGCTGGGCAAGGTGTTAGGGCCGCGGGGGCTCATGCCCAACCCCAAGGCCGGGACGGTGACCATGGACGTGGCGCGGGCGGTCAAGGAACTAAAGGCGGGGAAGATCGAGTTCCGGGTGGACAAGAGCGGCATCGTGCACGCGCCGACCGGCAAGAAGTCGTTCGCCGTGGAGGCGCTGGAGGAGAACCTGCGGGCCTTCATGGAGGCGATTGTGCGGGCCAGGCCCGCGGCGGCGAAGGGGCACTACATCCGGTCGATCACGGTCTCGAGCACGATGGGACCGGGAGTCCCCGTGGATCCGGCGGTGTTCGCATGATCCGCACCAAGGCGGAGAAACAGGAGATGGTGACGGCGCTGGCGACACGGCTGCGGAACGCCTCGACGGTGTATGTCACCGACTTCACGGGGCTCGACGTCGCCAAGATCACCCAGCTGCGGCGCCGGCTCCGGTTGGCGGGCGGGGGCACCGACTTCGTGGTGGTGAAGAACACGCTCGCGCGCCGCGCGCTGGCCGATGCGCAGGTGCCGGGCCTCGAAGCGCACCTCGCGGGGCCGACCGGTCTGGTGCTGACGGGTGCGGATCCCATCGCGGCCGCCAAAGTACTCGCGGACTTCGCGAAGGAATTCGAAAAGCCGGCCATCAAGGTGGGGCTGGTGGACGGCAAGACCGTGACGCCGGAGCTGGTGAAGCGGCTGGCCAGTCTGCCCACGAAACACGAGCTGCTCGCCCAGCTGGGTGGGGCGCTCCAGGCGCCGATGGCGGGCTTCGTCGGCGCGTTGAACGGCTTACTGATGAAGATGGTGGGTGCCCTCGAGGCGCTCCGGACCAAGCGCGCCGCGGACGGGGGGGGCGCTTCTTAACCCAGTAGGAGACCGGAACAATGGCGACACAGACGTTGAGCAACGACGACATCATCGAAGCGATCGGCAACCTGTCGGTGGTCGAGCTCGCCGAGCTGATCGAGAAGTTCAAGGAGAAGTTCGGCGTGACCATCGCGGCGCCGGTGGCGGCGGCGCCCGCGGCGGCGGGGGCGACCGGCGGCGCGGCGGGAGCGGCCGCGGCCGAGGAGAAGACCGAGTTCACGGTCATCCTGAAGGGCGCTGGGGAGAAGAAGATCCAGGTCATCAAGGAGATCCGAGCGATCACCAACCTGGGCCTGAAAGAGGCCAAGGACCTGGTGGAAGGCGCGCCCGGCACGGTGAAGGAAGGCGTGTCCAAGCAGGAAGCCGAAGAGATCAAAAAGAAGCTCGAAGCGCAGGGCGCGGCCGTCGAACTGAAGTAGACTAGGGGGTTTGACGCGGCGGGCCATAGGGGCCCGCCGGCGCGACTCTCGGGTCTACTTTGGTCGACGACATGCGCGGATTTGGCACACACCTGCTCGCTTGTACGAGCCCCTCGGTTCACCCCCGACCGGCGTTCCGGCCGGGGGCAGCGGGGCCTTTTGCATTTGCCTGAGGTTACGACATGACGAAGACGCTACCGGTGTTGTCGTTCGCAAAACTCGAGCAGGGGATGCCGATGCCGCACCTCCTGGACATCCAGACGCGCGCCTTCGCGTCCCTGCTGCAGCCGGACGGGAAGGGCGCGGAGCGCACCGACGTCGGGCTGGAGCGCGTGTTCAAGGACGTGTTCCCGATCCAGGACGTGAACGGGAACTACTCCCTCGAGTTCGTGAAGTACGGGCTCGGGGAGCCGAAGTACTCGGTCGAGGAGTGCATCGAGCGCGACATGACCTATTCGGTGCCGCTGAAGGCGACGCTGCAGCTGGTGGTCATGGAAGAGGTGGGCGAGACCGTCAAGACCAAGCGGCCCAAGAACATCATCGAGAAGGAAGTCTATCTCGGTGAGCTGCCGATCCTCACGCCGCTCGGCACCTTCGTGATCAACGGCGCCGAGCGGGTGATCGTGTCGCAGCTGCACCGCTCCCCCGGCGTGGTGTTCGAAGAGAGCATCCACCCCAACGGCCAGCGGCTGTTCTCGGCGCGCATCATCCCGTTCCGGGGCTCGTGGGTCGAGTTCACAATCGACATTCACGACGTGATCTACGTCCACATCGACAAGAAGAAGAAGTTCCCGGCGACGGCGCTACTCCGGGCCTTCGGGTACGGCACCAACGCCGACATCCTGAAGCTGTTCTACGCGACCAAGGACATCGACATCACCGGCAAGCTCGAGGGCCGGGCGCAAAAGCGCGAAGTCCTGGGGACGCTGCTGGCGGCCGACGTGCCCGACCCCGAGAACAAGAAGGGCGAGCCGCTCGGCAAGGTGGGCGACGAGCTCACGCTCGAGAAGTTCAACACGTTCCGTCGGGCCGGGATCAGCAAGGTGAAGGTGTTCGCGGGCTACACCTCGCTCGACCTGCGCGACGAGGCGCAGCCGACCACCACCCGCGAGCGCCAGGGCACGTACGTCCTGGCCTTCGACGTGGCCGACCCGGAGACCGGCGAGGTGCTGGCCGAGGGCGGGCGCGAGCTGTCGGACACGCTCAAGAAGAAGCTCTTGAAGGCCGGCGTCACCAAGGTGGACGTGCTGCTGCCCGCGGGACGGAGCGAGTCGCCGCTCATCAAGAACACGCTGCTCAAGGACCCGACGCACACGGAGGCCGAGGCGCTGGAGCAGATCTACGCGCTGCTGCGGCCGGGCGAGGCGCCGAACCTCGAGACGGCGCGGCAGGCGCTCGAGCGGCTGTTCTTCCACCCCAAGCGGTACGACCTGGGGCGGGTGGGCCGCTACAAGATCAACCAGCGGCTCAAGGTCAACGTCCCGAAGGACCACACGGTCCTCACCGAGGACGACTTCATCGCGATCATCCGCTACCTGATCGAGCTGCGGGAGGGACGCGGCTACACCGACGACATCGACCACCTCGGCAACCGCCGGGTGCGCTCGGTGGGCGAGCTGATCGCCAACCAGTTCTCGGTGGGCCTGTCCCGCATGGCGCGGCTCATCAAGGAGCGGATGAGCATCAACAACGATCCGGAGCGGATCACCCTGGACGACCTGGTGAACGCCCGGACGGTGAGCGCGGTGATCCAGGCGTTCTTCGGCAGCTCGCAGCTGTCGCAGTTCATGGATCAGACCAACCCGCTGGCCGAGCTGACGCACAAGCGGCGCCTCTCGGCCCTGGGACCGGGGGGACTCACGCGCGAGCGCGCCGGCTTCGAGGTGCGCGACGTGCACTACAGCCAGTACGGCCGGATGTGCCCCATCGAGACGCCGGAGGGCCCGAACATCGGGCTCATCACGAGCCTGTCCTGCTACGCGCGCGTGAACGACCTTGGCTTCATCGAGACGCCGTACCGCGTGGTGAAGAGCGGCAAGGTGACCGACGAAACCCGCTGGCTGTCGGCCTCGGAGGAAGAGGAATACGCCGTGGCGCAGGCCAACGCGCGCCTCACCGAGGACGGCCATTTCGCGGACGAGCTGGTGCTGTGCCGCAAGCGGGACGACTACCCCCTGCTGCCGCCGGCACGGATCGACTTCATGGACGTGGCGCCCGAGCAGCTCGTGTCGATCGCCGCGGCGCTGATCCCGTTCCTCGAGCACGACGACGCGAACCGCGCGCTCATGGGCTCGAACATGCAGCGGCAGTCGGTACCGCTCCTCTTCCCGCAGGCCCCGCTGGTGGGGACCGGGCTGGAGGAGACCGTGGCCCGCGACTCGGGCGCCGTGGTGATCGCCCGGCGGGCGGGTGTGGTCACCCGGGTCACCGCCGACGAGATCATCATCGACGCGGGCGAGGAAGAGGCGAAGTCCGGAGATCACCCCCTCGCGCGGCTCAAGCAGCACGACCGCTACCGCTTGAAGAAGTTCTGGCGCACCAACCAGGACACGGCCATCAATCAGCGGCCGCTGGTGCACGTGGACCAGAAGGTGAAGGCCGGGCAGATCGTGGCCGACGGTGCGGGCACCGAGCGGGGTGAGCTGGCGCTGGGCGCGAACGTGCTGGTCGCGTTCATGCCCTGGTACGGGCACAACTTCGAGGACGCGATCGTCCTGTCGGAGCGTCTGGTGAAGGACGACGTGTATTCGTCGATCCACATCCAGGAGCTCGAGCTGCACGTCCGCGACACCAAGCGCGGGCGCGAGGAGATCACCCGCGAGATCCCGAACGTGGCCGAGGAGTCGCTCGTCGATCTCGACGAGCGGGGCATCGTCCGGATCGGGGCGCACGTCAAGGCGGGCGACATCCTGGTGGGCAAGATCACGCCCAAGGGTGAAACCGAGCTCAGCCCGGAAGAGAAGCTCCTGACGGCCATCTTCGGCGAGAAGGCGAAGGACGTGAAGGACTCGTCGCTCAAGGTGCCGCCGGGGATGGAGGGCGTGGTCATCGACGTGAAGATCTTCTCGCGCATCGAGGACCAGGTGGTCGAAAAGGACCGCGGCGAGCGCATCGGCGAGGTGCGCCGGCTCGAGGTGGACGAGAAGGCCCGCATTTCCGAAGCGATGTTTGCGGAGCTGCGGGAGCTGCTCGCGGGGCAGGAGGTCGGCCTGATGCTCAAGGCCGGGACCGTAGAGGAGTACCTGCCGCAGGGCACGAAGCTGTCGCGGCAGCAGCTCGCCGAGATCAACTTCGCGGACGTCGACCTGAAGACGCTGCGCGTGACCAACAAGCCGGTGAACGAGCGGATCCGCGCGGTGCTCGATGCCGCGTCGGCGGAGCGCGCCAAGATCGAGGAGAAGTCCGAGGACCAGATCGACAAGATCCTCCAGCCGGACGAGCTGCCGCCGGGCGTGATCCAGCTCGTGAAGGTGTACGTCGCCGAGAAGCGGAAGATCTCGGTGGGCGACAAGATGGCCGGCCGCCACGGGAACAAGGGCATCATCGCCCGCATCGTGCCGGAGGAGGACATGCCGTTCCTCCCCGATGGCAGTCCCGTCGACATCGTCCTCAACCCGTTGGGCGTGCCCTCGCGTATGAACGTGGGTCAGATCCTCGAGACCCATCTCGGCTGGGCGGCGACCATCCTTGGCTTCGTGGCCAAGACGCCCGTGTTCCAAGGCGCCGACGAGACGGAGATCGGCGTGCTGCTCCGGCTCGCCGGACTGACGTGGGCGGCCGAGGGGCTGCAGCTGGCGACGCGCCCGCCGGAGCTCGCCCCCGAGACGGTGCGGCGCATTGCCGACGACCTGCGGCGGCTCCCGGCCACGAACGGCGGTCGGCCCGACCTCAGCAAGGCGGGGATCGAGCTGCTCGCCAGCCGGTCGCTCGCGCAGGAGACCCGGGATGTGCATCACCAGTTCGTGGACTTCCTGCGTGCCGCCGCGAAGGAGCTGGCCGAGCGCCAGCTCGACCTGCGGCGGGCGGAGCGGGAGTTCCACCAGGTCCGCCTGGAAGGCGAGGACCTGCCCAAGGTCGAGCAGGCCGCGCTCAAGCTGGGACTCAAGGAGAGCGAAAAGTTCCTGGAGCGCGACAAGCCTGCCGACGTGCTCGAAGCGATGGGACTGCCGGCGCTCGCCGCGCTGCTCGGGCCCAAGTCCGAAGCGGACGTGGATCAGGCGGCCAACGAGCTGCTCAAGGCGGCCGGCCTCACGCCGACGGGGAAGGCGCGGCTGCGCGACGGCCGCTCGGGCGAGTTCTTCTCGTCCGACGTGACCGTCGGCTCGATCTACATGATGAAGCTGTCGCACCTGGTGGACGACAAGATTCACGCCCGCTCCATCGGGCCGTACTCGCTGGTGACGCAGCAGCCGCTCGCCGGCAAGGCGCAGTTCGGCGGCCAGCGGTTCGGCGAGATGGAAGTCTGGGCGCTGGAAGCCTATGGGGCAGCGCACACGCTGCAGGAGATCCTGACCGTCAAGTCGGACGACGTGAACGGTCGCAGCCGCGTGTACGAGGCCATCGTGAAGGGGCAGAACCTGCCGAAACCCGGCATCCCCGAGTCCTTCAACGTGTTGGTGAAGGAGCTGCAGGCCCTCGGGTTGAAGGTGACGCTCGGCACTACTGAAGACGTGGAGGAATAGTGATCGACTTCCGAAGCGGGCGCGAGCCGAAGAGCTCGAGCTTCGACTATATCCAGATCCGGATCGCCTCCCCGGAGGAGATCCGCGGGCCTCGCGACTCGAAGGAGCGCGAGCGCCTCGAGCTGCAGGGCCAGCGCACCTGGTGGTCGTGGGGCGAGGTCACGAAGCCCGAGACCATCAACTACCGGTCCTTCAAGCCGGAACGCGATGGGCTGTTCTGCGAGCGGATCTTCGGCCCGGTAAAGGACTGGGAGTGTCACTGCGGCAAGTACAAGCGCATCCGCTACCGCGGCGTCATCTGCGACCGCTGCGGCGTGGAGGTCACGCTCTCGAAGGTGCGCCGCGAGCGCATGGGGCACATCGAGCTCGCGGTGCCGGTGGCGCACATCTGGTTCTTCAAGACGCTGCCGTCGCCCATGGGCAACATGCTCGACATGACCCTGCGGGATCTCGAGCGGGTGATCTACTACACGAACTACGTGGTGATCGAGCCGGGGAAGCAGGAGGTGCAGGACAAGGAGCTGCTCGACGAGGACCGGTTCCTCGAGCTGCGTGCCAAGGCGAAGGCTGAGGGCGATGCGGCGTTCAAGGCCGACATCGGCGCGCCGGCGGTGCGGTCGCTGCTCGAACGGCTGAACGTCGACAAACTGGCGGACGAGCTGCGCGAGGCAGTCGCGGGCGAGACGAGCCAGCACCGCAAGAAGCAGCAGCTCAAGCGGCTGAAGATCGTCGATGCGTTCCGGAACTCGGGCAACGCTGGGGAAGGGCGGAACGACCCGCGCTGGATGATCCTGGACGTCGTCCCGGTCATCCCGCCCGATCTGCGGCCGCTGGTGCCGTTGGACGGCGGGCGCTTCGCGACGAGCGATCTGAACGACCTGTATCGCCGCGTCATCAACCGCAACAACCGGCTGCAGAAGCTGATCCTGCACCGGGCGCCGGAGGTCATCCTCCGGAACGAGAAGCGCATGCTGCAGGAGGCGGTGGACGCGCTGTTCGACAACGGCCGCCGCTCGAAGGCGATCCGCGGGCGCGGCAAGCGGCCGCTCAAGTCGCTGTCCGACATGCTCAAGGGCAAGCAGGGCCGGTTCCGCCAGAACCTGCTCGGCAAGCGCGTGGACTATTCCGGCCGGTCGGTGATTGTCGTGGGTCCCGAGCTCAGGCTGCACCAGTGCGGGCTCCCCAAGGCGATGGCGGTGGAGCTGTTCAAGCCCTTCATCATCCACAAGCTGGTGGAGAAGGGGATCGCCGAGACGGTCAAGCGGGCGAAAAAGATCGTCGAAAAGGAGTCGCCGGAGGTGTACGAGATCCTGGAAGAAATCATCCAGGACCACCCGGTGCTCCTGAACCGCGCGCCCACGCTGCACCGCCTGGGCATCCAGGCATTCGAGCCGGTGCTGGTGGAGGGCAAGGCGATCCGAATCCATCCGCTCGTGTGCGCGGCGTTCAACGCGGACTTCGACGGCGATCAGATGGCCGTGCACGTGCCGCTCTCGTTCGAGAGCCAGACCGAGGCGCGGGTGCTTATGATCTCGTCCAACAACGTGCTCAAGCCCTCGGACGGCCGGCCTGTGGCCGAGCCGTCGCAGGACATGGTGCTGGGGTGCTACTTCCTGACGAAGGAGCCGGCTGACTTCGAGCAGGCGGAGGTGAAGGCGAAGGCGGCCCACGTGAGCTCCCTCGCGGAGTTCGACATGGGGCTCGCGACCAAGCGGTTCGCGTATCATTCGCCGGTGCACTTCTGGGACGACGCGCGCTGGGTGTACACGACCGCGGGGCGGGTGATCTTCCACAGCATCCTCCCCGAGGGCATCCGGCGCGAAGGGTTCCTGAACCAGGTGATGCGCAAGCGGGACCTGTCAGAGCTGGTGTTCAACAGCTACCGGCGCGCCGGGCTCGCGAGCACGGTGCAGTTCCTCGATAACCTGAAGGAGTTCGGCTTCCGCTACGCCACCATGGGCGGCGTGTCGATCGGGGTGGAGGACCTGGAGATCCCGGCCGAGAAGTCGAGCCTGCTGCACGACGCCGAGGGCCGGGTCGAGCGGTTCCAGCGGGCGTACGCCACCGGCCAGATCACCTTCGGCGAGCGCTACAACAAGGTGATCGACGCCTGGACGCACGCGAACAACGACATCGCGGACGCCATGGTGAAGACCATGCAGCGCTCCAAGGGCGGGTTCAACCCGGTGTTCATGATGTTCGACTCCGGGAGTCGGGGCTCGCGCGACCAGATCCGGCAGCTCGCCGGCATGCGCGGCCTGATGGCGAAGCCGCAGAAGAAGCTGACCGGCGGCATCGGCGAGATCATCGAGAGTCCGATCAAGTCGAACTTCCGCGAAGGCCTGTCGGTGCTCGAGTACTTCATCTCGACCCACGGCGCGCGGAAGGGCCTCGCCGACACGGCGTTGAAGACCGCTGACGCGGGGTATCTGACGCGCCGGCTGGTCGACGTGGCGCAGGACGTCACGATCACCGAAGAAGATTGCGGCACCATCCTCGGCCTCGAGATGTCGGCGTTGAAGGAGGGCGAGGACATCATCGAGCCGCTGCGCGAGCGCCTGGTGGGTTGCGTGGCGCTGGATGAGGTGAGCGATCCGCACGAGCTGGACGAGGACGAGCGTGCCAAGGTGCTGGTCGAGGCCGGGAAGCTGATCGACGAGGAGACCGCGCAGGCGATCGAGGACGCGGGGATCGAGGCGGTCCGCATCCGCTCGGTGCTCACCTGCGAGGCGAAGCGCGGCGTGTGCCGCATGTGCTACGGCCGCAACCTCGCCACCATGGACATGGTGGACCTGGGGGAGGCGGTCGGGATCCTGGCGGCGCAGTCGATCGGCGAGCCGGGCACGCAGCTCACCCTGCGGACCTTCCACATCGGCGGCACGGCGGCGCGGATCGCCGAGCAGACGGTGCGCAAGACCAAGGTCGAAGGTGTGATCGAGTACGGCGACCGGCTCATTTTCGTCGAGACGCCGGAAAAGCAGAAGATCGTGACGAGCTATGAGGGCGAGCTGATCCTCAAGGCCCCGTCGCATGGCGAGACCGGGGGGAAACTCTCGGTGCACTCGCGGTTCCACGTGCCGCTCGGCGCCACGCTGATGGTGGTGGACGGCGCCAAGGTGGGGCGCGACTCCGTGCTGTTCACGTGGGACCCCTACACCAACCCGATCATGACGGACGTGGGGGGCGTGGTGCGGTTCGTGGACATCGTCGAGGAGGAGACGGTGCGGGAGGAGCTGGACGAGCTCACCGGGCGGCGCCAGCGGGTGATCATCGAAGACCGGGAGAAGAAGCTGCATCCGCACATCGAGATCATCCAGAAGAAGGGAGAGAAGGAAAAGCGGCTGCGCGATTTCGTCATCCCTGAAGGGGCGCAGCTCACCGTCGAGGACGGCCAGGAGGTGTACGCTGGCCTCGTGCTCGCGAAGGTGTCGCGCGAGGCGTACAAGACGCGCGACATCACGGGCGGCCTGCCGCGCGTGGCCGAGCTGTTCGAGGCCCGGCGGCCCAAGGATCCGGCCACGATCTCCGAGGTCGACGGCACGGTGCGGTTCGGCGAGATCAAGCGCGGCAAGCGCGAGATCTACGTCCACCCCGAGGAGGGGGAGCCGCAGCTGTACGAAGTGCCGGCCGGCAAGCACTTGCGCGTGCACGAGGGCGACCGCGTGCGCGCCGGTGACCGCCTCACCGAGGGACCGGTGAACCCGCACGACATCCTGCGGATCAAGGGCCCGCGGGCGGTGCAGGAGTATCTGCTCAACGAAGTCCAGGAGGTGTATCGGCTGCAGGGCGTGAAGATCAACGACAAGCACATCGGCGTGATCGTGCGCCAGATGCTGCAGAAGGTGAAGATCGTCGAGCCCGGGGCCACGGAGTTTCTGGAGGGTGAGAACGTGGACAAGCAGACCTTCTCCGACGCGAAGGACCGCGTGGTGAAGAAGGGCGGCAAGCCCCCGACCAACGAGCCGTTGCTCCTGGGGATCACCAAGGCGAGCCTCACCACACAATCGTTCATTTCGGCGGCGTCGTTCCAGGAGACCACGCGGGTGTTGACCGACGCGGCGATCCGCGGCGCGCGGGACGACTTGCTGGGGTTGAAGGAGAACATCATCATCGGCCATCTCATCCCGGCGGGCACGGGCATTTACCGCTACCACGAGATCGAGATCGAGCCGCCGGAGGGGTTCCAGCCGCCCCCACCGCCGCCCGAGCCGTCACCGGGCGCGGTGCCGAGTCCGTTCCCGGAGGAAGTGGAAGCGGACTGACGGCCGGTCTGCGAGTCGAACGGCGCTGGGATGTCCCCAGCGCCGTTTTGCTTTTTGAGGGGATCATGACGTTTCGTGAGGCGCCCCTTGCGGTGTGGATCGAGTGGCGACCACTTGAGGATGACTTCAGCGGTGAAGGCACATGAAACGGTATGCCCTCTGGCTGGCTGCACCTGCGGCGTTTGCGCTTCCGACCGGTGCCTGCACCAGCGATAGCCCGACCGGTGTCCCGGCGATCCGTATCGATGTGGCGCCCTCGCCTGTGACACTAGAAACCGATGAGACTCGCCAGTTGACGGCCACCGTACGGTCCACGAGCGGCACGGTGATCGACCATGCAACGGTCACGTGGTCGTCGACCAGTGCGTTGGTGGCTACTGTCACCCAAGCGGGGCTCGTCACCGCGGTGGGAAAGGGGACGACGCAGATTCAGGCGACCTTCACCAACGTCACCGGAAGCGCGCTGGTGACCGTGAACAACGCCACTGTCCTGCGCAACGTCATCCTCTACGCCACCGAGGAATTCGGACTATCGGAGCTGGCCGTCGTGAAACCCGATGGGACCGGACGCCGGCGGCTGACGACCGATCAATTCGGGTATTTCATGCCCGACATCTCACGGGATGGCCGCCATATCGCGTTCGCGGGCCCGGGAGGCATCTACGCGATGAACGCGGACGGGACGGGGACGACGCTGGTCGTCTCGCGAGGGTCTTCAATCGATGCTACGCCAGCATGGTCGCCCGACGGCTCCCGGATCGCCTTCCGGAGTATGGTGGACGGGCCATTCGGATCCGCAGGCCGGATTTTCGTGGTCAACGTCGATGGCACCGGGTTGCGCCAACTCAGTCCGGATGTTCCTGATCCTAACGTGGTCTACTACTTCGATGACAGCCCTACTTGGTCGCCGGATGGCGCAACGATCGCCTTCGACCGATTCGGCGCCCTGGCTGTTATCAACGTGGACGGGACGGGACTGACGACGTTGTCGACCCCTGAGGGTGCTGAAACTCCCTCCTGGTCTCCAGATGGGACGCATATTGCCTACACCAGCTTCATTAACACTCGGGACGTCTTCGTCAGCAACGCGGATGAACCCAGTGAGGGTCACGAGCGCGCCGGAGCAGGAGAACAATCCGCGCTGGTCCCCCGACAGCCACCGGCTCGTGTTCTGCCGCGTGCTGAACGGTTTCTTCCAATTGTTCACAATCAACGCGGATGGAACGGGCGAGACCAGGTTGAGCGCCAATCCGAACACGTTCGAGTGCTCTCCGAGCTGGAGTCCCGTGCCCTAGTCGCCTGGTCGAGTGCCCCGGCCGGACGGTTGGACGGAGGATCGTAGGGGCGCAGCATGCTGCGCCCCTACCGAATGGATGGGCTGTACTGGACGGCGCCCGGGGGAGACTCCGGGCGCTTTCGTTGGATGGGGTCACCGTCCTACTCTTAGGCCATGACCGAGCACGTGTCGGCCACAGCGATCATGGATGAG
>Ga0209238_1000557_pt1 | contig 13483 bp, 13 predicted proteins | sample GraSoi013_1_20cm_FD_185823 | JGI IMG/M metagenome (GOLD analysis project Ga0209238, IMG submission 185823) | Grasslands soil microbial communities from the Angelo Coastal Reserve, California, USA - Sample 10_02_2013_1_20cm (SPAdes) (version 2) | ecosystem: Environmental > Terrestrial > Soil >...
TGCCGGGAGCGCTTCCCATGTCCCCCAGTAGGGCGTCCCGCTCTCGAATTCCTCGCATGTGAGCGACGATGTCGGGCGCGGATGACATCCCACCCTATCCTGCAGAATCGCGCCAATCTCTCGCTCCGTGAGAATCTTGAACGCCCGGTCGCGTGCAGTCGCCATGGGCTACATGCTTAGGGAAACTCGCCAGCGGTAGAGTAGGCCGGCGTCTGGTTGTGATGTAGGACGCGGCAAGCATGGAAAAGCGCAGTCGCAGCTTAAGCTCAATATGTTACCTTCGTGAAAGCCGCCCCTCGAGGCGTGAACCGCAGGCGATGCGCTATGGCTTGGGGTGCCTGGCGCGGTAGAGTCGGATCTGCTCGTTGAACCTATCGACGAGCGCTTGTTCCTGTTCTATCGCGGTGTTGTGAGCTGCGACGCCGAGGGTGTTGAGTGATTGGAGATCCGCCGCCGAGGCAACGCCTGCAAACCGCTTGGCAAGGCGCTCCACTGTCGTGTCAACGCACTTGGCATATGAATTCGTGGCGGCGTCATATGCCTGAAATGCGGTGCGGGCCGCTGCCATCTGCGCGGCGGAGGCCGTGGCGTTGTCCGGCAGTGAGGGCGCAGTCGCGATGGGGCAGGCCTGCAGGGCATTGCTCGCGGTTCCCAAGAGGTTGACCGGCGGTGCCGTGACCGGGGATGTGCGTGCGACAGCGGGTGCAGTTGCCGACCGCGGGTGCGAACCCAGGTAAGACCCCAGACCCCAGACAATCGACACGACTCCGGCAACAGCGATGGCAGCTCGGGAAGACTTTCCAACAGGGGTGCGAATTGCGCTTGCGAAGAGCCTGCCACTCAGGAGGGCGGCGAGCACGAGAACCGCGCCGCCCAGCAACACCGCAGTCGTGACGTCCGAAGCTATCAAGGAGCCCTCCCAGACTTGGGGCCGGGGCGGTGAAATGCGCGATGATATCTTCTCTCGTGCCAGCGGGGGGTGTAGGCTGTTGACCATGAAGATCCTGTCGCTCGTGTCCGGCCTGGCCTTGGCGGCCTTCGGAGTCACCGCAAGCGCCCACGCTCATCTGCAAAAAGCCAGCCCCGCGGATGGAAGCGTGGTCACGACGTCCCCGTCCAGGATTGTGCTGAATTTCTCGGAAGCGGCGCGCTTGACCGCCGCGTCGATCCGGAAGGCCGACCAGCCGCGCCAAGACCTGAAGCCGTTGCCCGCCACCGCCGCGCGGCAGATCTCCGTGCCGCTGCCTCGACTGACGCCGGGCAGCTACTCGGCCACCTGGCGCGTGCTGAGCGCCGACGGGCACGTGATGTCAGGTACGTTGCGCTTCACGCTGGCCCCCGAGCCCGCGGCAGAGCACCCGGCACACTGACCACGTCGCCGACTTGCGCGCCCGGTGCGCGGCGCAACAAGTCCACAGGAGCAATCTCATGGCGTCTATACCGCTGGGAGCCAGGGGTTCATTCACGCTGGTGGTAACCGCTGAACACCTTGCCAATCGCTTCAAGGACGCTACTTTGCCACCGGTGTTGGCGACACCGGTCATGATCATGGCCATGGAGAACGCTGCTCTCAACGCGATCAAGCCCTTCCTTGGAGCGCGCGAGAGTGCGGTGGGAACGCACGTGGACGTACTGCATCTGGCGGCCACTCCGGTCGGCAGGCAGGTCGTCGCGGGAGCGCAAGTAACCAAAGTCGATGGTCGCCGCATCGAGTTCAAAATCGAAGCGACCGATGGCGTTGCACCCATTGGAACTGGCACGCACGCGCGAATGTTGATCGACATGGTGCGGTTCGTCGAGCGGCTGAAGCAGAACTGCGCCTGATTGGGCGTGCGCGAGCGTGAAGGTGCCGGCTAAGTCCTGAGCTTGTAGCCTGTCCTGAATATCCAGCTCACGACCACCAGGCACACGGCAAGAAAGCCCAGTGTCGCGGCGGCGCTCGCGACCACATTCACATCCGACACGCCGTAGAAGCTCCAGCGGAAGCCGCTGATCAGGTAGACCACCGGATTGAACAAGGTAATCTTCTGCCAGACCGAGGGCAGCATGCTGATCGAGTAGAACGCGCCGCCGAGGAAGGTGAGTGGCGTGACGATCATCAGCGGCACGACCTGTAGCTGCTCGAAGTTGTCGGCCCAGAGGCCGATGATGAAACCGAGCAGGCTGAAGCTTACGGCGGTCAGTATCAGGAAGGTTACCATCCACACCGGGTGCGCAATTCCATAAGGCACGAACACACGTGCGGTGACGAGAATCAGCACTCCCAGCATCACTGATTTGGTCGTCGCGGCACCGACGTAGCCGATCAGCGCTTCGGCATACGACACCGGAGCGGACAGCAGTTCGTAGATCGTGCCCGACCACTTCGGCAGGTAGATCCCGAAGGATGCGTTCGATACGCTCTCGCCGAGGAGCGACAGCATGATGAGGCCCGGAACAATGAACGCCCCATAGCTGACGCCATCGACGCTGCCCATGCGGCTGCCGATTGCGGTTCCGAACACGACAAAGTACAGCGATGTCGACAGCACGGGCGAGGCGATGCTCTGCATCAGCGTACGGAAGGTCCGTGCCATCTCGAAGCGGTATATTGCTGTGATCGCAGGTACATTCACGTCCTTGTCCTCACCAGGTTGACGAAGATCTCTTCGAGCGAGCTTTCGCTGGAATGCAGATCCTTGAAGTTGATGTCGAGGTCGCCGAGGCGCTTGAGCAGCGTGGCGATGCCGGTTTCCTTGCTCTGTGCATCGAACGTGAACACCAGCGCATGCCCGTCATCGGCCAGTTCGAGGGGATAGGCGGACAGCCCCGGCGGAATCTGCCCCAGTCGATTCTGCAGTTGCAGCGTCAGCTGTTTCTTGCCGAGTTTGCGCATCAGCAGGGATTTGTCCTCGACCACGATCAACTCGCCTTTGCTGATGACGCCGATGCGGTCGGCCATTTCCTCGGCTTCCTCGATGTAGTGGGTGGTCAGAATGATGGTGACTCCGCTCTGCCGTAACCGACGCACCATCTGCCACATGTCGCGGCGTAATTCGACATCGACGCCGGCGGTCGGTTCGTCGAGGAACAGGATCTGGGGCTCGTGCGACAGCGCCTTGGCGATCATGACTCGGCGCTTCATGCCACCGGATAGCGTCAGGATCTTCGAGTTCTTCTTGTCCCACAGCGACAGATCCCGCAGCACTCTCTCGCAGTACGCAGGATCGGGAGCCTTGCCGAACAGGCCGCGGCTGAAGCGCACGGTCGCCCAGACGCTCTCGAACGCGTCTGTGTGGAGCTCCTGGGGCACCAGGCCGATCTTGCGGCGCGCGGCGCGGTAGTCGTGCACGATATCGTGACCGTCCGCCACCACGCTGCCCGCGCTCGGCGTGACGATGCCGCAGATGATGTTGATCAACGTGGTCTTGCCAGCGCCGTTCGGGCCCAGCAGTGCGAGAATTTCGCCGCGCCGAATCGTCAGGTCGATGCGCTTGAGCGCCTGCAGGCCGCTGGCGTATGTCTTGCTCACGCCCGTGACCGTGACGATCGGCGATGAAGCTGACGGGCTCTCAACTGGAATACTTGCGGCTGCTTGCACGGTGTCTCTATCTCCGCCTACGTCCCAATTGAGCTCCGCGCCCCCTGCGCAGTCAGGTTGCGGCGCACGCCGAGGGCGGTACCGCCGAGCACCAGCACCGAAGATACCGCGAGCCGTGCCGTGATAGGTTCGTCAAACAATACTACCCCTGCCAGAGCCGCGATCACGGGCACACTCAATTGAGCGTTAGCAGCGACAATCGCTCCGAGCCTGGGCATGGCGGTGTACCAGGCGGCGTATCCAAGACCCGAGGCGAGCGAGCCCGATAGCGCGGCGAGCACGATCCCCTCCGGATCTGCGGAGCGACGCGCCCAGCACAGCGCACTGATCAGCAGCACGCCGGGAACCGAGCGCACGAAATTTCCGGCCGTGTCCGCGAGCGCATCCGTCGATCGTCGTCCACGCAGCGAGTAGATTCCCCAGGCGATGCCTGCGATCAGCATGAACAGCGCTTCGAGTGCCGGAGGCGCGGCGATGCCGGGAAGCAGAAGAAGGATCAGTCCTGCGACAGCGAGCAGCCAGCCGAGGACGACCGTCCGGTCAATTCGCTCGCCCGCGAAAAACCCCGCCGCAATCATCACAACCTGTACCGCCCCGAAGAGAAGCAGCGCTCCCGTGCCCGTGGTCAGTCCCACATAGGCGAATGAGAATGCGATGGCGTAAGCGAGCAGCGCGAACGCTGACGGCCAGTTCCCACCACCGGCGGCCCTGTGCTTGCGGCTCACCTGCACGAGTATCCACAGTGTGACGGCGCCCGCGACCAGGCGGATGCCCGTGAAGCTGGCCGGATCGATGTGCGTCTGGCGCAACGCCATCCGGCACAGTACTGAATTGGCCGCGAATGCCAGCAATGCGAACAGGGCCGCGCCTGCAGCACGGTTCATTTCAGGGCCTGCACCAAATCATTCATCGGTTCAGGGATCTGATGCGCATCACACGGTCGAGGATCACGGCCAGCAGCACGATCACGAATCCCGCTTCGACCCCCATGCCTATCTGCACCGTATTGAGTGCGCGTACCACCGGCACACCGAGGCCGCCGGCCCCCACGAGCGCGCCAATCACCACCATCGATAGGCTGAGCATGATGCATTGGGTAATGCCGGCCAGAATGAGCGGTGCGGCGCTCGGTAGCTCCACCTTCCGCAGCAGCTGCCAGGGCGTGGCGCCGAAGGCTTCGCCCGCTTCGAGGAGCGCGCGCGGCACCGAGGCGATGCCGAGCTGCGTGAGCCGGATCGCGGCCGGCAAAGCGAAGATGACCGTCGAGATCAGCGCCGGTACCACGCCCAGACCAAACAGCACCAGGGTTGGAATCAGGTAGACGAAGGTCGGCAGGGTCTGCATCAGATCCAGCGCCGGGCGCAGCGTCGCATTGAGCCGCGGATGGTGGCCGGCTGCGATTCCGAGCGGCACGCCGATGAGGATCGACAGCAGGGTCGAGACAAACACCAGCGACAGGGTGTCGATGGTCTGCTGCCAGTAGCCCTGGTTCATGATGAACAGCAGCGCCGCAGCGACGAAACTCGCGAGCCACCAGGAGCGCTGCAACAGCCAGGCGAGCCCGGCCGCGCCGAGGATGACCAGCAGCGCGGGCAGCGCGTGCAGCAGACCACTGACCGCGGCGACCAGCACGCCGACGCCCGCGGCGATGAGGGCGAACAGGCTGCCGGCGTGCCGTTTTATCCAGTCGATGCCGCGCGCCATGGCCTCGCCCACCGGCAGCTTGTGCGCGGCCACCCAGGGCTCGAATTGTGCGCCGATTCGACCGAGCGATCTGCCCCTGAGCGCCTCACCGGCCGTGCGGCCGCCAAACGCTGCGACCCCTTGCAGCCAGAATGCGACCGTCGTCGGATGAGCGCGGAGCCACGCGCGCGCGGCGACCTCCGGCGGCTGCCCGCCGGCCACCATCGCGCGCATGATCTCGTTCTCGGCACCGGTCGTGAACTGCAGATTCTGCAGCAGGCGCCCGACATTCGGGCATTGTGCGAGATAGCCGGCGCGGGTGAGCGTCAGCACCGAGGCGCCCCCGTAGTTCGGCCCAAACGCCGAATCCCCGCCCGCGAGATAGCGCAGATCGAACTGGATGTTCATCGGGTGCGGATCCCAGGCCAGGAACACGATCGGCGCGTGTGCGGCATAGGCCCGCGCCACCTCCCCGAGCATGCCTTGCTCGCTCGACTCGAGCAGCCGGAAATCCCCGAGACCGAAGTCGTTGTTCTGAATCATCCTCAGAATGTGATGGTTGCCGTCGTTGCCGGCCTCGATGCCGTAGATCGTGTGATGCAACGCGGCGCCGAAGCGCTGGATGTCGGCGAAATCCCTGAGCCCGGCGGCGTAAGTGTAGGCTGGCACCGCCAGGGTGTATTTCGCACCGCTGAGGTTCTCGCGCACCACCTCGATCGAGCGATCCTCGAGGTAGGGCCGGCGGTCGTTGGTCTGGGCGGGCATCCAGTTGCCGAGAAACACGTCGATATTGCCGCGCTTCATCGACGCGAATGTCACCGGCACCGACAGCAGGGTGGTGTGTGCGTCGTAGCCCAGATCACGCAGCAGGGCGCTGAGCACCGCGGTGGTCGCCGTTACATCAGTCCAGCCGACGTCAGCCAACCGCACGGCGCGGCAGCCGGCCGGCTCACTCACCGCGGCCGCGCGCGCGGTGGTGCCGCCGGGCGTCGCCGCCAGCATCGCGAGCGCGAGCGCCTCAGGCCAGGGGCGGAAAACGCGCCAGCGCTTCGAGATCGTTGAGTTCCTGGTCATTGCGAATGTAAAGGCGACTCGCGTCCCGCGATGGTTGATGGTCCCAGGGCCGATAGCGCCCCTCACGCAAGGCGGCATAGACCAAATGACGACGGCGTTGGCTCGCGAGAACCGCCTGATGGACCTCGTCCAGGGACCAGCGCCGGGCCACCTCGGCGCGAAATTCGGCGACCATCGCAGCGCAGTCCGCGCGCGAGCTCAAGTTGACCCGTTCATCGGGATCGGCCGTCAGCTCGTAGAGCTGGTCCGGATCTGGCGCCGAGTGCACGAACTTGTAGCGGCCGCGGCGAATCATGACGATCGGTGCGACCGCGCCCTCGGCCAGATATTCGCCGACCACCTGCCCCGGTTCCGTACCGCCTTGGAGTGCCGGCAGCAGACTACGGCCATCGATCGGTGCGGCGTACGCGAGCGCCTCACCCTCACTGGCGAGGTCCACCAGGGTCGGCAGGACGTCCAGGAGCGACGCCGATTCCGACACCCGATGCGGCACGAAACGCCCGGGTGCGTGCACGATCAGCGGGATGCGGCAGGCGTTCTCGAAGAAGTTCATCTTGTACCAGAGGCCGCGCTCACCGAGCATATCGCCGTGGTCGGCGAGCACCATGGTCACGGTGTTCGCATCGAGTCGTGCCTGGCGCAGCGTCGCCAGCAGTGCGCCGATCTGATCGTCGACATACGATACCGCGCCGAGATACGCTCGACGGGCCGCGCGGATCTGCCTCTCGCTCGGCTGCGCGAGCGTCAGCCCGATGACGTGGCGCAGCCGGCGTGAATGCGGGTCCTCGTCGAGCTCGCGCTGCGTAACGCGCGGCAGATCGATCTCGCCGTCCCGGTAGCGATTCCAGTACGACTCCGGGATCACGTAGGGATCGTGCGGATGCGTCATCGACACCACGAGGCAGAACGGACGCCGGTCCTTGTCACGCGCGATATCGAACAACTTCTGGCGCGCGGCGAACACGACCTCGTCGTCGAAGTCGATCTGGTTGGTGCGCGTGCACGGTCCCGCCTTGATGACCGAGTCCATGCTGTGGTACCAGCCGGGGCGCTCCTCGAAGCGTGTCCAGTCCGGCGTCCAGCCAAAGTCGGCCGGGTAGATATCCGTCGTCAGCCGCTCCTCGAAACCATGCAGCTGGTCCGGACCGCAGAAGTGCATTTTGCCGGACAAGACCGTTCGATAGCCGGCGCGGCGCAGGTAGTGCGCGAAGGTTGGCACCTGCGCGGCGAGCTCGGCGGCGTTGTCATAGGCACCGATCTTCGAGGGCAGCTGTCCGGCGAGCCACGAATAGCGCGACGGCGCGCATAGCGGGCTGTTGCAATAGAAGGACTCGAACACCACCCCGGCATCGGCCAGCTCATCAAGATGCGGTGTCTTGGCTACTTTGCCGCCGTAGGCCGGCAGGACGCCGGCGGTCAGCTGGTCGGCCATCAGGATCAGCAGATTCGGACGCGCGGACATGCGTAATTGTTGCACGAAACCCGCATCCGGTACGCAGAATGCAAGGGTGTCCTACGCTCCAGGTCTGCTGCACCGATACGCGGCACCCCGCAGCCAGGCGGGGTTGATCTCCACACCCCACCCGGGCGCAGAAGGAATGCTCACGCAGCCGTCCTTCACGGCGTAGGGATCGACACTGAACAGGCCGTCCTGCCACGGGTAGTAGTCCGAGCCCTCTATGGAGAGCTCCAGATACTTGCCGGCGTTCGCAATGGCGCCCAGCAGGTGCATCGTGCAGAGCGTGACCAGGGAGAGGTTGGCGCTGTGCGGCGTGCAGGGCATGCCGGCCGCAGCCGCCATGTTCACGACCTTCAGTGTCCTTGATATCCCGCCCATGTACATGACATCGGGCTGGACGATGTCGACGACGCGCAGGTCGATCATGCGTTCCCAGGTTGCAAGATCCCAGTCCTGCTCTCCGCCAGCGACGTCCACATCGAGCGCATCGGTGACGAGCTTGGTTTCCGCGAGCTTCCAGTATGGACAGGGCTCCTCGTAATGGCTGATGCCTTGCGCCTCGAGCAATCGCCCGACTTCGACGGCTCGCCGCGCAGAGAAGCCGCCGTTCGCATCCACGAGTTTCGCCACGTCGTCGCCGAGCGCGCGCGCCACCTGCGGCACGATCGCCTCCGTCCGGCCAGGCCATTCATCGATGTCCCGGCCGCACTCCGCCCCGACGCGCCACTTGAACGCGTCGAAGCCCTGCTCGTCGCGCAGCCGCACGAGCCGCTCGGCTTCCTGCTCGGGGGTGATGTCGCGGCGCATTGACGAGGCGTACGCCCGCAGGGATCGCGGCTGACCACCGAGGAGTTCGACTACCGGCTTGCCTTCAAGCCTGCCGCGCAGGTCCCACAGCGCGGTATCGAGGCCGGCCAGCGCCCGGCAGCGATAGCTGCCCGGGAACTTGTGCTCACGCTCCTCGACGCGAGCGACGAGCGCGTCGATGTCGAACGCGTCGGCGCCGAGGGCCCAGGGCGCGATCTGGCGGTGGAAGATGGTTGCGGTGATGTCGGCATTGTAGGTGGACGTCTGGCCCCAGCCGACGGCACCGCTGTCGGCGGTCAGCCGCACGAAGCACACGAATTCGCTGGCGAACGTCTCCAGGCAGGCGATCTTCATCAGGCCGTTCCCGCCCGCGGCGCCGAGGACACTCGCGCGACTTCCAGTCCATGACCGTGCGGCCCGCTCTCGCGCTGCCACAGCAGCAGCACTGAACTCAGGGCGGCAAGACTCAGCAGGCTGAAGAACCAGATCATCGTGGCGTAGCCCTCGGGGTGCGCCGGGCCGGCACCGGCCTTGTCGGCCAGCCAGCCGGCGATGCGGTTGGAACCCCACAGACCCACGTTCTGCAGCAGCGTGATGACACCGAGCGCAGTCCCCAGGCGGCGCGGCTCCACTATGAGAGTCGTCGCCGGCCAGATGATCGCCGGCACCAGCGCGAAGCTCACTCCCATCAGCACGGTGGAGGCCCACGGTGTCAAATCCGTGAGGCTCAAGACGATGAAAGTGATCGGCAGCAGCAGCGTCCCGACGGTCAGCATCATGGCACGGCGTCCAAAGCGGTCCGCGAGCAGGCCGAACAGTGGCGTGGCGAATACCGCCGCCGCGAACACCCCCGAGTTCACATTGCCGGCTTGCTGCAGCGTGAGGCCCTTGACGTGCTGCAGGTACTCGATCGCATACGTCTGACGAAACGGAAAAAAGACCGCCGCGTACAGCACGTGCAGGCCGAGGACGTACCAATACGACAGGTCGAATGTCCAGATCCCCCGCCAGTTGAAGTGCCCGGATTCGCCGGGGCGCGCGGACGTTGGCGGGGCGTGCGCTGAATCAAGCAGGCGAAGGATGACGGCGGCAACCAGGCCGGCGCCGCTGATCCCCGCGCCCAGCCATAAGGGCGGCTGCCAGCCCGCCTCGTACACAGATCGCGCCCAGGAAGGTGAGGTGTCGAGCGAAAAGGATCCAACCCGGGCAAGACAGAGGAATAGCGCCGTGGCGAGCGCGATGCCGCTGCGCGCGAACCATCGCGCCACACCTGCGAGGAGGGAGATGAATATCGCGCCCTCGCTCACCCCGAACACGAGGCGGCCGGTCCACATGAGCTCATAGGGCGTGCCGATCGCCGTCAGGACGGCGCCCGCGAAACCGATGGCGGCGGCCCACAGGGTGACGCGCGCCGGACCGTAGCGATCGATGAGCAGTCCATTGAACACCGCCAGCAGGATGTTCGGCAGACTGATGACTGCGGTGAGGTCCCCGATCTGAGACTGCGTGAAACCGCGCTGGCGGCCGAGCAGATCCGCGATCGGGCCTATCGCATCCGACTCGTAGTAGCTGCAGAAGATGGCGGCAGCCGCCAGTCCCAGTACTCCCCAGCGCAGGGGCGATGTGACGGGATCATCAGCACTGAGAACCAGTGCGGTCAGGGCGACACCGGCGCCGGCCGCGGTAACCTGATGCCCTTCCTGGCCGCAACAGCGCGTAACAGGTCCGGGCGGTCCGAGATGATTCCATCGACACCCATGTCGATGAGGCGCGCCATGTCCTCGGGGCGGTTTACGGTCCAGACCACAATCGTGAGCCCGAGCTCGTGCGCCTCACGGATCGAGTGTCGGTCGACGTCCTCGAAGAGCGGCGACCAGATCTTGCCGCCCGCGGCCTTGACGGCGCGCGGGACCGAGCCGCCGTACTTGCGCGGATCGAAACCCGCTGTCCATGGCGAGGGCCGGTCGAGATAGACATTGGCATCCGGTTCCTGCAGCTGCGTCAGGTAGACCGTCGGAATTGCGGGTGCCTGCTCCTGCACCAGCCGCAGAGTCCTCCAGTCGAAGGATTCGATCATGACGCGGCCGGTGAAGTCTTCCCGGCGCAGCAGATCAAGGACCAGAGCGACGAAGCGCGCCGGGTCCGGCGATTCGTCCGGATGGTTCGGATCGATCTTGGTTTCGATGTTCAGACGCACATGATGATCGCCCGACCTGCGCACCAGCCCGAATACCTCGGCGAGCGTCGGTATCCGGGCGGCTGGCACCGCAAGCTGATCCGGGAACCGCGCCGCGTAAGCGCTGCCAGGACGAATCTGCCCGACGTCGTACTGCTTGACTTGCGCAAGGGTCAGCTTGACGAACGGAATGCCGGGGGCGGGCACATAGCTTCCGTCGGGAGCGCGCGCAAGATCCGGATTGAGACCGCGCTCGTGCGAGACAACGACCACGGCGTCCTTGGTGACTCCCATGTCGAGTTCGAGCGTGTCCACGCCCATCGACAGGGCATTGGCAAAGGATTGCAACGTGTTCTCCGGGCGAAGCGCGCGCCCGCCCCGATGCGCCTCGATGTCGAACCCCGCGTGGCGCGCGGCCGCCGTGCCGCCCGGACCATTCTGCGCAACAGCGCCCGCAATCGGCACGCCCACCACGGTGGCTGCGACAAGAATTGCTGTTCGACGATACATGACTACGGTCTTCCGCCGGTCATTTGATTTCGAACTCGATTGCCAGCTGTGCACAGCCGGATACGGGCTTCCCACGAGCGAAGGATGGTCGGGTCCTGCGCGAGCCGGCCCCCGACCCCTTTTTGGCTCGAATTGCCAGTTTACCCTGCCGTACACTGAGCGCGAGGTTGTTCTGCCCTGACCGCGAGCGCGGACCAAGGAGTTGAAACAAATGAAGATTGGATTCATCGGACTGGGCCGCATGGGTGCGGCGATGGCGGCGAACCTCGTGAGAGCCGCACATGATGTCACCGTGTTCAACCGCAGCCCCGAGAAGCGTCGCGCGCTGCTCGAACTGGGTGCACGCGAGGCAGGCAGCGTTGCTGATGCCTGTCATGGAGAGCTGATCATCACGATGCTTGCGGACGATACCGCGGTCGCTGATGTGGCGTTGGCAAAGCACGGCATCGTCGAGAACCTCGCCAAGGGCGCCATCCATCTTTCGATGAGCACGATCAGCGTCGCGCTCTCGAAACAGCTCTCAGAGGCGCACGCGCGTGCCGGACAGCGCTTCGTCGCGGCGCCAGTCTTCGGCCGTCCGGAGGCCGCGGCGGCAGCGAAGCTGTTCATCGTCGCAGCGGGCGACGCCGCTGCGGTCGAAACGTGCAAGCCGCTCTTCGACGCGTTGGGTTCGAAGACCCTTGCGATAGGCACGCAGCCATCGGCGGCGAATCTGGTCAAGCTCAGCGGAAACTTCCTGCTCGCCGCCGCCATCGAGGCTTTGGGCGAGGCCATCGCCCTCGTGGACAAGGCGGGCATCGATCGGCGTGCCTACGTTGATGTGCTCAGTGCGACAATCTTCCCGGCGCCAGCTTACAAGACCTACGGCGACCTGATCGCCGAAGGCAGGTTTCAACCGGCCGCTTTCACCGCACCGCTCGGGTTCAAGGACATCCGGCTCGCGCTGCAGGCGGCCGAGAGTCTGCGCGTGCCGATGCCGCTCGCAAGCCTGCTGCACGACCGCTTTCTGCGCCTCCTCGCACAAGGCGGCGACAGCCTCGATTGGTCCGCCATCGGCGGCCTCGCGACACTGGACGCCGGCGCTGCACGGACGGCCGGCGCTGATGGCGCCAACCCCGGCCGCAGTTGCGCAGCGGGCGAGCGGGGCAGTGCCAGGAGCTGAGCGGCGATCCCCAAACAGCGCTGAAACGGAGACAAGCCGTGACGATTCGAGTCATTCGAGATCAAAAATCACCGATGCTGCATGAAATCTACATCGGACGAAATCGTCTGACCACCGACCTCGGCGTCGAGGAGGGTGGAGAGGGGTTGGGGCCAAGTCCCCATGAGCTCTACGATGCCGCGTTGGGCGCGTGCAAGGCGCTGACCGTGCTTTGGTACGCGAAACACAAGAATATTCCGGTGCAGGGCATCGAGGTCTGCGTGGAGCGCGATGCGAGCCAGGAACGCGCAGGCATCTATCGCCTGAGTGCGGCGCTGTCGCTGACCGGTGACTTGAGCGGCGCCCAGCGGGATGAGCTTCTGCGCGTGGCACAGAAGTGCCCCATCCATAAGCTCATGACCGAGGTCACGACTGAGATTTCGACCACGCTATCGCACTGATGCGACTATTCGCCGACGTAGCTGATCCGCCAGCAGGTCACCGATCAAGCTCGGGGTAGTGACGGAACAGATCCTCGTTGTTGAAGGCCAGCCGACGGCCCGAGGCGACGTAGTGCGAAATGCGCGGCCGGTCGAAGACAACGTCGTGCAGCGCGCGCAACCGCGGGCGGTTGCGAAATGCCCGCCGGCTGGCCGCAGGGAAGGCATATCGCAGACCCGCAATCACCTGCGCCATCGACAAGTCCGCGTAGCTCAGGCGTGCCCCGACCATCCACGGCCCACGTGCACGGTTGAGTTCGAGGACGCGCTCGAAGTAGCCGAGAAACTTCGGCATGCGCACCGCCAGGAAATCCTTCGTGCGCCGCTTTGCTGCCGGCTTCTGTTCCTCGTAGGCATAGCCATCGCCGAGGGGGTGATGGGTGTGAAAGATCTCCAGGTACAAATCGAGGAGGGTGAGCTGCAACTGATGCGTCCACAGCTTGCCCGGCTCATCCGTCGGCGCGAGCCCCAGTTGGCCGCCCAGGTACAGCAGGATATTCGGCGTCTGCGCGATGAGCTTCGCGCCGACTTTGAGGATCGGAGCCGCGAAGGG
>Ga0209238_1000561_pt1 | contig 13441 bp, 13 predicted proteins | sample GraSoi013_1_20cm_FD_185823 | JGI IMG/M metagenome (GOLD analysis project Ga0209238, IMG submission 185823) | Grasslands soil microbial communities from the Angelo Coastal Reserve, California, USA - Sample 10_02_2013_1_20cm (SPAdes) (version 2) | ecosystem: Environmental > Terrestrial > Soil >...
TGCAGGTAGGCGATCCCGAGCTGCACGTTGTAGGCGGCCGCATCGTGCGCCTTGCTGGGACGCTCCGTGGTTGCGCAGGCGGCGAGCAGCAGCGTCAGCGCGCCGGCCGCCAGGCGCGGCGGCAGCCGCTCGTGAGCCGGGGTGTTGACTGGGTTGCTCATGGTTGAACCGCCACGCCGATGAGCTTGCTCCCGAGACGCACGGTGGTGCGATCGATGACGCGCCCGGCCAGCTGTCCGCAGGCGGCGTCGATGTCCTCGCCGCGGGTGCGGCGAATGGTCGCCAGCACTCCGCGCTGCAGCAGCTCGTCACGGAAACGCTGGATGACGGGCGCGCTCGAGCGAGTGTAGCGCGTGCCGGGAAAGGGGTTGAAGGGAATCAGATTGACCTTGGCCGGATGGCCCTGCAGCAGGCGCGCCAGCGCGCGCGCCTGCGCGGGAGAATCGTTCACGCCCGCGAGCATCACGTATTCGAAGGTCACGCTGCGGCCGTTCCGCTCATCGAGGTAATGCCAGCACGCCCGCAGCAGCTCCGCGATCGGATGCTTGCGGTTGATCGGCACCAGCTCGTTGCGCAGCGCATCGTCGGGCGCGTGCAGCGACACGGCCAGCGCCACGTTGGTCTCCTGCGCGAGCTTGTAGATCTGCGGCACCAGCCCCGAGGTCGAGAGCGTCACGCGGCGCCGCGACAGATCGAAGCCGTAGTCATCGAGCAGGATGCGCAGCGCCGGCACCACGTTGCGGAAGTTGGCGAGCGGCTCGCCCATCCCCATCAGCACGACGTTGCTGACGTGGCGCTCGCCCCCCGGTGCGCTCGCCGCGCCCGGCGCGGCGACGAGCGCGCGCTGCCGCTCCTCGCCCTCGAGCTCGCGCACCGCCAGCCACACCTGCCCCACCATCTCGGCGGTGCTCAGGTTGCGATTGAAGCCCTGCCGGGCCGTGGCGCAGAACGAGCAGTCGAGCGCACAGCCGACCTGCGAGGAAATGCACAGCGTGCCGCGATCGGGCTCGGGAATGAACACCATCTCGAACGCCTGGGCTGCGTCGGCGCGCAGCAGCCATTTGCGGGTGCCATCGCCCGAGCGCTGCTGCGAGAGGATCTGCGGCGCGCGCACCTCGGCCTGCGCGCTGAGAAGCGTGCGGAAGTCCCTGGCGAGATCCGTCATGTCCTGGAACGAGCCGACGCCGCGCTTGTACATCCAGTTCATCAGCTGGCGCGCGCGGAACCTCTGGCCGCCGAGCTGCGCCACGAAGGTCTCGAGTCCCGCGCGCGGCAGCCCCAGCAGGTTGGTGCGCGGTGTTGCTGCAGATGTCATGGCGGTGCGGGGCCGCTCCTAATCGCGCGGATGCAGCTCGGAGGTGCTGAAGAAGTAGGCGATCTCGCGCGCCGCGGTGTCGGGCGCATCCGAGCCGTGCACCACGTTGCGCTCGATGCTGGTGGCGAGGTCGGCGCGGATCGTGCCCGCGGCGGCCTGCTTCGGATCGGTCGCGCCCATGATGTCGCGGTTGCGGGCGATCGCGCTCTCGCCCTCCAGCACCTGCACGATGACGGGGCCCGAAGCCATGTAGCGCACCAGGTCCTTGAAGAACGGACGCTCGCGATGCACGGCGTAGAACGCTTCAGCCTCGCGCTGCGACAGGTGCAGCATGCGTGCGGCGACGATCGCGAGGCCTGCGCTCTCGAAACGGCGATAGACCTCGCCGATGAGATTGGCTCTCACGCCGTCGGGCTTGACGATGGACAGGGTGCGCTCGAGCGCCATTCGCGAAGGACCTCTCACAAAGCTTCACTCAACCGGTGCGGGTGTTCGCGCCGGCATGCGCAGCCGGTGCGCGGGCAGGCCCGGAAGTCTACCTTGGGTCACGCACCCGCGGCAATTTGGCGTGCGACGGAAGTGCCGGTTTGGTAAGGCTTTTTGCGCCGCCGGGAAGGCGGGCTGCGCCGGCGCAGGCGCGATGCGTGCGCGGCGCCCGCGGGTGCTTCAGACCGAGAAGCTCTCCCCGCAGCCGCATTCCCCCTTGACGTTGGGGTTTCTGAAGCGGAAGGCCTCGTTCAGGCCCTGCTTGACGAAGTCCACGATCGTGCCGTCGAGGAAGCCGAGGCTCGCGCCGTCCACGAACACCCGCACGCCGCGGTCTTCGAACACCGCATCCCCCGGCTGCGGGCCATCGGCGTAGTTGATCACGTAGGCAAAGCCGGAGCAGCCGGTCTTGCGCACGCCGAGCCGCAGCCCGATGCCGTGCCCGCGGGCCGCGAGGAAAGTCTTGACCCGAAGGGCTGCGGATTCAGTCAGTGAGATCGCCATCGGTCCTCGTATTCTAGCCCCTTATGACCAGCGCGAGAGGCACGCGCGCAGAGCGTCTTCGACCACCAGCAGGCGTGCGAGTTTCTCCACCGGTACCCCGCGGGTAGCGGCCCAGGTCGCCGGCGTGCCCGGAATCAGCGCCCCGCGCCCTCGCCCGCGCAGCTCGCCACACAGCCAGGCGGCCACGTCCATAGTATGGGGGCAGCCGAAGGCCTGAAAACGTGCGTCCTTCACAATGTCGTCTGCGACCTGCAGGTGAAACCGCACCCAGCTCTCCTGCCCCGGTCCGCCGGCCTCGCCGCTCACGGTCGCGCCGCCGCTGCCGCTCGCGCGCGCCGGTCCGAAGCCCGCCCCGGCCGCGGCGCCCGCCGCCGGGGACAGCGCGCGCAGCCGCCCCACCTCGCAGCGCACGGCGCTGAGCGCGAGGTCCACGTCGGCCGCGACGCTGAAGCGCCCCAGACTGAAGCGCAGGGAGCTCTGCGCGAGTTGGGTGTCGCGTCCCAGGGCACGCAGCACGTAGGAAGGATCCGCGGAGACCGAGTTGCAGGCGGCGCCGGTGGACACCGCCAGTCCCGTGAGGCCCGTCACCAGGCTCTCCCCCTCCACGCCCTCGAACGACACGTTCAGAATGCCCGGCAGGCGCGGCGCGCCGGCGCCGTTCAGATGAGTGCCGCCGAGGGCCTCGAGTCCGGCCCACAGCCGCTCGCGCAGCGCCGTGAGCCGCACGCCTTCCGCGGGCAGCTCGCGCGCCGCCAACTCGCAGGCGAGGCCGAAGCCCACGATCTGGTGAGTGGCCAGCGTCCCGGGCCGCAACGAGCGCTCCTGTCCCCCGCCGTACATCAGCGGCTGCAGCAACCCGCGGGCGCCCTCGCGCACGTAGAGCGCGCCGATCCCTTTGGGGCCGTAGATCTTGTGCGCCGTGATCGAGACGAAGTCGACCGGCAGCGAGCGCACATCGAGGGGCACTTTGCCCGCGGCCTGGGCGCAATCGCTGTGCAAGGCGACGCCGCGCTCGCGGCACAGTGCGCCGATCGCGCAGAGGTCCTGCAGCACACCGATCTCGTTGTTCGCGTACATGATCGAGGCCAGCACGGTGTCGGGACGCAGCGCCGCGGCGAAGGCCGCGGGCTCGATCAGCCCGGAGCGGCCGGGCGTGAGATAGGTGACGCTGAAGCCTTCCTTCTCGAGGCGCTTGCAGGCATCGAGCACGGCCTTGTGCTCGGTGCGTGCGGTCAGCACGTGGCGGCCGCGATCCGCGTTGGCGCGCGCGACCCCGAGGATCGCCAGATTGTCGGACTCGGTGGCCCCGGAAGTGAACACGATCTCCTCCGCCGCCGCTCCCAGGAGCGCGGCGAGCTGCGCGCGCGCGGCCGCGATGCGCGCGGCGGCGGCCGCGCCCAGGGCATGCGCCGAGGAGGGATTGCCGAAGTCCCCGCCCGCCGTGAGACAGCCGCTCATGGCCGCGGCCACGGCCGGATCGACCGGCGTCGTGGCCGCGTAGTCGAGGTACAGCGGCCTTGCGGCGCTCATGGAGGCTGCGCCCCGGCGTGGCGGCGCCGGCTCTGTACCGCCGTGAGGATGCCGCGCAGGATGTTGACCTCGTTCTGATCGAGCTCTGCGCGCTGCAGGAAGCGCCGGATGCGTCCCATCAGGTGCGTGCCGCTCTGGGTGCGGTCGCGAAACTCGATCTCCTCCAGCACCTGCGCGAAGTGCGCGTACAGGCGCGCCATTTCCTGCGCGCCCGCGAGCGGCGGCCCGGCCGGTGCGCTCGCCGCAGCGCGCTCGCCGGCGCGGAACAGCTCGTACGCCACCAGCTGCACCGCCATGGCGAGATTCAGTGACGGGTAGGCGGGGCTGGCCGGAATGCGGATCAGCGCATGCGCCGCCTCGAGTTCCTCGTTGGTGAGCCCGGTGCGCTCGGGCCCGAACACGAGCGCCGCGGGCGCGCGGCGCGACTCGGCCAGGATACGCACGGCCGCATCGCGTACATCGATCACCCGGAAATACTGATCGCGATCGCGCGAGGTGCTCGCCGCCACGAAGCCGCAGCCCTCGAGCGCCTCGCCGAGCGATGCCACGACGCGCGCCGCGCTGAGCACGTCGTCCGCGCCGGAGGCGCGCGCGCTCGCTTCCCTGTGCGGAAACTCCTTCGGCTGCACCAGCAGCAGCTCGCGCAGGGCCATGTTCTTCATGGCGCGCGCCACGGCGCCGATGTTGCCCGGGTGCGAGGGCGCGACCAGCACGATGCGAATGTCGGGAGAGTCCATCTGTTACGCTAGCTTGGCCGCCGATTGTCACACGAGCTTAAGGACCGTGCAGCCGCTTCTCAATATCGCCGTGCGGGCCGCGCGCCGCGCCGGCGAGCTCATCGTACGGAGCCTGAACCGCCTGGAGTCGCTCACCGTCTCCTCCAAGGGGCGCAACGACTTCGTCACCGAGGTCGACCGCGCCGCCGAGCAGGAGATCATCGGCAGCATCCGCCGGCTCTACCCGCAGCATGCGTTTCTCGCCGAGGAAAGCGGCCGCAGCGGCGGCGAGCACGAGACACTGTGGATCATCGATCCTCTGGATGGCACCACCAACTTCCTGCACGGCTTCCCGGTGTTTGCCGTGTCGATCGCCTGTCAGATCAGGGGGCGCCTCGAGCACGCGGTGGTCTACGACCCGATGCGCGGCGAGCTGTTCACCGCCAGCCGCGGCGCCGGCGCTCACCTGGACAATCACCGCATGCGCGTGAGCAAGGCGCGAGCGCTCGAGGGCGCGCTCATCGCGACCGGCTTTCCCTATCGCGCCAACACGCGCTACCTGGATGCGTACCTCGCCATGTTGAAAGCGGTCACGCTGCAGGTCGCCGGCGTGCGCCGCCCCGGAGCGGCGGCGCTCGATCTGGCCTATGTCGCGGCCGGGCGCGTCGATGCGTTCTGGGAGATCGGGCTTTCCCCCTGGGACACCGCGGCCGGGACGCTGCTCATCCAGGAGGCCGGCGGGCGCATCGGCACGCTCGGCGGCGCCGAGTACCGCCAGGAGGGGCACGTCCTCGCCGGCAGCCCCAAGGTATACGCAGCGCTCGTGGAGCTGCTTGCGCCGCACGTGCCCGAGGAGCTGCGCACGCCCTGAACGCCCGGCCTTCAGAGCGAGGACGCGCGCGAAGCGGGTCGCGCTCACTTGGCGCGCATGCTCGCTCGCTTTCCCCGGATCGCTTGTGTAGAGTCCTCGCGAAAAATCGGGGGGCCCATGGCGAGCCAGCTTCTTGCGACCAAGTCCATCGCCGAGCTGCACGAGCAGGAATCCACCGGCAACCAGCTGCGGCGCGCACTCACCGCCACGCAGCTGACGCTGCTTGGCATCGGCGGCGTCATCGGCACCGGCATCTTCGTGCTCACCGGCGTCGCGGCCGCCAACAATGCAGGTCCCGCGCTGCCGCTGTCGTTCATCGTTGCCGGAATCGGCTGCACGTTCGCAGGCCTGTGCTACGCGGAGTTCGCCGCCATGATCCCGGTGTCGGGCAGCGCCTACTCCTATTCCTACGCCACCCTCGGCGAGGGTATCGCCTGGTTCATCGGCTGGAACCTGATCCTGGAATATCTGTTTGCGGTCGCGACCGTGTCGGTCGGCTGGTCGGGTTACGTGGTGAGCCTGCTCGATCAATGGCACTTGCACATCCCTGACGCGCTCTCGCACGCACCGCTCGATCAAGGTGCGGACGCACTGCACCTGCGCTTCACCGGGGCCATCATCAACCTGCCCGCCATCCTGATCGTCACGGCCATTGCCACCATCTGTTACATCGGCATCAAGCAGTCGGCCGTCTTCAACTCGGTGATCGTCACCATCAAGGTTACGGTGATCGTGCTGTTCATCCTCTTCGGCGTGAGCTACATCAACACCGACAACTGGCACCCGTTCGTGCCGCCTAATACCGGGACCTGGTTCGTGTACGGTCCCAGCGGCATCCTGGGCGCCGCGGGCGTCATCTTCTTCGCCTACATCGGCTTCGATGCCATCTCCACTGCGGCCCAGGAGTCCAAGAACCCGCAGCGCGACATGCCCATCGGCATCCTGGCGAGTCTGATCATCTGCACTGTCCTGTACGTGATCGTCTCCGCTGTGCTCACCGGCATGGTGAGCTACAAGGAGTTGAATGTCTCCGCACCGGTCGCCCTCGCTCTGGACAAGTACCCGCAGCTGCACTGGCTGGGGGGATGGGTGAAACTCGGCGCCATCTTCGGTATGACCTCGGTGATGCTGGTCATGACCATCGCGCAGGCGCGCATTTTCTTCGCCATGGCACGTGACGGGCTGCTGCCGACCTTCTTCGGCCGCGTGCATCCGCGCTTCCGCACCCCCTCGACCGGCACGGTGGTGACGGGGGTGTCGGCCGCCGTGATCGGCGGGCTGTTTCCGGTCGGCCTGCTCGGCCACCTGGTGTCGATCGGCACCCTGGCGGCGTTCGTGACGGTCTGCATCGGCGTGCTGGTGCTGCGCCAGACGCGCCCCGACCTGCCGCGCCCGTTCCGGGCACCGTGGCCATGGTTCACCTGCATTGCCGGGGCCCTGGTGTGCGGCTTGATGATGGTATCGCTCGGGCCCGCGACCTGGGTGCGACTGGTGGTGTGGACCGTGATCGGTGCGCTCGTCTACCTACTGTACGGCTACCAGCACAGCTGCCTGCGCGAGGGAAGCGCCGCCGCCAGCGCCGCCCGTCCCGCCTGAGCGCGCAGCCCCCGCCGGTGCGCGCCCTGCCGCCACCCCGGGCCGCAGGCGGCGCCGCGGCGCGCCGTCCCTTCAGCGCCTGCGCTCATCCAGCCGGCGCCGCAGGCGCAGGTTGATCACCTCCACCGCCAGCGCGAACCCCATCGCGAAATACAGGTAGCCCTGCGGGATCTCGAAGTGCAGGCCTGCGGCGATGAGTTCCACCCCGATCAGCAGCAGGAACGCCAGCGCCAGCATCTTGATGGTCGGGTGACGCGCGATGAAGGCGCTGATCGGACCCGACACCCACATCATCACCAGGATCGCCACCACGATGGCGGCCACCATGATGGGCAGCTCCCGCACCAGCCCCACCGCCGTGAACACCGAGTCGAGCGAGAACACGATATCGATGAGCCCGACCTGCACGATCACCGCCAGCAGCTGGCCGCGCAGCCGTGCCCGGACGGCCTCCGGGGGCGGCCCCTCGAGCGACTGGTGGATCTCGAGCACGCTGTTGGCGAGCAGGAACAGCCCGCCGAGCAGCAACACCACGTCCCGCCCCGAGAAGCTCGCACCCGCGACGTGCAGCCAGGGTTGCACCAGGTGCGTGAGCCACACGATCGAGAACAGCAGGCCGATGCGCGTCACCATCGCCAGCGCCAGCCCGCCGATGCGTGCCCGGTGCTGCAGCCGCGCCGGCAGCCGCTGCACCAGGATGGAGAGGAAGATGATGTTGTCGATGCCGAGAACGATCTCGAGGAGCGAGAGCGTGAGGAACGCCAGCCAAGCGTGCGGATCGGCGATCAGACTGGCGGCACTCCGCTACGGCAGGTGATCGAACGCCGCCTTCTTCACCGTCGGGAACACGTGTTCGGCGGTGAGCCCGAAATCGAGCGCGATGGCGCTGGAGATGTAGATCGAGGAGTAGGTGCCGGCGATGATGCCGATCAACAGCGCCGCGGAGAAGCCCTTGAGCACCGGGCCGCCCAGGAACAGCAGCGCCACCACCACGATGGAGGTGACCACCTTGGTCATGATGGTGCGCGACAGGGTCTGATTGATCGACTGGTCGAGCACCACGTCCGGCGGGGAGCGGCGGTTGCCCTCGAAGCGCTCACGGATCCGGTCGAACACCACCACCGTGTCGTTCAGCGAGTAACCGATCACGGCGAGCATCGCCGCCACCACCGCCAGGTCGAACGGCATCTGGGTGATCGCGAAGAAGCCCAGCACCAGGATCGGGTCGTGCAGAACTGCGAGGATCGCGCCGAGCGACAGCCGCCAGGTGTGAAAGCGGAACGCGATATACAGGAAGATCAGCACCAGCGTGAAGAACAGCGCCCACATGGCGCTCACCCGCAGCTCGCTCCCCACCTGCGGGCCGACCACATCCAGCGCCGCCACCTGGGCGGCGGCGTCGATGCCGGCGAGCGCCGTCTCCAGGCGGGCGCGAATCTCGGTGGCCGTCTGCTTCGGGTCCGGGGGCAGGCGGATGGCGATGTCGCGCGAGGAGCCGAAGTTCTGTACCTGCGGCTCGTGAAAGCCCGCGGCGGCGAGCCGGGTCCGCACCTGATCGACGTTGGCGGCGTGCGGGAACCTGACCTCGGCGCTGACGCCGCCGGTGAAATCGATGGTCAGATTCACGGCGCGCGTGAAGAACGACGCCAGCGACACGATCATGAGCGCGGCCGACAGCGTGTACCACACCTTGCGCGTGGCCATGAACGGATAGCTGGTCTGGTGGCTGAAGAATTCCACTTGTGGTCCTTTAGGCTTTCGGTCGCGAGGCGCTTGCGTCAGATCGACAGGCGCGCGATCTTGCGCCGCCCGCCGTACATGAGGGTGAGCAGCGCGCGGCTGCCCATGAGCGAGGTGAACATCGAGGTGGCGATGCCGAGGGTGAGCACGATGGCGAAGCCGCGGATCGGCCCGGTGCCGAACACCCACAGCACCACGCCTGCAATCAGCGTGGTGATGTTGGAATCAGCGATCGCCGAGAAGGCCTTCTCGAAGCCGGCGCGGATCGCCGCCTGCGGCGACACGCCCTTGCGGATCTCCTCGCGGATACGCTCGTAGATCAGCACGTTGGCGTCCACCGCCATGCCCACGGTGAGGAGGATGCCGGCGATCCCGGGGAGCGACAGGACCTGGTGCATGATCGACAGCAGCGCCGCCAGCAGCACGACGTTGGCGAGCAGCACCAGATCCGCCACCATGCCGAAGGTCTTGTAGTAGATCGCCATGAACAGGAACACCCCGGCCATGCCCACGATCAGCGCCGTGACGCCCTTGTCGATGTTATCGCGGCCGAGGCTCGGTCCCACGGCGCGTTCCTCGATCGGGTAGAGCGGGATCGCGAGCGATCCGGAGCGCAGCAGCAGCGCCAGCTCGCGCGCCTCGCCGGCCGCCAGCCCGGTGATCTGGAAGTTGTTGCTGAATATGCCGCGGATGGTGGCGTCGTTGATGACCTCCTCATCGGTCACCTCGCGGTTCACCTTCCTGCCGTTGACCTCGCTCACCTCGCGGCGCTTCTCGATCAGCACCACCGCCATGCGTTTGTTGAGGTTCGCCCGCGTGGTTTTCAGCATGCTCTCGCCGGCGCGCGCGTCGAGCTTGATGTTCACCGCCGGACCCTCCTGCGACTGCCCGGTGGTGGCGTTGGTGAGCTGGTCTCCGGTGGCGATCACTTCGCGCTTGAGCAGCACCGGGCGGCCGATGCGCGTGTGGGCGTAGAGCTTGGAGCCGAGCGGCGTCCGCCCGAGCTGCTGGGCCTCGAAGGCGTTGTTCTGCATGTCCTCGAGACGGAACTCGAGGGTCGCCACGCGGCCGAGAATGTCCTTCACCTCGGCGGAGTTCTGCACGCCCGGCAGCTGCACGTTGATGCGGTCGATCCCCTGGCGCTGCACGATCGGCTCGGACACGCCCAGCTCGTTCACGCGGTTGCGCAGCGTGGTGATGTTCTGCTGGATCGCGTAGTCCTGGCGCTCGCGGATCTGCGCCGGCGTCAGGACCCCGGTGAGGGCCGAGCCGCTGGCCAGACTCTGTGTGGTGACGGTGAGCCCGGCGAGCGGCTGAGTGAGGGCGCTGCGCGCGGCATTGAGGTCGGCTTCGGGCGGCAACACCACGCGCACGGCGTTGGCTCGGTCGCTCCCGAGCGCGACCGTGGTCACGTCCTTCACCGGGATGTTGGCGGCGGCGAGCGCGCGGCGCGCATCCTGCACGTAGCCCTCCAGCGCCTGGCTGACCGCGGCACCCACGTCGACCTGGTAGAGCAGATACAGGCCACCGCGCAGATCGAGCCCGAGCGGCATCGGGCGCAACCCGAGCGTGCGCAGCAGCTCCGGCGTGCGGGGTGCGAAGGACAGCGCGGTCCGGTAGGTGTCGGCGTATTGCTCGTTGACGGCGTCGCGCGCCGCCAGCTGGTCGGGCACGTTGGCGAAGCGCACCATCAGGCGCCCGCCGTCGATGTAGCTCCTGTCGACGCGGATGTGGCGCTCGGTCAGAAACCTCTCCACCGCGCGCGAGGCATCGAGGGTCACCGGGTTGTGGTCCTTGCGCTCCACCTGCAGCGCGGGGTCCTCGCCGAACACGTTCGGCAGCGCGAACAGCATGGCGAGCAGCAGCACGGCCGCAACCAGCAGGTATTTCCAGCGGGCGTATTCGAGCATGTTCAGGCGCTCTTCAGGGTGCCCTTGGGCATCAGCTGGGCGATCTGGACCTTCTGCACCTTGACGCGCACGCCGTCGGCGATCTCGAGCGTGACGAAGGTGTCACCAACATCGGTGACCCGCCCGAGCAGCCCGCCGGTGGTCACCACCTCGTCCCCGGCGGCGAGCTTGGACACCAGCGCCTGGTGCTCCTTGGCGCGCTTCTGCTGCGGCCGGATGAGCATGAAGTAGAACAGCGCGATGAACGCCGCCATGAGCAGCGCGAACTGGAACTGGCCCCCGGGCGCGCCGGGTGTCGCCTGCGCCCAGGCGTCGGGGATCAAGGCATTCATGTATCAGTCCGGGCGGCGAAAAGGGCGGCATTATGCCACAGCACCGGCGGCGCGCCGGCCGGCGAGGAATCCGCGCGCCCAGGGCGCGAGCTCCCCGGCCACGATGGCGGCGCGCAGCGCGCGCATGAGCCCCAGGTAGAAATGCAGGTTGTGGATGGTGTTGAGCCGTGAGCCCAGGATCTCGTTGCAGCGGTCGAGATGGCGCAGGTAGGCGCGCGTGTAGTTGCGGCAGGTGTAACAGTCGCAGGCACCGTCCACCGGCGAGAGATCGTCCTGGTAGTGGCTGTTGCGGATGTTCATGACCCCGCTCGAGGTGAACAGGTGACCGTTGCGGGCGTGACGCGTCGGCATGACGCAGTCGAACAGGTCCATGCCGCGCAGCACCGCCGCCACGATGTCCTCGGGCCGGCCGACCCCCATCAGATAACGCGGCCGCCCGGCCGGCATGTGGGGCACCAGCGACTCGAGGACGCCCAGGCGCTGCTCCTCGGACTCCCCGACCGCGAGGCCGCCGACCGCCAGCCCCGGCCAGTCGAGGCGCAGCAGCGCTTCGAGCGAGGCGAGCCGCAGCGCCGCGTGCATGCCGCCCTGCACGATCCCGAACAGCCCCCCGGGTGCTTCGGCGCGGTGATAGTGCGCGTGGCTGCGCGCCGCCCAGCGCATGGAGCGCTCCATCGACTCGCGCGCCGCGCTCTCGGTGGCCGGGTGCTCGGTGCAGTCATCCAGCGCCATGGCGATGTCCGAGCGCAGCGCGAGCTGCACATCCATGGAGTCTTCCGGGGTGAGCCGCACCTCGGCTCCGTCGAGCGGCGAACGAAAGCGCACCCCCTCCTCGGTGATGCGACGCAGGCTCTTCAGGCTGTACACCTGGAAGCCGCCGGAATCGGTGAGGATCGGGTGTTGCCAATGCATGAAACGGTGCAGCCCGCCATGCGCGGCGACGATCCCCGCACCCGGGCGCAGCATCAGGTGGAAGGTGTTGCCGAGAATGATCTGCGCGCCCAGTCCCTGAAGCTCCTCGGGTGTCATCGCCTTGACCGTGCCGTAGGTGCCTACCGGCATGAAGGCCGGGGTCTCGACCACGCCGTGAGCGGTCACGAGCGTGCCGGCGCGCGCGGCGCCATCGCCCGCCTGCACCGTGAAGGTGGGCCTCACGCGCGCTCCCGCGTGACCAACATCGCGTCCCCGTAGCTGAAGAAGCGATAACGCGCCCGCACCGCGTGCGCGTAGGCGGCGAGCACCCGGCGGTGCCCGGCGAAGGCGCACACCAGCATGAGCAGGGTCGACTCGGGCAGATGGAAGTTGGTCAGCAGCACATCGCTCACCTGAAAGCGAAAGCCCGGTGTGATGAACAGTCGCGTGTCCCCCGACCAGGCAGCCGGGGCGCGCGTGCTCGTCGCGGCGTTCGCCAGGGCCGCGGACTCGAGTGCGCGCACCACCGTGGTGCCGACGGCGACGACACGGCCGCCGCGTGCGCGCGTGCGCGCGATCGCCTCGCAGGTGGCCGCGCCGACCCAGGCGCGCTCGGCATGCAGGGTATGCGCCGCGATGCTCTCGGTGCGCAGCGGCTGAAAGGTTCCGGCGCCGACGTGCAGGGTGATGTGCGCGCGGTTCACGCCGCGCTCGGTGAGCGCCGCGAGCAGCGGCTCGTCGAAGTGCAGGCTGGCGGTGGGGGCTGCGACCGCGCCGGGCTCGCGCGCGAAGATGCTCTGGTAGCGCTCGCGGTCCGTGTGATCGGCGCGCCGGCGGATGTACGGCGGCAGCGGCACCTCGCCCCAGCGCTGGAAGAATTCCAGCGCCGGAGCCGGCAGCGCGATGCGCCACAGCTCTTCCTCGCGCCCGAGCACCCGCACCGTTCCGCCCGCGGTCTCGATCTCGAGCCCCGCGCGCACCGGCTTGCTGGCGGCGAGCTGCGCCAGCGCCTCCTGCCCCGCGAGGGCGCGCTCGAGAAGAATCTCCACGCGTCCACCGGTGGTTTTCGCGCCCACGAGGCGCGCGGCGATGACGCGCGTGTCGTTGAGCACCAGCAGATCCCCGCGCTGCAGATATTCGGGCAGATCCCGCACCGCCCGGTCCGCGAGCGCCCCGCTCGGGCCGTCGAGCACCAGCATGCGGCTCGCCGAGCGCTCGGGGAGCGGCGCCTGGGCAATCAGCTCCTCGGGCAGATCGTAGGCAAAGTCCTGGCGGCGCACGCGCGCATGTTACACGCTGCGCGTGCCCCGACCCCCGCGCCGGCCCGTCCGGGCGCATACCCTTCCCGGGCGCGCGGCCCTATACTGCGGCGCGCCCCATTCGAACGGTTCGAGCGGTTCGAGCGGGAATAAACACTCGACGCCCGAGTGGCGGAATTGGTAGACGCAGCGGACTCAGACCAACGACTTGAGCCCTCGGGCGAGAAATCCCCGAGGTGAAGCCCGTCAAACTCGGCGAAGGCCCTTAGC
>Ga0209238_1000565_pt1 | contig 13399 bp, 9 predicted proteins | sample GraSoi013_1_20cm_FD_185823 | JGI IMG/M metagenome (GOLD analysis project Ga0209238, IMG submission 185823) | Grasslands soil microbial communities from the Angelo Coastal Reserve, California, USA - Sample 10_02_2013_1_20cm (SPAdes) (version 2) | ecosystem: Environmental > Terrestrial > Soil >...
ACGGGCCGTCACGTGGGGGTCTTCGACGCGGCGCTCCGCCAGCAAGTTCGTCAGTCCGCGCCGCCCCAGCCGCGCGAGGAAGGCGGCGAGATCGCGGAGGAAGACGGCCCGGGTCATGCCGTCGTGGATTTCGAACCAGTAGATGTACGGTCGCGGCCGCTGGCGGACGAGCCAGCTCGCCACGAGCGTGCTCTTCCCGATCCCCGCGATGCCGGTGACGACGAGGAGGGTGGCCGGAGAATCGGACCATGCATCCAGGGCGCGGAACTCCTCCACCCGGCCGAAGACCCGGCCCAGGCGACGCAGCGTGTCGCCCCAGAGGACCGGCGCAACGGCCCCCGATCCGATCCCGTGCAGGCGCGTGAAGTCGAGGCGACCTCCTCGGACGAGCGACACGGCGGCGGTCAGGTTCACGTACGCCGGGAAAATCTCAGGGATCTCCGCGACCCGCATCGGCGTCGGGTCGAGACCGGGTGCCAGGACCTCCACGATGTCCCCCTGAAGCCGAGTCCGCAGCTTCGTCGCCTCGACCCAGCCCTCGTGCGTGAGACGGTACACGGTCTTTCGTACCCGATGCCCGGGCACATGGGCCCGCTCTCCCGCGATGAGACCGGTCGACTCCATGCGCGCGAGCCATTTCGTCGCCGTCGTTCGACCGGAATGCGTCGCCGCAGCGATGCCTTCCTGCGTGAGAGCGCTCAGGGTTCCCGGTTCATGCGCCGCGATCGAAGACAAGTGCGTCAGGACGCGGAGCGGAGTCGAATAGAATCGCTTCCTCCGGTACCCCCGTGCCACACGACGGACAGAGAAGGAACGCCACTTAAGGATAACCAAAACGGAACATTCCCAGGAGAGCCTATTCTCGAACATGATAGTATCTGGGTGATCCAGAAGGTTCGACACCGGACCCGAACGGAATCCTTTTTTCAAAGCGAGGGACTCGCGGCGCGGATGAAGGTGTTCGAGTGGATCCGGGCGTCCCAGGCGATCTTGTTCGAAGCATCGATCTTGCCTGCGATCGTCGGAACCGCCGTGGCGATCCACGCCGGTGCCCGATTCGATGGGCTATGGTTTGCCCTGATCCTCATCTCGCTCGTGGGTATCCAGGCGGGAGCAAACCTTGCCAAAGGATACTACGAAGGCCGCAATCGGTCTGCACCCCCCGCGTCCCCCGGCTCCTGGTTCGCGTTTGACAGCTCCGCCGCGACGAACCTCACCGCCGATCCGCGGGACGTGCTCCGCCTCGCCAGGATCGGTTTCGGACTCGGCACCGGGGCGGGCCTCCTCCTTGTCGTCCTCACGAAGAATCCGGTCCTGCTCGCATTCGGCCTGGCGGGCGCAATCCTGGCATGGAGTTACAGCTCGCCTCCCCTCCAACTCAGCTATCGCGGGATCGGCGAACTGTCGACGTTCCTGGCGTTCGGGCCTGTCATGACGGTCGGGGCCACGGTCGCGTTCGGCGGTGCCGGACTTCGGGAAAGCGCCTTCGCGTCCGTCGTCCTCGGTTTCCTTGCATCCGCTATCTCGTTCGCGCGATACTTCCCCAACCGGGAGGAGGATGCATCGAAGGGAAAACGGACGCCCGTGACGATCTTGGGCTTCTCGAGGGCGAAACGAGTCTTCCTCGCCCTGCTCCTCGCCCCGCTTCCGTTCGGTTTCGTATGGTACCTTTTCGGTGGTGGCCTTTTTTGGATGGTGTGGGCCCTCGGGTCTTTCCTGGTGATCAGCCGGCTCTTTCCACGACGGGAGGAAGGCGCGCGGTTCGACGGCATGATAGCCGCGACGATTGCGGCTCACGGGATTGTCGCCCTCGCAATCCTCGTCGACGTCGCCATCGGCCTATAGGTTGCCGACCGCCGAGATCAGATACGCGACCGTCATGGCGATGCCGAGCAGGAGGACCGCCTGAATGGTCCCCGCATTCGCGAGGATGTGGGCCGGATACTCGCGGTAATGGACGCGGAGGACCGACCGGGCGCGGGCCAGAGGGATCAACGCGATGAGTCCGATCCCCGCGACCCAGGAGATGAGACGGGACGCCGCGAGGACGGCGAGGAGGACGAGGGCGGAACCGACGAGAATCTCGTACAGGGTGAGAGACTTCTCGAGCCCGATTCGCGCTGGAACCGTCCGCTTCCCTCCCCGTGGGTCCGTCACGTGTTCGGGCATCTCGTTCACGAGGAGAAACGCTGCGACCAGGAGGCCGAGGGGGATGGAGGCGAGGAACGGCTCCCATGCGAGGGCGCCCACCTGGACCGCATACGCGCCGAGGACCACGATCGGCCCGAAAATGAATGCGACCGCGACCTCCCCGATTCCGTGATATTGAAGTGCCAGCGGAGGGAGCGTGTAGAAGATCCCGATCGCTCCGCCGATCCCGCCGAGCACGAGCAGGATCCAGCCGTTCGGCCGTGTCAGGGAGAGGACGAGTCCGACCAGGCCTCCCGCCGCATAGAGTCCGATCCACACCCGGCGGTGGGCCTCGAACGGGACCGCCCGATCCGGGAGGACCCGCGCGCCTCCGGTGAACGGGCTCACGAGGTGGGGAGGCAGATCGTCCACGCCTCGCCGGAAGTCGATCGAGTCGTTGCTCATGTTCGTCGCGGCATGGAGGCACACGACGCCGATCGCGGTGAGGACCAAACCGATGGCATCAAAGCTCCTCGACTCGCGCCACGCGATTGAGGTGCCGAGGGCCACGCCGACGAGGGAAGCGATGAAGCTGCGCGGCTGCACCGCCTTGAACCAGGTGCGCAGCGAGGCCATCCTACTCCCAGACCGTCTGGCCACGGGGTAGGACGCGGACCTCGATGAGGCTCAGGGGTCCGGGACCCGGGTTGATCACGGTGTGTTCCTCACCGTGAACGAACCGCGCGACCGAGCCCGCGCTCACATCGTAGGCCTGCCCGTCCGCGATGACTTGTCCGTGGCCCTCAAGGAAATAGAAAATCTGGGTGTACCGGTGGCGATGGGGTGGCGACTTCACGCCCGGATCCATTTTCGCGAGGCCCATCAACATGAAGTTGCTGTCGTTCGGCCCCATAATCTTCTTGTCGATGATGCCCGGCCCAATCCCCTTCTCCCACCCCTCCTCGGGCAGGTTCCGTACGATCGACCCCACGGTCCCACTTCATCGAGTCCACGCGGGCGTGGTATAAGTATCCAGATGATTACCGTAACGATGGCCCTTCGGCGTGTGACGGTCGAGATGCCCTCGGACGTTCTGGTCCAACAAGGCGTCGTCCCCAGGGTCTTCTTCGATCACAACGAGTCGGTCGAGATCTCGCGGGTGTGTGGGGGGTCGATGGAGGCTGCGGAGTCGGGGGGCGATCCGCCATGGAGGGATCAATGCGGACGACGGGTTGACTTCCCGTCAACGGGAGATTTTGAGTCTCGCGTGGAATCTCGGTTACTTCGATATCCCGGTGTGGCCTCGAGAAGCTGGCGGAACTGACCGGCCTCAGCAGGAACACGGTGAGTCAGCACCTCCGCCGGCGGATGAGCCGGATCCTGCGGGAGTTCCTCCTGTAAGGAGACCGGTCCGTCGGACCGAGACGCATGCCCCGGAAGCCCATGCGGCCTCAAGTATGCCCGCGAGAATCTGAGACGACACGAGCGCGATCGCGGTGTCGCGAATCACAAGTGCACCGTGACCGTCACGGTCACCGTGTGTGTATTCGAGCCCGACGTCGCCGTGATTGTTATCGTATACGTGCCCGGCGTCGTCGCGACCGACGTGGCGACCGTCAGGGTCGAAATGCCTGTGCCGCCGGAGGTCAAGGTGACCGACGTCGGGTTGAGGCTCGCGGTCGGATATACGAGGCAAAGACCGGAGCAGGAGATCGATGTGCTCAAGCCGATCGTTCCCGCGAATCCGTTCAAGCTCGTCAGCGTAATCGTGGACGTGCCAGACGACCCAATCGGGATGCTGAGAGACGCGGGCGTGGCGCTGATGCTAAAGTCCGGAGGCGGAGGCGGCGGCGATGGAGTGGCGGACGCCTCGTTCGATCGTGGGCCCTCCCCGGCCGCGTTCACGGCCGAGACCTGATAGTAGTACGTCACGCCGTTCGTCACCGTGGTGTCGGTGTACGTGAGGACATTGCCGATCGTCGCTTTCAGCGTCTCGCCGTTGGACGACGTGCCTCGATAGATCTTGTAGTTCGTGATGGGAGATCCGCCGTTGCTACTCGGCGCGGACCATGTCAAAGTGACCGTCGCATCGCCGGCCGTCGCGCCGAGTCCCTGGGGTGCACCCGGCGGCGTCACCGGGACGGTCGGCGTCGCGGACGCCTCGTTCGAACGGAGACCTTCTCCGACGTTGTTCACCGCGCTGACCTGGTAGTAATACGTTACCCCGTTCGTCACCGCGGTGTCCGTGTACGTGAGCACATTGCCGATCGTCGCGAGCAACGTCTCGCCGTTCGACGACGTGCCTCGATAGATCCGGTAATTGGTGATTGGCGAGCCACCGTTGCTGCTCGGCGCGGACCATGTCAAAGTGACCGTCGCATCGCCGGCCGTCGCGACCAGGCCTTGAGGTGCACCCGGCGGCGTCGCCGGGGCGGTCGGCGTCGCGGACGCTTCGTTCGATCGGGGGCCCTCCCCGGCCGCGTTCACGGCCGAGACCTGGTAGTAGTACGTGACCCCATTCGTGAGGCCGCCGTCCGAATACGAGAGTTGGTTGCCAATCGTCGCTTTCAGCGTCTCGCCGCCGCTGGTCGTTGCTCGATAGATCCGGTAATTCGTGATCGGCGAACCGCCGTTCGAAGCGGGTGCCTGCCAGGTCAGTGTGACTTGGGCATTTCCTACGGTGGCTACGAGGTTCGTCGGTGCCGAGGGCGGCGTGGGCGGAGGTGGAGGCGCGCTCGGAGTGGCCGAGGCCTCGTTCGACCGGGGACCTTCTCCTACGTTGTTCACCGCGCTGACCTGGTAGTAGTACGTAACGCCGTTCGACACCGCGGTGTCCGTGTAAGTGAGCACATTGCCGATCGTCGCGAGCAACGTCTCGCCGTTCGACGACGTACCCCGATAGATCCGATAATTCGTAATCTGCGATCCACCGTTCGAACCGGGTGCCTGCCAAGTCAGACCGACTTGCGCATTCCCGGCGGTGGCTACGAGGTTCGTCGGCGCGGACGGAGGCGAGGGCGGAGGTGGAGGCGCACTCGGCGTCGCCGAGGCCTCGTTCGATCGCGGGCCCTCCCCGGCCGAATTCACGGCGCTGACCTGGTAGTAGTATGTCACCCCGTTCGTCACCGTGGTGTCGGTGTACGTGAGCACATTGCCAATCGTCGTTTTCAGCGTCTCGCCGTTGGACGACGTGCCTCGATAGATTCGGTAATTGGTGATTGGCGAGCCACCGTTGCTGCTCGGCGCGGACCACGTCAGGGTGACGGTCGCATCGCCCGGTGACGCGCCGAGCCCCTGAGGCGCAGTGGGTGGCCCTGCAGGGGCTGTCGGCGTCGCGGACGCCTCGTTCGACCGAGGGCCTTCTCCTACGTTGTTCACCGCGCTGACTTGATAGTAGTACGTCACCCCGTTCGTGAGGCCGCCGTCCGAATACGATAGTTGGTTGCCAATCGTCGCTTTCAGCGTCTCGCCGCCGCTGGTCGTTGCTCGATAGATCCGGTAATTCGTGATCGGCGAACCGCCGTTGCTGCTCGGGGCCGACCACGTCAGGGTGACGGTCGCATCGCCCGGTGACGCGCTGAGCCCCTGAGGCGCACCCGGCGGCGTCGCCGGCGCGGTCGGGGTCGCGGACGCCTCGTTCGAACGGAGACCTTCACCCACATTGTTCACGGCGCTGACCTGGTAGTAGTACGTGACGCCGTTCGTGAGGCCGCCGTCCGAATACGAGAGTTGGTTGCCAATCGTCGCGATTAGCGTTTCGCCGTTGGACGACGTGCCCCGATAGATCTTGTAGTTCGTGATCGCTGATCCACCGTTCGAACCGGGTGCCTGCCAAGTCAGACCGACTTGCGCATTCCCGGCGGTGGCTACGAGGTTCGTCGGCGCGGACGGAGGCGAGGGCGGAGGTGGAGGCGCACTCGGCACGGCCGAGGCCTCGTTCGACCGCGGGCCCTCCCCGGCGGCGTTCACGGCCGAGACCTGGTAGTAGTACGTCAGTCCGTTCGTCACCGTGGTGTCGGAATAGGTGAGGACGTTGCCGATCGTCGTTTTCAGCGTCTCGCCGCCGCTGGTCGTTCCTCGATAGATCTTGTAGTTCGTGATCGCTGATCCACCGTTCGAACCGGGTGCCTGCCAAGTCAGACCGACTTGCGCATTTCCTGCGGTGGCTACGAGGTTCATCGGTGCGGAGGGCGGCGTGGGCGGAGGTGGAGGCGCGCTCGGTGTGGCCGACGCCTCGTTCGACTTGGCCCCCTCGCCCGGGCTGTTGACCGCGGACACCTGATAGTAGTACGTAACTCCGTTCGTCGCCGCACTGTCCGTGTACGTGAGCACGTTGCCCACGGTCGTCAGGAGCGTCTCGCTGCCCGGCGCGACACCGCGATAGATCTTGTAGTTCGTGACGGGAGACCCGCCGTCCGAGGCGGGTGCTTTCCAAGTCAGGGTGACCTGGGCATTGCCGCCGGTGGCCGCGAGGTTCTGCGGAGCAGACGGGGGCGTGGGTGGGGCGGACAGCTTCCACGCCGCGAGGGGATGGAGTTCCCAGTGCGTGTCGTCCCAGTAGACGAAACCCTGGAGGTTCAGGGAGATCGTGCCAGACGACACCTTTTGTGCAATCGTCACGTTGTTGCAATACGAGACCGACGATCCGCAGTACCCCTTGGCCAACCAGTCCTGGTCGAACTCGATGTGGATGTAGCCGTCCGTCGTCCCCATCGCACGGATATCTCCGGTGTTGTCACAGAACGTCTGGCTGTTCGGGTAGGGACCGCCGCCATTGACCTGCTTGTATCCCTTCGAGCAGTCGCCGGAAGCGAAGAGGTAATCGTACAGGTAGACGCTGTCGACCTCGACGAACGTCGACACCATATTGTTGTGGACGTTCTGGATCGTGCACGGCGGGGAAAGGGCGCGCTTGTCCGGTATGCCGCCGGCGGTCGAACTCACTTGGTACTGACTGCCCGACAGGGACTGAGCCGGATACGCGCTACCGAGGATCGTCTGGACGGTCACGAGGGCGGGCACGCACGAGACGTTGGGATTCCACGACGACAGTAGGCTCGTCGCCGCGGACTCCGCGCCGTCGATCGCCGCGGACCGTGTGACGTTCAGGTATGCCGCGGACGCGAAGACCAGGATCCCCACAAATAGTATCATCAAGGCCGCTTTCCGCGCCCTTGGCTCCCGCGGGCCCGCTGCCCCAGTGCGCGACACAGAACTGCCAGAACGTGAGAGGGGGATATTCTGCCGGACGTTTACATGTTCTTGGAACTGAACACCATCGGTTGCAGTCTCCTGGTCTTTTTATCGCCGGGACAGCAACATCGTCGGCGCCGGACGCCGGATCAGCAGGCCGGGGATTCTCGTCCGGCGGTCTGGCATCTCTTCCTGGACACCGGGGCACAGATCGGAGGACGGGCTCGAGCAACTCACGGGAGGCGATGCCACGGTCAGCGAATTGACCCAGCCGCACGGCGCCCGCCTGCGTGCGTTTTCGAGGCATCCCGCGCGTTCTCGAGGACGTGGTACGTCGGGAAACGATGCGGGACGACCACCGGTAATACTGGCGGGCGCATTCCGTCGACTTCACAGGAAGAGATGGCTCAGTAGATTCGAGTGTTGTCGTCGGGGGGATCCTGAGGGGCTGCCGGAGGGTCCGGGGCCGGATCGGGGGCTGGATCGGCGACCGGATCGGAGGCCGGATCAGAGGCCGGATCCGAGGTAGGACCGGGGGCCGAGAGGCCACGACGCCACGCCCACACGCTCAACATTAGGGAGGCGGCCATGAGCGCCATACCGCCCACGAGCACGACGAGGGCGAGAAGCGCGTCGCCTGTTTTCAAGCCTACGATGGTCAAGTCGACATGAACCTGAAGTGGTTGCCGGGTTGGAGAACCCACGATCACAACGTGATAGTTTCCTGAACCAGCTAGACCCAGATCGAAGGCGATGTTCGTTCCACTCTTTTCGAAGAGGGGAGGCAACGAATTCGAGCCATCGCGGAACGACGCGTAGCCGGGGTCATCGAAAACGAAGACGTCGAAGGACTGACTCTGAAGTTCGGAAAGGTTTCCGCTCATCTGTCCCGTCCCCAAAATGGCAAAATCGACGTGGTAGTATTCCCCGGAAAGGACGACGACATTGGGGGATATCCGAACGGGCTGGGCGGCACCCACGAGAAGGAGCGATCCGGCGATGATTTGCAGGACGGCGACTGCGACGAGGAAGTAGATCCGTTTCAAGGGACCGCCTCCCCACCCCATCTGTCCGGGTTCATCGTGGGCCCCTCTCGCTTGCGGGACCGAGCGTGGCCGCTCGGTCGGAGCGGGTGGACCCTCCTATGGTCCAAAGGCCTCGCAGGATCGTTCCTTTCGAAACGGGGAACCAGACCCTCCTTCGTTCTACACACCGACCTGCCCCTCCCCTCATGGAACTTGTTCGGGTGCCCGCGCGATGATGACCGAGATGTTGTCTGTCCCGCCGCCCTTGTCCGCGAGGGCGACCAGGATGTCGCACGCGGTCTGCGGATCGCTCGTTTCGACGACGACACGTTGAATGTCCTCGTCTTCCACGTGGTTGATCAGGCCGTCGCAGCACAGCAAGATGCTGTCGCTGGGCTCCACCGTGAGGCATCCGATGTCCGGCGTCACCTCGTCGTAAACCCCGAGGGCCATCGTGATCACGTTCTTCCTCGGGTGGTGCCTCGCGTCCTCGGGCGAGAGCTCCCCTCGGTCGACCATCTCCTGAACGAGGGAGTGGTCCCGCGTCACTTGGTAAATCTCTCGGGCATTGACGATGTACGCTCGAGAGTCGCCGGCGTTGGCGACATGAAGGGTGCGACCATCGGCGACCGCAAGGCTCAGCGTCGTCCCCATCCCTTCGCATTCCGGATGCCGTTGGGCCTCCGTGATGATGGCCTGATTGGCGAGGCCGATCGCGGCTCGGAGCTGGTCGTGATAGATCGCGCGCGGGATCTCGGTCTCGCTCATCAGCAGGGGCAGGAGCGTGCGGGAGACGCTCTGTACGGCGATCCGGCTCGCCACGTCCCCTCGACGATGTCCTCCCATCCCGTCGGCCACCATCAAGAGCAGTCGGGTCCGTGCGTCGGACCGGAATGCGGTCCGGATCTCGAGCGCGAGGATACTGTCCTCGTCGACGGGTCGAACCCTCCCGATATTCGAGGCAAACCCCATTTTGCCATGAGGGGCGCGAATGATCGTATCCCCGGTCCCCGGGCGCGCGCCCTTGGCAGCGACCGTCCGCGCCAAGGTCACCGGCCCCCTTGCCGTCGGCCGCCCTTGAATGCGATCGTCATGTAGGGCCCTCTCCCCGGTTTGTACACGAGGGCGACGACATCCCCATCCGTGAGGGCTTGCCGTTTGAACTTGGGCAGCCGTTGGTAGGTCCTCCCGCCGTCGTGCGACATCGCCGTGCCGTTCAAGCTTCCCAGGTCCTCCACCCAACATCGGCCCTTTGGGTCCTTCAGGATCCGCGCGTGATGCTTGGAGAGGTACCGCTCCGTATCCAAGATGCCGATGTCCGGCGGGTGACCGAACCCCCTCTTCGTGCAACCCTGGTCGCAGGCCTTGTGGTCCCGGCCGATCTCCATCTCCTTCTTGACCTTGCACTTCTTTCCGAGCACGACAAGGTGCGGAAAGCCGAGGGACTCGGGGGCGTCTCCCGCGATCGCTTCGGCCATGTCCTTGGTGGTCGCAAACCGCTGCTTCGGATCGAATGCCATCGCGCGGATCACCACGTCGGAAAGCTGCGCCGGGACGCTCGGCATGAGATCTCGAGGGGATCGGTACAGTTCCGACTTGCCTTGCGCGAGTTGTTTCATGGAGCCTTGCGGGTCCTGGGTCGTCAGAAGGAAGAAGAGGACGGCGCCCACGCTGTACAAGTCGCTCGCGGGCGTCGCCTCTCCGAGGTTCTGCTCCGGGGCTCCCCAGCCCGGGGTGTAGATGACGGTGCCGGATCCCTGGAACTGGTGGAATTCCTTCTTCGCTGCACCGAAGTCGATCAGCACGACCTCCCGGTGGGCGTCGAGGATGATGTTCTTGGGCTTGACGTCCCGGTGGATGACGTTCCGCCCGTGAAGGTACGCAAGGGCTTCGAGCAACTGCAGGACGTATCGAGTGGCGGTGGCTGCATCGGCCGGCTTGTCTCGGAATCGTTCCGCCAACGTCTCGCCTTCGAGCTGTTCTTCGACGAGGCAGAAAGGTCCCAGGTTGCTGCCTTCGTCCACATACCGTACGACCCGCGGATGGCCGGGGGAGCCCAGGGCGCGCAGGATGTCGGCCTCGATCCGCAGCCGTTCTTGGGCCTGTTCGAGATCGGGCCCGCTGGCCTCCTTGACGACGATGGCCTGACCGCGGCTGGACTTGCCCGCATAGACGGTCGACATCCCTCCCTCGGCCAACTTGCTGACAACCTGATAGCGACCCTTCCGACCTTTCAAGGTACACGGAATCGTGAGGGTCATACGCTCCGCGGACCTATCTCACCACGAACTGGAGCTTCACCAATTCCGCAATGTCGATCTCATCGGCGTCCTGAAGTTCGTTGCGACCCGTACCGGTGACCAGGATTCGATCGTTGCCTCGAATCAGCCAGGTCTTGTTCGTGCTGGCTTTCCGTTGCACCATCGTCTTCCCGTCTTCAATGAAAAACTTCTCGCCCTCCTGAAAGACCGTGAGGTGCCCCCGGGAAATCTCATTCGCCTTGACCGAATCGGGGAGAAACTTGGACACATCCGCGCGGCCGATGAGCCACTGGGATGGCGGAATCGGCTGCTCCGTTTCGTCGGGGAAGACCAAAAAGCCCGCTTTCGGCGCCAGGGCCGGAGGCTCCTCCTCCATCTCGGCCGAATCGTCTGAGTCGATGGAGGCGTCACCTTCGGGTTCCGTCACATCGATTTCGGGCTCGGGGTCCGCGGCCTCGGGGACACCGTCCTCCCCGGTGAACATCGAATCGATCGGACCATCACCCTCGTCCGCGCTCGACGAAAACGCAGGGTCCTGGTCTTCGATGGGCGTCGAGGTAGGCTGCGGTCCCGGTTCCGCGATCTCGAGATCGATCTTCCCGCCGCACGCATCGCAGAATCGGGCGTCTTCCCGATTCTCGCTCCCGCAAGTCGGACAGCTCGCCATGGGCCTCACTTCCTCGGTTTCTTCTTGCCGATGATCGTCGTCGCCTGGAGGAAATCCTTCTTGGCGGAGTCGCTGAGCTGGAGCCCGCTTCGGGCGACCGTCGCCTGGGCGTCCCGCATCGTCGTCATGACCTCATTCAGGGCGGGGTTCGCTCGGACCGCGGCCGCCGCGCCGGCATCCGACGCGAGGGTCTTCATGATCGTCTCCGCCTTCTGCATTGCCGTCGCCTCCCTCGTCTGCACCGCCCTCTGCATGAGGACGGTGGCCTCGGCCGAGCTCAACAACGTTCGCGGATACGGGTTTGTCTCCACGCCGGACAAGCGGGGGTCGTCCGTGAAGTTCAGTTCGACGTCCTGCACGACTTCGACCAGGGAGAATCGAACCAAGTTGGCCCTCCCCGCTGGCTTCGCCGGGACGCCCATGCGGAATACGAGGGTCTGCTGCCCACCCGCGATCAGGTCCCTCAGCGGGACCGTGAAGGAGCCTCCCTCGAGCCGAGGTCGGGGTAGTCGGTTCAGAACCGGCCTGACGGTGTAGGCATCGGCGAGCTCCGAACCCGGCATGATCGAAACCTTCAGTTCCGGATTCGCGACCAGGGTTCCCGCCATCTGCGCCGCCTGCTCCTGGAAAATCTGGGGGAGATCGCCTTTCGCAGCATCGATGTGGTGCCACAACCCTCCGGCGGACTCGGCGATTTTCTGAAGCAAGGATTCGTTGTAGTCGGTTCCAATCCCGATCGCGGTGACCGTGATGCCGGCCTCTCGCATGTTCTGGGCGAGGGTCACGAATTCCCGGCCGTCGGTCTTGCCGACCGTGGGATTGCCGTCGGTCAGGAGGAGGACTCGGTTCACGGTACCGGGTTCCGGGGTGGTATGGCGCGCCTGTTCGAAAGCGGCCTCCAATCCGTTGTACATCGAGGTGAGGCCGTTCACCGAGATGGCCTTCACCGCCGCCGCGATCTCTCGGGAGTTGCCGACTCGCGACATGGGCAGTTGGACCGTCACGGTATCAGAGAATGAAACGATCGAGATTTGGTCGGTCGGACGGAGCTGCTTGAGAAGGCCGAGCGCTGCCGCCTTGGCCTGGTCGATCTTCTCCCCGTCCATGGACCCGCTCGAGTCGATGGCGAGGGAGATGCTTCGGTTCCTTCCGGCGACGGCGGCGGCGGACGGGCTCAGGTCTACGGCCACGTAGACGGACGTGCCCGAATTCGGCTTCAAGTGCGCGCGATTGACCGTGCACTGCATCGCGAACGGCGATCGCTTCGCAGGACGATTCTGGGTTTCCAATGCTTGTTTCATTTTCCCACCGGAGAGGCGGGCGATGGCGGCGAGGCTTTCTTAGCTCTTGCGCCCTCGTTCTCACGGATTGATTCTCACGCCAGGATGTCCCCGGAGCCGAAGGAAAACGTTTCATGACTACGCCTGCCATATCGACCTCGGATCGAGATGGTAGGTGATGCCCGGTCGCGCGACTGATCGTCGTGTGGCAGCCTGTCTTGGGCTCCGATTCGCGGAGGCGTCCCGAAATGAATTACCAGGGGTTCCTGGACCGGTCCCCGCCGCCTCAGTCGGGGCTTACCTCCTCTGAGCCGGGTGGGCATGGTCCGCTCGGCCACGGAACGGGGCGAATCCGAGTGCGTGAGCCCGGATTCGATCACGTTTCGGGGCGAGTCCAGCGACTTGCGGACGAACCGATTTGACCGTGGTCGCCCTCACGCGAGTCCAATCTGCTTCATCAGGCCCACGAGGTCGTAGAAGAGCCGCTCCTCCGTGATCTCCCCCTTATCATTCCATGTGGCGACGGTACAAAACTCCACATGGAAACTCTTCCCGGTCGGCGGGATGACCTTCCCCTCCGCGGTCTTCATTGGTCCCTTCATCGTGCCGGAGAATTCCGCGACGGAGCACGTGTGGTTGCCGTCCGCGAAGAGAAGCTTGTACGGGCGGTTGATGAGGTGGTTGTCCGGGAAGGTCTTGAAGAATTCAACGGCTTCCACGTCATGGTTGTGCCGACCTCTCGTGGGTGGGGCCCCGCCGGGCCAGTACACGGCAACATTTTCGGTGTGACGCTTTCTAAAAGTCTCCCAAAGAGGACTTCCGGGTCCGGCATTCCAAGCATCG
>Ga0209238_1000572_pt1 | contig 13316 bp, 13 predicted proteins | sample GraSoi013_1_20cm_FD_185823 | JGI IMG/M metagenome (GOLD analysis project Ga0209238, IMG submission 185823) | Grasslands soil microbial communities from the Angelo Coastal Reserve, California, USA - Sample 10_02_2013_1_20cm (SPAdes) (version 2) | ecosystem: Environmental > Terrestrial > Soil >...
CACGTTTACCGATTTTCAGGCGCGCCGCGCCAACATCCGCTGTCGCCCACGTCCGGGCGAGAAGCCGGAGTTCGTGCACACGCTGAACGCGTCAGGCGTGGCGCTGCCGCGGACGATCGCCGCATTGCTCGAGACCCACCAGCAGCCTGACGGCTCGGTCGTCATCCCTCCGGCGTTAGTGCCGTATGTCGGCACTGACCGAATTGCCTAAGGGCTCGTTGCGCCGCGCGGGTCCGCCCGCGCTCATCGCCGCCGCACTGCTGTTCGGCGTGCTGTCGGTCGGGTATGCCTGGATCGTCGCGCGGCACCTCCGCAACGACGCCCGCGAGACCAGCCGGCTGCTGGGGCACGTCTTCGCCGGCTTGAACGATCCGCGCGAGGGCGCCGCCGCCGACGCGCTGCTCGCCCTCGCCGACGAGGTCCGGCGGCTCGGCATTCCCATTGCGGTGACCGACACGGCCGGCCGCGTCACGGCGCTCGACAACGCGCCATTCGGCGCGAACGCGGACGAGGTCACGCGTCGCAACTGGATCGCGGAGCTGGACCGCATCCAGCCGCCGTTGATCCAGCCGGGCGTGGGCACGATCCACTACGGCGCACTGCCGGCGGCCAGGGCGTTCGCCGGGCTCGCCGTCCTGCAAGGCGCGATGTTTCTCTGTCTCGTGTTGCTCGCGGCGTGGGCGATGCGGGAACGCGTCACGGCGGCACGCGACCGGCTCTGGGTCGCGATGGCCCGCGAGTCGGCGCATCAGCTCGGGACGCCGCTGATGAGCCTCACGGGGTGGATTGATTACCTCCGCGAGAATCCGGATACCCCGGGGAGCGAGCTCATCCCCCATCTTGAATCGGACGCCGAGCGCCTGCAGCGCGTCGCCAAGCGGTTCGAGCGCATCGGCCGGCCGGCGCGACGCGAGCCGGTCGGACTGGGCACGGTCGCCGAGCGCGTCGTGGCGTACTTCCGGCCGCGGCTGCCAACGCTGGCGCATTCGGTAACGATCACCCTCACGTCGCCCGGCGCCGGGCCGGTGGCGACCGGTGATCCCGTGCTCATCGAATGGGCGCTCGAGGTCGTCGTGAAAAATGCGGTCGACGCGTTGAGCGGCCGCGGAGGCCGGATCGAGGTCGAGGTCGAGGTCGAGAGCAGCGACTCGGTGGGTCGGGTCAGCGTCCGGGATGATGGGCCCGGAGTCGCGCCCGACGTGCAGGGTCAGCTCTTCGAGCCTGGCGTTTCCAACAAGACGGGCGGCTGGGGGATGGGGCTGGCCCTCGCCCGTCGTATCGTCGAGCAGCAGCACGGCGGCCGCGTGACCTTCCGGCCGGGGGCGGAGGGCCGGGGCTCGGTGTTTGTGCTTGAATTTCCGCTGACGACATGACCTCGCCGCATCCATTGCCGTTGAATCCCGCGCAACGGGACGCGGTCGAGCATCCCGGCGGGGCGTTGCTGGTCCTGGCAGGCGCCGGCTCGGGAAAGACGCGCGTGCTGACCGCGCGAATCGCACATCTGATCACGAAGCTCGGCGTGGCACCGCAGCGAATCTTCGCCGTGACATTCACGAACAAGGCAGCCGGCGAAATGCGCTCGCGCATCGCCCAGCTGCTGGGTGGGGACCCGCGGGGACTCTGGATCGGCACATTCCATTCGCTGTCGGCTCGGCTGCTGCGCCGCGAAGCGCCCCTGCTGGGGTTCGGGCCGAACTTCACCATCTACGACGCAGACGACTCGGAAGCCCTGGTCAAGCGCCTGCTCGAAGCGCGGCAGCTGTCCACCAAGGTCTACCCGCCGCGCACCGTCCACGCGGTGATCTCGAGTGCCAAGAATCGGATGCTCACCCCCGAGGAGTTGGGGCAACAGGCCGACACGCCGCTCGTGAAGGTCGCCGGAGAGATCTTCGCCGCGCTCGGCCCCGCGCTCAAGCAGGCCAACGCGATGGACTTCGATGACCTGCTGCTGCATCCCCTGGCGCTGTTCCGCGAACATCCGGAGCGGCTCGCGTATTGGCAGGACCGGTTCCAGCACGTGCTCGTGGACGAGTTCCAGGACACGAACGCCGCTCAGTATCTGCTTGTGAAGCAGCTGGCCCAGCGACACGGGAATCTCTGCGTCGTGGGCGACGACGATCAGGCGATCTACGGTTGGCGCGGTGCCGACGTGCGGCACATGCTCTCGTTTCAGAACGATTTCCCCGGCACCAAGCTCGTGCGGCTCGAGCAGAACTACCGCTCCACCCAGATCATCCTGGATGCCGCGAACGGCATCATCGCCGAGAATACGGCGCGACTCGGCGAGACGCTCTTCACGGAGAAAAAGGGCGGGGAGCCGGTGATCCTGCTGAGCACCGCCGACGAGCGGGACGAGGCCGAGTGGCTGGCCACCGAGTTCGCCCGCCGCGCCGCGGAAGACGATATCGCCTATGAGGGCATGGCGATCCTCTACCGCACGAACGCGCAGTCCCGGCCGCTGGAAGAAGCTTTCCGCTTCCGTGGCATCCCGTATCGGCTCATCGGCGCGATCAGCTTCTACGAGCGGCGCGAGGTGAAGGATCTCCTCGCGTATCTCCGCCTGATCGGCTGCCGGCTGGCAGAAGCCGTTGCTCGAGGCGGCGCGCCGCGCCGGAGCCGTGACCGAGCTGCGCCCCAACGTGCGGGAGGCGCTCAGCGGCGTGGCGTCGCTGCTCGATCGCCTGCGCGAAGCGGTCGGGCGGGCCGATCCGGCCACGGCGCTCGAGACGATCGTCGCCACCACCGGCTACGAGCAGTACCTGGCCGAAGAAGCGGCGGAGGGGTTGGAGCGGATCGAGAACGTGCGGGAGCTCGTGGCCGGAGCCGCAGCGTGGGCCGAGGTGCAAGACGCCGACGCCGCCGAAGGCACCGGAAGCCCGGTCGAGCGCTACCTCACCCAGGCTGCGCTCGTGACCCCGGCCGACGACGACCGCGACGAACCGGGCGTCACGCTGCTCACGGCGCATATGGCGAAGGGACTCGAGTGGCCGATCGTGGCGCTCGCGGGTCTCGAAGACGGGCTCTTCCCACTCGGTCGCTCGACCGAGCAGCCGGGCGGCGTCGAAGAGGAGCGACGACTCTGTTACGTGGGTCTCACGCGCGCGCGCGAAAAGTTGTATCTCTCATGGGCGCGTACGCGCTACCGCAACGGTCGTCTCGAGCTCGCGGAGCCGTCGCGTTTCTTGGACGCGCTGCCACCGCACGTCGTCGAGGAGCGGAGCACGACGCCGTCGTGGCGGCCGCTGCGCGGGACGTCAGGTGCGATGCCGCCCCGGCTGTCGCGACCGCGCGGCGCGGCGGCGCGGCGGCTGTTGCCGGAGCTCGGATTTCCGGAAGATGTTTCGCAGGACGCGCCGCGCTACGTCACAGGAGAACGGGTTCGCCACCGAAAATTCGGCGGTGGCACGGTCCGCGCGGTGTCGGGCGAGGGACGTGACCTGCGCGTGAGCATCGACTTCGACGATCCGGACATCGGGACCAAGCAACTGCTCGTGGCCTACGCCGGGCTCGAGCGGGATTGGGAAGGAGAAGGGGCATGAGTGTTTCGCGAGAGGAAGTGCTCCGCATCGCGCAGCTCGCCGAGCTGGATGTGCAGGAACAGGCGCTGGCGGACCTCGTCGCGCAGATGTCGCGCATCATCGATTACGTCGCGCAGCTCAGCGCCGTCCCGGCGAACGGCAGCGTGAAGCCGGTCGTGCCCGGACCCGACGCCATCCGCTTCCGCACGGACGAAGTCACTCCGTCCCAACTCGCGTTTGGTCCTGAGGAGTTCGCGCCTGACTTCAAGGAGGGCTTCTTCGTCGTGCCGAAGCTTGGCCAGTTCGAGTGAGTGACGCCAAAGCGGTCGCCGACCGCCTGGTGAAAGCGAAGCGCCTCAACGCGCTGCTCACCCCTCCCAAGGATCTCCGCAAGTCGCTCAACGCCCAGGCTGCCGCGGCACGTCCGACCGGCGTGCTCTACGGCATGCCGGTCGCCGTGAAGGACAACATCTGCACGTTGGAGTTCACGACGACGTGCGGCTCGCGCATTCTGGAAGGCTATCGCTCGCCGTACGAAGCGACCGCGGTGGCGAAACTCAAAGCCGCCGGCGCGCTGATCGCCGGGAAAACGAATTGCGACGAGTTCGCGATGGGATCGTCGACGGAGCACTCGGCGTATGGCCGCGTGCTCCATCCGCTCGACAAGGCGCGCGTGCCGGGCGGCTCGTCCGGCGGCTCAGCCGCCCTGGTCGCCGCCGGCGCGGTGCCCGCCGCCCTCGGCTCTGAAACGGGCGGCTCGGTCCGCCAACCGGCCTCGTTCTGCGGTGTCGTCGGCATCAAGCCGACATACGGCCGCGTGAGCCGCTACGGCCTGGTCGCGTTCGGCTCCTCACTCGATCAAATCGGTGTGTTCGGCCGCAGCGTGCACGATGCGGCGCGCGTGCTGTCGGTGATCAGTGGACGGGATCCGCGCGACTCCACGTGCGAAGATCGGGATTCGCTGCGCCTACCGACGGTGCCGGAATCGCTGCAGGGGTTCGTCATCGGCCTGCCGCGGGAGTACTTCCCGCCGGAGCTCGATCCCGCGGTGCGACGCGCGTGCGATCGGGCCATCAGATTGATGAAGGAGTTGGGCGCGGCGGTGCGTGAAGTGTCGTTACCTCATACACCGTATGCGGTTCCGACCTACTACGTCATCGCGCCGGCCGAGGCGTCCTCCAACCTGGCTCGCTATGACGGGGTGCGCTACGGGCCGCGATTCAACGGCGCGGTTGACCTGCGAGGCCTGTACCGGTCGACTCGCGGGCAGGGATTCGGGCCCGAGGTCCGGCGCCGGATTCTGGTCGGCACGTACGTGCTGTCGGCGGGCTACTACGACGCCTATTACAAGCGCGCCCAACAAATGCGCGCGCTGATCGCGCAGGACTTCCGCAACGCGTTCGACCGCGGCGTGGATCTGCTGTTCACCCCGACCGTGCCCAGTCCCGCCTTCAAGGCGGGAGAGAAGCTCGGCGATCCGATCGCGATGTACATGTCCGACATCTTCACGGTGACAGCGAACCTCGCCGGCCTTCCCGCGATGTCGCTGCCGATTGGACGGATCAAAGGACTGCCGATCGGCGGGCAGCTGATCGGCCAGGCGTTCCTCGAGGATGAAATGATCGAGGCCGCGTACGCGCTCGAGCGGGTCGTCCCCGAGACGGACGAAGCATGAATTGGGAGACGGTCATCGGGCTCGAGACGCACGTCCAGCTGCGGACCAAGTCCAAGATGTTCTGCGGCTGCTCGACGGCGTTCGGGGCGCCGCCCAACACGCAGGTCTGTCCGGTGTGCCTGGGGTTGCCGGGCGCACTGCCCGCCGCCAACGGCGCCGCGATTGGACTCGCGGTGCGTGGCGCGCTCGCGCTGGGTTGCACGGTTCATCCCAAGAGCATCTTTGCGCGCAAGAACTATTTCTATCCCGATCTCCCCAAGGGCTATCAGATCTCGCAGTTCGATCAGCCGCTGGCGACAAGCGGGACGTTGTCGTTCGTCTCTCCCGAGCGGAGCGTCGTGACGGCGACGATCGTGCGGTTGCATCTGGAGGAGGACGCGGGCAAATCGATTCACGACCGCTTCGCGAAGGGCACCGGGATCGATCTCAATCGTTCGGGCGTGCCACTCATCGAGATCGTCGGTGGGCCGGACCTCCGCTCACCCGCGGAGGCGCGCGCCTACCTCCAGACGCTGAAGCAGCTGCTCGAGTACATCGGCATCTCTGATTGCGACATGGAGAAGGGCAGCTTGCGCGTCGATGCCAACGTCTCGGTGAGGCGAGCCGGCGAGACCGCGTTCAATACGCGCACCGAGGTAAAGAACATCAACTCGTTCGCGTATGTCGAAAAAGCGTTGACCGTCGAACGTGACCGGCAGATCGCCCTGATCGAATCCGGCGGGACGGTGACGCAGCAGACGATGCTGTACGATGCCAAGGAGAACGCGGTCCGGCCGCAACGCTCCAAAGAAGAGAGTCACGACTACCGCTATTTCCCGGAGCCCGACTTGCCGCCGCTCGTGCTGACGGCGGAGTTCGTCGCGGAACAGCAGAGTGCGCTGCCCGAGCTCCCCGCGGCCAAGCGCGATCGGTTCGTCGCGGCCTATGCGCTCAGTCGCGAGCACGCCACCGTGGTGACGAGCAACCGGGCGGTCGCCGATTATTACGAGAGCGTCGTCCGTGCCGGTGCCGAGCCGCAAGCCGCCGCGAACTGGGTGATGACCGAAGCCTTAGCCGATGCCAACGACCATCAGGAGCAGCTCCGCGTCGCGCCTGGTGCGCTGGCGCAGGTCATCGCGCTGGTCAAAGGCGGCACCTTGAGTCATCAAGCCGCGAAGAAGGTTTTCGGCGAGGTGGCGGCGAAGGGCGGCGAACCGCGCAACATCGCCGAGGCGCTCGGCCTGATCCAGGTGGCGGACACGAACGTCGTCGCGGGCTGGGTGACGGACGTGCTCGGCGCGCACGCGCCGGAAGTCGGACGGTACAGGAACGGCGAGACGAAATTGATGGCGTTCTTCGTGGGGCAGGTGATGCGCGCGTCGAAGGGGAAGGCAGATCCGAAATTGGCGCAGCGCGTCCTCGAGGAGAAGCTCGCCGCCTCGGCCTAGCCTTCCCGCCACGGGCGCTGTGCCCGCGACTGTTTCCAGTAGTCGAGCGATGGTGAGGGCAATCCGAAATGCTGCTGCGCGGTCTCTTCGACGCGCGCGGGCTCGTGACGTCCTCCTTCCTGCAGCGCCTGCCGCCGCATCCGCTTTGCCAGGCCCAGCGCTTTTTCGCCCGCCGGATCCAGGCGCCGCGCGGCGGCGTCAGCGGCATCCGCACCCAGCGTCTCCATGACGTACTCGAACGCCACCGCCATGTGCTTTTCAATGTCGCTATCGGCCAGATCCCACCGGCTCGTGCCCGCGATCACCTGAAACACCCACTGCCAGCTCTGACTCTCGGTGAGATGCACCATGCCGCGGAACAGCCGGCGATTGGTGCGCACGCTGAACAGCGTGGGCGACAGGATTTCATCGAGGTGCGCGTCGCTCGCCGTATGATCCTTGAGGATGACGTCGCGCGCTTCGCGGGCGTACGCGTCGCCCAGGTGCGTCTCAAACCGGCTCTCCCAATACGAGTGGCCGAGGGCGACCGTGCTGGACGTCAGCACGAGTTGGCGCGGCACGAAGAAATTGTGCGCGATCGTGTCCGCCGCGAGGTGCGAGAGGTAGCCAAGTCCGAAGGCGCGCAGCGGATCGCTCGGAGCGAGGTCGAAAATCTCCTGGCCGACATGCCAGGCGTGACAATGCCGGCCCACGGGCGCGTACTTCTTGGCCATCGATGTATCGGCTGCAATGTTGCCGTAGAGGAAGTCGTACGGGAACGCGCGCAGGAGGTCGGCGACGAGGGTGGGCAGTTGGTGCAAGTTGGCGAGCACCGATTCGCCCAGGAAGATGTGCGTGCCCGGTGTCCACGCGTGAGCGGTGCCGGGGAACAGCACCAACCCGACGACAGCAAGCAGGGCTGCCGATCCCAGTCGTTTCACCGTCGCTTTTTGCCCTTCAGGAGCTTGCGGCTCCACCGCCAGACCGACAGGCCCCGCCGGACGTCGCGCATGGTCGCCGCCGCGTCGAGCGCCGTCTCCTCAAGCTCCTGTTGCATCACCGCGGCGAGCGTATCGAGGTCGGTGAGCCGGTCTTCGGCGGCATCCGCCGCACGCACGATGCGCTGGCGGACATCGCGCGACGCGCCCACGAGCGCATCCGCTTCGGTCTTGATGGAGCCTATCAGCTGGCGCACATCGGCAATCGCCGGCCCGGCGAACCCTTTCAACGTCTTGACCGCGCCACGCACGCCGAGCGCCGCAGCGACGATGCCGCCGGCGGCAACCAGGGCGGCGAGGGCGATAAGCGCGAGGCTGATCGCCGACACGACGCCGACCCAGCTCGGAAGCATCACGAAACCTCTGCCTGGCTCGGGCGTGCTGTCAACGGGGTGAGCGCGGCGAGCGCCTCAGCCGCCATCACGCACAGCAAGATCGTGACCAGCACTCCGCCGCCACCCGGTGCGCCGCGCACGAGGTCGAAGCCGGCCGCCAACGCGACCGCCCCCGCGCCCTGCCGGATCGCCGAGTAGGCAAACTCCCGCGGCGGCTCGAAGGGGAGCGACCGCCAGACGGGATCCACCTGGTCGAGCCCAAACCGCACGGTCACCCAACGCACCAGGACGCGGATCAACGCCAGCACCAGCGCCGCCAGGACGACCCACGCGGTGAGGGGACGGAGCAGCGCGCCCGCCACTATAAGGAAGGCGGCATAGAGCGGCAGCTCCCAGCGGCCGAGCAATCCCGTGACCGCGCGGTGCACCGCGATCGGTGAGAAGCTCATGAACACCGCGGCCTCCAGCGCGCACACGACGAAGGGGGAGAGACCCGCCGCGTAACTGAAGCCGGCGCCCCACAGAATCACCGCGAACGCCGCGAGCCCGGCATCGCGCTGCTCATTCAGCATGCCCCCGCGTGCCAATGCGACAAACAGGCTCCCGAGGCCTCCACCGACGAGCAGCGTCACCACGATGGTGCGCACGGCCACATGCGGATGATACAGCGCGACTCCGATGATCACCGCTGCCGCGCCGAAGGCGGTATCGAAGAGGGCGTTGCGGCGACCGAGTCGCGGTCCGCGCTGGCTCGCCGCGGTCGTCAATGCGCCGCCGAGGACGAGCGCGACGGCAAGCGACGGGCGGCCCCACGATTCGGCCAGGGGCGGGAGCGCGCGCGCCGCGCCGATCAGCCAGGTGCGAGCCGATACGCGCCGCACCATCCGCCATTCGAGCCGCGCGCCGAACAATGCTCCGCACCACCCGATGCCGAGCGCGATCACGGGTTGCAGCAGCCGCAGTCCCGCGCCGTCGATGACCCCGAGCCCGGGTCCGAGCAACAGACCCAGCAGCAGGAAGGGGACACCCGTCGCGACGAGATCGTCGAGCAAGGAGGGATGCCGGAACGACGGACGCGAGAGGCGCGTCAGACCAATGCCGGCGACGAGGACGAGCGCCAGCGCTAGCGCGGGATGCACGAGGCCCAACGTTCGCGAACGCTTGACGCAGGCGCAAGCGTCTTCGTAGCTTGGGCGGACTTATGCCACCGTCGTTCCGTGTCACGGGCGGGCGCCCGCTCTCCGGCACGATTCGCCCCGCCGGCAACAAGAACGCGGCTCTCCCGATTCTCGCAGCGACGCTTCTCGCCGACGGCCCCTGTCGCATCGACAACGTGCCCCGCATTCGCGATGTGGAAACGCTGCTGGCGCTGCTGCAGCACGTCGGCGCCAAGGTTCAATGGTACGGCACGAACACGGTCGAAGTGGATCCGAGCGGCACCGAGCCGAAGCCGCTCGACCCGGCGCTGTGCAAGGAGATCCGCGCGTCGATCTTGCTTGCCGGTCCGATGCTGGCGCGTTTCGGGCGCGTCACGTTGCCCCCGCCGGGGGGCGACGTCATTGGGCGCCGTCGCGTCGATACGCACTTTCTCGCGCTCGAGCGACTCGGCGCCGAAGTCACCGTTGGCGACGCGTACAAGCTCGAAGGCAAACTCAAGGCCGCCGACATTTTTCTCGACGAGCCGAGCGTCACCGGAACCGAGAACGCGCTGATGGCGGCGGTGCGGGCACCGGGCACAACCGTCCTCCGCAATGCCGCGTCGGAGCCGCACGTCCAGGATCTGGCGCGGTTTCTCGTGTCGTTGGGTGCCGCGATCGATGGTATCGGGAGCAACACACTCACCATCGAAGGGGACCGCCCCCTCACCGCGTCGCCGCACACGGTCGGTCCCGATCACATCGAAATCGGCTCATTCATCGGCCTCGCCGCCGTGACGGGTGGCGCGATTACGATCGACGGCGTTCGGGGGGATGACCTGCGCTCCACCCTCCTCGCGTTCGAGCGGCTCGGCGTCCGGCCGCGACTCGACGGCGCAAAGCTGGTCGTCGATGCGGACCAGGAGCGGCGCATCCGTCCGGATCTGGGCGGGCACGTCCCGAAGCTCGAAGACGGACCGTGGCCCGCGTTTCCGGCCGATCTGATGTCGATTGCAATCGTCGTGGCGACCCAGTGCGAAGGGCTGCTGCTGGTATTCGAGAAGCTGTTCGAATCGCGGCTGTTCTTTGTGGACAAACTGATCGGCATGGGTGCCCGCATCGTGCTGTGTGATCCCCACCGTGCCGTGATTGCGGGGCCGTCCGGATTGCGGGGGCAGGTGGTCGAGAGTCCGGACATCCGGGCCGGCATGGCGATGCTGCTCGCGGCGCTCGCCGCGCAGGGCGATTCGGTCATTCAGAACATCGGCCAGATCGAGCGCGGGTACGAACACATCGACGAGCGGTTGAAAGCGCTCGGGGCGCAGATTGAGCGTCGATCCTAGAGCGGGCGCGCATGGGGTAGGGGCGCAGCATGCTGCGCTCCTACATTCATTGGCCGAGATCCCCGCCGGCGACGCCGCCGTCCCCCGCCTCGAGCTGACGGAGTGGGCCAAGGCCTACGGCCTGGTCGCCGGCATTACCACGCGCCCGCTGAGTCTCGGTCTCTGGAGCGACGAGCCCGTGGGACAGGTGATCGGCCGCTGGCGCGCGTTCCGCGCCGCATTCGGCGCGCGGTTTCCGTCGATCGCCCTGGCGCATCAGGTGCATGGCAGGGACGTGCATTGGCACGAGTCGCTACCCGAAGGCTGGCTGATCCTCGATGGCATCGATGGCCATGCGACCGCCGAGCGCGGCGTGTTGCTCACGGTCACGGTCGCCGACTGCATCCCGGTATATCTCGCCGTGCCGCAGAAGGGGGCGATGGCGCTCGTCCATGCCGGCTGGCGCGGGACTGCCGACGGCATTCTGGAGCAAGCGGTCGAGCTCTTGAAGTGGCGCGGGTTTGCGAAGGGGGGCGATATTGTAATGCATTGCGGCGTGGGAATTTGTGGTCGCTGCTATGAAGTAGGTTCTGAAGTTGCCGTGCGTTTCGGATTAACCGGCACAGTCCAGCTCGACCTGCGCGAAGTCCTGACGCGGCAAGCCCGGAACCTCGGCATCGACGAGATCACGATCTCGCCCTGGTGCAGCGCCGAGGGACGCGACCGCTTCTTCTCCCATCGGGGCTCGCGCGGACGGGACGGTCGCATGGTGGCGTACCTGGGCCGGCCGCTCGGTTGACATCGAAGGCACCCCGGCTACATTCCCAACGTGATGCGGGCGAAGTTCGGCCCGCGCTTTTTTTTCATGCTCACTGAGAGTCTTGTCGAGGCCTTCCGAACCCGGTTGGACGCGTTGGGGTTCGACCTGGCCGACCTGCGCATCGGCGGTACACCGAACCGACCGCTCGTCCAAGTCCGCATTGACTGTCCGCCACGGAACGTCACGGTCGAAGATTGCAGTCGGGTCTCCCGGGCGCTCGAACAGTGGCTCGACGCGGACGGTGGCGGCCCCCTGGGCAATCGGTATGTCTTGGAAGTGTCGAGCCCGGGGATCGAGCGGCCCGTGCGCTGGCACCGGCATTGGGCCCGCTTTGTGGGACGCGATGTCAATGTGAAACTGGCGGGCATGGGCCGGGTGCGCGCGCGGATTGTCGCCGTGCCGACCGAAGAAACCGTCGTGCTGCAACCGCAGGGTGGCGCGGAGCGCGAATATCGACTTTCCGACGTCAAGGATGCCCGATTGGCGGGTGATACCGAGGACAAGTGATGGCAAACGCAACTGACGTAATCTCGGCGATCCGAGAACTGACCAACACGAAACAGCTCGAGCGGAATGAGCTGATCGACCTGCTCAAGGACGGCCTGCACGCCGCCCTCGTCAAACGGTACGGGCCGAATGTCCGGGCCGAGATCGGGATCGACGAGATGAAGGGGTCGATCCGCATCGTCGTTCTCAAGACCGTCGTCGAAGCGGTGGAAGATCCGGGCACACAAGTCTCGCTCGAGGAAGCGCGCTACGAGGATCCCGAGTTTGCGCCCGGGGATGTCCTCGAAGAGGAAGTCCCCTTCGAGCAGTTCGGGCGGACGGCGGTGCAGGCCGCCAAGCAGCGGATCATTCAACGGGTGCGCGAAGGCGAGCGCAGCCGCATCCGCGAGGAGTTCTCCGGCAAGGTCGGCGAGCTACTCTCCGGCGAGGTCCAGCAGATCGAGCGCGGCAAGATCGTCGTCATGTTGAACAAGTTCCGCGAGGCCGAAGCGATCATTCCCTATCGCGACCAGAACCATCGCGAGCACTTCCATCAGGGCGATACGATCCGCGCGGTGCTGAAGCGCATCGAGGAGACTCCGAAAGGCCCGCGGCTTATTCTCTCCCGTGCCGATCCCCTGTTCGTCAAGGCGCTGTTCAAGCTCGAGGTCCCGGAGATCCAGCAGCAGATCGTCGAGATCCGCGCCACCGCGCGGGAAGCGGGGAGCCGCACGAAGATCGCCGTGTGGTCACGCGACGACGGGATCGATCCGGTCGGTGCGTGCGTCGGGCTCAAGGGCTCGCGGGTTCAGGCCGTCGTGAACGAGCTGAACGGCGAGCGCATTGATATCGTGCCCTGGTCGTCCGATCCGGAGCGATTCGCCAAGCTGGCGCTCGCGCCGGCGCGTGTGGCGCGCGTGTTCTCCGATCCCGAGTCCAAGACCATCCAGGCAATCGTCGACGAGGACCAGCTGTCGCTCGCGATCGGGCGCAACGGCCAGAACGTGCGGCTGGCATCGGAGCTGACGGGCTGGAAGGTGGACCTGTATTCGAGCCGCGAGTGGCTGGAGCGCGGTGGGGAAGGCCCGTTGTTCGCGCCGTTGCCGGCCACCGATGAGGCGGTGACGCAAGTCGCGCTGACCGAGATGAAGGGACTGTCCCCCGAGCTCGTCGCCGTGCTGGAGCAGGCCGGCAAGAAGACGCTCCAGGACATTCTCGATCTCGAGCGCGAAGAAGTCGATCAGCTGCCCGGGATGACCCCCGACCTGGCCGACAAGCTCATGGCCTTCCTCAATGAAATGACCGAGGAGGGCGGGGAAGAGGAAGAGCCGGGAGGGGGAGGGGGGCCAGCGAGTCCCGGTGCAGGAGCGCCGACCGCGGCGTGAACACGCGGATCACCCGCTTGCTCGGCTTGGGGCTGCGCGCCGGGAACGTCGTGGTCGGAGTGGCGGGTGTCAGGGCAGGATTACAGCGAGGAAAGTTGGCGTGCGTGGTGCTGGCGCAGGATGCCGGCCCGCGGACGATCGAGAAGGTGGCGCGGCTCGCAGACGCTCGGAGAATCCCCGTGCTGCGCGGGCCGGTAGCGAGGGAATTGGGTGCGGGACTGGGGAAGGCGCCTGT
>Ga0209238_1000574_pt1 | contig 13307 bp, 8 predicted proteins | sample GraSoi013_1_20cm_FD_185823 | JGI IMG/M metagenome (GOLD analysis project Ga0209238, IMG submission 185823) | Grasslands soil microbial communities from the Angelo Coastal Reserve, California, USA - Sample 10_02_2013_1_20cm (SPAdes) (version 2) | ecosystem: Environmental > Terrestrial > Soil >...
GCAGCACGGCTTTTCCGACTATGCCTTTCAAGGCTTCGCCAAAGAGCTGCGCGTCTCCTGGTTGGCCGACCACCTGGATGCCGTCCTCGCCCAGACGCTGGCGACGCGTGCGTATCGCGCCCTCAACCGCGTCTGCGTGGGTCAGGCCCGGCGCGTGCGCTTCAAGAGCCGTGGCCGCGGGCTCGCGAGCCTGGAGAACAAACGTAACGATACCGGGCTACGCTTTGTCTTGCAGACTCCAGAAGAAGGACACGCCGGCTACCTGGTATGGCACGACGACCAGCTTGGGGCGCTCATCGACTGGAACGACCCGGTGGTCAAGCATGGCCTTGATCAGCCGATCAAGTACGCCCGTCTGATCAGACGCCCTGCTTCCAGCCCACGCGCACAAGGTGCCGACCGAGAGGGAGATCGCTACTTCGTGCAACTGGCGCTTCGCGGGGTGCCCTACCAGAAACCGAAGCACGAAGTAGGCAAGGACACCATCGGCCTCGACCTGGGCCCTGCCAGCATCGCCATCGTGCCGCGGGAAGCGGAGGCCCGGCTGGACTTGCTGTGTGCAGAACTGCGCCCCGATGAACAGGCCATCCGCCGCCTCCAGCGCCAGATGGACCGGCAGAGGCGTGCCGCCAATCCCGAGCACTACGACGAGCAGGGTCGGGTCAAGAAGCGGGACAAAGGCGCTCCCCGGTGGAAGCAGAGCCGTGGCTATCAGGCAACCCGGCGGCGCAAGGCGAGCAGAGAACGGAGGCTATCGGCCCATCGCAAGAGCCTGCATGGCCGGCTGGTCCACCAGATCGTGAGTGTGGGCAACACGATCCTCACCGAAAAGATTTCCTACCAAGGCTGGCAGAAACAGTACGGAAGGAGCGTGGGTCTTCGCGCCCCAGGGATGTTGATAGCACACCTCAGACGCACCGTTGCAAGCACGGGCGGCACCCTGATCGAGGTTCCCACGCGCAGCACCAAACTCTCGCAATACTGCCATGGCTGCGGCCAGATGGTGAGAAAGCCGCTCTCGCAGCGTTGGCACCAGTGCCCGTGTGGCATTGGGCCGGTGCAGCGCGACCTGTATTCCGCCTTTCTGGCCGCCTACCTCGATCCAGCAGAACCCATCCCCTCGTGTGCCCAGTATGTCGTTCCCTGGGAAGGTGCGGAGGCGCGCCTGCGGGCAGCACACGAGCGAGTCAAAGAACGCGCGAATGAGGGGCAGGTCGTGCCCCGAAGCATGGGCATCCCTCGTGCCGGAGCGCGTCTGCCCCAAAGTCGGAGCGAAGCCACACCAGAGCTGCTTTTCCTCTCCAGGAGGGGAAACGTAGAAGCGTGGAAGCACCGCCCAGAACCCCCCGTGCTTTAGCTGGGGGAGTCTTCAGTCGTTGTAACTCTATACGCTCAGTTTCACGATTGTCACCCCATCGCCACCCTCCTGGGGAGGAGCCGAGGTATAGGACTTGACGAGAGGATGATGTGCAAGATGCTCGCGCACGGCAGCCCGCAGCGCACCTGTACCCTTGCCGTGAACGATGCGTACGGAGGACATACCGGACATGGCAGCATCATTGAGGTAGGTTTCCAGTTCCTCCAGAGCAGCATCAACGCGCCAGCCACGCATGTCAAGCTGCATTGCTACCTCCGGGCGATCTTCATAACGAGGCAAAACTACTGATGGAGCCGCCCGTTCACCAGCTGCAGGCTGGCGCTTGCCCAGTCGCTCTAAATTATCGACATTGACGCGGATTCTCAAGGGGCCCATCTGTACATCTGCTTCGCTGCGATCGGCCGAGAGGCCAAGCAACTCAGCGTTTTGACCGAAACTAAGCACTCGTACTGTATCACCAATCTTCAATGGTCCCTGGCTGGCTTCAGATATCGCTTCCGCATCTGCACCAGCTCTCTTGCTGGAACGACGTGGCTCTGGAATACGTGTGACTTTATCTTCGAGATCTTGCACCCTTTGACGGGCCTCCCCCAGTCGCTCGCGGGTCATATTCACGCGACTCACGTCAACCTTGACTTTGGCCAGCGAAGCTCTTACCTCGTCCAGTTCGCGTGCTGCTTGCGCACGTGCCTCGTTGAGAACTTTCACCCGCTGCTCTTCCAGTCTATGTCGTTCCTCCTCGAGCTGTTTGCGTTGATATTCGGCTTCAACGCGCTCCATATTGAGATGGAAACGCTCGTCCTCCACCGCTTTGCGCTCAGATTGCAGACCTTCCAGCAGATTCTCCATGCGCACGCCTGCGCTCCCGAGGAACTCACGACCGCGCTCGATAATCCGGTCATCGAGCCCAAGGCGATTGGCGATCGCCAGTGCATTGCTTCTACCTGGCAGGCCGATACTCAAGCGATAGGTGGGCGAGAGCGTTTCGATATCGAACTCGACCGAGGCATTGACAACTCCTGGCTGCTCGTGAGCAAAAGCCTTAAGTTCCGAATAATGGGTGGTAGCAACTGTCGTCACATGCCTTTCCAGCAGGAAGGTGAGTATTGCACGCGCTAGAGCGGAACCTTCACTGGGATCAGTGCCAGCCCCTAGCTCGTCAAGCAACACCAGTACTCGCGGCTGCTGATGCGCGTTTTTCCCGGCCAACGTTTCGGACAGCCTCCCACGTATATCGGGCGTTCCACTCTCTTTCGCGGCTTCGATACTGCGTAGGATCTCAATAATGCGGCTCAAGTGAGATGAAAAAGTACTCAGGCTTTGCTCGATACTCTGCTCATCACCGATATCCGCGAAGACATCCTCAAAGACTGCAACTTCTGAAAACTCCTCAGCAGGTATATGCAAACCAGCCTGTGCCATGAGCGTCAAAAGGCCCACCGTTTTCAGCGCTACTGTTTTACCCCCTGTGTTCGGGCCAGTGATCACCACCATAAAAAATTCGCCGCCCAGGTGGAAGCTGATTGGCACGACCTTACCTGTCAATAAAGGATGCCGCGCATCGTGCAGGTTGATGCGGCCCGCATCGTTCAAACGCGGCTCGGTAGAACCAGTCATTCGCCCGTAGCGAGCCTTGGCCAGATGGAGATCAAACTCAGCTAGTAGTTCAACAGCTGCTTTGAGCGCTTCTGCCTCATGCCCAATCTCTAGAGAGAGCACACGCAGTATGCGTTCAATCTCCTGGCGCTCCTCTATCTGCAACTGCCGTAGTCTGTTATTAAGCTCCACCACAACCATTGGCTCAATGAAGACCGTCGCACCACTGGAAGATTGATCGTGTACAATGCCACGCACCTGCCCACGATTCTCGGCTTTGACCGGCACTACATAGCGATCATTGCGAATCGTGATGATATGTTCTTGCAGAGCGTTGCCAAATTCATTCACCAGGGTACGTAGACGATCCTGTAAACGCTGGTTAGCGCCACGGATATCGAAGCGCAACTTTCGCAAGGTGGGACTGGCAGTATCGAGTACTTCACCCTCCTCGCTGATTGTTTCTTCGATACGCCGCACAATATGTGGACGCTGAGGAATATCTGCTCCTAAGCTATGGAGCAAGGGAAAAGCTTCGGCATCGAGCTTGTCCAGCAACCGCCCGACATATATAGCACTCTGTGCTGTGGTAAGGACTTCAAGTAGATCACGTGGGCTGAGGACACCCTCGCGGGCCGCGCGAACCAATAAGGCCCGAATGTCGTGAGCGCTCCCCACTCCTGCATCAGGAAACTGGTCGATCAACTGAGAAGCTTCAGTGGTATAGGCGAGGCGGCGCCGTGCCTCTTGTAGATCTGGTGTAGGCTGTAATTCCAACACCAGCTCTTTACTGGCAGAAAAAGCAGCTTCTTTCGCTACTTTGGCCATGATTTTGGGATATTCTAATGTAAGTATACTTTTCTCGTGCATGATAGTACTAATAAGTCCTTTTATGAAAATGTGTTTACAATTGGCAGGTGGCGAGACGTTCCGTATAGTGTAACTAGAAAGTGTATACGTATGATGCCAGATAGATATAACACTGAAAGACGTCGGAAACTTCCCTCGTACTCTTACGTATTCTATAATGTACACGTCAATATAGCAATGAAGCGGAGCAACAAGATATGATCCTCCATCTTGGAGAGCGCGTTTATTGGGGCGCTCCCGAAGTTATCTACCTGGAAGGCACAATCTCTAAACTTGACGAGGCGGCCCAGACCGCCGTAGTACACATTGATCGCGCGACGCCACACTCGGCTCACCTGATTGGCTCGGATGTTCCCTTTGCCGCAGACGGCCTCTCGCCGCTCAAAGGTCAAAGCCCCCCTGGAGTTACGAGCGAACGAAACACGCAGCGCCAGCCACCAATTCATTTGAACGATGATGAGAAAATCCGGCGTGCCGCCGCAGTTGCCGTCCATCAACAATATGGCTACACGCTTCCCTCAGCCCAGGAAAGCGCATTGATTGAACAGGTAGCTACAACGCTCAATAATGATCCTGCCATGCGAAAACGCATCATCGCTTCGATGGACGAAATATTACATCGCGAATTTTGAGCTGAACCTCTAAATTGGTGAAGTAGTATATAGACGTACGTGCAAAAGCAGCGTATAGTTTACATACAAATGGTCGGGATGCCCTACAATTACATCAAATGATAGAAGGTGGATAACCCATGAATTGTATAAAATGCAAAGCACCCTTAGAAGCGAATGCACGTTTCTGCCCCAATTGTGGTGAACCCGTCTCCAGCATCGGACCCAACAGTACTCCAGCTCATCCCGCACCACCATATCAACAGGCATTCAGGGCTGAACCACCAACTCTCCCACTAGATAATCAGAAGATCGAACCACTGATATTGCGACCAGGTAATCAACAAGTTTCACAACCACAAGCATACGGACCAGCGCAACATCGGCTTCAACCGCAGGCAGCGCAGCCTCAACAATCCCCGTACTATCAACCAGGAGTGAATAGCCTTGCCAGAAGCGGAAACACAAAAACTCGCCGCAGAGGAAGGGGATGCTTTGTAGGTTTGACCATTATTCTCCTGCTGCTATTGGTGCTTGTAGGAGGCTGGTTCTTGCTGCTACGGCCCTACCTGAACAATCAAGCTCAGAACAAACTTGATAGCGTTTTAAGTGATGCAGTCAACCATATACCCGCCCAGGTCGCCGTAGCTCCCGCTGGCTCTGTTAAAGTAACTGAAAATCTCCTCAACAACCTGCTGGTCCTTAACTCTTCTCCAAATGACATCGTGAAAAATATGCAGATACACATCACACCAAACACAATGAATATGCAATTTCAAGTGTACGGATTTGACAGTACAGTAACTGGGGTGCCGCAGGCGAAACAAGGTCATCTTGTCATTACCAACGTCACAGTCGATGGTGTCGCGGGACTCATTTTATCGGCAGATGAAATAACAGCGCTCGTAAATAGGCACCTGGCCGATGCTCAAGCCAGGATAAATCATTCTGTTGTTTCCGTTCAACTCAACAATCAGGAAATGAACCTGGTACTAGGTCAATCGACTAGCAGTCCGACACCTACAGGTGGCCCGGGTGGCCTACCGCTGCCTACGGGCACGCCAACTATTCCCCTTCCCTGATCTTGCCTTAATTGGGTAGCGTCGCGACATCATGACGAAAAAACAGGGTATAAGAAGAAGGAGCATGCCATCTATATCAACCGCAACTCCGTTATGCCGGGAACTAGGGATGTTGCCCGCTTGATGAACTTTTGCAAAGACAGAGGATACATTTGGTAGAAGCCCATTATTGCTCTGCCCAAGGGGCCAATAGACAAGGGCAGCTCGTCCAATGATATTGCTACGTGGCAACACTCCCCAATCACGCGAATCAGAGCTTCCAATGCGATTGTCGCCCAGCACAAAATAGTCGTTTGGCGGGATGATCATGTTGGAAATGGTTTTGTAGGCGTAGACATTGCCCTGGTGATGCGGATCAACATAGGTCTCGTTCAATGTAACGCCATCCACGATCACGGTGGTATCATGGATGGTGATTGTATCACCAGGGAGGGCAACGATGCGCTTGATATAATCTTGATCAGAATGTGTCGGCGCTACAAAAACTACGACGTCACCACGCGAAGGTGCATGAAAAAGATAGGTCCACTTATCAACAAGGATCAATTCCTTATCATGGAGGCTGGGCTCCATACTCATCCCTTCTATATTGAAATTCTGTACCGCCAGGCGGATCACCAGAAACATCAAGATGGTAAGGACGATAGTTTCAATTACCTCCCGTACTAAGCGATACCGTTTCTCAAAATCAAGTTCAACGTTCATGCAGGCTCCTGTGCATAGCTTATCACCAGTTTCAATTTAAAGTGTGTATTTTGAATGTACCAGATACAGCCTGGAGAAGCAAGGTACAAGAAGATTCGACTTTCCACTCTCTTACAGTATAGCCTATCAGCGGATTGACTGCATAGGAAATAAAGGCTACGATAATGTTTGTTTAAACAAAGTAGGAAGCAAGAATGACCTTGCTCGAAGAGACGGTCGACCCGTTTTGGTTGTCCCTTGACATTATATTGTATTATAATGACTGATATCGAACGTTTGTATCAACAAATTGTAGCCCACAGGTTTTGCAAATAAGCCTTGTCTGAATTAACGACGACCTGTGGGCTAACATTTTGTGGGATGGGTGGTCCTATATTATGCCTCAAGACAAAATCGTAATTCGTGGAGCTCGCGAACACAATCTAAAAAACATCGATGTAACTATACCCCGTGATAAGCTTGTCGTGATCACAGGACTTTCAGGCTCGGGCAAAAGTAGCCTTGCCTTCGACACCATCTTTGCTGAAGGACAACGCCGTTATATAGAATCGCTGTCCGCTTATGCCCGTCAGTTCCTGGATAAAATGGAAAAGCCAGATGTCGACCACATCGATGGGCTCTCTCCGGCTATATCTATCGATCAGAAGGGAACGACACATAATCCACGCTCGACGGTAGGAACAGTTACCGAGATTTACGACTATATGCGATTGCTGTATGCTCGTATTGGCCATCCACATTGCCCTAATTGCGGTCGAGAGGTAAGCCAGCAAACTATCCAGCAAATCGTTGACGCGGTCCTCGGTCTGCCGGAAGGTTCTCGTATTATGCTACTCGCGCCACTTATACAGGGGCGTAAGGGCGAGTATAAGAATATCTTCGAGGAGATGCGTCGCGCGGGATATGTACGTGTACGCGTCGATGGCAAGATCTACGATCTGAGCGACGAAATCGATCTCGACAAACAGAAAAAACATACCATCGAGGTAGTTGTTGACCGCCTGGTTATCCGCCACGAACGTGCAACAACTTCCACTGACGATAATGAGAATAACCTTTCAGCATTCAGGCAGCGTTCCAACCTGAAAAAGGTTGCAGAGCGCCCTACGTTGTATGATGTCAATGCTGAAGATCATAACGAACAAATAAGGGATGACGAATTGTCCTCAGGGGTAATACCTGCCCAACCTCAAAAAGAAAAAGGTGACTCTGCATTGCAACAGCGGCTCTCCGACTCGCTGGAGACAACGCTGAAACTCGGTGGCGGAGTTGTACTGGTTTCAATTATTGACGGGGAAGAGATTCTCTTTTCGGAGAAGGCGGCCTGTGTTTACTGTGGTATTAGTTTACCTGAAATGGCTCCTCGTTCCTTTAGCTTTAACAGTCCACATGGTGCATGTCCCACCTGTACAGGTCTCGGCACACAATTAGAGATCGACGTGGAGCGAATCGTAAGCCATCCTGAATTGAGCCTGTTGCAAGGTGCAATAGCGCCCTGGAGCAAGGTAGTCAATGGCAGCCAATGGCATGCGTCTATACTGGAAGCTCTGTCGAAAAGATATGACTTTAGCCTTGATACACCCTGGCGTGAACTGACAGAAGAGCAACGTCAGATAGTGCTCTATGGCACGCCTGAACCGCTGACTATTCGCTATACCCCCCAACATGGGCATACGCGAAAGTACACGACCAACTTTGAGGGGGTTATTCCCAATCTGGACCGCCGCTACAAGCAGACTGATAGCGAAGGTATACGCGAAGACATTGAAAACTATATGTCTGCACGTATTTGTCCCGACTGCCATGGGGCGCGACTCAAACCGGAATCGCTGGCCGTCACCGTGGGCGAACGAAACATTGTGCAGATTACCAATCTTTCAATTGTGCTGGCTCAGCGCTTTTTCAAAGACTTAGAGGCTGAAGCTACGGTAAATGCAGAGAGCGCGATCTCTTTTACTAACGGAAGCGGAAATGGACAGGGGAAAAAGAAAAATGGAAACGGTAATCCTGTTAAAAGTGATCCGTATGCGAAGATTGATCTTCATGAACCTCTTGTCCTGGTGACGTTAACTGAGCGAGAACGCTTTATAGCCCGGCAGGTGCTCAAAGAGATTCGTGCTCGTCTCCAGTTCCTGGTCGATGTCGGCCTGGAATACCTGACCCTGGATCGGGCCGCCGCCAGTCTTTCTGGTGGAGAAGCACAGCGCATACGCCTGGCAACGCAGATCGGCTCGGGATTGATGGGAGTGCTCTACATTCTTGATGAACCAAGTATTGGCCTCCACCAGCGCGATAATGAGCGTTTGATTAAGACGCTGGCACGCCTGCGCAACCTGGGTAACACGCTGCTGGTAGTTGAACATGATGAGGACACTATGCGTGCTGCCGATCACATCATTGATATTGGCCCTGGTGCAGGAGAACATGGCGGCGAGGTCGTTGCAGAGGGCACTTTCGATGAAATTGCGGCTAATGCTAAATCTCTTACCGGAGATTATCTCTCCAGGCGCCTCCGCATTAAGTTGCCCGAGCAGCGTAGAGAAGGGAATGGTCATTCCTTGACGATCAGAGGAGCGCGTGAAAACAACCTCAAAAACATCACCGTTGATGTCCCTCTGGGAGAATTCGTGGTTGTGACAGGCGTCTCTGGCTCTGGCAAAAGTACATTGATCACCGATATCCTCTATCGCAAGTTGGCCCATGTCTTCTACCGTGCTCACGATAGACCGGGAGCGCACGATGCCATCGACGGTCTGGAATACCTGGATAAAGTAATCGATATCGATCAATCGCCCATTGGGCGCACACCTCGCTCTAATCCTGCTACGTATACGAATGCTTTCACTGGCATACGCGAGTTATTCGCCCAGGTGCCCGAATCCAGAATACGTGGCTACCTAGCAGGCCGCTTCTCGTTCAATGTCAAAGGTGGCCGGTGTGAAGCTTGCAAGGGCGAGGGAATCGTCAAGATTGAGATGAATTTCCTTCCGGATGTATATGTTCCGTGTGAAGTCTGTAAGGGCAAACGCTACAACCGTGAGGCGCTGGAGATACACTACAAAGGCAAGAATATCGCTGATGTGCTGAATATGACGGTAGAAGAAGCAATGGGTTTCTTTGCCAATGTGCCTTCGATTTACAACAAAATGAAGACGCTCAATGAAGTTGGATTGGGCTATATGCGTCTCGGTCAACCAGCCACCACCCTTTCTGGAGGTGAGGCGCAGCGCGTTAAGCTGGCAACGGAACTTTCGCGACGAGCAACTGGCCGTACGATGTATATCCTGGATGAGCCAACGACTGGATTACACTTTGCCGATGTGGATCGATTGCTCCAGGTTTTACAGCGTCTCGTCGATAACGGTAACTCGATTGTAGTGATTGAACATAACATGGAGGTAATTAAGAGCGCAGACTGGATTATCGACCTGGGGCCAGCAGGTGGAGACGATGGCGGTGAAGTCATCGCTCAAGGCACACCAGAAGAGGTTGCAGAGAACGAACAGTCATTTACCGGTTACTTTCTGCGCCGCATGTTCAATGAGGAAACCGCGCATGCAATTGCTCATCATACGGAGAATCAGGTCGTGATTGGCCAGGGCTTGAGTTGATGAACTTCGAGCCCTGCTGCGTTATAGCTTCGGCTTTCTCATCGCTGTCGCTTCTCTCTTTTGCATCTCCATTCGGCGGCGTCTCAGGGCCACCTAAATTGATACGCACTCCCCTTTGACGCTGCCGATAGTCCATCCATATAATCAACCCGACCATTGTCAGCACAACCAGCCCGAGGCCGATAAACTTGAAAAAATGGGCATAATGCTGTATTCCCGAGAGCGTCACAGCCAACAATCCGAAAATCAGTGCCAGTCCGTACATGACATAACAGATTTGCTTGACGCTCAAACCAGTGGCCATTAGACGGTGGTGCAAATGTGTCTTGTCATAGTGAAGGGGAGATTGGCGTCGCCGGATGCGGTTCATGATCACAACAGCAACATCAATAATAGGCACACCAAGTACCATCAGCGCTAGCGCTAACTTCGCCCCGCCCATAACCGAAAGTACGGCCAGCCCCAGACCTAAAAACATTGAACCACTATCACCCATGAAAATCTTCGCGGGATTCCAGTTGTGAGGAAGAAAACCGAGAACTGCCCCGGTGAAGATAGCAGCAAGAATTGCAATACTCTGTTGCTGCAATATAAAACTAATGATCGTGATAAAAAGGCCGGCAATTCCTACAACGCCCGTTGCCAAACCATCCATTCCATCGATCCAGTTCACCGTATTCATCATACCAGCAGCCCAGAACCAGGTGAGTAAGACAGCAGGGATGGCTGCCAAACTTATGCCTGGTTGGGCAGCAGGTGAAGCCGGGTGAATGAGCAGAAAAAACGTGGGTTGCTGATACCATGGCAAGTTAGGATTCATTATCTCTCTACCAAAGGGGTTATTGAAGGTAAACAGCAGTATCCCATGGAAGACCCCATCCCAGGGTCCGAGAATAATCAGCACGGCGATGGTTTGCGCCAGGATCTTTGGCAGTGGTTTTAGTCCCACAATATCATCGTAGGCATTGACAATCACCAGGAACAAAGAAGCAGCCATGAGTAACCAGTAAATAATGACTTCGTTACTCGAACCGGGTTTGTAGAAAAGGAATGAGGCAAGCGCAAAAGCCACAAACATTGCTACACCACCCAGGCGAGGCACGGCTTTTGTATGTACCCTTCGTGCCGCCGGTTGGTCAAGCCAGCCTAGCTTATAGCACAATGCTCTCACCGCAAAAGTCAGCAGGTAAGCGAATAGAAATGCAGCTACTCCACCAATCAATAGCGTTATTATATCTGGGATGCCGGGTGGGACGAGTAACAACCTATGCAAGGAGAAGATATCTGCTAGAACCATAAAAAACGCTCCTGCCTACCCCCCTGAGGATATGATCTTTCACCACCTGCACATCTGGGTGATTAACGCTGCTATACACCCTCGTACCGTAGTTCGATTATATGCTTCCGTTCAAGAAAACGCAAACAAATAGTATGTTTATCTCAAGCAGCTACCACCCACCTGACTTATGGATTTCCTCCTTCATTCACAATACCACCTTTAACAAACGATCCCACCCGGCAAAGTCTTTTTCAAATGTCACGGACGCCTGCGGCCAGAGATTACTGAGCGAATGAACAAGCCTTTCACGCTGTTGATAGCCAATTTCCAACAACAAAACCGCATGTTCCTTCAGCTTCCCTGATTGTTGCGCTTCCTTGAAGAAGCGTTCTAACAGGTCTAACCCCTGTGTACCGCTGAAAAGGGCAAGATGCGGTTCATAGTCAAGCACATCCGGAGCCAGTATCTCCATCTCGTCGGTGCCCACATAAGGCAGGTTAGCAGTGATAATATCAAGAGGTTCGGGCAAGGCTGAGAGGAGGTCACTATGAACTAATCGAACGCGCTGTTCAACAGAGTGACGCTGACAATTAATGCGAGCAACTTCAAGGGCTTCGGAGGAAATATCACTGGCGTAGAGATAGGGCAGTTCTGGTACCTGTACAGCAATAGTTATGGGAATGATACCAGAACCGGTACCAATATCAGCCAAAACAGGTGTTTGTCCGGTAGCAAGCAAAGCGCGGACTATCTTTATAGCTGCTTCAACCAGTAATTCTGTCTCCGGCCGTGGAATGAGAACCCGTTTATCAATATAGAAATCAAGGCCGTAAAACTCTTTGTGCCCTACAAGGTAGGCAACTGGTTCACCATGTTTCCGGCGCTCAAGCAACTGGTGATATTGCCGTTCTTGTTCAGCAGTAAGAGGTTCTCCTGAAGACGCGATTAGCGTAGCCCGGTCTACCTGTAACACATGTCCTAACAGGACCTGGGCATCGAGCCTTGGGACGAGTTGTCCTGCCTCTATCAAAGCGGATGTACCTAGTTCCAAGGCTTCAATAACAGTTGTCATACAATATACTGTTCCCTGTTCCTGGAGTCACAAAGGTTGACGACCAGCGAAGCCCGCCTCAAGATCGTGCCAGAAATTGATACGCTCTTCACCAAGATACCAGCAGAGATAGATTTCACGACCACTACGCAGGCTGAGAAAATCGATCAGACCTCGCTCGGGGTCTTTCAAGACGCAGCCGAAACCGGTCAGTTCATCAAGCAGCTTACGCAGCGTTTGCGCCTGCTGAGATAGCTCTCTCTGAAGGTTCACGATGCGGTCTTGCAGGTGATAGCCGTTGCCAGCCGCCTGCATACGCAGGGCGTCAAGTTCCTCCTGGGTTTGCAGGACGGACTCATACTTAACCTGTATCTCGCGCAGTACAACGGAGATCTGTGGCAATAGGGCCTCAGCCTCTTCACGAGTGAAGTAATGTGCCATGATACATTGCCCCTCAAGCAAGATTAATGTTTTGGCGTTGGGCCTGGTGTAGGTGACTTGTTTGGTGTTCCAGTCGGAATTGTTGTCGGTGTCTGTGTACCTCCAAGATTAATAGTAAGATCATCAAAAGTCTTGAAGTTTACTACTGTGCCTCCTGTCATATAATCACCTTTGATTGTATCACCGGGCTGTACAAGTGGAAGCTTAGGCGAAAGAGACAGGTTGGCGGTGAAGATGGTATTTTGCCCACTGATCTGGATGTAATAAATGGTGTTGCTACCCTGCTGCACGGATGATATACGCAACACTTTACCAAGCACTGTCTGAGTCGTTCCCCCACTGGGCGTATTCCCTCCATTCCCTTGCTGTGTGAGCCATTGCTGATAGTCCTGCAAGGCCTGAGGAAGTGATGCTTCATATTGTACATTACTACCGTTCAGGTTTCTGGCATCTACTACCCCGACTGATTGGAAGCCGCCATTGCCCGAACTTTGTACGTAGATGGCGATCCAGGTCGGGACCCCGTAAATCTGGTAGAGTTGAACGCTGGCCACGTTGTAATTGCGAATATTCTTGCTATTAGACTGAAAAGTACTCTGTACGTTACTCCCGATACCCAATCCGGCCAGCGGATAGAAATGTGCTTCATTTTTATGAGTATCAAAAAGGAAGATACCCGTACT
>Ga0209238_1000575_pt1 | contig 13304 bp, 9 predicted proteins | sample GraSoi013_1_20cm_FD_185823 | JGI IMG/M metagenome (GOLD analysis project Ga0209238, IMG submission 185823) | Grasslands soil microbial communities from the Angelo Coastal Reserve, California, USA - Sample 10_02_2013_1_20cm (SPAdes) (version 2) | ecosystem: Environmental > Terrestrial > Soil >...
CGCTCTGCTTCACTTCCTCGTACTCGGGCATCTGCGGCAGGGGCGGCCGCTCGCGGAATCCGCGCTCGTGCATCGCCTTCGGCTTGGAGAGCCCCGTCCAGCCGATCTGCTCCATGCCGTAGTAGAGCTCGTTGCGGTGGCCTTCCGGGTCGTAGGGATAACAATGCCAGTTGGAACCCGGCATATCGCGGCCGGCGCGGCTGATGCGCACGCCCTTCGAGCTGAACCAGTCGATCGCGCGCGAGATCTCCGCCAAGCTCGAAACCTGCCAGGTCATCTGGTTCACGGTGACGTCAGGCGGCGTGTCGCCGCCGCGGCCGGCGGCGTTGTAGATGATGCCGTTGCACAGCACGAAGGAATGATGATCGGTGCCGTGGCGCAGGAAATACATATGGGTGTCGCCGAGCTTCCTCAGCTCGTCGCGCTTCGGGTGGTGCTCGGCGATGTCGAGCGGGTCGGAGATGCGGAAGCCCAGGCCCTCGCAGTAGAAATCGAGGCAGGCCGCGGGATCGGGCACGTTCAGCCCGAAATGACCCAGGCGCCGGATCTTGAAAGGCTGCGGCAGCATCACGCCGCCGACGTCGAAGCGAACGCTCTTTTTCTTTGCCATGACCGCTACTCCTCGTGATCGGGAAAGAGCTTCCGGGCGAGCGCCATGCCCGCCACCCAGTCGCGGCTCTCGCGGTTGTACTGGCCGATGCGGCCGAATTTCCTCGCGCGCTCCTCGCACACTTCGGGCGAAGGAGTGATGAGCTCGCCGCCGCCCGCGAGCGCTCCGACCTGAGCGCGGCAGGCGAGCTCGAAGAAGTGGTGGTAGATGTAGGCCTCGGCGAGCGAGGTGCCGCACACGAGCGCCCCGTGATTCTCGAGGATCATGGTCCACTTGTCGCCGAGCGCGCGCGCGAGCTGCGCCGTGCCCTCGGGCGTGGTGTCGTCCGCCACGTTCGGGTAGTACGCGACGCGGTTGTAAAAGCGCATCGCCTGCTGCGTGATGGGCTTGAGGCCGCCCTTCTGCGCGGACACCGCGAGATTCGCGGGCGAGTGCGTGTGCACGGCGGCGACGATGTCGGGGCGCGCCTTGAGCACCGCGGCGTGCAGGTTGTAGGCGGCGGCGCTCGCCTTGTGGCCGGACTCCATCACCTGATTGCCGTCGACGTCGTACTTCACCAGGTTCGACGCCGTCACCTGCTCCATGAAGACGTTGTCCGCCTTCACCAGGAAATGCTCCGGCTCGCCCGGAAGACGCGCGGAGATATGGTTGTAGGTCATGTCGACGAAGACGAAGTGTGCGACCAGGCGGTGTGCGGCTGCGAGCTCGCGGCGCAGCTGCCACTCCTCGGCGCTCACGCGCTCGCGGACGGGGCGCTCAAACTTTTCGATAGCAGCGGTCATAATGCGCGGATGAAACGACGCCCCGGGACGGCAGTGCTGTTCGCGCTTGCGATTCTAGCAGCGGCGGGCGCGGGCGAGGTGGGCGCCCAACCGTACCCGAGCAAGCCGGTCCGGATCATCGTCCCGAACGCGACGAGCGGGCTCGCCGACATCTGCGCGCGGCTCCTCGCGTCGAACCTCGGCGAAGCGCTGGGACAGACCTTCCTCGTCGACAACCGCCCGGGAGCGGGCGGGACGCTCGGCACCGCGGCGGCGGCGAGGTCCGCGCCCGACGGCTACACGCTGCTCGCGGTGTTCGACAGCCACGCCACCAATCCGTACCTCTTCGCGAGCCTTCCCTACGACACGCTCGCCGATTTCGCTCCAATATCGCTGCTCGCGCGCGGGCCGCTCGTCCTGGTGGCCGGCCCGAAGCTCGCCCCGAGCACGGTCGGCGAGCTGGTGCGGCTCGCCAAGTCCAGGCCGGGCGCCCTCAACTTCGCCGCCGTGGGCCCCGGCTCTCCCGCACGGCTGCTGACGGAGCTGCTCAAGCTCGAGGCGGCGATCGACGTCACCCTGGTGCCCTACAAAGGCGCGGGGCTCGCCCTCGGCGATCTGGTCGCGGGCCAGGTCGACGCGATGTTCGCGACCGTCACTAGCGTGAGCTCGCACCTGAAAGCGGGACGCCTGCGCGCGCTCGCCGTGACCTCGGCGCGGCGCAGCGCCGTGCTCCCCGATGTCCCCGCGATGAGCGAGACCTACCCGGACTTCGTGTCCGAGGCCTGGGTCGGGCTGCTCGCTCAGGCGAAGACGCCGCGCGATACCGTCGCGCGCCTCAACGCCGGAGTCGCGAGGGTCCTCGGGAAGCCCGAGATGAAAAGGCGCTTCGCCGAGCTGGGCTTGGAAGCCGCGCCCGGCTCGCCCGCGGATCTCGACCGGTGGATCCGCGCGGAGATGCAGCGCTGGGGCCGGGTGATTCGGGAGCGGAAAATCACCTTAGAATAGGAACCGGAATTCGCATGGCCTACGAAATGATCCTCGTCGAGACGCACGGACGCGTCGGTCTGGTCCGCCTCAACCGCCCCAAGCAGCTGAACGCGCTCAACGACGCCTTGATGAACGAGCTCGGCGACGCGCTCGCCGAATTCGACGCGGACGAAGCGATCGGCGCGATGATCGTCACCGGCAGCGACAAGGCCTTCGCCGCGGGCGCCGACATAGGCGCCATGAAGGACCGGGGCTACATGGACGTCTACAAGGGCGAGTACATCACGCGCAACTGGGAGCGGATGAAATCGATCAGGAAGCCCGTGATCGCCGCGGTCGCGGGCTACGCGCTCGGCGGCGGCTGCGAGCTGGCGATGATGTGCGACATCATCATTGCCGCCGCCACGGCCAAATTCGGCCAACCGGAGATCAAGCTCGGCATCATCCCCGGCGCGGGCGGCACGCAGCGCCTGCCGCGCGCGGTGGGCAAGGCGAAGGCGATGGACCTCGTGCTCAGCGGGCGCATGATGGACGCGGCCGAAGCCGAGCGCGCGGGCCTAGTCTCGCGCGTGGTCGCCGCCGACAAGCTGATCGACGAGGCGCTCGCCTGTGCCGCGCAAATCGCGGAGTTCTCGCTCCCGTCGGTGATGATGGCGAAGGAAGCCGTCAACCGCGCGTACGAGTCGCCGCTCGCGGAAGGCATGCTCTTCGAGCGCCGCCTGTTCCACTCGCTGTTCGCGACCGAGGACCAGAAGGAAGGCATGGCGGCGTTCATGGAGAAACGCAAGCCCAAGTTCAAGCACCGGTGAATGGCTGCGAGATATTGACGCGGGTGTCAACAGCAATTTTGGAGGCACTGAACGACCCTCACCCTAGCCCTCTCCCGCAAGCGGGAGAGGGCATATTAAGGTGATTCAGCCGCGCGCGTGGCGGGTCATCGCCTGGATGTGCGCTGCGCACGTGACGAGCATGGCGGGTTTCGCCACCTACGCGACGCTGCTCCCGGGACTGCAGTACGAGTGGAGCCTGAACAACTCCCAGGCCGGCTTCATCAGCGGGGCGTTCTTCGCCGGCTACATGGCCGCGGTGCCGCTGCTCACCAGCCTCACCGACCGCGTCGACGCGCGGCGCGTCTACCTCGTCTCGAGCGTCATGGCGGCGGCCGCCCTCGCGGGGATGGCGCTCCTCGCGAACGGACTCGTCTCGGCCTCGCTCCTGCAGCTCGCCGCCGGGGCGGGCATCGCCGGCACCTACATGCCGGGCTTGCGCGCGCTCACCGACAACGTCTCGGGGACGGGCGCGCAGAGCCGCGCGGTCTCCTTCTATACCGCGGTGTTCGGCCTGGGCACGAGCCTCTCGATCTTGCTCTCGGGCTGGATTGCCGGCGCGATGGGTTTTCGCTGGGCGTTCGGCCTCGGCGCGATCGGGCCGCTCGCCGCGGGGCTGATGGTCGCGCTCGGACTTCCCTCGAGGAAGCCGACGCCGCTCCACGGCGCTCGCATGCTCGACTTCCGACCGGTGCTCGCGAGCCGCGAGGTGCGGCCCTACATCTTCGGCTACGCCGTGCACTGCTGGGAGCTGTTCGGCTCGCGCTCCTGGCTCGTCGCCTTTCTCGTTTTCGCGCAGCAGCTGCAGATCTCCGGTGGGGCGGCGCCCGCGGCCTGGTCGGCGGTGACGGTCGCGGCGGTCGCCAATCTCATCGCTCCGGCGGCGAGCATCGGCGGCAACGAGCTCGCGATGCGCCGCGGGCGAGAGCGTCTGATCTGGATGGCGATGCTCGCCTCGGGCGCGCTCACCTGCGCGCTCGGTTTCGCCGCCGCGCTCCCGTCGTATGCGCTCGTGGGGCTGGTCATGCTGCACATGTGCCTCATCATGGGCGATTCCTCGGCGCTGACCGCGGGTCTCGTCACGCGCATCGATGGGCGCATCCGCGGCGCGGCCATGGCGGTGCACTCGATGCTCGGCTTCGGCGCGGGGTTCCTCGCGCCGCTCGTGTTCGGAGCCGTGCTCGATGTGGCGGGCGGCAATTCGAGCCCGTTCGCCTGGGGCCTGGCGTTCGTGAGCCTCGGCGCCGGAGCGATCGCCATGGCGTGGGCGATCCGCCGCCGCGCCGTCCGCGGGCCTGAGCCATGAGCCCCGAGATGCAGCCCGCGCCGCGAGAGTGGCTGCTGCTCTTGGTGCTCTCGGGAATCCAGTTCAGCCAGATGGTCGATTTCATGGTGCTGATGCCCCTGGGCACGCAGCTCATGCGCTCGTTCGACATCACGCCGACCCAGCTCGGATTCTTCGTCTCGATCTACGCCGTTGCCGCGAGCCTGTCGGGCTTTTTTTCCGCGCTCGTCCTCGACCGCTTCGACCGCAAGACCGCGATGCTCGCGCTGTACGCCTGTTTTGCGGCGACCATGGCGGCATGCGCCCTCGCTCCGAGCTACGCGACGCTGCTCGCCGCGCGCACCGCGGCCGGCGCTTTCGGCGGAGTGGTCGCCGCGAATATTTTCACCATCGTCGCGGACGTGGTTCCGGAAAACCGGCGCGGCCGGGCCTTCGGCGCGGTCATGTCGGCGTTCTCGCTCGCCTCGATCCTGGGCGTGCCGATCAGCCTGTATCTCGCGCTGCATTTCACCTGGCGCGCGCCGTACGTATTCCTCGCCGCGCTTTGTTCTGCGATCCTGCTCGCGGCCTGGTTCGTCATTCCGCCGGTGCGCGCGCACCTCGCGGCAGGCGGGGAGCGCAACGCGCTCGCCCAGCTCAGAGCCGTGTTCGGCGAGGCCAACCATCTGAGGATTTTCGCGTTCTCGGCCCTGCTGGTGTTCTCGGGGTTCCTCGTGTTTCCCTTCATCGCGCCGTACCTGGTGACGAACGTGGGCGTGAGCGAAGCGCAACTGCCCCTGGTGTATCTGGTCGCCGGGATCGCCGCGCTCCTCACTGCGCGCCTTGTCGGCGGCTGGAGCGACAGCATCGGCCGGCGTGCGGTCTTTGCCGTGGCCGCCGCGGCCACGAGCGTCGCGGCGCTCGCGATGACGAGCCTGCCGCGATCGCCGCTCGCGGTCGCGGTGCTCGTCTCGATGCTCATGTTCGCGGCGTCCTCGGCGCGCATGGTGCCCGCGATGGCGCTGATCACCTCGGGCGCCGAACCGCGCCTGCGCGGCAGCGTGATGAGCTTCAATTCCTCGATCCAGCAGCTCGCCGCCGGCGCGGCCTCGTTCGTCGCGAGCCTCGTCGTGGGCCGCTCGGCCGAGGGCGAGCTGACCCGCTACTGGATGATCGGCATCCTCTCGGCGGCAGGGACGTTCGCCTGCATCGCGCTCGCTCGCCGGGTGCGCTCGGCCGAGCGGCCGTAACGTAGAATCCCGGCATCGGGGAATGGCAAAAAAAACTCAGGTGATCGTTGCGGGCGCGGGGCCGGTCGGCCTGCTGACTGCGCTCGCGCTCGCGAAGCAGGACGTTTCCGTGCTGGTGCTGGAAGCCGAGCCGGCGCTTACGATCGACCTGCGCGCGGGCACCTATCATCCGCCCTCGCTCGAGCTGATGGCGCCTTACGGCATCACCGACGAGATGCACAAGACGGCGATCAAGGTGCCGCGCTGGCAGATCCGCGACCGCAGGGAAGGCGTCATCGTCGAGTGGGACGTGACCGAAATCGGCGACCTCACACCCTATCCGTACCGCCTGCATCTTGAGCAGCATCGTCTCACTCCGATCATTCTCGGCAAGCTCGCGGCCTTTCCGAACGCCGCGGTGCGCTTCTCGCACAAGGTGACCGACGTCTCGCAGACGGCCGATGCGGTCACGGTGACTGCGGCGACCCCGGGCGGAACGGAAATATTCGAGGCCGCCTGGCTGGTCGGCGCGGACGGCGGCCGCAGCACCGTGCGCAAGTGCACCGACGTGGGGTTCGACGGCTTCACCTGGGACGAGCGCTTCGTCGTGGCGAGCACGACCTACGACTATGCGCCGCACGGCTACGCGATGAACGCGTACCTCGCCGATCCGGAGGAATGGGCCGCGCTGTTCAAGATGCCCGACGAAGGGCCGCCGGGAATATGGCGCGTGATCTTCCCGGTGCCGCCCGAAGAGGAGGAGGGGCTGACCCTGTCCGAGGAAATGGTCGAGAGGCGCATGCAGAGCTTTCTGCCGAAGAAGGAGCGTTACCAGATCAAGTACAAGAGCCTCTACAAGGTGCACCAGCGCGTGGCCAAGGATTTCCGCGCGGGACGCGTCCTCCTCGCCGGCGACGCCGCGCACCTGAACAATCCCATGGGAGCCTTTGGGCTGAACGGAGGGATACACGACTCGTTCAATCTCACCGAAAAGCTCGGGAAAGTGTGCCGCCGCGAGGCGGACGAGACGCTCCTCGACCTCTACGTGCGCCAGCGCCGCACCGTGAATCTCGAATACGTCCAGGAGCATTCGATCAAGAACTTGAGGCGGCTCAACGAGAAATCCGAGGAGGGGCGAAGGAGGAACTTCGACGAGCTGCGCCGGCAGGCCGGGAGCCGGGAGAGCCGGCGGGAATTTTTGCTGGTCAGCAGCATGATTGCGAGCGTGCGCCGCGCCAATGCGATAACCTAAGGCAGATTCGGGGCTGAGACACGCTCCCAGACCCCGGCGACCCGGCGCCCCGCAAGAAGGCGCGGCACAAGGGGGAGGTATGGACAGGATCTGGCTCAAGCATTACCCGCCGGGCGTCCCGGCCGAGGTCGACACCCTTCAGTACCGCTCGCTCGGGGAGCTGTTCGAGAGCAACACCGCGAAATACCGCGACCGCCCGGCCTACACCAACATGGGCAGGACGATCAGCTTCGGGGACCTCGAGCGTCTGTCGCGGGCGTTCGGCGCCTGGCTTCAGGGAAAGGGGCTCGCGAGGGGCGCGCGGGTCGCGGTGATGATGCCGAACTGCCTGCAGTACCCCGTGTGCGTCTTCGGCATCCTGCGCGCCGGCTACGTGGTGGTCAACGTCAATCCCCTGTATACCGCTCGCGAGCTGCAGCATCAGCTCGAGGACTCGGGTTCCGAGGCGATCGTGGTGCTGGAGAATTTCGCGCACGTACTCGAGCAGGTGATCGCGAGGACCCCCGTGAAGCACGTTGTGGTCGCGTCGCTCGGCGACCTGCTCGGAGCGAAGGGGGCGATCGTGAATTTCGTCGTGCGTCGCGTGAAAAGAATGGTCCCTCGATGGGAGATCCCGGGCACGATCCGCTTCAACGCCATGATCCGGGAGGGGAAGCGGCTCGATCTCAAGCGCGTCGCCGTCGGTCACGAAGACATCGCGTTCCTTCAGTACACGGGGGGCACGACCGGAGTGTCCAAGGGCGCGGTGCTCCTGCATCGCAACATCCTCGCCAACCTCGAGCAGGCCGCAGCGTGGTTGAGACCGTTCGTGGACGAAGACGAGCCGCAGGCGATCGTCACCGCCTTGCCGCTCTATCACATCCTCTCGCTCACCGCCAACTGCCTGCTCATGATGAAGGCGGGCGGATGCAACATCCTCATCACCAATCCGCGCGACATTCCCGGATTCGTGAGGGAATTGCGGAAGCACAAGTTCACTATGTTCACCGGGGTGAACACGCTCTTCAACGCGCTCATGAACCATCCCGATTTCACGAAGATCGATTTTTCCACCCTGAAGGTCGCCCTCGGCGGCGGCATGCCGGTGCAGAAGGCGGTGGCCGACCGCTGGAAGAAAATGACCGGCTGCACGCTCATCGAGGCCTACGGCCTGTCGGAGACCTCCCCCGCGGTGACCATCAATCCGCTGGACCTCAAGGACTACAACGGGTCGATCGGGCTGCCGATCTCATCGACGGAAGTGATATTGCGCAGAGACGACGGAGAGGACGCCCCCCTCGGCTCGCCCGGCGAGATCTGGGTGCGCGGCCCCCAGGTGATGAAGGGCTATTGGAACAGCCCGGCCGAGACCGCAAAGGTACTCGGCCCCGACGGGTTCCTCGCCACCGGAGACATCGGCGAGATGGACGAGAAAGGCTACGTGAGAATCGTCGACCGCAAGAAGGACATGCTCCTGGTGTCCGGGTTCAACGTGTATCCGAACGAGATCGAGGCGGTGGTTGCGATGCTCCCGGGCGTGCTCGAATGCGCGGTCATCGGCGTTCCCGACGAGCACTCCGGAGAAGTTCCCAAGCTCTTCGTCGTGAAGCGGGACGCATCGCTCACGGAGGCCGACATCCGAGCCCACTGCGCGGCCAATCTGACCGGCTACAAGCGGCCAAAGACCATCGAATTCAGGAAGGAATTGCCCAAGACGAACGTGGGCAAGATCCTGCGCCGCGCCTTGCGCGAGGAGGCGAAAACGTAAGGCCCTTATGTTTTCCCGGAGCGCGGTTTGTTGGAATTGAGCTGCCCGTCGATCGCCTTCATCAGGAGGTCGCGTGCAACCGGTTTAGTCAGCAACTGGGCGGCGCCGAGCTTGCGTGCCTGCATGTAGGTCTCGTCGTCGCCGCGTCCGGTGAGCACGATCACCGGGATATTCCGGGTCGCCGGATCGGAATGCAGCGCCTCGATCATCTCGAATCCATCCAGATAGGGCACCGCGAGGTCGAGGAGGATCAAGTCGGGTGCGTTGTCGATGACGGCGCGCAAACCGAGCACCGCGTCCTCTGCCGTCAGCACCTCGTGTCCCGCGCTCGCAAGGTGCACGCGCAAGAGGTCGAGGAACGTAAGGTCGTCTTCGATGATTACGATCTTGGCCACTCGCCCCTCTCGCACGCTGAGAGAACCACGCTACTACGATAGTCTGGGCGCGGACGCGCAATCTCGCAACTGCACCCATCGGCCTACTCCGGGCGCCCCGTCGGCTAATGCGCGTGCGAGGTGGCGAGCTCGGGGTGAACGGCGAGCACGCGCTTGCGGAGCTCGAGCAGGTACGGATCGCGCACGCCGTGTTCGATCAATCCGTGCACGGTCTCGAGCAGGTATTCGGCCGGCGTGCCCAGCTGGCCGCGCGCGCTCACCAGAGCCTTGATGACGGTCTCGAGCGGGGGCTTGCCGGCGTAGTTGGGGTGCGAGCGGTTGACGAAAAAGGCCACTGCCCGCAGCGTTTCCCCGCCCGAGTCGACCTTCGCCCAGCGCGGCGCGTAGGCGCCGAGCACCATTTCGCGCCGCCACAGGAGGCGCAGCTCGTCCGCCGCGTGGTGAGCGGCGATGCGATACGTCACGCCGCGGCAGCTGCCGCCCGAGTCGAGGCCGAGCACGAGCCCGGGCCTCTGCAACGAGCCGCGGTTGACGTGCGACCACAAGCAGAAGCTGCGGTGAAAGCCGTGCAGCCGCGCAACCCGCCGCTCCTCGTAATGGACGATCGGGTTCCAGACGAGCGAGCCGTAGCCGAACAGCCATACGTCCGCGCCCGGCTCGTGCCCGTCTAGAACCTCCCGGAGGGAAGCTTCCTGCTCCGCGTCGGAGAGCACCCGCACCTCCGGATTGAACCTGCGAAACGTCGCCCGCAGCAGGTCGTTCTCGAGGTCGGCGCGGGTGAGGGCCACTCTACGCGGCTCTCGCCGAAGGGCGCGACGCGCGGAATGCGGCGAGCAGCACGGCTTCCTTCTTCTTCGCCTCGTCCAGGTGGCGCCGCTTGACGTGACCGAAACCGCGGATGTGCTCGGGTACGCTCGCGATCTCCACGGCGAGCTTTCGGTTCTCGCCGTCCAGGTGCTCGAGCAACCCGGCGACGGTCGCCTCGTACTCGCCGATCATGCGCCGTTCGGCCTTGCGCTCCCCGCTCATACCGAAGACATCGAACGGCGTGCCGCGCAGGCCCTTCAATTTCGCGAGAACGCGGAACGCCGCCATCATCCAGGGTCCGAACTCCGACTTCCTCGCCTCGCCGGTGCGCGGATCGGGCCTGTTGAAGATCGGCGGGGCAAGGTGGAACTTCAGCTTGTAGCCGCCTTCGAACATGCCCTCGATCTTTCGCGCAAACGCGGGGTCGGAGTACAGGCGCGCCACCTCGTATTCGTCCTTGTAGGCCATCAGCTTGAAGTAATATCTTGCGACGGCCTCGGTGAGCGGGAATTTTCCTTCGCTCGCGCCGGTTGTCTGCGCTTCCGCCGAGCGCACTCTTTCCACCAGCTCTCGGTATCGCTCTGCGTAGGCGCGGTCTTGGTAGCCGGTGAGGAAATCCGTCCTGCGCGCGATCAGCTCGTCGAGGTTTCGCGACAACGCTTGCGAGATGGGAATGATCTCGGCCGGGATCGCGAGGCGCTCCACCCGCGCGAGGTCGGTTGCGGCGCGCCGCCCCCAGAGGAAAGCCTTCCGATTGAATTCGACGGCAACCCCGTTCAGCTCGATCGCGCGAACGAGCGATCCTTCCGCGAGCGGGACGCGGCCCTGCTGGAAGGCGTAGCCGAGCATGAACATGTTGGTGGCGATCGCATCGCCCATGAGAGCGGTCGCGAGTTTTCCGGCCGGGACGAATTCGACGTTCTTCGCTCCCGCCGCATCGACGATGTCGGCCTCGAGCCGAGTGCCGGGAAGCTGCCAGTCGGGGTTCTTCACGAAATCGGCGGTCGGCGATACCGTCGCGTTGACGAGCACCTTGGTGCGCTTGTCGTTCATCTTCGAAAGAGCCTCGGAGCCCGAAGTCACGACGAGATCGCAGCCCAGCACGAGGTCGGCGGCGCCGGTGCCGACGCGCACCGAGTGGAGCTCCCCCGGCGAGGGCGCGATCCTCACGTGCGACATCACCGGGCCGAATTTCTGGGCGAGGCCGCTCATGTCGAGCACGGTGGCCCCCTTGCCTTCGAGGTGCGCGGCCATCGCCACGATCTGGCCGATGGTGATCACGCCCATGCCGCCGATTCCCGTGACGAGGATGCCGAACGGGCGATCGAGAGCGCCCCGCCTGGGCTGCGGCAGGACCGCAAATTCGGTTTCCCCTTCGGGCAGCGCCGCCTTGCCCTTCTTCAGGGTGCCGCCTTCGACGGTGACGAAGCTCGGGCAGAATCCCTTCAGGCAGGAATAATCCTTGTTGCACGAGGACTGGTTGATGGTGCGCTTGCGACCGAACTCGGTCTCGAGGGGCTCGACCGAGAGGCAATTCGACTGCACGCTGCAATCGCCGCAGCCTTCACACACCATCTCGTTGATGACCACGCGCCTGGCGGGATCGGGAAACTCCTTGCGCTTTCTGCGCCGGCGCTTCTCGGTGGCGCAGGTCTGCACGTAGATGATCGCCGAAACGCCTTTCTTCTCGCGCAGCTCGCGCTGCACCGCGTCGAGGTCCTCGCGCGGCCGGACCGTCGTTCCGGGGGCCCAGTCGAGTTTCGCCGGCAACGATTCCTTCTCGTCCACGACGGCGACGATCGGTTGCACGCCCTCGGCGGCGATCTGGCGCGAGATCATCGCCGGGTCGAGCGGACCGTCGAAGGGCTGGCCGCCGGTCATGGCCACCGCGTCGTTGTAGAGGATCTTGTAGGTCATGCTGACGCCGGCTGCGACCGCGGCGCGGATCGCGAGCAGCCCCGAGTGAAAGTAAGTGCCGTCGCCGAGGTTGGCGAACACGTGCGGGCACTCGGTGAACGGCGCCTGCCCGATCCAGGGCGCGCCTTCGGCGCCCATGTGCGTGAACGTCGAAGTGTTGCGGTCCATCCACACCGCCATGAAGTGGCAGCCGATGCCGGCCATGGCGCGGCTGCCCTCGGGAACCCGGGTCGAAGTGTTGTGCGGGCAACCCGAGCAGAAGTACGGCAGTCGGCTCTCGACCACGCGCGGCTTCGCCAGCGCTCTTTCCTTGAACTCGAGGTAGGCGAGGCGCTCCCGGTAGCGATCGCCCATTCGCTGGTCGAGCCCGAGCTTCGCGAAGCGGGCTGCGAGCGCCTTGGCGATCAGCGCGGCGGACAGCTCGTAATGAGCGGGAAGTAGCCAGTTTCCGGCGGGCTTGCCTGCGGCGATCGACCATTCGCCGTTGTCGTCGAACTTGCCGACCACGCGTGGCGCACGCATCCCCTCGCGCCAGTTGTAGAGCTCTTCCTTGATCTGGTACTCGATGACCTGGCGCTTTTCCTCGACGACGAGGATCTCTTCGAGCCCTTCGGCGAAGCGGCGCGCCCCCTGCGGCTCGAGCGGCCAGGACATCGCCACCTTGTAGAGGCGGATGCCGGCGTCCGCGGCGACGCGCTCGTCGATTCCGAGGTCGGCGAGCGCTTGCAGGGTGTCGCCGAAGGACTTGCCGGTCGTGACGATGCCGAATCGGGCCTTCGGGTTGTCCCACACGATGCGATCCAGCCGGTTCGCCCGGCAATACGCGAGCGCCGCGTACACCTTGTAGTCGAGCAGCCGCGCTTCCTGCTCGAGAAAGGCGTCGGGCCAGCGGATATTGAGACCCCCCGGCGGCATGGCGAAGTCCGGGGGCATCACGATGCTCACGCGCTGCGGATCGATTTCCACCACCGCGCCCGATTCGATCACGTCGGTGACACACTTGAACGCCACCCAGCATCCCGAGAATCGCGACATGGCGATGCCGTGCAGGCCGAGGTCCAGATATTCCTGCACGCTAGCCGGATTGAGCACCGGGATGCAGCAGGCCTTGAATATGTGCTCGCTCTGGTGCGCGAGGGTGGAGGACTTGGCCGCGTGGTCGTCGCCCGCCAGCACGAGCACGCCGCCGTGCTGGGACGTGCCCGCGGAGTTCGCGTGCTTGAAGACGTCGCCGCAGCGGTCGACGCCCGGTCCCTTGCCGTACCACATCGCGAACACGCCGTCGTATTTCGCGCCCGGGTACAGATTCACTTGCTGCGTGCCCCAGATCGAGGTCGCGGCAAGGTCTTCGTTGACGCCCGGCTGGAATTTGACGTGATGCTCGTCGAGGAACTTCCTCGCCTTCCACAGCGCCTGGTCGAATCCGCCGACCGGCGAGCCGCGATACCCGGAAATGAATCCGGCGGTGTTCAGGCCCGCCGCGAGATCGCGGACCCGCTGCAGCATCG
>Ga0209238_1000576_pt1 | contig 13303 bp, 9 predicted proteins | sample GraSoi013_1_20cm_FD_185823 | JGI IMG/M metagenome (GOLD analysis project Ga0209238, IMG submission 185823) | Grasslands soil microbial communities from the Angelo Coastal Reserve, California, USA - Sample 10_02_2013_1_20cm (SPAdes) (version 2) | ecosystem: Environmental > Terrestrial > Soil >...
TCCTCGCCGGCAATCGCCTGCCGGAGCGCTGGGCCGGCCGCGAGCGCTTCGTGATCCTCGAGACCGGCTTCGGCTTCGGCCTCAATTTCCTCGCCACCTGGCAGGCCTGGCGGCGCGACCCGGCGCGCTGCGGCAGGCTGCACTTCGTCTCGCTGGAAAAGCACCCTTTCACGCTTTCCAACCTCAGGGTTTTACATTCTCGTTATCCCGAATTCGAGAACGAGGCAGCGCAACTTCACGCTTGCTGGCCGATGCTGGTGCCGGGCGCGCATCGCCTCGAGCTCGACGCCGGCCGGGTCGTCCTGACGCTGTTCTTCTCGGACATCAAGCTGCTGCGCGAGCTGCGCCTCGCGGCGGACGCGGTCTACCTGGACGGCTTCTCGCCCGCGAGGAATCCCGACATGTGGTCGCACGCGCTGCTGCGCGCGGTCTCGCGCCTCGCTGGTCCAGGCGCCACGGCAGCCACGTGGAGCGTCGCCGCGTCCGTGCGCGCGGCGCTCGAATCCGCCGGCTTCGCGGTGGAGAGAGCTGCCGGCTTCGGCAACAAGAAGGACATGCTTCTCGCGCGGTACATCCGGAAAGCAAATCCGGTTTCAACCCCCAGGAGAAATGCGCTCGTCATCGGCGCCGGCCTGGCAGGCGCCGCGATCTGCGAGCGGCTGTGCGCGCGGGGCTGGCAGGTGCGGCTCATGGAGCGCCACGCAATACCGGCGCAGGAAGCCTCGGGCAACCATGCCGGCAGCTTCCATCCGCTGGTCACGCCCGACGACAGCGTGTTCGCGCGGCTGACGAGGGCCGCTTTTTCAAACTGCCTCAAAAGGTGGCCCTTGCTCGAGAACCTGCGCTGGGACCGCTGCGGCGTGCTGCAGCTCGCGCGCGACGCGAAGGACGAGGCCTCGCAGCGCGCCTCGATCGCCGCGCTCGCCTTGCCTGCCGAGTACGCGCAATACGTGACGCGCGAGCAGGCGAGCGCGCACGCCGGCGTGCCGGTGGAGGCAGCGGGTTTGTGGTTTCCCGAGGCGGGGTGGATCCAGCCGCAGTCGCTGGTGAACGCGCAGCTCGCGGCATGCGGCGAGCGCCTCGAGCGGATATTCAACGCAGAAGTAAAAACGCTGGAAAAAGACGCGACGGTGATCCTCGCCACCGCGGGCGACGCGCTCTCGCCGGTTCCGCATGCGCGGCTGCGCCGCGTGCGCGGCCAGCTCACTTACATCCCGGCCGAGGCTATCGAGCCGCCGCACGCGGTCGTTCTGCGCGGCGGCATGGTGCTGCCGCCCGTGGATGGCCTGTGCGTGGTCGGCGCAAGCTTCGACCTGGACGATGCGGACCCGGCGCCGCGCGCTTCGAGCCACGCCGGCAACCTCGAGCGCCTGGAACGGATCATTTCGGTGAAGACGAAACCGCAGCCCCTCGAAGGCCGTGTCGCGTTCCGCATCGTGGCGCCTGACCGCCTGCCGCTGGTCGGCAAGCTGGCCGAAGGCGTCTACGGCGCCCTGGCGTACGGCTCGAGGGGCCTCCTATGGGCGGCCCTGGCGGCCGAGGTGCTCGCCAGCGAGCTGGAAGGCGAGCCGATGCCTGTCGAAGGAACGCTGCTCAACGCGCTGGATCCTGGCCGGTTCGCACGCCGCGCGATGCGCAGGATCGGACAATATGATAAGGTGCGACCCGCTGCTTGGGGAGGCGGGGATGGGCCGTAAGCCAAGGCCGGCAAAGAGAAAAACGAGCGTCGGCGGCGTCGACCGCGACGTCGCCGAGCGCGGGCGCATGGAGGAGGCGCTGCGCGAACGCGAGGAGATGTTCAGGGCGACGTTCGATCAGGCCGCGGTTGGCATCACGCTGCTGTCGCTTGACCTGCGTTACCTGCGGGTCAACGACCGGTACTGCGAGATTCTCGGCTACTCGCAGGAGGAGCTGGCGTCGATGGGCCTGCGCGACATCAACCCGCCGGAAAGCCTCGCCGAGACCCTCGATTTCCGCCGCCGGCTCGTCGCCGGCGAAATCCCCGGGCGCGAATTGCGCGAGAAGGAGCTGCTGCGCAAGGACGGCTCGCGCGTCTGGGTGGCTGTCGCGACCTCGCTGGTGCGCGGCAGGAGCGGCGAGCCGCGCTACTTCATCTCGATGGTGCAGGACATCTCCGAGGCGAAGCGCGCCACGGCTGCGCTGCGCGAGAGCGAGGAGCGGTTCCGGCGCACCTTCGAGCTGGCAGGCTCGGGGGTCGCGCACATCGGCATGGACCGGCGCTTTGTCCGGGTCAACCGGCGCCTGTGCGAAATGACGGGCTATTCCGAGGACGAGCTGCTGCGCCTCACGGGCAGGGAGATCTCGCATCCCGAGGACGTCGACGTGATCAACGCGCAGCGCCCCAGCCTGTATGCCGGGGAGATCGATGCAGTGCGCGTCGAGAAGCGCTACCTGCGCAAGGACGGCTCGGTGATCTGGGTGGCGTTCACCATGGTCGTCGAGCGCAACGCCGCCGGCGAGCCGCAGTACGAGATCGCGTTTTTCGACGACATCACGGCGCGCAAGCAAGCCGAGGCGGCGCTGCGCGAGAGCGAAGAGCGCTTCCGCCAGCTGGCGCATCACGACGCGCTGACCAGCCTGCCGAACCGCGCGCTTTTCTACGACCGCATGCAGCACACCCTCGCGCTGGCGAAGCGCAACAGCTGGACGGTCGGCGTGATGCTAGTCGACCTCGATCGCTTCAAGACCGTCAACGATACGCTGGGGCATGCCGTCGGCGACAAGCTGCTGCGGCAGGTGGCAGAGCGGCTTTCGAAGTCGGTGCGTACCTCCGACACGGTAGCGCGGCTCGGCGGCGACGAGTTTGCCGTCGTGCTCAACAATCTTTCCGCGCCCGAGGACGCCGCAGTGGTAGGGCAGAAGATCATCGCCGCGTTCCAGGCCCCTTTCCAGGTCGAAGGCCACTCCCTGCTTTCCACTCTCAGCATCGGCGCTGCGCTGTACCCGAACGACAGCACCGACCAGGAAACGCTGCTGAAGAACGCCGACGCGGCGATGTACCGCTCGAAAGAAGCCGGCCGCAACTGCTTCCGGATGTTCAGCGCCGCAGGATGGCCGGACTCGCGTCCTTGACGTCGCGCAATCCGCACAGCGCCATCGTCACGTCGAGCTCGCTGCGGATGATTTCCAGCACGCTCGTGACGCCCTTTTCCCCCATCGCGCCCAGGCCGTAGAGAAAAGCGCGGCCGATCAGGGCGCCGCGCGCGCCGAGCGCGAGCGCCTTGAGCACGTCCTGGCCCGAGCGGATGCCGCCGTCGAACAGCACCTCGATGCGGCCGCCCACCGCGCTGACCACTTCGGGCAGGGCGCGGATCGACGACGCGGTGCCGTCGAGCTGGCGGCCGCCGTGGTTGGAGACCACGATCGCATCGGCGCCGCTCGAGGCGGCGATCTTCGCGTCTTCGGCGTCGAGGATGCCTTTCAGGATCAGCTTGCCGCCCCAGAGATTCTTCACCCACTCGACGTCCTTCCAGCTGAGCGTCGGGTCGAACTGGCCGGCGATCCACTGCGAAAGCGTGGTCAGGCTGCCGGTGTTCGGGATGCGGCCTTCGAGGTTGCCGAACGACTTGCGTTTTCCCCTGAGCACGTTCAACGCCCAGGATGGCTTTGTAAGCACGTCCAGAAAAGTTCCAAGCGTCAGACGCGGAGGAACCGCCAGGCCGTTCTTCAGGTCCTGGTGGCGCTGGCCCTGGACCTGCAGGTCGAGCGTGAGCACCAGCGCGGAGCACTTCGCCGCCCTGGCGCGCTCGATGAGCGAGGCGGCGAAGCCGCGATCGCGCATCACGTAGAGCTGGAACCAGAACGGCTTCGCGACGGCGCTCGCGACGTCCTCGATCGAGCAGATCGACATCGTCGAGAGCGTGAACGGCACGCCGAAGCGCTCGGCGGCGCGCGCCCCGAGCATCTCGCCGTCGGCCCAGTTGAGCCCGGTGAGGCCGGTGGGCGCGATCGCCACCGGCATCGTCGCGTCGTGGCCCACCAGGGTGGTGCGCAGCGAGCGCCGGTCGACGTCGATCGCCACGCGCTGGCGCAGCGTCAGAGCCTCGAGGTCGGCGCGGTTGGCGCGCAGCGTGGCCTCGTCGTAGGAGCCGCGGTCGACGTAGTCGAAGATCGCTCTTGCGACGCGCTTCTTCGCGAGCTGGCGCAGGTCCTCGACGTTGGTCACCACCGGCATGGCGCGGCATTCTACAATGCACGCGAATCATGGCTGCCGCCAGGGACGAGCAGAAGAACCCGATCCAGGTGATCGAGCGCATGATGCGCCTGCTCGATGTGCTGGCGCAGCATCCCGAGCCGCTCGGGCTGAAGCAGATCTCGCAGTACACGGGCCTGCATCCGTCGACCGCCCACCGCATCCTCGCCGCGATGTCGGGCGACCGGCTGGTGGACCGCGTCGAGCCGGGAAGCTACCGGCTCGGCATGCGGCTGCTCGAGCTCGGCAATCTCGTCAAGTCGCGCATCAGCGTGCGCGAGCTCGCCCTGCCGGTGATGCGCGAGCTGCATGCGCAGACCGGCGAGACGGTCAACCTTTCCGTGCGCCACGGCGACGAGATCGTGTACGTCGAGCGCAGCTCCTCGGGGCGCTCGGCGATGCGGGTCGTGCACGTGATCGGCGCGCGCGCGCCGCTGCACGTGACCGCGGCGGGGAAGCTTTTCCTGCTCGAGGAAGGCTTCGCGCGGCTGCGCGATTACGCCAAGCGCACCGGCCTCGCGCCGCACACCAGGAACACGATGACCAACCTCACGCTGCTCGAGCGCGACCTCGAGCGCATCCAGCGCCAGGGCTGGGCGGTCGACGCCGAGGAAGCGGAGATCGGCGTGCGCTGCGTCGCCGCCGGCGTGCGCGATGACGGCGGCTCGCTGGTGGCGGCGCTCTCGCTCTCCACGCCCGCCGACCGCATGAAGCTGCAGTGGGGCCCGCTGATCAAGGAAACCGCCGACCAGATCTCGCGCGCCATCGGCCACCGGCCGACCTCGAGAATCGGGATGGCTTGAGAAAATCGGGGTCAGAGCCCGATTTCCAGTACTTCCGCTGCCGCTATGGGAAATCGGGCTCTGACCCCGATTTTCGGTTTACGCAGCAACCAATCCATGAAGTGAAAACAGCCCGCGGCGGTCGGTCCAGACTTTCGTGCCCTTGAATCCCGCCTTCGCCGCCAGGCCCCGGAACTCGGCTATCGAGTATTTGTACGAGTTCTCGGTATGGATCGATTCGCCGGCGTCGAAGGCGAAGCGGTGCGCGCCGACGTCCACCGTCTGCCGGGCGAGCGATACCAGGTGCATCTCGATGCGGCCCGCTCCGGGGTTGTAGAAGGCATAGTGCGCGAAGCGCCGCAGGTCGAAGTCTCCGCCCAGCTCGCGATTGATGCGCCGGAGCAGGTTCAGGTTGAAGGCGGCGGTGACGCCCTTCGCGTCGTTGTAGGCGGCATGCAGCACGTTGGCGTCCTTCTTCAGGTCCACGCCCACCAGCATCCGGCCGGCCTGGCCGCGCGTCATGGCGAGGAAGGCCTGCGCCTCCTCGGGCGTGAGATTGCCGATGGTCGAGCCAGGGAAATACACCGCGCAGCCGCCTCGCCTGCCCTTCACGGGAAGCGTCAGGGGCCGCGAAAAATCGCCCACCACCGGCACGATATCGAGCCGCGGGAATTCGCGCGCGAGACGCCGCGCCGCCGCCTGCAGCGCGTCATGCGAGATGTCGACCGCGATGTAGGTCGCGGGACGCAGCGCGCGGATCAGCAGGCGCGACTTCACGCTTGCGCCGCTGCCGTACTCGATGAGAGTGCCTCGGCTCCCGGCAAAGCGCGCGATGGCGGCGATATGCGCGCGGGTCAGCGCAAGCTCGGCGCGCGTCAGGTAATACTCGCGCAGCCGGCAGATGCGCTCGAACAGCCGGCTGCCCGCCGCGTCGTAGAAGTACTTGGGGGGAAGGCTCTTGCGGGGCAGCGAAAGCCCCGCGATGACGTCTTCGCGAAAGCCGCTTAGCTGCTGGCCGCGTGGCTCTCGAGCCACTTCTTGATGCGGTTGGCGTCGCCGACCCGGGAATGCTTGCCCCATGAGTCAAGCAATACCACGATCAGGTCCTTGGAGGCGAGGCGCACGCGCATCACGAGGCAGCGGCCCGCCTCGCTGATGTAGCCGGTCTTGGACAGCCCGATTTCCCAGTGCGAGCTGCGCACCAGGCCGTTGGTGTTGCGGAACGAGAGCGGCCGGCCGAATGCGGTCACGGTGGCGCGCTCGCGCGTGGAATATTCGCGGATCAGCGGATAGCCGTGCGCCGCGCGCACCAGCTTGGCCAGGTCGCGCGCGCTCGACACGTTGCCTTTCGACAGCCCGGTGGCATCGACGAAGTGGCTGTCGGTCATTTCGAGCTCGGCGGCCTTCTCGTTCATCGCCTCGACCAGGGCCTGCGTGCCGCCGGGAAAGGTGCGCCCGAGCGCCGCGCCGGCGCGGTTCTCCGAGGCCATCAGCGCGAGCAGCAGCAGCTCGTCGCGCGTCAGCACGCTGCCGGTGCGCAGGCGCGAGCGCGATCCCTTGTACCTGTCGACATCCTCACGCGCGAGCACCACGCGCATGCTCAGGTCGACGCCGCTGTCGAGGAGCACCATCGCCGTCATCAGCTTGGTGATCGAGGCGATCGGCACCACCGCCTCGCTGTTCTTGTTGATCACCACCTCGCCGGTGTCGGCGTCCTGCACCAGCACCGCCGAAGATCTCAGCAGAACGACCTTTTGCGCGCGCGGCGCCGCGCCGAGCTCTCCGGCTTGTGCGAATCCCACGGTGAGGGCGAGCACGAGGAAAAGCGCGAACAGGGCGACGATCCCCTCGAGGGGATGCAGTCTTCTTTGCATGATGATGAAATATACCCTACGCCATCAAAAAATCGCAAGTAAATTCATGGGATAGGAACTAATTCCTCGAAACCCCGTGAAAGATCTCCGGAGTCGGGTTGAAGCTACGATGCTTCGGCCTGCGCGAGAACCGCCTCGGCTTGCGCCTTCTGCTGCTGCAGCGCCCACATGCGGGCGTATTCCCCTTTTGCTTCAAGCAGCTGGCGATGGGTTCCGCGCTCGCTGACGCGGCCGTGGCTGAGCACCAGGATCTGATCCGCATCCATCACCGTGGAGAGGCGGTGAGCGATCACTAGCGTCGTTCGCCCCTGCGAGATCCGCTCGAGCTCCGCCTGGATCGCTTTCTCCGCGCGCGAGTCGAGCGCCGAGGTGGCTTCGTCGAAGATCAGGATGCGGGGATTCTTCAGCAGGGCGCGCGCGATCGCCACGCGCTGCTTCTCGCCGCCGGAGAGCTTCAGGCCGCGCTCGCCCACCATGGTTTCGTATCTCCTCGGAAGAGATTCGATGAAGTCGTGGATATGCGCCGCGCGCGCCGCCTCGATCACCTCCGCGTCGCTTGCTTCGGGCCGCCCGTAGCGGATGTTGTACAGGATGCTGTCGTTGAAGAGCACCGTGTCCTGCGGCACGATGCCGATCGCCGCACGCAGGCTCGCCTGCTTTACTTCTCGTATGTCCTTCCCGTTGATTACGAGTGAACCCGAAGAAATATCATAGAAGCGATACAGCAACCGCGCGAGGGTCGACTTGCCGGCGCCGGAATGTCCGACCACGGCGACACGGTGGCCGGCAGGGATGGTGAAGCTGACGTCGAACAGGATCTGCCTTTCGCGCTCATAGGAAAAGTCCGCGCGCCTGAATTCCACCGTCGCCGGCCCGGGCGGGAGCTCAGGCGCGCCCGGGCGGTCCTCGACCTCGCGGTGCTCGCCCAGGAGGCGAAACATGCGGTCCATGTCGAGCAGCGCCTGCTTGATCTCGCGGTACACCATGCCGAGGAAGTTGAGCGGGATGTAGAGCTGGATCAGCAGGCCGTTCACCAGCACCAGGTCGCCGAGGGTGAAGCTCTGCGCCGCCACGCCTTCGGCCACCAGCAGCATCAGCGCCGTCACCGCAACGGCGATGATCAAGCTCTGGCCGATGTTGAGCAGGCCGAGCGAAGCCTCGTTCTTCACCGCCGCCGCTTCGTAGCCCTGCAGGTTCTCGTCGTAGCGCCGCGCCTCGAACTCCTCGTTGCCGAAGTACTTCACCGTCTCGTAATTCAGCAGGCTGTCGATGGCGCGCGTGTTCGCCCTCGAGTCGAGCTCGTTGGCGCGCCGGCGGATCTCCATGCGCCACTCGGTGACCAGCACCGTGAACCCGATGTAGACGGCGACCGCGCCGAAGGTGATGGCGGCAAAGCGCCAGTCGAACTTCTTGAGCAGCACCGCCGCGACAAGCGCGAACTCCAGGATGACTGGAATTATGGAAAATAATAAATAGGACAATAAGGTCGAGATCCCTCGCGTGCCGCGCTCGATGTCGCGCGTCATCCCGCCGGTCTGGCGCTCGAGGTGGAAGCGCAGCGACAGGCTGTGCAGGTGCCGGAACACGCCGAGCGCCACGCGCCGGATGGCGCGCTGCGTGACGCGGACGAACACCACGTCGCGCAGCTCGGCGAACAGCGTGGTCGAGAAGCGCAGGCTGCCGTAGATGGCGAGCAGCGCGACCGGCACCGCGACGATCGCGGTCCTCGGGTCGAGCCCGTCCACGACCTCCTTCATGATGAGGGGCACGGCCACGTTCGCCAGCTTGGCGGCGATCAGGCAGGCGAGCGCCGCCGCTGCTCGCCACTTGTATTCCAGCAGATAGGGCAACAGGATGCGCAGCGCGCGCCATTCATTGCCTTTCAGCCGCTCGATCGGCGCCGAGCTGTGTCCGCGGGTGGCCATTGGCGTATATAGTAGTTCCACAAGGGAGGCATCACATGGGTCTGCGCCTGAAGTTCAACCTGGTGTTGCTGGCCGTGTTCGTGACCGGCCTTGGCGTCACGGGATACATCTCGTACGAGCTGCTGCACAAGAACGCCCGCGACGAGGTGCTGCGCAATGCCGGCGTGATGCTGGAAGCGTCGCTCTCCATGAGGCAGTACACGATCGGCAGGGTGCGGCCGCTGCTGCCGTACGACGCCGACAAGTTCCTGCCCGAGAGCGTGCCGGCGTTCGCCGCGACGGAGATCATGAACCTGCTGCGCAAGAAGTACCCCGACTACGCCTACAAGGAGGCGACGCTGAACCCGACCAACCCGCGCGACCGGGCGGTCGACTGGGAGGCGGACATCGTCAACGCCTTCCGCAACGAGGCCGCGCGCGGCGACATCTCGGGAATCCGCGGTACGCCGACCGGGCGCTCGCTTTACCTGGCGCGGCCGCTGCAGATCAGGGACCAGGCCTGTCTTTCCTGCCACACCACGGCCGACATGGCCCCGCCGGCGATGGTGAAGCTCTACGGCCCAAACAACGGCTTCGGCTGGAAGATGAACGAGATCATCGGCGCGCAGATCGTCTCGGTGCCGATGGACCTGCCGATCCGCAACGCGAACCATGCCTTCGTCACCTTCATGAGCTCGCTGACGGTCGTCTTCGCGGTGCTGTTCGTGATCCTGAACGTGATGCTCACGCTTCTGATCGTCGAGCCGATCACCCGCCTTTCCCACGCCGCCGAGCAGATTTCCAAGGGCCGCCTCGACGCCGCCGAAATCCCCGAGACCGGCCGCGACGAGGTGTCGCAGCTCGGACAGGCGTTCAACCGCATGCGCCGCAGCCTGGAGAAGGCGATCCACCTTATCGACAAGGGATAGCGCGCGATGGAAGCCCCCAACGCCCTGCCCGCGGGCCACGCGCTGCAGGAGTACCGCATCGAGAAGGTGCTCGGCGTTGGCGGTTTCGGCCTCACGTATCTCGCGCTGGACGAGAACCTGCACCTCAGGGTCGCGGTCAAGGAATACCTGCCGGCCGACATCGCCTTGCGCGCGCCAGACTGCTCGATCGCGCCGCGCTCGGAGGAGACCGTGGAGATCTTCGACTGGGGCAAGCGCCGCTTTCTCGACGAGTCGCGCACCCTCGCCTCGTTCCGCCACCCGAACATCGTGCGCGTGATGCGCTTCTTCGAGGCGAACGGCACGGCGTACATGGTGATGGAGTTCGTCGAGGGGGCGCCGCTCCCCGACTGGGTCGGCGTGCGCCGCCCGCTCGCCGAGGCGCAGGTGGCGGCGCTGGCGGCACCGCTTCTCGATGGGCTCGAGGTGGTGCACAAGGCGGGCTTCATGCATCGCGACATCAAGCCCCCGAACATCTACATCCGCGACGACTCGAGCCCCGTGCTGCTGGATTTCGGCGCGGCGCGCCAGAAATCCTCCGAGCTCACCGCGCTGGTGACCCCGGGCTACGCGCCGTTCGAGCAATACCACACGCAGGGCAAGCAGGGCGCGTGGAGCGACATTTACGCGCTCGGCGGGGTCCTGTATTGGATGGTCACCGGGAACAGCCCGCACGAGGCGGCGGCGCGCATTCGCGCCGACACGATGCCGCCCGCGCTCCAGGCGGCCGACAAGAGCCTGTTTCGCCCCGAGTTTCTCGCGGCGATCGACTGGGCGCTCGCGCCCGACGAAGACCAGCGGCCGCAGTCGGTGCCGGAGTGGCGCGAAGCCCTGCTCGGTGCTGCGCCGACCCCGCCGCGAGCCCAGGTCACTCAGCCCAGAACGCAGGTTCAGAAGACGCCCCCGCAACCCGCGACGATTCCCGCGACCTTCGACCAAACCCTCCTCAAGCGGCTCGAAGCCGAGCTCGCGCAGCACCTTGGGCCGATCGCGCCGGCGGTGGTGAGGAACGCGGCAAGAAAGGCCGCCACGCAGGAGGAGCTCGTGCAGATGCTCGCGGCGGACATTTCCGCGTCGATCCCCCGCGCGGCCTTCCAGAGGCAGTTCTCGGAGATCTCGCGCCCGGTCTCGAAGCCTCCGGCTCCCGCAGCGAGCGGGCCCGCAGTCCCCCCTACTGCGTTGGCCGCGAGCCGGTTCCCGCAGGAAGTGCTGGACCGCGCCACGGCGCGGCTCGCCGAGTACATCGGCGCGTTGAGCCGGGTCGTGGTCAAGCGCGCAGCGATCAAAGCGCGCGACGAAGCCGAGCTTTACCTCCTGATCGCCGACGAGATCGAAGACCCGGCGCGCAAAAAGGCGTTCATCCGCCGCGCCATTTCCGCGAGCGGCAAGCCCTGAGCGCCGTGCCCCTTGACGGCGCGGCCGGCATGGCCTATCTTTCAAACGGTCGTTTGAATTGCGGTTTCCATTCCGAGCACAGCCATGTCCCTGCGCGCCATCAAGCCCCAGCACGAAACCCGCACCCGGATCCTCGACGTCGCCGAGGAGCTGTTCATGCAGCACGGCTTCGAGGGCGCCTCGATGCGCATGCTCACTGCCAAGGCGGGCGTCAACCTCGCCGCGGTCAACTACCACTTCGGCTCCAAGCACGCGCTGATCGAGGCGGTATTCCGCCGGCGCCTGGACCCGATGAACGTGGCGCGCATCGCGGCGCTCGACCAGCTGGAGGTCGACGCGCCGGGCCGAGTACTAGCTCCGGAGAGCATCATTCGCGCCTTCATCGGCCCGGGGCTGCGCATGATCGAGGACGCGAAGGGGGGCGGGCGCAATTTCATCCGGCTGCTCGGGCGCACCTATACCGAGCCGGCGAAATCGATCCGCGCCCTGATCGGCCACCTGTACGCCCCCGCTATGGAGCGCTACAAGGCGGCGTTCGAGCGCGCGCTGGCGCAGATGCCGCGCGAGGAGCTGGTATGGCGCATTTACTTCATGTTCGGCACGCTCGCCTACACCCTGGCGGCGACCGACACGGTGCAGCTGATCGCCGGCTGCAAGCCCGAGGACCGCTACGATGCGCGCCTGCTCGAGGAACGCCTCGCCGCGTTCCTCACCGCAGGATTGAATGCCCCTCTGAAGAACACGATTCGGAAGGCCGCGTAGGGAGCCCGCCATGCTGACACTGGCATTGATCCTCGCCGTAGTGCTGGTGCTCGCGGCGGCAGCGTACATCCCGTTCATTCGGCGAAAACTGGTGACCGACCGCGTGCTCGCGCTCTACCGCCGCATCCTGCCTGACATGTCGCAAACCGAGAAAGAGGCGATCGACGCCGGCACGGTGTGGTGGGACGGCGATCTGTTCTCCGGCAGGCCGGACTTCGACAAGCTCCTCGCCGTGCCCGAGCCGCGCCTGAGCGCCGAGGAGCAGGCCTTCCTCGACGGCCCGGTCGAGGAGCTCTGCGCGATGTGCAACGACTGGGAGATCACGCACGAGCTGCAGGACCTCCCGGCGCACGTCTGGCAGTTCATCAAGGACAAGGGATTCTTGGGAATGATCATTCCCAAGAAATACGGCGGGCTCGGGTTCTCGGCGCTCGCCCACTCCGCCGTGGTGATGAAGCTCTCGACGCGCTCGAGCGCCGCAGCGATCTCGGTGATGGTGCCCAACTCGCTCGGGCCGGCCGAGCTGCTGCTGCATTACGGCACCGACGAGCAGAAGAACCACTACCTGCCGCGGCTGGCAAAAGGCCTCGAAGTACCTTGCTTCGCGCTCACCAACCCAGAAGCGGGCTCCGACGCCGCGTCGATCCCCGATACCGCGGTCGTGTGCCGCGGCATGTGGCAGGGCAAAGAGGTGCTCGGGATGCGGGTCACCTGGGACAAGCGCTACATCACGCTCGGCCCGGTCGCAACGCTGCTCGGGCTTGCTTTCCGTCTCTACGATCCTGAAAAACTAATATCTGAAAAAGAAGATCTGGGCATCACCTGCGCCCTGGTGCCGACTCACACGCCCGGGGTCAACATCGGCAGGCGCCACCTGCCGCTCAACGCGGTGTTCCAGAACGGGCCGAACTCCGGCAAGGACGTGTTCATGCCGCTCGAGTGGATCATCGGCGGCCCCGAATACGCCGGCAAGGGCTGGATGATGCTGATGGCCTGCCTCGCCGCCGGCCGCTCGATCTCGCTGCCGACCTCGTCGGTGGGCGGGGCAAAGGCGCTGACGCGCTTCACCGGCGCCTACGCGCGCGTGCGCAGCCAGTTCAAGACGCCGATCGGCAAGCTCGAGGGCGTGGAAGAAGCGCTCGGCCGCATCGCGGCGCATTGCTACATGATGGATGCGACGCGCGTGATGACGGCCGGCGCGGTCGACGCCGGCGAGAAGCCGGCGGTGATCTCGGCGATCGCCAAGTACCACCTGACCGAGCGGGCGCGCCTGTGCGTGAACGATGCCATGGATATCCACGGCGGCAAGGGCATCTGCCTCGGGCCGAACAACTGGATCGGCCGCGGCTACCAGATGGCGCCGATCGCCATCACCGTGGAAGGCGCAAACATCCTGACCAGGACCCTCATTATCTTCGGCCAGGGC
>Ga0209238_1000578_pt1 | contig 13292 bp, 7 predicted proteins | sample GraSoi013_1_20cm_FD_185823 | JGI IMG/M metagenome (GOLD analysis project Ga0209238, IMG submission 185823) | Grasslands soil microbial communities from the Angelo Coastal Reserve, California, USA - Sample 10_02_2013_1_20cm (SPAdes) (version 2) | ecosystem: Environmental > Terrestrial > Soil >...
GACGAGGTGGAAAAATATGGGACGAAGGATGCGAAGGTTGCCGGGATACCGTGCCTCCTAACGCGTAGCGGATACACGGGTGAGGACGGTTTCGAGATCTACGTGTGGAAAACGAGCGTAAAGGAACCATCAAATGCGGTGAAGGTCTGGGAGAAACTATTGTCGGGTGGTAGAGAAGTCGGGATTTCTCCTGTCGGGTTGGGTGCTAGAGACGTATTGAGACTTGAGGCGGGAATGTGTCTCTATGGAAATGACATTGACGAGAACACTTCCCCGGTTGAGGCAAGGCTCAGCTGGGTTGTTCGTTTGGATAAGCCGGATTTTGTGGGTAAGAATGCGATCATACGCTTGAAGGAAAAAGGCCCCAGCCGCGTGAGGGCGGGTTTCAAGATGAGAGAGAAGGGAATTCCGCGGCAAGGCCAAGACATCTTTGTAGACAATGATATAGTCGGGAAGGTTTCGAGCGGGACATTTTCTCCTACGCTCAGTCTTGGGATTGGAATGGGCTACGTCCCTCCTTCGTTAGCGGCCATCGGAGAGAGACTTACTGTTGGAATCCGTGATCGGAAGGTCGAGGCCGAAGTTGTCAAACTTCCCTTCTACCAGCACCGATCAGAGAGTCAGGTTGTGGTGCTTGGGGAAGAGATGGGCTTGAAGGATTTCAGGAAACAGTACCGCTCGTCTAGTCAGCCAGCGGTCGCGACCGCAACAAATTAGGTCAAAAGCGGGAGCTAATCTTCAGGATGCAGAACACTTGTTCGAACTCTACGTTGGTGGATTATGGTTAGCCGGCGACATCGAAGCTTCGGGCTTTGAGCCGGTCGCATTCGTGCTGTGCGCTGTGCTTTTCGCACAGGTCTCGGCTGCAGTGGGGACAGTTCTCTACTGCCAGTATTTGGCAGTCGGTGCATACTGCGCCCCATACCAATGCCATTTTTCATCTCTCCGGGTTTCTCAGCGTATTAGCGATGGTTACTAAAGCGTTTGGACATTTCCTACTCAAAAAGATAAGTAAACTGTTACCGAACTTACAGGGACAAGTCCGACTTGAACAGAAATTCTCTGTAATCTTTCTTTACGAATAAAAAACTAGCGACGGGGCTTCTCTTTCTTCCCCTTCAACAAGGCATCAAGGCTGACACCGTTGACCGTGAAAACGCGATATCGCGTTCCCGGAAGGTCACCGTACGCCTTACCCTCAGCACCACCAATACCCTCGATCTCCACCTCATCATGTTCATCTATAAAGTTCAACGCCCCATCGCCCGGAAGAAAAGCCGTCACAGTCTTCCCGTTCTTGATAATCTGAGCCCTCACACAGTTGGAGGTGAGGAAGCCGTTGGCGAAGAAGTTGTGGTTGTTACTGGCGGTTGTAAGGTCCAATAATCGATTTTCGTTGGACGACTTAACCTCTGCAATAGTTTCCCATACCAGACCGTCGTTCAAGTCTGACTGTTGCCGGACGAACTCCGCGAAGGAAGGACCGATACGAGATGTGGAGCCCAGCCTTTCGGTTCTTCTAACTCCAACCGAAGCCCAGAAATTGACAACGCTTCTCCCAAAATCGTATCCTTCATCTCGTAGCCTTTCAGAAACCTGCTTGATGGTGAGAGCCTTGGCCCTCAGCTCGAGGGCACGACTGTAGGCTTCCCTGGCACGTTCTATTCGATGCTTTCTCATTAGAAGGTATTCGTAGGCATATCGGGAGAAAGCTTCTCGGGTCTTCTGATACCTGTAGCCTATCTTTCCAAAGAGCAAGAGAAGATTCTCGAAGCCTGAATCAACGTATGTTGTGAGTCGGAACGATTTCACGTTGTTGCGTCGGATGACGGAAGGTTTCATCGAACGTTTAGAGGATTCAACGCCGAATTCCTTGAGAAGCCGCCGTATACTGTTAATGAGTCCCTTGCCGCTCTCTATGTAGCCCTTCGACTTGCAGATGGTGAAACTCGGAGTTTGAAGAGTGGTCCCGTTCCTTCCGCGGGCTCGAGGTTTCTCCAGCTCGCTTCCGAAGAAGGATGCCAAGAATTCTCTCTTGACCCATAAAGGCCCTTTCATTATCCACTGCGGGACATCGTATGCATGATCAGATTTTCGACCCACCGGTGCACCGAGTGATTTCAACAGAGTAAACAGGACGATTGAGGTGGAAGCTAAGATGTGATAGTGTCCAGAGATTAATTGCTGGGTGCCATTGTGCAGGTTGATTACGCTCGCAGATTCACCCTCGTAAACAGGGCTTGAATGAAATCCGAGTGAACTCAGGTCTGCGGCAATGGTTTCCAGATCTTCTGGATTACCTGATGCGACGAATTTTCCGGCCCATCCATTCCCACTTTTCGAATAGCCGAGCGTTCCGTCACCGAAAACGTGGCCGACAATTCGTGCGAGTTGAGCAATCTTCCCGTCGTCGTAGGTTAGTGGAAGGAGACTTTTGGAATAGAGTTCCGAAATGATATGGTTAGATCTTGAAGAAGGAGGAATGTTTTCCAGGACATCCTCGTCGTTGAGGACACGGCGTTCGCGCGACGGCTGCTTCTCGACACCTGGAACGGGCATTACCATGACCTTGTCTCCCAACTTCAGTCTTCGCGCGTCAACGATTCCGATCGAAGTGTAGAAGGGATGATCAGCACTACAGACGATCCTGCGTCCAGTCTCTTCTGTGACAACTTCTAGAGCTCCGATTTGTCTGGCTTCCGACCCGGTGAGAGAGAAGAAATCTACGATTGGCGACCCTTCTACAGCTCTCGTCTGCGGATCAAACGTTGCAATTTCGCTGATTCGCCAGCGCTGCTCAAGCTTCTCAATTGGGGATGAGTTTCCATCTGCCAAGAGCACATTTGTCCCGGGGGCGACACATTTCCGCACAGCACTGTTGGGCTGGCGGCATTCCACCCCAACCTTCTCTAGCACGATGGCCTTTCCTTGTGGCGCTCCTTGGAGCGGGTCGGACTTGTAGTCGAGGCCAAGCATTCGTCGCTTGTAGGGTGCATAGGCCCACCTGAACTCTTTACGCCTCTTCCGGAGTTTCTGGGCTGCGAACAGCCCCCTTGACGCCTTTGCCATCAATCCACCGTGTGTTTATAGATCAACAGGCTCGGTGGGTTGCTTTTTAGATTGACGCCAACAGCTAGGAAGAGAATCGCCCAAAATCAGCCATGATCTCGAATCTGGGACATGGCACATGACGCGCCTAGAATCGTTCGGGAACCAGCCTAGATTTCCCGTTATTTTCCCTTTTCATCCAATCTTGGATTATTATGCCCTGATCAGCACGTCTCGCCAATTATCAACGCCAGTCAGAAAATTTTCTCTAGAAAAAGGGAGGGGGGTATTGCACAGAGAACCTCGTGACGCAAGGGTGGTTGAGTGGAAGAAGTATCCTAGATTGCTCTTGTCCGAAAATAGTTCAGAATCCCTGGTTTACTGGACGACTACGTGGTCGATGTCGAAGTATCTCTTCACAAGCAAACGCGTCTTGTCAATCGTCCGGCCGTTCTTTCCGATAGCGATCGCCTTATCCTGGGCGTCCACCTCGACAACCACAATTTTCTTGTCCGGCCTTTCTGTTACTCGGATCTCTTTGATCCTTGCTGGCGAGAGGCTGTTCCGGATCAAACCCTCTGGAGTATCCGCGTACTCTACAACCTCGATCTGACGGCTTGTCATTCTGCGCAGCTGGTTGATGTTCTTCCCGCCCTTTCCGATCGCGAGTCCCATGTCGCCGGGCTTTGCTACGAAGATGATGCGTCCGAGCTTCTCGTCGATCAAGCAGTCTTGGACGGTGGCACCTGTGGTGGTCTCGAAGAGAGCCATGTACTTCATTTCTTCACTGGTCAGCTTGATCTTGGGCTGAAGCATCACTTGTTCTAAATCCTCCAAATGAAATGTTGAAAAATATTCCTTACACTCCCGAGTAAACGGTTCCACTCACGGATTAAACAATGCACGTTTACTTGCAGTCTCATGCCTTTCCACCAAATGTGGCCAGGAACCTGTTGAACCCTGCCCCGTCCTGCAATTCCAAGAAGGGCACGCGGCTGTCATAGTTTGACATCGTTTCGACTTGAAAGCGTGGCCTTCCAGTCTGTCCTCTATAGAGATAACCATCTCCCTTCAAAACCCCAGCAAGATAAGCAATATTACTCATTATTCTTCTCAGCCAGCTTCAAGACCTCTGAATCACCGGGTTCTTTAACGACCATTGATGCGACTGGGAAGGGTTTCTCGCAGAGCGCTCCCAGGTCGAGGCTGCTGCCTTGGAAGACGTAGACTGGAACCTCGGACTGTTCCGCGTCATACGCGATGTTCTCGCGAAAATCTGTTGGGCAATTGCTTGCGAGGATCAAGAGCTTAGCTCTCCCGAGGGAGGCGCTGGAGAGAGTGATCTTGCTTCCGAACTCGACCTTGCCGGTCTTGACGGCCATGCGGATCTGTTTGTTCACGTCCAACTGGTTCTACTTGCTCCCTTTCCGGGACATTGACATTGAGACTTCTATGAGGCCTGTGCCCATTGGTACTTGTTGACCGACGATCACGTTTTCCGCGACGCCCCTTAGAGTGTCTACGATGCCCTTGACTGCAGCATCTACGATCGTGGGTATTGTGATCTCGAAGGCTGCCTTGGCAAGAGTGCTTGCTTTCTCTCCGCTGACACCGTGGCGTCCGACTTGCAGGACTTCGCCTGATGAGGTCATCATGTCGGCCACCAGCATGACGTGTCGGATGTCCACATCTAGACCCTGTTCCTCCAGTACTCCTAGCGCTTCCTTGATTATTACGTTGCGGGCTGCTTCGATCCCGAGGACGACGGCTGTCTCGTTAATGTTATTGCTTACTGTCCGGCTTGTGTCAACGCCTGGGACTTCGAAGGCCAAAGCGAGGCTTGATCCTTCCGTCCGGACTATCCATTCTCCTTTTTCCTCGATAACGAGAGCTCTTCGGACCGCGGGCAAGCCTTTGACGTGATGGACTAGGAGTTTGCTGGCTAGGCGTCTGAACTGGGGGATCTCAAGCTCCTTCGACTTGATTTCTACATGGTATCCTTCGACTTTCACCTCGCAGTTCGGCGGTTTCACCGCATCTCGTACATCCTGGACTGTAATCTCTCTCTCCCGCATTGCTTGCGGGTTCAGCTTCACATCAATTTTCATCCGTGTGACATCGGATTCGAATGAGCTAGCAATATCCTCTAACGTAGCATGAGTGAGCAGTGTTGCTACCTCCTGGGCTTTCTCTCTGCTCGCCCGGTGTTTCGCATCCAAGAACACGGTCATGTTTGGGGTTGAGGGGATTTTGCGTGCGTCCACGATCTCAATGAGTCTTGGAAGTCCCAAGGTCACGTTTTGCTCTCGGACTCCGGCGAAGTGGAAGGTTCTGAGCGTCATCTGGGTACCAGGTTCGCCGATGGATTGTGCGGAAACGATTCCTGCCGCCTCGCCCGGCTCGACCAAAGCACGTTTGTAATTCTCTACGGCCTCCAACACTGTCTCGTCAACAGCAAGCTTAGGCAGTTTCGCGTTTATCAGGCTCTGGCGCAGCTTGTTGAGTATCAAGGGCGAGAGAGTATTGTTCGCCTTGTCCACCTCATCCTCGACGTATTCCTTGGTCGCGGCCGTTCCCTTCTTCATAGTAAGCCGGATGCGTTCTATGAGTCGATCGATGTTTACAGCCTTGCCGTGGTCGCTCTTCGCCGTGTCCACACCATCCTCCCCGTAACGGACCTGGATTATGTTGCCCCGGGAATCCCTGACGGTTGAATCATACTCGACCCTGAGATGCTCCAGGGCGTTGATTAGGCGTCGTTGCATGTATCCGCTCTGCTGGGTCCGGACCGCCGTATCCACCAGTCCTTCTCTTCCTCCCATTGCATGGAAGAAGAATTCGATGGGTTCAAGCCCGTCTCGGTAAGAATTGTAGACGAATCCTCGAGCCGCCGCCCCAGCGTCTCCAGGTTTGAAAAATGATAATGCTCTCCCACGATATCCCCTTTGGATTCTTTTTCCTCGAATCGATTGTTGGCCGACGCTTGCGGTCATCTGGGATATGTTGAGCGTTGAGCCTCGGGCTCCTGCCCTGCTCATGATCACGCCACTGTTGTCCATCTGGAAGTACTGGTCGGCGAACTCACCCGCCACATCTCGCGCTCTAGAAAGCTCGTTCATGATGTAGAGCTCCAAAGATTCTTCCAATGACTGCCCCGGCAACCGTTCTAGCGTCTCTTTGCGGTAGCTGTCGATGTACTCGTTGACCTTCTCTTCCGCCTTGGCGATGGCTTTGGCGATCTTTTCCTTGGTGGCCGCGGGAATCTCGAGTTCGTCGAACGCGTATGTGAACCCTCGAAGAACCATGTATCGATCGAGAAGTTTTGTGACCGCGTTGAGGAACGTTCTTGCATCTTCCGCTCCATAGTCCTTAACTATACGGTGGAAGAGGCTCTCTGATTTTTCGGCACCGATAGACGCCTTGTCGATCACTCCTTGCTCGAGGACGCCATCTTTGATCACGATGAAGGCATCGTACGGGCAGTCGTGAAGAACTCCCTTGTCGCAGTCCGCGCACTTGTAGTAGCTTGACAGGTTGGATTTCGACACGAAATTGAAGCCTTTGGGGATGACGATGCTGAAGATCTGTTTGCCGGTCCATTTCTCTTCAGGTTTTGTCACTGCCGGTCCTGGCATAGGTCCCTCGAAGCCCGCAGCCGCCAGTAACTTCGAAACAGTTGGACGATCCAGAAGTGTTGACTTCTGTGTTAGAAGGAAGGCTGCGGTCAGTGAGTCTCGGATCGCTCCGATGATCGGTCCTCCGTATCTTGGGGAGAGGATCTGGTCCTGGACCTGCATGAGGAGGCGGGCCTCGGTCCGGGCCTCTTCGCCTTGTGGAACGTGGAGGTTCATCTCGTCACCGTCAAAGTCCGCGTTGTAGGGCGGACAGACGGTTGGGTTGAGCCTGAAGGTCTTGTAGGGGAGGACTCGGACGCGGTGTGCCATGATGGACATTCTGTGTAGGCTCGGGTGCCTGTTGAAGAGCACAATATCTCCATCTCTGAGATGTCTCTCGACCACGAAGCCGGGCTGGAGCGCTTCCGCGACAACTTTTCTATCTGTAACGAATTCGAGCCGGACCCGTCGGCCATCGGGACGGACAATGTATAGTGACCCTGGATAAGTGTCAGGGCCGTTGCTGATGAGTCGCTTCATCTCTTCGAGATTGTAGTCAGTAGCCTTCTCAGGAATCGTTAGGCGGCTTGCAACATCGAGGGGTACTCCTACTTCATTGATGTCTAGGTTCGGGTCGGGAGATACGACTGTTCGGGCTGAAAAGTCAACTCGTTTGCCCGATAGGTTGCCTCTGAATCTTCCCTCTTTTCCTTTCAGTCGCTGAACGAGGGTCTTCAAGGCCCTTCCAGACCTGTGTCTCGCAGGGGGCAGGCCTGAAACCTCGTTGTCAAAGTATGTGGTTACGTGGTATTGGAGCAGTTCGTGGAGTTCTTGAATGATGTTGATGGGAACTCCGGATTCAAGCGCCTCTCGCAGTTTCTGGTTGATCCTTATGATGTCGACGAGCTTGTGAGTCAGATCGTCCTCCGACCTGATGCCGGACTCTAGAGTTATCGAGGGTCTGACCGAGACTGGAGGGACGGGCATGACTTGAAGGACAGCCCACTCGGGCCGTGCGGCTTTGGGATCCATTCCGAGAAGAATCAAGTCATCGTCAGGAATTCTCTCAAGCCTCTCCCGGACCGTACTGGGGGTCAATCGCACCGCGCCTCCCTCGGCCACAATCTCGTGGAAGGTGGTGGGCTTGCCATGTTCGATTGGGTACTGTCTTTGCCCACAGTGAGGACACTGTTGGGCCTTCTTGGCGTCTTTGATGATCTCGTCCAGGAAGGCGTCAGGTACGGTGTTTAGGCGTAGTTTGAGATCGGCGTGGCGTACTTTGAATTTCTCGATCTTCTCTTCACTCAGCAGTATTCTGCCACAGTTTCGGCAGGTAATTGAGAGGAGTCGATGAATGAGTTTTGCGAAGCTGACATGGATAACAGGTTCTGCCAGCTCAATGTGGCCAAAGTGTCCGGGGCAAGCGGAGGCGGTGTTGCCGCAGGTCTTGCATTTTTGGCGGGGTTCAAGGGTCCCGAGCCTGCCGTCCATCAGTCCGGATACAATCGGGACTCCGTCCTCATCGTAGGTGTCCGCAGCCTGAACCTCGACCGCCGACAGTTTTCGAAGCTCTGAGGGTGATAATAGTGTGAATCGGATGCTCTGGATTACCTTGTGAGCTTCTTCCATTGTCGCGAGAGACATCGCTATGCTCTCTCTTCCAAGTTCAGTCGTGGTGCGATTCCGAGAGCCATCAGCTCTTGGACTAGGAGTTTGAACGCGTAGGATATTGCGACAGGGGAAATGACGGCTTTCTCAGCGTCGATGCGACAGATGTACTTGTTTTGCTTGATATCGTGATATGCGAGAGTGCCGCATGTCTCGCAAACGTAGGCGATGTATTTGTCAGATTCTTCTAGTAGCCTGTCTCGAAGTAGAGCGGATGCGCCGTGTCCGATGAGGCAGTCTCGCTCCATTTCTCCAAATCGTAATCCTCCTCCTCTGGCTCTGCCCTCGGTCGGTTGACGTGTGAGCATTTGGACTTGGCCTCTGGCTCGGGCGTGCATCTTGTCGGCTACCATATGGTGGAGTTTCTGGTAGTAGACGACGCCTATGAACAGGTCTGCGGCGAGCCGTTCACCCGTAATCCCGTTGTAGAGGGGTTCTCGTCCACTCTTCTCGAAGCCGAGTTTGGTCAACATGTCGCCGATAGCTTGGGGTCCGATGTTTTCGAAGGCTGTTCCGTCCATGATTTCTCCCATTTGGGATGCGAGTTTTCCGCCAAGTGTTTCTACGAACTGGCCTATTGTCATTCTTGATGGTATGGCGTGGGGGTTGATTATGACGTCTGGAACGACTCCGTCGACTGTGAAGGGCATGTCTTCTTGTGGTACAAGGAGCCCTATCACTCCTTTCTGTCCATGGCGAGAGGCGAACTTGTCGCCTAGTTCTGGGACTCGCAGGTCTCTTACCTTTACCTTGACAAGCTTGCTTCCTTCAATGGATTCGGTTACGAAGACTTGGTCGATAGTTCCCTGTTCTGAGGGTCTCATCGTGACTGAAGAGTCTCGCTTCGTAGGGCCCTTTGCTTCGAACTCGCGGTATTCCTCCATGAATCTTGGCGGGCTTGTTCGTCCAACAAGAACTGTATTGCCTGTGGCTTCAGCTTCAGGAGAGATCATTCCATCTTCTTCTATGAGTCGGTAGTAGCGGTCCCCGCGGTATCCTCTGATCCCTGCTTCCGGGATTTCAAACTTGTCCCGCAGTCCTCCGAGGTACTGTCTGCTTTCAGCTTCGTAGATTCGGTAGAAGGTTGACCGGAAGAGGCCTCTGTCGACTGAGGATTTGTTGATGATGATCGCGTCTTCCATGTTGTAGCCCTGGAAAGATAGGATCGCTACGACCACGTTTTGTCCAGAGGGACGTTCGAGATAGTTGAATACCTCCATCGGTTTCGTCTGGACGATGGGTGTTTGTGGATAGTGGAGGAGATGGGATCGAGAGTCCACCCTGGTAAAGAAGTTGGTCGAGAAAACGCCCAAGGCTTGTTTCGCCATGGCTGATTCGTAAGCGTTACGTGGAGATTGGTTGTGCTCTGGGAACGGAATGAGGCTTGCTGCTATTCCAAGCATGACGTAAGGCGCAATCTCGAGGTGAGTGTGATCTTTTCTGAGGTCGTGTTCGTACATGGCGATCAGAGCGTTTTCTTCCTCGTCTGCATCCAACATCTCTACGACTCCTGATCTGACCAGGTCTTGCCAGGCGATTCGTCCCTGCTCGATCTGGACAAGATGGTCTTCAGTCAATCGTGGTCTGCCGCCGTCAACCACGATGAGAGGACGCCGGACTCTTCCAGCGTCGCAATTGACGTGCAAATCGGCTCTTCCCCCCCTCGCTTCTGGGGGATGGAATGAGAAATTGACTTCGGCGCTCAGCTTTCCCTCGCGTCTGAGTTCTCGGAGTTCTCCGGCGAGTGCTGCCGGATCTTTGGAGTATCCTGCTAGTATCCCGTCGACTATGACTTTGCCCCCACTTGATCTGAGTTTCTTGTCGGATTCTTCGATCGTGGTTACGCTCATTCTCCGTAGCTTGTCGACCATTTCTCTGGGCTCGATTCCGACGGATATGCTGCTTGAAAGGGCGAGGTTCTTGACGAGTCCGCAGTTCGATCCTTCAGGTGTCTCGTCGGGGCAGAGCCTTCCATAATGTGTTGGGTGAAGGTCTCTAGCTTCGAGGTTGGGCTGGCTACGGCTGAGGGGGGACTGCAGCCTCCGTAGATGGCTTAGAGTGCTAACAAAGTTTGTCCGGTCTAGTAACTGTGTCACTCCAATTCTTCCCCTGACCCAGTTTCCAGTGGCAATTGCGTGCTGGACTCTCTCTGTGATTATTCCAGGCCTGATCGCGTTGGCGATAGAGAATTCTATGTGCCGCCTGATGGTTATTCTCTCAAGCTGATACTTGAGATCCCGAGTGAGGTTTCGGAAGGATATTCGGAACAGTTCAGCTAGGAGGGAACCGGCTAGTTTCAGTCGTTTGTTCGCATAATGATCCTTGTCGTCGGAGGTCCGACGTCCGAGTTTGACTTCTATTATTCGAGCAGCAATTTCTGTCAGGAAGAGCCCTTTTTCCCTTCGTTCAGAGGGTAGTCTGCCCAGGTGTGGTAGGAAGTTTCGGTCCAAGACAGACTCGGCTTTCTTTAGTCGGTATTCGTCCACCTGTCCTGGAGCCAAACGGTTGCCAAGATACAGAAGAGCATCGTGACTGTTGTTGGCTTCTAGCGATTTCTCGTACGAAGCTTCGAGTTCATCTTGTATGTCGGGGTCGGTGCTTACGAGCTCTGCAATCTTGGCGTCTTCCTCGAACCCGAGCGCACGCATTAGGATCATTATGGGAATGTCGCTGGGGATTCCCGGCATTGTTACGTAGGTTCCTCCGTCGCTCTTCAGGGCAACCTCGATTCGTGCCCGAAAACCAACAGTGGTAGAGAATATCTTGGCCTTGTAGGTTGGATTGACGCCAGTGTGCTCGACATCTACGAGAATCCGGTTCGCCGCGAGATCTTCCAATGCGACTATAACCCGCTCTGATCCGTTTACAATGAAGTATCCACCAGGGTCCAGTGGATCTTCTCCGACTCCAACAAGATCGTCAGGTGAGAGTTTGGAGAGCAGACAGATTCTGGATTTGAGCATGACTGGTAGGTCACCGATGTAGACCATTTCGGGCTGACCTTCCCGCTCGCCGATCACAGGAATCATTTCCATGTGGAGCGGCGCAGCGTAGGTTAGATTCCGAATCCTAGCCTCGGCAGGATAGATTGATCTCTCTGTGCCATCTACCTCGATTACTCGGGGCGTTCCAATCTCTATCTTACCCAGTTTGATCCTTAGTGGATAATCTCCGATTTCGATGGGCAGTTCTCCGACTTCGTCTACGATTGCTTGAAGTCCTCTCTCTACGAAGTCGTTGTAGGAGTCGATGTGTTGACGAACGAGCCCACTGTCCTTGATGAATTCCTTAGACAGGTTCCAAAGTTGTTGGGTTGTTACAGCCATTTCAATTTTCTCCAAAAACTATTTTCAAAAGTCTTCCACAACATATCTGTAAAAGTCGGATTCTCCTGCGGTTGCACTCTTCCGGATGACCTTGATTATGTCTCCCGGCTTCGCACCGATGGTCCTCGCCGCTGGATCGCTAGATTTTATGTATGGTAGCTGGAAGGGCTTGATGTGAAAGCGGCCTAAGATCTCTTTCGCTTCCTCAGACTTGAGGAGGACGTGTTTGGGAACAAGTTCGTGCTTGAATACGTCGTAAGAGAGTTCCTTCTCCTTGTCTTGCTTCTTTACCAATTATTAGTAGCTACCTCGGGAGCGGGGGACGGCTTAGAGTCCGACCTACCACAGGTAAAAAGTACGGCGGCCGGAAACCCGTTAATAAACCTAGGTTCTGACAAGAGATCGACGATAAAGCTCTTGCTAGCAAAAGACGTACTTCGCAAGAATCGTAAACCAACGAATCGATTGAACGATCTCTCTGGCACGGATTGGATCAAGTTCACAAAATCATGGTTCAAGCACAGCCCACCGCGCCGGGATAGAACCAAGCTCGTCCATCCTGCCGGTTTTCCCGAGACTCTTGTCAGAGAGTTTGTGGAATTCTTTACTAAACGGAACATGTGGGTGCTAGATCCTTTCTTAGGAACAGGGAGTACCCTTCTCGCGGCTAGAGCCGCCGGGCGTAACGCAGTTGGGGTTGAGATCAACCCTCGGTATGTCTCAATGGCGAGGTCGAGGCTCAAGGAAGCTCCGTCGTCTAATGAGACCCGGCAACTTGTGCTGCAGGGAGATTCTCGTGACTTGCGCGAGATATTGAGGAGAAGTGAGGTCGATGAGTTCGATTTCTGCGTCTCATCGCCCCCATACTGGAATCAGTTGAAGCGCGCAAGCCTTCGGCAACGCGACCGTGCACAAAGGGGATTGGACACAGCCTATAGTGACGATCCGCAAGATATTGGAAATATCAATAATTATGGAGAGTTTCTGGACACCCAAAAGCGAATCTTTGATGAGGTTTACTCGGTCATGAAGGTTGGGGGATATTTGGTGGTTGTGACGAACAATGTTTTCTCAGAGGGTCGGCTCTATCCACTCGCGTTTGAAACATTGACAACCTTGGCCAAGACATGGGTCCCGAAGGACGAAAGGGTCTGGTTGCACGATGACAAGCGGTTGCTTCCACTTGGAATATACAACGCCTGGGTCGGAAACCGCTCGCACCAGTACTGCTTGGTATTTCGAAAGCAATAGTCCAGAGGGCTTAATTGATTACTTGCTATTGGATTCCGGCGGCAGCTGCTTCCATCCCCGCGTCATAGGTTTCCCCACTCTCACCCGTGTCAATGTAACGATTTTTCTTTTTCCAATTGGTTATGGTTCGCAGGAGAATAGTGAGATATCTGGACCTTTCAAGAGTACGTAAAGCAGAAAAACTTGAGATTCGCCCATTGCAGTAACCGTTCTGATGAATTCGGACATGTTTGAACTCAGAGCGTTCTGTGGAGTCTGTTCGAATCATTGTTCCGCAACAAGGAGAGGATTCTCCGTGAATAATTGCTCATCCGACTCATACTACTGATGGGTAAGTAGCTCAATATGTCACTACTCTCTTCCACAGCATCGATCGACCGGAGTA
>Ga0209238_1000579_pt1 | contig 13287 bp, 9 predicted proteins | sample GraSoi013_1_20cm_FD_185823 | JGI IMG/M metagenome (GOLD analysis project Ga0209238, IMG submission 185823) | Grasslands soil microbial communities from the Angelo Coastal Reserve, California, USA - Sample 10_02_2013_1_20cm (SPAdes) (version 2) | ecosystem: Environmental > Terrestrial > Soil >...
CTTGGCTGAACCTTCATTGTACTGTTAGCACTTTTCTACGGCAATTGTGTGATTTTGTCCGTAGATTTGTGGTGCAAGGAAATTCGATCTCTGAAAGATACGGGAGAACACCGTTCTCCCGCGATTCGACCTTCTTTTGTCTTGCAACTCTGAAGCGCTCTAGGCACAGTACCGGAGAATGATTCTGCGTCTCTCCAGCAATGCGCAGCGCGCGGCGCTTGTTGCCGTTTCTTTCGCTGTCGCGTTTGTCCTTTCTTTCTTCAGCATCCGAAATGCGTTTGCGGTCCACTATGCTGGTTTGCAAACTGCTGAAGCCATTGAACGCGCCACACGCCTCGAGCCCGTCGATCCGCGCAACTGGTATCTCCTCGGCCGCTATTGGCAGTACAACCCCGCAGATCCAGACGTCGCGCGTGCCATTCGTTCCTACCTTTCGGCGCTCTCGTTGAATCCGGCGTCCTGGCAATCGTGGCTGGATCTTGCCGCCTCCTACGAATCGGAAGCCAACTTCTCTGCGGCGCGTGACGCCTATCTGCACGCCAAGAAGGTTTATCCGCTTTCTGCCGAGGTTTCTTGGAGCTACGGAAATTTCCTGTTGCGGCAGGAAGAGCTTGAGACGGCATTCGCGGAAATGCGTCTTGCCGTCCAAGCTGATCCCCGGCGCGCTGCGGAAGCCTTCTCGCGCTCCCTGCACGCCGGTTCCAGCTTCGAGATCGCGCTGGATAGTGTCCTGCCGTCCATCAGCGATGCATATATCGATGTGATTCGGGAGCAATCGGAAGACGGCCACACCCAAAATGCGCTTAAAGTTTGGGACCGGCTCGTCTTCCTGCGCCCCCGCATTTCCTTGCCCGAATCTTTTCCCCTCGTCGGAGCACTGATAGTGGAACGCCGCATCGCGGAAGCCAGCCGAGTCTGGGACCAGGCGGTCCTTTTTGCCGGCCTGGCTGACTTGCAAGGACCCCCGGGCTCGGTTTTGTGGGACGGCGGATTCGAATCAAATGTCAAAAATGGCGGTTTCTCCTGGCTGATTTCCGAAGCATTTCGCGGTGTTCAAATCGACCTCGACACTCAAGAGAAACATTCCGGCAAGCGCTCCTTGCGTTTGATCTTTGAAGGGAACTCCAATATTAATTTCGCCGGCGTTTGCCATAACATCCCCGTGCAGCCTTTCACCGCTTATCGTTTCTCCGCCTGGGTCAGAACCAGAGCACTCACTTCGGATCAGGGAATCCGTTTCCAGCTTCATCCAATCGGAATCCAGGACACTTCCTACGCCGCCACAGCGGAAGTTCACGGAACTACTCCTTGGACACTTGTCCAGTTGCCTTGGTCCTCAGGAAAAGATGTTCAGGAATTGCAAGTTTGCTTGGTCCGTTCTCCCAGTGAGGAAGCCGACAACAAGATTCAAGGAACGGCCTGGGTGGATGACGTCGCCTTGGTTCCGGAGCCCGCGGAGTATCCCAAACCATGAGGTTGCTGCGCTTTGGAATTTGCGCGCTGGCCGTGTTTGCCGTTGCCGCGCACGGAGGTGTCGAGGATTGGGCGCGAGCCGTTTTTGAAACCGGCGCTGGATTGCTCCTTCTCGCCTGGGCTGTGTGGATCTATTTCACGCAAGAAGAAGAGATTATTATTTCTCCTCTTCTCCCTCCGCTCGCAGCTCTTTCTTTGATTGTATTGGGTCAGTTTCTTTTCCATGGCACCGCTTCTTCTTACAGCACGCGGATGGAACTTCTTCTTCTTGTCTCCGACCTCGTCCTGCTCTTTCTTGCCGTCCAAGCTTTCCGCACCCTTCAGGACTGGCGAGGGTTCATTTGGTTCGGGATGTTTTTTGGATTCCTAGTCAGCCTTTTTGGCGTTCTCCAGCACCTTACCTTTAATGGAAAGCTCTATTGGTTTCGCCAGATAGAATACGGCGGGATTCCATTATCCCCATCGGCGCGCTTTTCCTCTCCGCTTCGCGGGGGGGCATCGTCAGTTTTGGCGTCGAGCTGGCCGTGTTGGCTCTGGCAATCATTCAGCGACGCACGAAGGGAAAGCAATTGTTTGCCGGTGCCACCGTTCTACTGCTTGCGTTGATGATGGTTTCCTGGCTCGGCGTCGATCAGGTCCTGCTGCGCTTTTCCTCGTTTCAGTCGCTCGAGGTCACCGCTGGGAAGCGCGCTTCCATGCAGCGGGACACGTGGCAAATCTTCCTCCATCACCCCTTCGCCGGAACGGGACTCGGCACGCTCCAGATCGTCTATCCGCCCTATGAATCGCTCTACGATGGGAGAATCGTCAACCACACACACAACGACTACCTCGAGGCCCTCGCCGAAACTGGAGTTCTCGGAGGACTTTGTTGCGCTTGGTTTCTGGGCGTTTTGTTCAGAGAATCTCTGAAGCGACTACGTCAGTTGCACAACTCCTTTGCCGGAGCTTTACAGCTCTGCGGCCTGGTGGCTTGCGTCGGCTTTCTCGTGCATAGCCTGGTCGATTTCAACTTACATATCCCATCGAACGCTCTTCTGTTCTTTCTTATGGCCCACTTGGCAACCACGGAGATGGCGTCTACGCCTCCGTTGCCCGCTCCCGGACGCCCGCGCCATCGAGATCCCGCAAATCACTGATTGAATTGAGCCTTGTCGCTGTATAATCAACGGCGGGGTCATCTATCTCATGCAGCCAGTCAGACTGGGTGCGTTGGTGTCGTTTTGCGCTTCGGCTGTCCTTCTAGTGTCTCTGGTTCTGCCCCCATCCAGTGGCGCTCAGCAGGCCGTTCTCGAGACGCCTCAACAAGTCAACGACCGTATACATTCGATGTCTGCCGCCGCGCGGGTCATGCCACATGACTATGTCATTGGCAATGGCGACCTGCTGGACCTCGAAATCTTCGATGTAAAAGAGCTCAGCCGGGAAGTGCGCGTCAGCCAGACCGGGTCTATTGGCATTCCCCTTGTCTCTGTTCGCTTGCACGTTGCCGGACTGACGGAAATCCAGGCCGAACAGAAGATTTCAGAAGTCCTCGAATCCGGCGGCCTGGTTTCGCATGCCGAAGTAAGCGTCACAGTCAAAGAGAGAAAGAGCAAGCCCATCACAGTCGTCGGGGCCGTCTCACATCCCATGGTTTACCAAGCCGACCGACCCGTCACCCTTCTGGAAGTCCTGGCGGAAGCGGGAGGCGTTGCCAATGACGCCAGCGACACGGTGATTGTGAATCGACCTTCCCAGGAAGCGTCGTCCGATCCATTGGAGCCTCCAGCAATTGGCCCGGAGGGTTCTGCCCCCGTGGCCGAGCCTTCCGGCACAGCGGTCTCCAAGTCCTCCGCAAACCCCGCTGCGCCGGCTGATCCTCCTGCTTTGTCCAATACCATCACGATTAATCTGAACGAGCTGATGGAAAGCGGCGACGCTGCCAACAATATTATTCTTCAGGCCGGCGACATCGTTACGGTCCCTCACTCCGGAATCGTCTATGTTTTGGGCGCCGTCAGCAGGCCTGGCGGATTCGTTCTTGCCAATGACCGCGGGCAGATGACTACGTTGAAAGTTTTGGCTCTGGCCGGTGGTTTGAACTCCACCGCGAAAAAGGATCATGCCGTTATCGTCCGCAAAGACGCTCAGGGGCAGCAGCATGAAGTTGCTGTCGATCTTAAGAAGGTGATGGCGCGCCACGCGGAGGACGTTCAGCTGCAGCCCAGCGACATTTTGTACGTCCCGGACAGTGCCGCGAGGAAGGCTATGCTGCGCACCGTGGAATTGGGAATTGCTCTGGGGACCGGCATTGCTCTCTATCGGGTCGCGTACCGCTAACAATGGCCGACGAAAACAAACTCGTGCCGCGTGAGAACGGCTCCAACGGCGCCGTCGAGCTTGTCTCCTTGCAGAGTCGCGTTCCCAGCTTTGAACTTTCCCCACGCGAACCCCACCTTTACGACTATCTGCTGATCTTGCGGAAACACCAGTGGTTGATTCTCTCTTTCATGCTTGCCGTCGTCACCATTGTGGCCATCGCCACTTTCCGCATGCAGCCCGTCTACGTTGCCACGGCCCGCATTGAGATTGATCGCGAGAACGCCAACATTCTTCCCTTCCAGGGTGCCGAGTCCTACGAATACATGATGGATCTCGAAAACTACATTGAGACGCAATCCAAGATCCTCACAAGCGAAACACTCGCCCTCCTAACCATTCGTAATAATGCTCTCTCCACGCGACCGGAGTTTTCTTCACCAAACGGACCATCGGAAGCCGTCGCCAGCGGCAGCCTCGCGAACCAGAAGCGTCCTCCCGAGCTCGCTGAATTCTTGGGAAGTCTCAGTGTGAAACGGGTTCCTAACAGCCGCCTGATGGACGTCAGTTTTGAATCTACTGATCCCCAGCTCGCGGCGCGCATCGTAAACGCCCATATAGCTTCCTACATCGAGCAGAATTTCCGGAGTAAGTACGAGGCCACCACTCAGGCTTCCACCTGGCTCGCCGACCAGCTAGGTGAGTTGAAGATCAGGGTGCAGAAGTCCGAGGACGCCCGCATCGCTTACGAACGCCAAAACCAGATTTGGACGCTCGACGACAAGCAGAACATCACTACGCAGCGGCTCTCGGACATCAACAAGCAGTTGACCGACGCGCAGAGCGAACGCATGAAGAAGGAATCGCTCTACCAGTTTGCCAAAGCCGGCAATCTCGACGCCGTACCAGAAGTTCAAAACAACTCGGCACTCGGCGATTTGTTCAAGAAGCGCAGCGACGCCGCCTCCCAGTACACCGACGCTTTGGCCCAATACGGTCCCAATTTCCCCAAGGTGCAGCGCCTCCAGGCTCAAATAAAGGAATTTGATCAGACCATCGAAAAAGAAAAACAGAATATTCTGAACGTCCTCGAGAGCGATTACCACGAAGCGCAGCAGCGTGAAGCGCTGCTCACGCGGGCCCTCGACCAGCAAAAAGCGGACACCAATCAGATGGCGGGAAAACTTGTCGAGTACAACATCCTTAAGCGTGAGGCGGAAGCCAACAAGACTCTCTACGAAGGCCTCATGACCAAGCTGAAGGAAACTGCCATTTCCCAGGGACTGCGCTCTTCCAACATCCGTGTCGTGGACCCCGCTATGATTCCTTCCACACCCGCGCGTCCTGCCAAGACTCGCAACATTGCGCTCGCTTTTCTCGTGGGTTTGGTCGGCGGCATCGGTTTGGCTCTGATGCGCGAGTACCTCGACAACACCGTGAAGTCCCCGGATGATGTTGAAACCCTCTCGCGGCTGCCTTCCCTCGCCGTCGTTCCGCAGTTTGCCAGCTCGAACGGCAGGAGCAAGCGCCACGGCTTCTTTCAAGGCCTCTCGTCCAACGGACATGATGCTCGCATCGAGCTGGTTGCCCAGCACTTGCCCAAATCGCAGATGTCGGAAGCGTTTCGTGCTTTGCGAACTTCCATTCTGCTCTCGCAGGCCGACCATCCGCCTCAAGTCATTCTGGTCACCAGTGCTCTTCCACGCGAAGGCAAGACCACTGCTGCCGCGAATCTCGCCGTCACGCTCGCGCAGTTGGGAGACAGCACAGTGCTGGTGGATGCAGACCTTCGCAAACCCGGCATCGGCCGTCTCCTCAATTTAGCCGCCGGAAAATACGCGGGGTTGAGTTCCTATCTCGCGGGTGTTTCCAGTCTTGATTTGGTGTCCGTCCCGCATCCCGCAATTCCCAATCTCGTTGCCATTCCTACGGGACCTCTTCCTCCGAATCCCGCGGATTTGCTTTCCTCCCACAAGCTCGCAGACGCCATCGCCGAGCTCCGCGCCAAATTCAAATTCATTGTCATCGACTCGCCTCCCATTATGGCCGCTACCGATGCCGTGATTCTTTCCGTGCAGGCCGATGGCGTGCTCCTCGTCGTTCGCAGCGGCGAAACACCCAAGGAAGCCTTCACTCGCACGCGCGACCTGCTAAGCAGCGTCAAGTGTCGCATCCTCGGCGTCGTTCTCAACGCCGTGGATGCCAGCGCGCCGGACTATTACTACTCCTACCGCTATTATCCCTATTCGTATGGATATGGTCCCCAGGAAGCTCTTGACGCTCCGCATGAAAATGAGTCCGATGCCATTGCTCATCGCGTCTCCCGCGATCGCGATGATGACTCCGAGGCCCTTTAAGGAGGCCCTTTGCGTTACCTGATTACCGGTGGAGCTGGCTTCATTGGTTCGCACTTGGCGGAGCACCTTCTCGATCGCGGCGACCGCGTCGTTTTGCTGGACAATCTTTCCACCGGCAGCGTCGAAAACATCCGCCATCTCAAATCCTCCAGCCAAATGCAATATCACCTGGACAGCATCGAAAATCGCCAGTTGCTCGCTGAACTTGTGGATGATGCCGAGGTCATCGTCCATCTGGCCGCCGCGGTCGGCGTCAAGCTCATTGTCGAGAGCCCTGTCAAGACCATCGAGACGAATGTCAACGGCACGCAACGGATCCTTGAAGCCGCCTGCAAAAAAAAGAAACTTGTCCTCACCGCATCCACCTCCGAGGTCTACGGAAAAAATACCGACGTGCCATTCCGCGAGGACGCCGACCTCGTCCTTGGCCCTACAACAAAAGGCCGCTGGAGCTACGCAGCCTCCAAGGCGCTCGATGAGTTTCTCGCGCTCTCCTACTGGAAGGAGAAGAAGTTGCCCGTCATCGTGGCTCGCTTGTTCAATACCGTCGGCCCACGGCAAACCGGCCGCTACGGCATGGTGCTCCCCAACTTCGTCAAGTCTGCCCTGGACAACTCCCCCATCAGCATCTATGGCAGCGGAAAGCAATCCCGCTGCTTCTGCGATGTCCGCGACACTGTGGAAGCTCTCATCCGCCTCATGGACTTGGACTGCTCCGTCGGAGAAGTCGTCAATGTTGGTAACACCGAGGAAATCACCATCGAAGGATTGGCGCACAGGGTGAAAGAGCGCACCGGCAGCTCGTCTCCCGTCGAGTACGTGCCTTACGATCAGGCCTACGAGCCCGGCTTCGAAGACATGATGCGCCGCGTGCCCTCCGTCGAAAAGCTACACGCTCTCACCGGCTTCCGCCCGCAAACTCCATTGAATGAGATTATTGACCGCGTCGCCGCCTTTTTCCAGCAAAAGGCAGAAAGTCTGCAGGCTCACAAGGTGGCTACAACCAGCGCCGACTAACTTCGGCCCCTCGCCCAGGGACCGCCATCTTCTCCTGCCTTTCGCTGCCTCTTGGCATAACCTCTAGTCCACGAATCTCTTCGTACTTTCATCAAACTTTTGGTAAGCTTTTTCGTCTTTACCTCTAGCTTCACGGGGTTATTCCTGTGACCAAAACTGCCACTGCGGCCAATAGCCCCATGAGTTTCGGCGGCTGGCTTGACACCATCCTGCGCGACCTAAAGTACACCTTCCGCATGCTCGCACGCACTCCTGGCTTCACGGCCGTGGCCGTTCTGACTCTGGCCCTCGGCATCGGCGCAAACACCGCCATTTTCACCCTCCTCGACCAGGTTTTGTTGCGTCTCCTGCCTGTCAAGGACCCCCAGCAACTCGTTCTCCTCACCGTGCGCGGGCGCCATTATGGTAACAACTGGGGCGGCAACGCCATTTCCCACCCCATGTTCCGTGATTTTCGCGACCACAACGATGTCTTCTCCGACATGTTTTGCCGCTTCCCGACTTCGGCGAGCCTTTCCATTGGCCAGCAAGCCGAACGCGTCTCCGTGGAACTCGTTTCCGGCACCTACTTCTCCACTCTCGGCGTCGTCCCCGCTATGGGCCGCATCCTCTCTCCCGAAGACGATCAAGTCCCCAGCGGTCATCCCTTCGTTGTTCTCAATTACAACTTCTGGAAGACGCGTTTCGCCGGTGATCCCCAAATCGTCGGTAAGACTCTCACTCTGAATAATTACAAAATGACCGTCGTCGGCGTTGCCCAGGCAGGTTTCGACGGGGTGGAACTCGGCTTCTCTCCGAAAGTCTTCATTCCCATCATGATGGAGCCGCAAATCATCGTCTTCAATCCCGAAGACATGTTGAAGGAGCGCCGCAATCGCTGGGTGAACGCCTTCGGCCGCTTGAAGCCCGGCGTCTCGCAGCAGCAGGCCAAGGCCGCTCTCCAGCCCTTCATGCACTCCATGCTGGAGTCGGAGGTGCAGCTCCCGGCATTCAGCCGCGCCTCAAAATACGACCGCGACGAATTTCTCAAATGTTGGATCGACGTTTTGCCCGGCTCCCAGGGCCGTTCGTACACGCGCCGCCAGCTTACCACTCCGCTTTGGGTCTTGATGGCCACCACCGGCGTCGTCCTGCTCATCGCTTGCGCCAACCTTGCCAACCTCATGCTCGTTCGCGGTTCCAGCCGCATCAAGGAAATCGCCGTTCGTTTGGCCATGGGTGCTACGCGCCCGCGCATCATCGGACAACTCTTGATTGAGAGCCTTTCTCTCTCCGCGCTTGGTGGTCTCGCAGGCCTGGCTGTCGCATTCTGGGCCGACCGCGCGCTCATGAAGATTTATCTGCCGTCCGATTCCGGCGGCATGAACATTTCCAGCGCTCCCGATCTCCGCATTCTTCTCTTCAATCTCGCTGTCACCGTTCTCACCGGCGTCATCTTCGGCCTCGTGCCTGCCTTCCAAACCACCAAACCCAACATTGCCGGAACGCTAAAAGACCAGGCCGGAGCCGTCGTGGGCGGCGGTGGCCATCATCGCCTGAGAAAAGGCCTTGTCGTCGCGCAAGTCACTCTTTCGCTTCTGCTCCTGGTAGGCGCAGGTCTTTTTGTTCGCAGCCTTTCTAATCTCCGCGATTTGGGCCCCGGCTTTTCGGCGGAGAAACTCGTTGGCTTTCAAATCGATCCGTCGCTCAACGGCTACACTATCGAACGCATGAAGGTTTTCTATCCGCAACTCTCCGACACTCTCAGCTCCATTCCCGGCGTTAAATCCGTCGGCCTCGCTTCCGTGCGCATCCTCGAAGACAACGAATGGGACAGCGGCATGTCTGTTGAGGGCTTCACTCCCGCCAAGCCCGGTGAGCATGCTCAGCCTTTCATGAACGCCATCGGCCCGAATTATTTTGCCACCCTAGGCGTGCCCATCGTCGCGGGGCGCGACTTCACCATCAACGACAACCACGAAGTCAAGCACGGTCCCGAAGCCTGGAACTGGGTCCCCACCGCCGTCATGATCAACGAGAAGTTTGCCAAGAAATATTTCCCCGGACGAAATCCCATCGGCCTTCACCTCGGTTTCGGCACCGATCCCGGTACGCCCACCGACATGGAAGTCATCGGCGTTGTCAAGGACTTCAAGTACACCAGCCTTCGCGACGAAATTCCCGAGCAGGCTTTTGTTCCGTATCTTGGCGGCCGTTTCCTCGGCGAAATGACCGTCTACCTCCGCACTGACGCCGATCCCAATCAGTTGATGTCCGCAGCCCGTTCGAAAGTCCGCGACATGGATTCCAATCTCCCCATCTTCAACATGCGGACCACAGAAGTTCAGATCAACAACTCCCTATCCAGTGAGCGCATGATCGCCAGCCTCTCTGCCGTCTTTGGCTTTCTCGCCACGCTGCTTGCCGTTATCGGCCTCTACGGTGTCATGGCATACACTGTCGCGCAGCGCACTCGCGAAGTCGGCATTCGCATCGCACTCGGCGCTGCCCGCGGCAACGTCATCTGGCTGGTCATGCGTGAAGTTCTCCTCCTCGTCGCCATCGGCGTCGTTGCCGGAGTCACCGCCTCCCTCGCGCTGACTCGCGTCGTCCAGAGCCAGCTCTTCGGCCTCACTCCGCACGATCCGCTCACGCTGGGCCTGGCCACCGCCGCGCTTGCCATCGTCGCCTGCGCCGCCGGATATGTTCCCGCTCTTCGCGCCAGCCGCCTCGACCCCATGGCCGCACTGCGCTACGAGTAATCCGGCCCTTCCAACGCATAGGAAGGCCCAATCTCGCTTCAAGATTATTGTTCGCGGAGCAAGGTTGCCGAGTCGGCGTGCAGCACGCGCAAGCAGGATCAGCATGCGGCTCAGAGCCGCCGAAAGAATCGAAACGGCCGGGAGGGAAATTCTATTCGTAACGCAACGCCACCATTGGGTCTACTTTGGTGGCTCGCCGCGCCGGAATGAAAGATGCCAGCAGTGCCGCCCCAACGAGGAGCACTGTCACCCCGCCGAAAGTCAGTGGATCAGTGGCAGTGACGCCAAAGAGCAGCGATTCCACGGTGCGCGTCAGGGCCAGCGAACCGGCAATCCCAATCGCCACTCCAACGAAGATGGTGCGCAGTCCCTGGCTCAAGATCATTCTCAGAACGTCGCCGGAACCCGCGCCGAGAGCGACACGCACGCCAATCTCACGCGTGCGGCGGCTAACGGAATACGCCATCACGCCAAACACGCCCGCCGTGGCAAGCAGCAGCGCCACGACTCCGAAGAATCCGGTGAGAATGACGTTGAATCTCCGCGATCCCAGCGAAGCGGAATAGACTTGCGAAAACGTCCGGAACTTCGCTGGAATTTCCGGGTCGAGGTCCTGCAAAATTCCTCGCGCCGAGGACGTGACCAGGCGTGTGTCGGCGTCGCTCAGCATCGTTACGGTGATCGCCGCGCGCGGCCGCTGGAACAAATTCACATAGGCGGTTGGACGCGGCGGCGCGTCGAGGCCGTAATCGTGAATGTCGCCTACGATTCCGACAATCGTCAGCAACCGCGGGTCCCCATCCATGTTCCCAAACTCTATCGTGTGGCCGATCGGGTCCTGATTTGGCCACTTATCTCGCGCCAGCGATTCGCTGATCACGGCAACGTGCGGAGCGTCCGTGCCGTCGCGCTCGTCAAAGACTCGTCCTCGAATCAGCGGAATTCCCAGCGCCTGGAAGTATTCGTCTGTGGCGACGCAGAAATCCGCGGTGCCAAGACGCTCTTTTTGCTGTAACAATGCGCCAAAACCATCCGCGGTCTTGGGGAGTTCATTCTGCGTCATGAGCAGAAACATTCCGTTTGGAAGGCCGCCATCCATTGGCAATCCGCTGGTCGCGCCAACTCTGCCCACGCCTGGGATTCGTTTGAGCCGCTCAATCAGGTTTGCAAAGAAAATCGCCTGACTTGCCTTTGCTTTCGGATCTTCCACCCACGGAAGCGAGACGTCCATCGTAACAATTTTGTCTACGCGGAACCCGGGATTCACTTCCAGCACTTTCATTAGGCTGCGCCCGAGCAATCCCGCTCCGACCACGAGAACCAATGTGATGGCGATTTGCGCAGCCACAATTGCCCGGCCCACGCGCTGGCTGCTTTGGGAACCTGCCTGTCCACGCCCGCCTTCTTCAAGGCCCTTGCGCAAGTCCCCTGAAGTCGCCCGTGCTGCCGTGAACGCTCCTAGGCCGGCGGCGACCGCAGTGGAAAGCAGAAATGCGAACACCAGTACTGGAATATTGATCGACACGCTGTCCAGCCGCGGAAGATTTTGCGGCGCCAGCCCAACTAATGCCGCCACGCCCCAGAATGCTCCTATCACGCCAAGACCGCCGCCAACGAGCGAAAGCAAGAAGGCTTCAGTAAGAAACTGACGGATCAGCCGTCCGCGCGCGGCGCCGAGCGCGCTGCGAATGGCCAGCTCACGCTCTCTCACCGACGCTTGCGCCAGCAGCAAATTCGCCACGTTCGCGCACGCCACCAGCAGCAGAAATCCCACCGCGCCGAGCAGGACCAGCAGCGCCGGGCGGGCTTTGCCCGTGATCGAGTCCTGTAGCGGAAGGACAATCCCATCTTTGAGCAGGTAATCGCCTTGCTCGCTCGAGGTATCGTGAATGCGGCGCGCGATCGCGCTGATATCTCGATTCGCTTGCTCGACGGTCACACCGTCGCGGAGTCGCCCGACCGCGTAATAGTTATGTGATGTCCTGCTTGGATTTTCGCCGTCCAAATCAGCCGGCAGCCACAGGTCCACGTCTGCTGGGAAACGAAATCCGTCCGGGAGTACGCCGATAACGGAGTAGACCGCGCCATCAATCTTCAGGTGTGCCTGCGACAGGTCCGGCGACGATCCGAGGTACTGCCTCCAATATCCATAGCTGACAAGAACGGTGCGGGCGGCCCCCTTTTTCGCGTCGCTGGCGCTGAAATCCCGCCCGAGGATCGGCTGAACTCCGAAGATCTTGAGAAAGTCGGGGGAGACGCCCCCCACCATCGTGCGCGACGGCTGCGAAACACCCGAAACGGACACGATGTTTTGATTGTACTTTGCAATCGCCTGGAAGCTGCGGTTTTGATCGCGAAAGTCGTCAAAGTTCGGGTCGGCAAGATGCGACCATCCGCCGTTCGAGTTGACTTCGAAGACGGCCATGATCCGGTTCGCATCGGTGTACGGCAGCGGCCGCAGCAACACGCCGTATACAACGCTGAAGATAGCTGTCGTCGCGCCGATGGCCAGCGCGAGCGTAAAAACCATGACGGCAGTGGAGCCGGGATTTTTTCGGAGTTGGCGGAGGCCATAGCGGCAATCGGAGAGCACGGAGTGGAGCCAGTTGCCAAGCCGTTCTTCGCGAACCTGTTCTTTCACTTGTTCGATCCCGCCAAGTTCGATCCGCGCGGCGCGTCGCGCTTCCGCCGTCGGCATGCCCGCACGAATGTTTTCCTCGGTCAGCAGTTCGAGGTGCGCATGAACTTCCTCGTCGAGGTCCATTTCTACGCGGGGGGATGAAAAAAGATTTCGCACAAACCCTCGGGCTTTCACAAAGAGCCGCATGCTGAAGACCTCTCTACGATGCTTCCAAAGCTTGGGCGATAGCCCAGGAGATACGGCCCCATCGCTTGGTCTCGGTTTCGAGTTGCTTCCTTCCAGGCTTGGTCAAGCGGTAGTATTTCGCGCGGCGGTTGTTCTCGGAGTCTCCCCAAAAAGAGGAAATCCAGCCCTCTTCCTCCATTCGATGCAGGGCGGGAAAGAGCGAACCGGGCTTAACAACAAAAGTGCCACCCGTGATCTGCTGAATTCTGCGCGAGATTCCCAATCCATGCATTTCTCCGGCAAGAAGCGATTTCAAGATCAGCAGGTCCAAAGTCCCCTGCAAAAGAGTTGTCGGTTCAGAGTCCAAGACGTATCTCCTATCGGCACTCTATAGGGATACCTATAGAATGTCAATAGGAAACGAGCGGCTCCGGGCGGAAAGCGCAGTGCAAAGAAATCGAAGGATAGCTATTCACTACGCAGCACGATCATCGGATCGACTTTAGTGGCGCTGCGCGCTGGGATGTAACATGCAAGGACGCCGACGGCGCCCAGCACAAGAGAGATCGCAGCGTAAGTCAGCGGATCACTC
>Ga0209238_1000581_pt1 | contig 13275 bp, 11 predicted proteins | sample GraSoi013_1_20cm_FD_185823 | JGI IMG/M metagenome (GOLD analysis project Ga0209238, IMG submission 185823) | Grasslands soil microbial communities from the Angelo Coastal Reserve, California, USA - Sample 10_02_2013_1_20cm (SPAdes) (version 2) | ecosystem: Environmental > Terrestrial > Soil >...
CGATCCGTCGCTCGTCCAGTTCGAGCTCACCGAGTCCCTGCTGATGAGCGATCCCCAGGGCGCCGCGCGCACTCTGCGCGGGCTGAAAGACTCGGGCGTGAAGATCTCGGTGGACGATTTCGGCACGGGCTATTCGAGCCTCGCGTACCTGAAGCGTTTCCCGATCGACGCGCTCAAGATCGACCACTCCTTCATTCGCGACATCACCACGGACCCGGAGGACGCGATGATCACCCTCGCGATCATCGGCCTCGCGCACAGCCTCAAACTGAAGGTCGTGGCCGAGGGCGTGGAAACCCAGGAGCAGCTCGAGTTGCTCGCGGCGAACGGCTGCGACGAGATCCAGGGCTATTACTTCTCGATACCGACGACAGCCGCGGAGTGCGAGAAGATGCTGAAGGAAAACCGCCGCCTCGCATGAGCGCAAGCGGCCTTTCCCTGCTCAAGCCGCACACCCGCGACCTCGGCGGGTTCTCGGTGCGCAGAATCCTCCCCGGAATGCCGCACCGGATGGTCGGTCCATTCATTTTTTTCGATCACATGGGTCCTGCCGTTTTCGCGCCAGGCAGCGGCATCGACGTGCGCCCGCATCCGCACATAGGCTTGGCGACGGTCACCTATTTGTTCGAAGGCGAAATCCTGCACCGTGACAGCCTCGGCACGGTGCAGGCGATCGCGCCGGGCGATGTCAATTGGATGACCGCCGGCCGCGGCATAGTCCATTCAGAGCGCACTGCGCCGGAGCTGCGCCGCGCCGGCGCGCGCCTGCAGGGCTTGCAGACTTGGGTCGCGCTCCCGAAAAAGAACGAGCTCGTCGATCCCGCGTTCAGCCATCATCCCAAGGCGACGCTGCCGCGCGTCTCCGCCCCGGGCGTGGAATTGCGTGTCGTCGCGGGCAGCGCCTTCGGAAAGCGTTCGCCCGCACCCGTGTTCAGCCAAACCCTCTTCGTAGGCGTCGAGATCGACGCACACCGCGCCTTCGAGCTCGAGGCCGGGCACGAAGAGCGCGCCGTATACGCTCTCGAGGGGGACGTGACCGTGGCCGGCACGCCTCTCCCTGCGCAGCACATGGCGGTCATCGCGCATCGCGAGCCGGTGGAGGTGAAGGCCCTGACGCGCGCCCGCCTGATGCTGATCGGCGGGGAAAAAGCGGACGGCGAGCGCCTGATCTGGTGGAACTTCGTCGCGAGCTCGCGCGAGCTCCTGGAGGAGGCCAAGGTTCGCTGGCGCGAGCAACGCTTCGACCGGGTTCCGGGGGACGACGAGTTCATCCCCCTTCCAGAGGCATAGCGGGAAAACACCACCGATGCGTGATCCCGCGCCCGTCCCAATTCGACTCGAGGACTACGCGCCGCCCGCCTTTCTGATCGAGACCGTCGATCTCGACATCGAGTTGTTCGAGGATCACGCTCGCGTCCGCTCCCGTCTCAAAGGTTCGCGCAATCCCAGGTCTGCCGATCCGAGCGCGCCCCTCGTTCTCGACGCCGAGGAGCTCGAGTTCGAGTCGGCCGCGTTGGACGGCAAGAAGCTCGCCGCGGGCGACTACGCTCTCGGGGAGCTGCACCTTGCGATCGCAAAACCGCCCCCGCGGTTCGTGCTGGAAACCGCGTGCAGGATCACCCCACGCACGAACACCAAGCTGACCGGCCTGTACGGAGCGGAGAGCGGGTTCTTCACCCAGTGCGAGGCGGAAGGCTTCCGGCGAATAACGTACTTCATCGATCGGCCGGACGTGATGGCGAAGTATTCGGTGACGATACACGCCGACCGCAACAAGTATCCGGTGCTGCTGTCGAACGGCAACCTCGTCGCAAGTGGCGATGAAGCGGGCGCCCGCAAGTGGGCGAGGTTCCAGGACCCCTTCCCCAAGCCCTCGTATCTTTTCGCCATGGTCGCGGCGAAGCTCGACAAGCTCGAGGACCAATTCGTCACGCGCTCGGGGCGGCGGGTGCGCCTCGCAATTTACGTCGATCCGGGCAAGCTCGACCAGTGCGGCTTCGCCATGCAGGCGCTGAAGAAATCCATGAAGTGGGACGAGGACGTGTTCGGCCTGGAAGTCGACCTCGATGATTATGCGATCGTCGCCGTGGGCGACTTCAACATGGGCGCGATGGAAAACAAGGGCCTCAACGTCTTCAACACCAAGTACGTACTCGCGCGGCCAGACACCGCCACCGACGACGATTACCTCGGCATCGACCGCGTGATCGCGCACGAGTACTTTCACAACTGGACCGGCAACCGCGTCACCTGCCGCGACTGGTTTCAGTTGTCGCTCAAAGAAGGGCTCACCGTATTCCGCGACCAGGAGTTCGGCGCGGACAACTATTCCCGGGCGGTCGAGCGCGTCCGCGAGGTGCGCGAGCTGCGCGGCGGTCAGTTCGCCGAGGACGCCGGGCCGATGGCGCATCCCGTGCGGCCGGCTTCCTACATGGAGATCAACAATTTCTACACGAGCACCGTCTACGAGAAAGGCGCGGAGGTCGTGCGCATGATCCGCACGCTGATCGGCGCGCAGAATTTCCGCAAAGGGATGGACCTGTACTTCGCGCGGCACGACGGGCAGGCGGTGACCTGCGACGATTTCGTGCGGGCGATGGCCGATGCCGCGGGCGCTGACCTCTCCCAGTTCATGCGATGGTACGACCAGGCCGGGACGCCGGTACTCGAGGTCACGGGCGAGCACGACGCCGCCCAAAAAACCTATGTGCTCTCGGTAAGGCAGTCCTGCCCCCCTACGCCGGGACAGGAAACGAAGCTGCCTTTCCACATCCCATTCGCGGTCGGGCTGGTCGGGCCGGACGGCCGCGATCTGCTCGCCGAAGGCACGCGCGTGCTGTCGGTGAAGGCGCCCGAGGAGCGCTTTGTTTTCGAGAATATCGCGGCGAAGCCCGTGCTCTCCCTGCTGCGCAATTTTTCCGCTCCGGTGATCGTCACGCACGATTACACCGAGACGGAGCTCACGCATCTCATGGCGCACGACTCAGACGCCTTCAACCGCTGGGAGGCCGGGCAGCGACTTGCCCTGGGCATCGTGCTCCGCGGAATCGCCGCGGCGCAGGGCGGGCGTGCGCTCGAAATGCCGCGCGATTTCGTCGACGCGGCCGCGCGCGTGGTGTCCGACTCATCGAGGGATCCGGCGTTCGCGGCCGAAATGCTCGCGCTGCCTTCGGAGAACTATATCGCCGAGCAGGTGCCGGTGGCCGACCCGGACGCGATCCACGCGGTGCGCGACGGGCTCAAGCGGCGCCTCGCCGCCGCGCTCAAGGAGGAACTGCACGCGGTCTACCGCGCACACGGGAGCGCACGTCCCTACTCGCCCGATGCGGCCTCCGCCGGCAGGCGTGCGCTGAAGAACTCTGCGCTCGGCCTCCTCATGGAGCTCGAGGACGCCGGCGTGCGCGCGCTATGCATGAAGCAGTTCGAGGCCGCGGACAACATGACCGACGCGCTCGCGGCGCTGTGCATGCTCGCCAATTGCGACTGCCCGGAGCGGGCGCGGGCGCTGGATGCCTTCTACGGCAAGTGGGAGACCGAGCCTCTGGTGGTGGACAAGTGGCTCGCGGTGCAGGCGACGGCGCGGCTGCCCTCGGCGCTCGCCGACGTGAAGCGCCTCATGACCCACCCGGCCTTCAACATCAGGAACCCCAACAAGGTGTACGCACTGATCGGCGGATTCCGCGGCAACCAGGTGCACTTCCACGCGGCCGACGGCTCCGGCTACGCGTTCCTCGCCGAGCAGGTGATCGCGCTCGACGCGATCAACCCGCAGGTCGCGGCGCGCATGGCGCGCGGCTTCGATCGCTGGAAAAAGTTCGACGCCGGGCGCCAGGCGCACGCGCGAACCGCGCTCGAGCGCATCAGCAGCGCGAAGGGTGTATCGAAGGGCGTGCTCGAAATCGCCACGCGGGCGCTGGCCTAGCAAAATGTAGGCTTCGCCGTGGCGGATTTTCCCTGAAGTGGTCGCCGTAAAATGCAAACGATGAACGGAGCTGTTACCCGCAAGAAGCCCGCGAGTCCCAAAGGGCGCAGCGTAGAAACGCGTCGCCGCAAACCCAATCTCGATCACCGGGCTGAAATCACCCAATCTGCGTCGCAAAGACGGCGGGCGACAGATCACATCGGCCGGGAACAGCGGCCGCTCGCCAAGCTCAGCAAACCCGTGATAGGCAGGGTGCTGCCTCGGCCGCGGCTGTTCGATGCGATCGACCGGTCCGAAGCCAAGCTGGTCTGGGTGAGCGGCCCGCCGGGAGCGGGCAAGACCACCCTGCTTTCAACGTACGTCGCTGCGAGGAAAATCCCGGTCCTGTGGTATCAGCTCGACAGCGGCGACAACGACGTCGCGGCCTTCTTCTATTATCTGCGCGAAGCTCTGGCGAAATACCCCAAAGCGGCCGCGCTGCCTCTGCTGAGGCCTGAATACCTGCCCGATCTCATGGGATTCGGCCGGCGTTATTTCCGGGATTTGTTCGGCATGCTTCCCCGCCGCGCCGCGCTCGTGGTCGACAACTATCACGTGCTCGAGGAGTCCTCGGCGCTCCACGCAGTGCTGCGCGAAGTCTTCGCGGAAATTCCCGAAGGCGTGAGGTTCCTGGTGGCAAGCCGCTCCGCGCCGCCGCCCGAGTACGCCCGGCTCATCGCCGCTGGGACCCTCGCTCCGCTGGACTGGGAAGAACTGCGCCTGACGCGCGAGGAGATCAAGGCGATCGCCTCCCAGAAGCGAGGCGTGGGCGGTGAAGAGCTGGATGCGCTGTGCACCCAGTGCGACGGCTGGGCGGCGGGGCTCGTCCTGCTGCTCGAGCAGCGTGCCCGACAGGAAACCCTCCGAGCGGCGCCATCCGTGTCGCCGCAAACGGTCTTTGACTACTTCGCCACCGAGATCTTCAACGATGCCGCGCCGGAAATGCGGGATTTCCTGCTGCGCACCGCCTTCCTTCCCTATATCAAGCCGGAGGCGGCGGCGGCGTTGAGCGGAAATGAAAGCGCGAGCGAGCTTCTCGATTCGCTCCATCGGCGACGTCTTTTCATCAATCGCAGCGAGATCGCCTTTCAGTTCCATCCGCTGCTGCGCGAGTTCTTGCTTGCGCGTGCGCGAGCGGCGTTTTCCAAGGCGGAGCTGGCCGAGCTTGCCCGGCGCGCGGCCGGACTTTTGGAGACCGACGGACAAATCGCAGAAGCCGTGCAGCTCTATCGGGACGCCGGCGATTGGGCCAGTTTGGCGCGCCTCGTCTGCGAGCACGCGGGGAGTCTGCTCGCGCAGGGCAGGCATACCACTCTGGAGGTCTGGATCGCGGCGATTCCGGCGGTGCAGGCCGAAGGATCCTCTTGGTTGCTCTATTGGCGCGGCATAGCACGCCTCGCGGCGATCGATCCGGCGCAGGGGCGCGGCTTTCTCGAACGGGCGCACGCGGGATTCAAGCTTGACGACGACCTCGCCGGGCAATTTCTCGCCTGCGCCGGCGTCCTGAGCAGCTACTGGGTCGAGTGGAACGAGTTCACTCCGACCGATCGCTGGATGCGCGAGCTGGAGATGCTGGTCGTTCGCAGCCCGAATCTGATCTCGCCCGAGATCGAGGTGCAGGTGATATCCAGCGTCATCTCCGTTTTGTACCGACAACCGCAGCATCCCTTGTTTGCCGCGTGGGAGAAGCGCGGTTTGGAGTTGCTGCGCGCGAGTACCATCCCTCAGCAGCAGATCGCGCTCACCGCTTTCCTGCTGCACCTGGGCATTTGGCACGGGGATTACCGCCGCTGCGTGGCCTTGTTGCGAGAAATCCGGATCATGTCGGAGCCCAGCGAACACGCGCCGCTCATGCTCATGTCGCTGAAATCCTGGGAGGCGATCCTGCACTTCGGCCTCTCCGAGCACGACGCCGCGTACCGGTCGGCCGAGGAGACGCTGCGCATCGCAGGCGAATGCGGCGTTCACGTGCTGGATGCGATAGCTCACGGATATGCCGCGTACGCGGCGTCCAGCGCCGGCGACCTCGATAAGGCCGAAGACGCCCTTGCCAAGATGGAAGCCTCGGTGATCCCCTCGCGGGGACACGACCTCTCGTTCGTCTATCACCTCAAATCTGTCCTGGCGCTGCTTCGCGGCGAGTTCGGCGAAGCGCGGCACTATGCGATGGAGACCCTCGAGCGTGTCGAAGCCGCCGGAGCCTCGTTCAACGTCGCCCTTTGCCGAATCGTTCTGGCGCAGGTGCTGATCGAGCAGGGAGAGCACGCGGATGCGCGGCAGCACCTTGCCGAGGCGCGCCGATTCCTCGAAGCCATGCCGGGACCGTATTTCGTTTTCATGAGCTGGATCGCAGAAGCTAATTCGCTTTTCCTGACCGGTGAGCAGGCCGCGGGGCTTGCCGTGCTGGCGCGAGCCTTCGCGATCGGTCGGGAATACGACTACATGGCCGCTCATCCCGTCTGGCTTCCCAAGGTGATGTCGCGGCTGTGCGCGCTGGCGCTCGAGCACGGTATTGAGATCGAGTACGTGGCTCGGCTGATTAGGAAACGCGAGCTTGTCGCCCCGACTCCCGAAGTGGTCGATTGGCCCTGGCCGGTGAAGCTGTACACGCTGGGGCGCTTCAGCGTGCTGATCGACGGCAAGCCGCTACAGTCGAGCGGCAAGGCGCAGCGCAAGCCCCTGGAGTTGCTGATGGCACTGGTCGCCTTCGGCGGGCGCGACGTGGGCGAGAGCCAGCTCACCGAGGCGCTCTGGCCCGATGCCGAGGGCGACGCAGCGCACGTGGCCTGCGCCATTACGCTGCACCGGCTGCGCAAGCTCCTCGGCCACGATCGGGCGATTGGTCTGCAGCGCAACCACTTTTCGCTCGATCCCCGTTATGTCTGGGTGGACGTGTGGGCGTTCGAGCGCTGGCTCGCTCCGGCACAGAACAGTCCCGAGGGCCGGCGCGCCTCAGAGAAAGCCATGGCGCTCTACCAAGGACCGTTTCTGGGAAAGCACGCGGACCTGAACTGGGCTTTGCCGCTGCGCGAGCGGCTGCGCTCGAAGTTTTTGCAGCATCTGGTGCAGCGCGGCAAGAATCTCTTCGAGGCGAAGGAGTTCGAAGCAGCGGTGGTGGTGCTGGAGAAGGGGCTGAACGTGGACCCGCTGGCCGAGGAGTTCTACCGCAATCTGATGCTGTGTTACCAGGCGCTGGGCCGGCGGGCGGAGGCGATCGGGGTGTACCAGCGTTGTCAGAAGACCCTGCGTGCCGTTCTGGGCGTCTCGCCCGCGCCCGAGACCGTGGCCTTGTATCAGAGCTCCCACAGATAGAGGCCCCCGCACGGGCTCGTCATTCCGGAGGCGCGTCGCGCGATCAGGACCGGGCCGGTCCCAACGCAAGACCCGCAGCAACAAGCTGTTGGAGAGCGTCTCGTCCCGTTTTCGATAGCCGGGATGTGAGCTTTTTATCGTTGTATCGGCAATCCGTACCTCATCCGTACCCCCCGGCCCGCTAAAGTGCTCCCCGGCAAAACGGAGCGGGCACAGCCATGACCACGGCCGGCGAAAGCTACGTTGTGCGGATTTACCGCCGCGACCCGGAGAGTCCTGGGCACGTGGCGGGAGTCGTGCAGCGCACGGATGAAGACCAAAACTACGCTTTTCACACCGTGGCCGAGCTGCTGCAGCTGCTCGCACTGGAGCGCGCGTCGCCGAAAAGCAAGCTAAACACCTAAGGGGAGATGAGCATGAGAACAAATGCAGCAGGAATCAGTCTGGCTTTGTTAATTTCCGCCGCGGTGCCGGTGAATTTGCTGGCTGAGGATCTCCGGCAGCTGCCCAACGGCCTGCCGTTCCCCAACCCCACGGGCTTCGCGTCCACGTTCAGCACTTCCGGCCGCATCGATCTCACCAACGAGTTCTTCCAAGACCTCGGTGCGAACGGCCGGCGGTGCGTCAGCTGCCACCTTCCGAGCGCAGGGTGGACGATCGTGCCAGCTCAAGTGCAGGCGATCTTCGACCGGACGCTCGGGGGCATGATCGACGAGCCGCTCGGACTCGGCGCGATCTTCAGAACGAACGACGGTTCGAACTCGCCTAGCGCGGACGTCTCGAGTCTCGCAGCGCGCCGCAGCGCCTACAGCATGGTGCTCACCAAGGGGCTCATCCGCGTCGGCATCGGGGTGCCGGCCGCCGCGGACTTCGAGCTCGTCGCGGTCGATGATCCCTACCACTTTGCGAGCGCCGCAGAGCTGTCGCTCTTTCGCCGCCCGCTTCCGACGACGAACCTGCAGTTTCTCAGCACCGTCATGTGGGACGGCCGCGAGACCTTCGGCGGAACCGATCAGTGCAACATCGTCGCCGAGGGCGGCAAATGCTTCGCGTCGATCCACTTCGACCTGGCAGACCAGTCGAACGGGGCGACGCAGGGCCACGCGCAGGCTCCGAATCCGATCTCGAGCGCGCAGCGCGAGGCTATCGTGGCCTTCGAGACCGCGCTCGCCACGGCGCAAGTGTGGGATGAAAGGGCCAAGAGCCTGCACGACGCCGACGCCAAGGGAGGACCTGAGGCGATCTTCGACCAGGTCTTCTATTACGGCATCAACGATAACCTCGGCGACTACCGGACGCATGCGCCGTTCACCCCGAACGTGTTCAACATCTTCGATGCGTGGCGCGACCTCTGGGGAGGCGGCAGTACCAATGAAGCGCGGCGCGCGGTCGCCCGCGGTCAGGCGACCTTCAACTCAAGGAGCTTCACGATCTCCGGTGTCGCCGGCCTGAACTTCGATAGTCCCTTCGACCCAGGGCTGATTCCGCCATCCTTCCAGGGAACCTGCACGACCTGCCACGACGCCCCGAACTCCGGCAACCACTCGATCGTGGCGCCACTCAACATCGGGGTCGCCGATGCATCCCGCCGCACGCCCGACTTGCCGCTCTACACGCTGAAGAACAAGGCGGATGGCCGGATCGCGAAGACCACGGATCCCGGTCGCGCGCTGATTTCCGGCAAGTTCGCCGATATCGGCAAGTTCAAGGGACCGATCCTCCGCGGCCTCGCGGCGCGCGCGCCCTACTTCCACAATGGGTCCGCCGCGGATCTCGGCGCGGTCATCGATTTCTACAACGAGCGCTTCGGCGCGGGCATCGTGGGTACGGAAAAGGAAGACCTCATCGCGTTCCTTCGGACGCTGTAGGTATTCGAACAAGGAATAGTCGAAGACACAGGCCGTCTTCCAGGTTGAATCTCGCGATCAGGTCCGGCCGCGCACCATCGCGACCTTGTCCTGCACGCGCACGTCGAATCGTGCCACGTTGACGATCATGCGCTCGTGCATGCCGTCGCCGATCGGTTCTTTCTCGTCGTTCACCGCCACGCGGAAGGTGACCGTACGGCCTTCCACTTTCACGACTTCGACCCCCGCCCGCACGCGCATGCCCACGGGCGTGGCGGCGAAGTGGCGGATATCGAGGCGCGTGCCTAGCGACTGATGCCCCGCGGGGAGCAGGTGCTCGATCGCCGCGAGCGCCGCCGCCTCGATCACGTTGATCATGACGGGCGTCGCCAGCACGTGCACGCGGCCGCTGCCCACGCGCGGGGCGGTGTGCTCCTCGCCCACGATCAGCTCCGCAGTGCCTTTAAGACCTGGCTTCAGGTTCTCTGTCGAGCTCATCGGGTTCTCCTGCGGGCATAATAACGCCGGAATGCCGAAGATTCCCGGAATCCGGGACGGGCGCGGCTCGGATATGATCTGCGCAAAGGAATCAGCGATGAAACCTACTCTGAAGTCGGGCCTTGCCGCCACGAGGAAAATCACCGTCGACGAGCCTCGCGTCATCAACTTCATGGGCGACGATTGCCGCGTCTACGCCACGCCGCGCATCATCAGCGACGTCGAGTACACGTGCAGGGACTTCCTGCTCGGACACCTCGACCCGGGCGAGGACTCGGTCGGAACCCGGGTAAACTGGGAGCACGTGGGCCCTGCGCTGCTCGGTGCCGAAATCACGATCTCCATCAAGCTCGCGAACGTCGATGGCAGGCGCGTGAGCTTCGAGGCGACGGTCGACGACGGCCCCGACGCGGTCGCGCGCGGCACGCACGAGCGGTTCATCGTCGACGTGCAAAAGGTGCGCGAGCGGCTGCTCAGGAAGAAAGCGCAGCGCGGCTGACATGCGGGTCGGCCTCCTCGGCGGCGGCGTCATCGCGAGGCTCTTCCTAGAGCACGCGCGCAGCGGCGAGATGGGCGGCGCCAAGGTGGTGGCGATCGCCGGCCGCAACGAAAATTCCCGGGGCAAAGCGCTCGCTCGCGAGTTCGGCGTGCCCTTCGTGCTCGGGGTGGACGAGCTGATCGCCGCCCGCCCCGAGGTCGTCATCGAAGCCGCCTCCCACGACGCCGTGCGCGAGCACGCCGAGGCGCTGCTCTCCAACGGCATCGCCGTCATCGTGCTCTCGGGCGGGGCGCTGTGCGACGACGGGTTGCGCGGGCGCCTGGAGCGCGCTTCGGCGGAGCACCATGCGCTGCTCTACGTTCCCTCGGGCGGGATCGGGGGACTCGACGCGCTCAAGGCCGCCTGCGAGGCCGGCGTGGACGAAGTGAGCATCGCCGTGACCAAGCCGCCGGCGGCGTGGAAAGGCATCGCCTACGTCGAGCGCATGAAAATCGATCTCGAGCGCCTCGCCGGTCCGGTGACCTTGTTCGAGGGCACCGCGCGCGAGGGCGTGCCGCACTTTCCCGCGAACGTCAACATCGCGGCGGTGCTTTCACTCGCCGGCATCGGCTTCGACCGCACGCGCCTGAAAGTGGTGGCCGACCCGGCGCTGAAGTTCAACACCCACTTCATCACGATCCGCGGCAAGACGGGCACGATCAATCTTCGTTTCGAGAGCGTGCCCTCCCCGGACAATCCCAAGACCGCGATGCTCGCCTGCTACAGCGCGCTCGCCGCGTTCGGGCAGTTCACCTCGCCGGTGCGCTATGGGACTTAGGGGTTTCACGCCCCTGCGGAGCGGCGCCTGCGTCGCTGACCGCGACCCGGTCGCGTCCGGCACCCTTTGCCTGGTACAAGGCTTCGTCGGCCCTGCGCAACAGGGTGGTCGTCTGGTCGGCATGGTAGGGAAACAGCGCGACGCCGAGCGATACGGTAACGTCGCCGATCGGCTTACCGCCGTGGCTCAGCTTCAGGCGCTTGACCGCCGCGCGAATGTCTTCGGCCTTGCGCCGCGCGCTTTCGGACGTGGCATCGGCCAGAATGATTGCGAACTCCTCGCCGCCGTAGCGGCAGGCGATGTCGCTGCCGCGGATACTCTGCTTGAACAGCGCGCCGAGCTCCCTGAGCACCCGGTCCCCGGCCTCGTGTCCGAGCGATTCGTTGACCCGCTTGAAGTGATCGACGTCGATCATGATCACCGCTAGCGGGCTGCCCTTGCGCTTGGCCCTCAGCAGCTCGCCTGGCAGAAGCTCTCGCAGGTAGCGCGTGTTGTGCAGCCCGGTCAGCGGATCGGTAATCGCCTGCTCCTGGAGCTCCTGCATCGCCTTCTTCAATTCCAAATCCCGCCGCTGCAGCGTCTCGGCCATTTCGTCGAATTCCCGTCCGACTTGGTTGAGCTCGTCCCTTTCGTGGTGTAGGCCGGTGCGCGCGCCGAGGTCGCCGGATCGTACGCGCCGCGCGGTATCGAGGAGCGTTCTGATATTGCGGAGAACGAAGACTTCGGTGCCGTACCACGCCCCGAGCACGAGCAGGATCGTGGCGAGCGCAATGCCCGCGAGATTGAGGGCGCGCTCTTCCAACGCGCTGTACAGGGTGAGGGCGAGCACCGGCAGCGCCGGAACGACGACGAGAAGGATCAGCTTGTTGCGCGTGCTTAAATTCTTCATTCCTGTACCCTGCGGAATTCTAGGGCTTGCGGCGGTCGGATATGTTACCGCGAAGCCGGATCGATCCCCAGTCGGGAAGAAGGGAAAGTGAACAAAAGCGCCGTCCGCAAGCTACGCGATTCTATCCGTACCCGCTATCTCAAGGTGGACACGGCGACCGTGGCCGACGTGCTCGACGTGCTCGGTCTCCCCGACCAAGGGCTCGCGCCCCAATTCGCGCCCCATCCCGCGAACGCAGGCAGGATGGGCGGCTGGGCCTATACCATCCACGGCCACATGACCCGCTATGCCGGGGGCGGCGATCCCCAGAAGATGAAGGCGGTAGACGGCGTCGCCCCGGGAGAGCTCGCCGTGTGGTCGGGCGAAGGCAGGGGCGTATGGGAAAGTGACGGACTGGCAGGTGCCCGTCGACATGCCGGGGGCAACGAGCAAGCGCGTCAAGGTGCGCCCCGGCGATTTCGTGCTGGCGGACACCGACGGCGTCATCGTGATCCCGAAGCGGGTCGCGGCGAAGGTGCTGGCCGAGGCCGAGCGCCTGACTTCAAAGGAAGGGCGCATTCGGCGCGATCTCGGCCGGGGCGCGAGCTTAGAAGAGGTTCTGAAGAAGTATGGTCACGTTTGAAGCCTTGCACGATCGCTGCGAGTATCTGCGGCCGGTTTTTTCAGGTTAGGACGCAGCCGCAGTCAGGACGGGCTTCTCCCGATACTGATCCGGAAGCAGCCGCTTGAGATTCGCGATCTTCGGCAGGTCGTTGATCACGATGTACGGATAAGTCGGGTTGCGAACCAGAAAGTCCTGGTGATAGGCTTCGGCGGGATAGAATCCCTTGAGCGGATCGACGCGCGTGACGATGGGCCGGGCGAACGCCCGCGCCTTCCGCAGTTGGTCGATATAGGCCTGCGCGATGCGCTGCTGCGACGCGTCGCCGTAAAAAATCGCAGAGCGGTACTGCGTGCCGACATCGGGCCCCTGGCGGTTGAGCTCGGTCGGATCGTGCGCGACCGAAAAATAAATCCGCAGGATGTCTCCGTAAGAGATCTCTTTGGGATCGAAAACGATCTGCACCGACTCGGCGTGGCCGGTGCGGCCGCTTCCGACTTTCTCGTAATCGGCGCTGCTCTTCTCTCCACCCGAGTAGCCGGACAGCGCCTGCTTGACGCCCTTGGTGTGCTGGAAGACACCCTGCACGCCCCAGAAGCAGCCGCCAGCGATCACTGCGGTCTGCAGGGGGCCCGCGGCCTTCGGATTGTCGATCGCGGGCGCGGGCAGCGCAACTGCGAGTTCTCCCGTGCGCGCCGGGACGTTCCAGAACGTGCCGATCGCCACCAGCGCGAGCAGCGCGATCCAGACGCCTCGCGTGGAGCGCAGCACTTCGCGCAGCAGTCCCGGTTGGGCAGTGAAGGGCATGATCGGCTCCTTTGGATAGCAGTGAGGCTTGGTCGTTGGACGGC
>Ga0209238_1000585_pt1 | contig 13225 bp, 13 predicted proteins | sample GraSoi013_1_20cm_FD_185823 | JGI IMG/M metagenome (GOLD analysis project Ga0209238, IMG submission 185823) | Grasslands soil microbial communities from the Angelo Coastal Reserve, California, USA - Sample 10_02_2013_1_20cm (SPAdes) (version 2) | ecosystem: Environmental > Terrestrial > Soil >...
CGACGGCGCCCGCCAGCGGCACGCCACAGGCCCGGTTCGACGTTGCCTATGAACAGGTGAGCGGGAAGGCGGTCCTCGCCTACCACAAGGAAGGAGGGAGCGGGACGCAGGACCTTGCCTACAAGACATACTCTGGAGGAAGTTGGAGCGCGGAGCAGTACATCGACGACCCGGGCAGCGCATCCACGCATTATGTGTACACGGTGGTCAAGCTCGCTTCCAAGGGAGGGAGCAACCAAATCGGATTGATCGGAGGCGATTTCACGAACACCCATGTGAACGCTTGGATTTGGGATGGCACCACGTGGGGGAACTTCGTGGCGATCGCGACGACGAACGTGGGTCCCGTGGACCGCGACAATGCGGACCTTGCGTGGGAGTCCGGCTCCGGGAACCTACTGGCGGTCGCTGCGAGCAACAGCGCCAACATTGTGTCCAAGGTGTACACCAACTCCTGGGGCAGCGCTGTCACGTATGCTTGCGCAAGCGCCGCGACGATCCGATACACCCGACTCAAGGCGAACCCCCTCGCGACGGCGAACGACATGGTCCTTGCGGTGGTGGACGACCCAAGCTACAATCTGAGTACCTGCTACTGGACTGGAAGCACATGGGCAAACCAGCTCACGCATGGCGCCATCGCCCAAGTCAACTTCCGCTCGTTCGACTTTGCGTGGGAGGCGGCTGGGAGCAAGGGCCTCCTCGTGGGGAGTACGGCCCCCAACAATCTCGCATACCGCGCGTTCACGGCCCCGAATACCTGGGGGACGATTACCACGGTGGCGATGGGCTCAACCGACCATACATGGATCCAGGCCCGAACGAATCCCGTGTCAGGTAGCACGGTAAAGATCCTCGGCGCCGCCAGCGAGAATACAGCCCAGAGTCTCGGGGGATTCAAGTGGGACGGGACGACGTTCACCGTGATCGGTACGAGCACCTTCACCGCCAGCACGGGCGGCTTCATGGACAATGAAATGTTCGACCTGAAGTACCCCGACGTCCGGGTGGGCGGAACCGGGGAGATTCGACAGATGGTGTGCAAGGATCTCGCCGTGAGCAACTGTGACGCTTCGTCGGAATTCACGAAGTGGGATGGCACCGCGGGGATCGACACAGTGGCGATGGGGGTGGCGAGCGGCACCTATCCTTCCCTTGCCACGACGTGGGACTCGAACGCGGATTTGTGGATCGCCTATGAGAAAGACGTGAACGGGACCAGCCGGGCGATATATGCAAGATTCCTGGACTATCCGGCCGCTGGATGGCAGGCTCCAGAAACGGTGGACTCCTTAACGGGAACCGTCTTCACGCGGCCGTCCATCGGGGTTGACAAGAACAACAACGTGCACGCTCTGTACGTTTCGACGTCTGGGCCGCAGCTATATTACAAGATGCGCACAACCGGCGTTTGGGGATCGCGGACTGCTATCGATACATCGTCAGACTTCCCATCGCTGATGGTTCGAGCACCGAACGACGCAACCTATGGAACCGCCTCCGGTGCGCTCTATTGGAAGTCGTCGACGTCGGAGACCTACTTCTATTACATCCCGGAGTTCGAGACCGTGGTCGCGCCAACGGTGGGGGCGCTGTTCATCGTTCTCTTCCTGGGTCGTCGTATAAGGATTCGCGCAAAAGGACGTGCCGGATCGTAATCGGACGGCTCCCGCGAACTAGAACGATGGTGTTCCCTCCGGTTTGGGGTGTGCGATAGGCCACACTTGCTCCGACGCCGAATCTTCACTCACTGACTCTTAGGATAGGAATCCGGGGTCTGCGGTTGATATCACGGACCTTAGTGATAATTTGCCCGCAACCCTCTTGCCCTCTCCTGGGAATCGATGCCGTACCTACCGGTGCGGTGCGCTCGCTCCGCGGGAGGGGAATGACGTATGATGCTTAATCTCGATCGAGCCTTGAATCGTCGAATTCGGATGTGCCTGCCTCTGGTCCTGGTCCTCAGCTTCGTCCTACTCGCTTGGATCCCCCTCGCTGCGGGCGACGCGGAGCATCGCGTGAATGCCTCCATGTATGTCAGCCGGACCGAGGCGTCGCCCGGAGACAACGTGACCTTCTGGATCTGGGTCGATCCCTTGAAAGAGAATGCGCGCAAATTGGTCGTCACGGAGTCGACGCTCGATGGTTTCATCGTGGTATCGTCGGTGGCACCCGACTCATGCCTCGAGAAGACCGGCACCTGGGTCTGTGTTCAGGATGACCTCCGCCCCTTCACGATTGAAGTGCATGTCGTCGTTGACATAGGGACTGCTGGGAGGGACCTGATCAACGAGGCCAGGATCGAAGTGTGGAACAGCCATGGAGACAACGAAGGTGGCGAGCACGGGAGCTCGAGTCCGATCTCGGTGAGCGCGGGAGTCCACATTGTCCCAGCTTCCGTCGTCGAGGAACCTGAGATTGAAGTACAGCTGAGTGCGCCTGAATCGGCCATTGTGCCCGGAAACCCCGTGACGTATCGAGTTAACGTGACGAATCGCGGCACGGCGGTCGCCCACAATGTGTTGGTCGTCGTCTCGATGCCCGAGACGATGGTCTTCGTGTCCTCGTCTTTACAACCGGTCTGGCAAGATGGTCGTCTCAGTTGGACCTTGGAGTCCCTGCCCGTGGGATCCATGGTCCTTCTGTTCAACGCGACCTTGCCTCCCTCGAACGGCGTGGACCAAGTCGACGTGGGGCTCGCCGCGACGTACGGAGATGGAGAAGGAGGGAAGATCCGCGTCGAGACGTCTCCGTCGTCCATACTGGTCCTCCCAGTTCCCTCGTCGCCTCTCTTCTCGCCCCTTCCCCTCGGGATCATCGTTGCGGTGTTCGCGTTCGTGGCGCGCTCCCTGTTTGTCCCCGAAGGACCGATCGCTCTTCCCTTCTGGAAGGGGACGGGCGCCGATGAGATTTTCTTGCTCCACCGGAGCGGCGTCCTTCTGAGACACGCCTCTCCCAATCCGACCCGCGATACTGATTCCGACATCGTCGGGGGAATGCTGGCCGCCGTCCGCATGTTCGTCGAGGACTCCATGCATCCCTCGGCGGGACCGTTGCAGGAGATCCGGTTCCGCGGCGGTAGCATCATCTTCGTGAACGGAGTGAGTGCCACCCTCGCCGCTGTCAATGTAAGGGGAAGCCGCGTCCGGTTTGCCCACCGAGCGATCGGATTCCTGCGGGAATTCGAGAGCCTGAACGGGAGTGCACTCACGAAGTTCGACGGCGAGGCCGGAACGCTCAACGGGGTCGACGCGCTGTTGAGCCGGGTCGCCGCTTGACCGAGCGGGACACGGTGTCCGACACAAAAGGGATGTCCCCCGGCAGTAACAGTGCGTGTCACGGCCAAGCGACTGCTCACTCGACGCCCTGACCCTTGCCGAGGGATTGTTGGACGCCGCGTTGTCCCCCTGTCACGGAGCGCCCCGGACTCGGGGCTATCGAGGAGGGACCCATACGACGTCCTCTCCAGGCTTGCATCGCGCGTCACGAGTCGGCGCGACCTTACGCTGGAGCGTTCGAATAACCGCGGCGGGCGGGATAAACGTTCGCTCGGTCCGCCGCACGTTTATCTAGGCCCGGGCCGTTCGGTCGATTCCCGGGGGCCGCATGGAGGAACTACGCGATGCGATCGCCCTGCTATTCAAGCGGAAGGGCCGTGACGAGCTGAGCGAGCGGGAGTTCGTCCTTTCCGCCTCGATGGACCTCCGCTGGTTCCCGCCCCGCGACGCGCAGCGGTTGTTGCAGATTGGCCTCGAGACGAAACTGCTCGAGTCGCACGAGGGCACGATCCGACCCGGGTTCGACGTGTCCTCCGTGGATGTCCCGCGGGACTACGTGCCCACCACGGCGATCCTGTCGACCCCGACGCCCGTCGAGGAAAACCTGTTCGTGCGGATCGTCGACGGCATCGCCGCGAAGACCGGCATGGACCGGAAGGCGGTGATCCGCCGCGTGAACGAAGTCCAGGAGAAGATGGATGTCGAGGTCGAGGTCGCAGCCCTCATCGCGGCGCGTCAATCAGGTGTGGACGTCACGCCGTTCCTGGCCGCCGTAAAGGCGCGCCTGCAGATGCCGTGATTCAGTTCGCGCCTTCCTTGTCCTTCAGAAGATCGCCCAACGTGATGCCGGGACCCGCGGCCTGTTTCTTCACCGCGATGGGCTGAACGCGCTCCTTCAGTTTGATCCCAAGCTGACGCTCCAACTTTCGAACGAGGTCGTCGCCCGGCGTGATCGCGCCGGATTCGAGCTTCGCGATCACGCTCGCCCGCTCGTTGATCTTCGCGCCGAGGTCCGCCTGCTTCCATCCGCGGGATTCCCGCGCTTGGCGGATCAACTGCGGGAAGTCTTCCATCAGTTCCAGTTCCCCGCTTTGCATGTAGACGTCCTTCGGCGTCATCCGCCGCTGGCGGGCTTCGAGCCGTTGGGCGATGACGGGCGGCATCGTGCTCGGGCGCAACGGGGCGCTCGCCATCTCCTCGCCGAAGCGGGAACAGTCCCCGCACACGGAGAGAACGGTCGCATCAATCGCCACCGTCTTCAGCCGGGGAACGTCCGCCCCGCACAATTCGCAGATCACGAACCGGGCCCGCAAAGACTAAATAAAAAGTGCCGGGTATATAGCCTTCGTCTCATAGCCCACCCACCGGGCGGATCCATGGACGACGATCAGATTCGTGAATTCTCCGAGAAAATGTCGGTGCGTATCGCCTCGCTCGAGGATCGCAACGACAAGCTGTTGGAGACCGCCCGCCGCGTGGAGGGGGAGAAGCGGTACGCTGAAACGGAGCTCGTTCGGCTGCAGAAGGAGATCCGGCGGCTGAAACAGGAACTCGATCGGCTGAAGAGCCCGCCGTTGATCATCGGCAACATCCGCGATATCCTGGCGGACAGTCGCGTCGTCGTCAAGTCCTCGACCGGCCCGGATTTCATCGTGAATGCGGCGGACTACATCGCGAAGGACAACCTCGTGGTCGGCGCGCGCGTCGCGCTGAACAAGCAGACCCTCGCCGTGATGGGCGTCCTGCCTCCGTCCCTGGACCCGATCGTGACCGGCGCCGAGATCATCGAGAAGCCTCCGGTCACCTACGAGGACATCGGCGGCCTCGAGATCCAGATGCGCGAGCTCCGGGAGGCGGTGGAAGATCCTCTCCTCAAACCGGACCTCTATCGGAAGGTCGGCATCGAGCCGCCGAAGGGCGTCCTGCTCGTCGGGCCTCCGGGCACCGGGAAAACCCTGCTGGCGAAGGCGGTCGCCAACCGCACGCAGGCCACGTTCATCCGGTTCGTCGGTTCCGAGCTGGTCCAAAAATACATTGGCGAAGGCGCGCGGCTCGTCCGGGAGTTGTTCCAGCTCGCCCGGGAGAAGTCTCCCTCCATCGTGTTCATCGACGAGCTCGATTCGGTCGGCGCCAAGCGCCTCGAGGTGGCGACCTCGGGAGACCGGGAGGTCCAACGAACGTTGATGCAGCTCCTCGCCGAACTCGACGGCTTCAACCCGTTGGGGGAGGTGAAGATCATCGGGGCCACGAACCGTCCCGATATCCTCGACGAAGCGCTCCTGCGTCCGGGTCGGTTCGACCGCATCATCGAGATCCCGATGCCCGGTTCCGAATCCCGCATGACGATCTTCAAGATTCACTCGCGAAAGATGAACGTCGCCGGCGAGGTCGACTACGGCGTGCTCGCGTCTCGCTGCGACGGGGCCACGGGCGCCGACATCCATGCGATCTGCACGGAGGCGGGCATGTTCGCGATCCGAGAGGACCGCGAGAGCGTCACGATGACGGATTTCGAACGCGCGGTCGACAAGGTCCTGGGCGACAATCCGGTCCGGTCCGGAGACACCTCGGGCGCGATGTACGCGTGAGTTCGGTGTCTGTCCGCGTCATTCCTAAATACGACCTCACCCTGACTTCCGCCTGCGGTCGCGCACAGGAGTCGCCGTGACGAACATGGATCGTTGTCCGATTTGCGATGTGGCGGTGCGGCCCGAGAACCTGTTGCGACATCTGAACGACATCCATCCGCGGCATCCGGACACCCCGAAATTGGTCGAGCGTTTGAAGGCAGAGCCCGGGCGGATCGCGGCACGGACGCCGTCGCGTCCCTTGCACATAAGACGCTGGCATGTGTTGATCGTCGTGGCTGTGATTCTGTTGGGGTTCCTCACATACTATCTCGTCGTGAGCGGCTCCCGTTCACCACCCCTGCCGTGCGTGAGCGGGAACGGGCTCGCCTATCACTGGCACACGCAACTCACGATCACGGCGGGAGGGAACCCCGTGACGATCCCGGGGAGCATCGGCATCAGCCTCACCTGTATGGAGGTCTTGCATACGCACAACGCGGATGGGGTGATCCACATCGAACCGGACACGCCGGAGCAAGCCCGCGTCTATACGGTCGGCGATTTTTTCACCGTGTGGGGGAAACCTTTTGGCAGTCCAAGCCGAATGACGGTGAACACGACCGATGTCGCTCCCAGCTCGACGGCGGGCCTGTACAACACGGAGGCCATCGTCCTCGAGTACGCATCCTTCCCGTCGTGATGTCGGCGACCGGACCAGGTCCCGTGCTTCGACGCCGGTACCATAACGTTTATGGCGACTCCTCATTTAGCCCGGAAGCGACATGGCCCGCCCCCTCGTCCGGGATGAGGAAGGGGTGAGCACCTTCTGGTCATTCGTGGGGGTGCTCGTCCTCGTGGCTGCGATCCTCGCCGTATATTTCGTGTACGTCGTCCCGAAGTCCGGCCATGCGCCGTTGCGGGCCCAGAATGGGGACGACGTGAAGGTGGACTACATCGGCCGGTTCGAAAACGGCTTCGTGTTCGATACGAGCCTGCAGTCCGTGGCTGAGGACAACGCCTCGTATACCAAGGCCTTCGCCTTCAGTTGGCGTGGAACGTGGCAGCCGCTCAGCTTCGCGATCGGGGCCGTGCCCCTCGCGGTGATCCAAGGTTTCGACGTGGGGGTCCAAGGGCTCGCCGTGGGGGACGCAAAGACGATCGTGGTCCCGCCGAACCTCGGCTACGGAGCCGCCGACCCGACGAAAATCATCGTGAAGCCGCTCTTCGAGAACGTCCCGGTGCGGGTGACGATGAACGAATCCGACTTCGCGAACACGTACAAGACGCCGGCCGTCTCCGGGTCAAACGTGACGGATCCATTCTGGGGCTGGTCCGCCTACGTGAGCGTGTCGGGTTCCATCGTCACGGTGACGAACAGCCCGGTCCCCGACCAGACCGTCCATCCGTACGATCAGTGGGACGCCCGGGTCGTCTCCGTCGACGACGGCGCGGACAACGGCATCGGCCGGATCGTCGTGCACCACCTGCTCGACGGGAGCGCGGTCGACCGGATCGGTACACGTTCCGCCCCAGGGACGGTCGTGTTCGTCGTGACGGCCGTGGACCTCGCCGCGGGGACGTACACCTTGGACTACAACAATCCGGTGAGGGGCCGGAACCTGGTGTTCGAGGTCACGATGGTCGCCATCACCCGCGTGGCCTGAGGGCAGCGGATGCCCTCCCTGGACGACTTCCTGGCGGCCCTGTTCGCATCCCTCGGCCCGATTGGCAGCCTCGTCGCCCTGCTCCTGATCTTCGCCGTCGATGCGGCGCTCTTCCCCGCGCTTCCCGAAGCGTGGATCCTGATCACCTACACGTTCCGTCCCGACGCCATGGATGCGGTGGGATGGGCCGCGATCTTGCTCGTCGTGGCCGTGGCCGGAGACCTCCTGGGGACCAGCATCCTCTATGCGCTCGTCCGACGCATCCTCGTCCAGGGACGCCGGATGCCCCATCTGCTCGAGTCGGGGATGCGGCGATGGACCGAGCTCCTGGGCGTCCCGGACGAGCGGGTCATCCTCCTGAACCGGATCGCCCCGGTCGTCCCGTTCGTCGGCGCGTTCATCGCGACCTTGCGGTGGAACTACCGCCGGTCGATGGCGTTCGTCGCCCTGGGCGGCCTGGTGAAGTACTCGGTCCTCCTCTACCTGGTGTTCGTCATCGGTGTCGCATACGATCCGCGCACCGCTCGGACGATCACGCTCGGCATCGTCGTCGTGGTCGTCGCCTTCTCGATCCTGGGATCCTGGCTCTACCGCCGTCGAAAGCGCGCACAGAAATCATGATGGCCCAGACCTGTCACCGGGCCGGGGCCGGCCGGAATTGCTTGGCGGACGTCCGGCCGGTCGCGTAGTACAGGATTGTCGAGGCGATGTATTCCTTGACAATCGTGCGGGCGTAGCCATACGTGCGGAAGCGCCGCATCGAGGTCTGGACCGCCCCTGGCACGATGACGAATCGGCCGAGGGACCGGGACCGGAGGGCCAGGTCGTGGGTCTCGTTCAGCAGCATGTCCTCCCGGAGGCCTCCCAGGGCCTGAAAGGCCTCGCGCTGGAAGAAGAAACAGTACCCCGCGTTGTGTGGATATCCCCACAGGATCATCGCCCGCTGGTAGCCGTTCGCGAGGAAGAACAGGGCCCGTTCCGCGATGTTGCCACGGGCGGGTACGAATCCCGTGGCGCCCCCGATGACGCCCGGCTGGTCCACGGCGGCCAGGATCGCTTCGAGGAGATTCGGCGGCGCGATGCAGTCCGCGTCGATGAACACGAGGACCTCCCCTCTGGCAGCACGGGCCCCTCGGTTCCGCCCCTCCCCGGGTCCCCGCCGCTCCCCTTCCACCACGAACGCGCCGCGGGCCTCGGCCAGATTCTGGGTCCCGTCCGTGCTCCCCGAATCCGCGACGACGATTTCCAAGGGCGCTCGGGTCTGATTTGTGAGCGAGGCGAGCAGGGCGGGGAGATAGTTCGCTTCATTCCAGGTCGGAACGATCACGGAGACGGACGCAATCCGACCTCCAGAGCTGGGATGGAGAGCCGCCGAGGGCTCGGCCATTCCGGTCACGCGGCCACGAGGCGCTCGTACACCCGTTCGAGGCGGCGGGTACATCGCTCGACGGAATACGTGAGCGCGACGTCCCGGGCGGCCTCCTGCATCGAATCCCGGTCCCGGAGGCATCGGAGGATCGCCTCCGCGCAGCCCTTCACGTCGGTCGGATCGAAGAGGGCGCCGTTCACTCCCTCGCGGACGAATTCGGGGATGGCTCGGTAGTTTGCCCCGGCGACCGGTCGCCCGGAGGCCAGTGCCTCCAGCACCACGAGGCCCTGGGTCTCGAACTTCGAGGCGATCGCGAACGCGTCGGAAGCGGCATAGTACTTCGGCAGGTCCGCGTCGGGGACGAACCCGGTGAAGATCACGTCGCCGGAGAGGCCGAGCCGGGCCACGAGGTCGTAGTACCTTTCCATGTACGGACCTGTCCCGACGATCAGGAGCTTCGTGTCTCGGTTCGCCTCGAGGATCTTCGGGAAGGCATGGATGAGGGTGGTGAGGTTCTTCTCGGGGGCGACCCGCCCCACATGGAGGACGACATCGTGGCCGTTGAGTCCCCACTTCGTCCGGATCCCCTGCCCGGAGATGTCCGGCCGGAACCGGTCCGGATCCACGCCGGTCGGGATCACGTCGGCGATGTTGGCCCTCGGGGAGAGGGCGAGGATCTCGTCCAAGATGGCGCGGCTTGGGACGACGACGCCCTGCGTCTTCCGCAGGAAGATCTTCAGATAGAAACGCAGGCCACGCTCGAGCAGGTGGAGGTTCAGTCCGAACGGCGAGTAGAACGCGAGGGTGTCGTGGATCATCGTGTGGAAGGTCGAGACCCGTGGGATCTTCGCCTGCCAGGAGGCCCAGAGGCCCTTGATCCCGACGAAGCCGACCCCGTGGATGTGGATCACGTCGATGCCGAGGTCCTTGATCAGGTCGACCTCGCGGCCGGGGAACATCGCCAGGCGATATCCCGGATAATGGTGGAACTCCTTCGCTCGCACGTAGACGGTCCCGTCCTCGCGCATCCCGCGGCGGCGCGGATCCTCCGGGGCGAAGACGACGACCTCGTGGCCGTGCGCCTCGAGCTGGCGTCGGGTCGACAGGACGGACGTGACCACGCCGTCGACCGTGGGCAGGTAACTGTCCGTGAAAAGGGCGATCCGCATGGCTTCAGCGCCTCTGCGTCTGATGTTCGGGCCTCGGGTCTCCTCGGTCGGTCTTGCGACTCAATCTAGGCCCTATCTCCACGCTCGTCTGATCCATCCGATCCTCGAGGTCGCACCGGACGGACGCTGTGCGTCCGCGGTGCGCGGCGGCGAGGATGGCCAGACCACGCAGACGCTTGGAGTTTGATTAGCCTACTTGAAGTTTTGGGGAGCGCCAGACGGGATTGATAATGTGCCAAAAAGGTGCAATGGCCTCGAGCCCTCCGAGGGTTCTCTAGCGACCCGATTTGATTTGGGAATTGATAATCTCGACGCCTCGACCGGCCCGGTACGAGGCCCGGAAGCCGAGGGCCACCTTTCTACGCGCGCGCCGGACTGAGTCGAGGAGGGAGTGTCCCAGGGCCAGGTACGCCGCGGTCGATGCGGCGAGGGTGCAGCCGGCGCCGTGCAATTCCTTCCGATACCGGCGACCGCGCAATCGGACCATCTGGTGTCCGTCGTAGAAGACGTCGACGAGCGGACCTTTCAGATGACCGCCTTTCACGAGGACCGCTCCCGGGCCGAGGCGTCGGATCGCGCGGGCCGCGGCTTCCATGGATCCGACATCGCGGATCGAGAGGCCCGAGATCCGTTCGGCCTCATACCGGTTCGGGGTGACGAGGGTCGCCCGGTCGAGGAGTCGATCCACGAGGGCCACTTGGAAGTCATCTCGCTCCAGGCGAGCGCCGACCGTCGCGATCATCACGGGATCCACGACGACCGGGAACGAGGTCGGCCGCAATTCCCGGGCGACGGTCCGGACGATCTCCGCGGAAAACAGCATGCCGGTCTTCGCCGCTCGAACATCGAAGTCGTCTAAGACCGCGCGGAGTTGCTTTCGTATCTCCGACGGGGGGATTGCGAAGATCGAGTCCACGGACCGCGTATTCTGGGCGGTCACGCATGTGATCACGGACGTCCCGTGGACGCCGACCGAGGCGAAGGACTTAAGATCGGCCTGAATTCCCGCCCCGCCGCCCGAGTCGCTCCCCGCGATCGTGAGGGCGGTGCGCATGCGCGCGCGAAGGAGGCCACGGCCTTAAGACTGACGCGCGTCATGGGGTCCATGTCGTGAGCGGAACATCGTTAGGTAGCGGCCGTCTCACAGGAACGGAGATGCGTGCCCGGAGCGGACACGTCAAGTTCGACAAGAAGGTGAAATGGAAGAACCTGGTCACCTCGTTCCGGCCTCTGTTCCTGAAATTTCTCGAGGAGACGCAACAGCTCCCCGAGGACATGGAGAGCGTCGACGTATTGATCGAGGAGAACCTGCGGGACCTACGGAGCAACCGGAAACCGGAGGGTTTCAACCGCGAAGGCGCGATGCGGATGATCTTCCCGATTTCCAATCAAGTGGAGTTCTACGTGTACGGTCGAGGGAAGGTCCTCGAGGTCGCTCGCGTGACCGAGTCGTTGAGCCGCGTCCTGCAGAAGTATCGGCTCAAACATACGATCGAGTGGGACCGGCTCAAATTGCTCGCGGACAAGAAAGACTGAGCTGATCGAACCGGTTCGCGTGCGCGTCGGCCTTCGTACCTCTAAGCAGAGGTATGCCCTGCCCGGTCGCACGGCGGGTTCATGGGCCGAGACGCAGGGTCTCCACGACCGAGTAGACGGCTCCCTGTGGCGTCAGGACACTCTTCTTCAAATGGACGGCGTCCACCGTGTGGGTGCCGAATTCCTCCGAGGCATGGACCTCGAGAATCCTCCGGACGCGATCCAGATCCTGTCGGCCCTTCACGCGGGCCAATGTGACGTGTGCCTTCCAGGGACGACGCTCCCTCGGGAATCCGAGCGCCTCGAGAGACGCCTCGAGCGAGTCCGTGATGCGCGCGATCGGCTCCGCCCCATCCACGCCCACCCAGATCACATTCATCCGCCCGAGGCTGGGGAACGCACCGGTTCCTCGGACTCGGGCCTCGAAGGGGCGGAGGTCCGCGGTTGCCTCGCGGATCGTAGTCACGATCTCGGGGACAAGCCCTTCTTCCGTATCGCCAAGGAACTTGACCGTCAGATGGAGCTGGTCCGTGTCGACGACCTTCAGGGACGGACTCGCCTTCCGGAGACCCGCCGCGAACGCGTCCAGGGCTGGGCCTCCGGGAACGTCAACCGCGATGAAACCGCGGAACGTCATCGCTCCTCCGGCGTCGTCCGGACGGGACCTCGCTCCGACACGAACCGGTTGCCGGATTCGAACGTCCCGGTCAGATAGCCCTCTTGCACCGCGATCCGGAGAATCCGCTCTGCGTCAGCCCGCGGGACCTTGAGCTCGTCTGCCAAGTCTTGGATTTCGATCGCCTCTCGGGTTCGTACAAAGGCAGCCGTATGCGCGAGGGCCAGGTCGCGAGCCCGGAGACGTCGGGAATATCCCAGGAAATAGAGACCGGGCACGAGGAAGGCGATCGCACATAGGGACGAGGCCGCGACTCCGAGCGTCCGTTGGAAAGCGGCACCCGCGGCCGCGAGGATCACACCGACAAGGGAGATGGCGAGGGTCCCTGCCGCGACCAGCTCGTACCATACCCGCCGGTTCACACGGCGCCTCCGCTCATTCGTCCGTCACGCGGGTTCCATGGAACGACTCGCCGAGGATTGCGGCTCGCAGCGCCGGAAGGTCCCGACCGTGGACGACATTCAGTGGAGTCCGATCTCGCGCGACCACACGGGCGGCGACCGGGTCGAAGACGACACTCGGGCCCGCGTTCCGATGCCCTTTTCCGGCCAGCGTGACGAGGGTTTCGAATCGCACTTGTTTGAGAAGATGTGCCGAGGGATCTTTCTTGGGATCCGCGCTGTACACGCCGTCCACCGACGTGGCGTTCACGATTCGAGTCGCTCCGACGAACCGGGCCAAGGAGGCCGCCACACGATCCGTCGTGTGTCCGGGCCGCGTGCCACCCATGACGACGATGGCGAATCGCTTCGAGAGCTTCGACGCTTCCGCATAGCTGGCGGCCGGCTCGCGGTTCGCCCGCGGGCCGAGGGCGGCCGACAGAAGCCTCGCGTTCAACCGCGTGACTGCGATGCCAAACTCGTCGAGCGTGCGTTCTCGAATCCCGACGGACCGGCCCATCTCGATGTAGTATCGTGCGACGCGACCGCCGCCCGTGACGACAAACAGTTTCACGCGCGATGA
>Ga0209238_1000592_pt1 | contig 13134 bp, 8 predicted proteins | sample GraSoi013_1_20cm_FD_185823 | JGI IMG/M metagenome (GOLD analysis project Ga0209238, IMG submission 185823) | Grasslands soil microbial communities from the Angelo Coastal Reserve, California, USA - Sample 10_02_2013_1_20cm (SPAdes) (version 2) | ecosystem: Environmental > Terrestrial > Soil >...
CCCGCGAGCCCCTGGCCGCGGCCCGGATCGCGGAACCGGCTCACGCCCTGGATCAACGCCGCCTCGAGGGCGGCGGCGTCCCCCCACCGGGTCCCAAACCGCTTGCTCTGCGTCGGCTCGAGTGAGTGGCGGAACCCTACCCCCGCGTCCGCCACCGCGATCACGACCACGCGCTTCGCGAGCTTGCGGCGCCAGTGGTACGCCTGCACCGCCACCCAGCCGCCCGTGCCCGCGTGTTCTACAATATTCTGACACGCCTCTGAAAGCGCCATAGCGAAGCCCATCGTCGCCTTGGGGTCGAGCCCCAGCTCGGACGCCAGGATGGCAGACGCGCGCTGCTGGATGTTCGAGACGACGGCGTGCACGTCCTCCGCCGCGCGCACCGGCGTCACGGGGAGCAGCACGTCGCTCTCCTCCACGGCTTTCACCCGTGGCACCTTTCCGTGGATCTCGAACAGCTCGGCGGCTTCGCGGAAGAATCCGGCGCGCGTCCAATAGGTCAAGACCTCGGCGTGCGTCGGTGCGGTGAGCAGCGGTCGCTCCATGCCTCCCGCACTCCCTGCTCCGGCGCCCCGCGCCGCCTGCCCGGCCGAGAGCAGGCCGACCAACCCGTACGGTGACGCCCATTCGGCTGCATGTGCATCGAACAGCAGCCGCTCGCCGTCCTTCGCTGCTGCTGCGAAGGCGCTCGCGAACTGGTCGAACGAGCGATCGAACTGTGCCGGGACTTCCACGAGACGGGTCACACCGCCGAGAGCCTGCCCAGCAGGTGGTCGCGCAGACCGGTGGCGCCGCGGTGTGTCACGTTGCGCGCACCCATGTGCGTGCCGAGGCGCAGCGCCTCTTCCAGCGGGGCGCCGGCGGCGAGCGAGGCGACGACGGTGGCACCCAGCACGTCGCCACAGCCCGTGGGGTCGCCCTCGGAGTCGGGCGCCGGATCCGACGCGATCCGGGCGCTCCGCACCGGCCGGCCGGTGAAATAGGCCGCGCCTCGCGGACCCAGCGTCACCACCAGGGTCTGGCAGCCGCGCGCCAGCGCGCCGGCGGCGACGATCAGCGGATCGGGGCCGAGCTGCGCCAGCTCCTCCTCGTTCAGCTGCACCACGTCGAAGCAGCTGAACCACGCTGGCGCGTCCGGCAACGGCTGAGGCACGCGCGTGCCGTCGGGTTCCTTCCCCAGGAACAGGCTGTGCAGGTCGGCGTAGAGGAAGCGGGGGAAGCCGCGGCGCAACAGCTGGGCCGTTTGCAGATCCATCTCGTAGCCCGAGATGAAGTTCACGTACAACGCGTCGAGGTCCCTCACCTGGGCGCCGAGCTCGGGCCACGTCCACGGCGGCACGCCGCCCGACATCTGTTCGCAGCGGCGCTCTGCCTGGAGGTAGCGCAGCGTGACCCGGTTGTTCGGCGCCGGCACTTCCAGGAAGCGCGCGCTGGGGGCCACGTGGCGCAGGCTGCCGAGGAACTCGTTTGCCCGCGCCGCCAGGTCGCGCCCGACCTTGACGAGCGGCACGATCTGCCAGTCGGCGCGCAGCGTGGCATCGAGCGCGGCCAGGGAATACGAGATCCCACCCCATTCCTCGACGGCGGGCTGCGCGGGGTCGCGGCCGTAGATGGTGTCCCACACCATGGAGCCGATGACCCCGAGTCGCTTCACACCGTTCCCCAGGTGCGCTGGACGAACACGGCCGCGGCGCCGTACACGCCCGCCGTTCCGGTGAGCTCCCCGGGCACGATGCGGCACGCGTCGACGGCGGGCTTGAACGCGCGGCGCTTCACTTCGCTGCGGAGCGGCGCGAACAGCTTCTCTCCGGCCAGCGTCACGCCCCCGCAGATCACCACCACCTCGGGGTTGAAGATATTGACGATATTGGCGACGCCGGTCCCGAGGAACTTCGCCGTTTCGTGCACCACCTCCAACGCGTATTCGTCGCCGTCGTGCGCCGCTTCGTACACGATCTGCGCGGTGATCTTGGTCAAATCGCCCTTCACATAGCGCGGGAGGGAGGTTTCTGCGCCGGTTTCGATTCCCTCGACCGCCCGGGCGGCAATCGCGGGCCCCGACGCGTAGGCCTCGAGGCAGCCGTCGTTGCCGCACTTGCAGCGCCGGCCGTTGGATTCGATGGACATGTGGCCGATCTCGCCCGCGACGTCCGACGCCCCCCGATAGATCTTTCCCGCCAGCACGATTCCGCCCCCGATGCCCGTTCCGATCGTGAGCCCGACCACGTGATTGGCGCCGCGCGCCGCCCCGCGCCACCATTCGCCGAAAATGGCGCAGTTGGCGTCGTTATCGAGCGTGGCGGGCAGGTCCAGCGCGCGCGCCAGCCGATCGCGCAGCGGGAAGTTGGTCCACCCCAGGTTGGGGGTCAGCAGCACGATGCCGGTTTTCGTGTCGAGCGGGCCGGGCGAGCCGATACCGACGCCCGCGATCTCCTTGGCGCGCGCCGCCGCCATCGACGCGCGTGCCAGCTTCACGATCCGCGCCATGACGGCGTCCGCGCCCTGCTCGGAGATGGTCGGCTCGGACACCAGCCCGAGCAGCTCGGAGCCATCCTCGGCCACCGATCCCGCGACGATGTTGGTTCCGCCGATGTCAATCCCGACGACGTAGCGCACCGGTCTCCTCGATTGCCTGAAGGACGTCCTGTACCGAGAGCGACTTCATGCACAGGTGATGCCCCAGCGGGCAGCGGGGCGGCCCGTGCGGCGAGCACGGGCGGCATGGCACGCCGTCGAGCTCGACCACCTGGTCCCTCGGTCCCCGCGGCCCGAACCCGAAGCTCGGCGCGGTAGACCCGAAAATAGCCACCGTCGGCGTGTCGACCGCTTGCCCGAAATGGAGCGGGGCGCTGTCGTTGGTCACGAGCACCGCCGCCCGTCGGATCGCCTCCACCGACTGTCGCACGGTCAGGCGGCCGCACCCGCTGACTGCCCGACCACCCCCCCGCGCCACCGCCTCGGTGATCTCGGCGGCGAGGCGCGCATCCTCCACCCCGCCGACGACCACGATGCCCGCTCTCTCCGCCAGCCGCTCAGCCAGCTCTCGATAGTACGGCCAGCGCTTCGAGCCCCAGATCGATCCCGGCGCGAGCGCGAGGAAGCGCTCCGGGATCCCGTGCTCCCGCAGGAACCCCTCGGTCGCCGCGCGATCGGCGAGCGTGACGTGCAGCGTCGGCCGGGCCCGGTGCACCGTGACGCCCGCGAGCGCGAGCACGCGGTCGATCTCGTGACCCTGCGTCGCCCGTCGTCGCACCTCGGTGTACAGCAACCGCCAGCCGTCGTCGAAGCCGACACGCTGCGGGATGCGGGCGAGCCACGCCGCGAGCGCCGTCCGCAGGGAGCGATGGGGAAGATACGCGCATTCATACCGCTCCGCGCGCAGGGAGCGAGCCAGCCTGAACAGTCCCCCCAGGCCGCGATCGCGGCCTTTCTTGTCGTACGGGATCACCCGCCGGACAGCGGGGTGCGTCTCGATCAGCGGCGCAGCGGCCGGCGTGGTCACCACGTCCACCGGCCCGTGGCGAGCGGCGAGCGCCTCCAAGAGGGGCGTCGTGAGCACGACGTCTCCCAGAAAGGCCGTTTGGATGACGAGTGCCGTTCCAACTCGTTGGGAGCGAGGCTCCGACGCGTTTGCGGGGAGGTCGGGTTGGAACGGCACGAGGCTAGTCAACCTGCAAGACCGCCAAGAACGCCTCCTGCGGGATCTCGACCGTTCCTACCTGCTTCATCCGCTTCTTTCCTTCTTTCTGCTTCTCGAGCAGCTTGCGCTTGCGCGTGACGTCGCCCCCGTAGCATTTGGCGGTCACGTTCTTGCGCAACGGGCGGACGGTCTCGCGGGCGATCACTTTGGTGCCGATCGCGGCCTGGATCACCACCTCGAACAGCTGGCGCGGGATCAGCTCCTTCAGCTTCTCGGCGATCTTTTTGCCCCACTCGTACGCCTTGTCGCGGTGGATGATGACCGAGAACGCGTCTACGGCCTCGCCGTTGAGCAGCATGTCCAGCTTGACGAGGTCGGCCGGCCGGTACTCGAGGAACTCGTAGTCGAGGGACGCGTAGCCGCGTGAGATGGTCTTCAGCTTGTCGTAGAAGTCGAGGATGATCTCGGCGAGCGGGAATTCCCAGCCGAACTCGACGCGCGTCGGGTCCACGTAGTGCATGCCCTGGTACACGCCGCGCCGCTCCTGGCCCAGCTTCATGATCGCGCCGATGTACTCCGCGGGGGCGACGATCCGCGCCTTGACGTACGGCTCCTCGATGTGGTCGACCGCCGAGCCGTGCGGCATCAGGCTCGGATTCTCGACCAGCTCCACGGTGCCGTCCGTCTTGTGGACGTGGTACTCCACGTTCGGCACCGTGCTGATCAGGTCGAGATTGAACTCCCGCTCGAGCCGCTCCCGTACGATCTCCATGTGGAGCAAGCCGAGGAACCCGCAGCGAAACCCGAAACCGAGCGCCACCGAGGACTCGGGTTCGTAGTGGAGCGACCCGTCGTTGAGCTGGAGCTTCCCCAGCGCATCGCGCAGCTCTTCGAACTGCTCGGCGTTCGTGGGGTACAGGCCGGCGAACACCATCGACATGATGTCGCGGTACCCGGGCAAGAGCGGCACGTCCCGGTGGTCCGCGTCGAGCACCGTATCGCCGGGGCGGGTGTCGCGGACGCCGCGCACATTGGCCACGAAGTAGCCGACTTCGCCCGCTTCGAGCTGCTCGGTCGGCTTGTGCCCGAGCTGCAGGTACCCGACCTCGTCCACCTCGTAGAGGTCGTCCTTGTGCGCGCCGAAGGCGATCTTCATCCCCGGCCGGATCGTCCCGTCCACGACGCGGATGCTGGGGATCGCGCCGCGGTAGCGATCGTAATACGAGTCGAATATGAGGGCGCGCAGCGGTGCGTCGGCCACGCCACGGGGGGGAGGGATGCGCTGCACCACCGCCTCGAGCAGCTCGGGCACGTCGGTGCCTTCCTTGGCGGAGATGCGGAGGATCTCCTCGGGCTTCGCCCCGATGAGCTCATGCAGCTCCTGCGCCCGGCGGTCCGGCTCGGCCCCCGGGAGGTCGATCTTGTTGAGCACCGGAATGATCTCGAGCCCGGCGTCCATCGCGAGGAACAGGTTGGAGAGCGTCTGCGCCTGGATCCCCTGCGACGCGTCCACGACGAGGATCGCCCCCTCGCACGCCTGGAGCGAGCGCGACACTTCGTAGGTGAAGTCCACGTGCCCCGGCGTGTCGATCAGATTGAGCTCGTACACGCCCCCGTCGCGGGCATGGTAGTTCATGCGCACGGCGTTGAGTTTGATCGTTATGCCCCGCTCGCGCTCCAGGTCCATGGTGTCGAGGACCTGCTCCCGCATCAGACGCTTGTCCAGGGTGCCCGTGAGCTCGATGAGGCGGTCGGCCAGGGTCGACTTCCCGTGGTCGATGTGGGCCACGATGCAGAAGTTGCGGATGTGATCCTGGCGCATGTGGGGGGGAATATAGAAGGTGCCAGGTGTCAGGTGTCGGGGGTTCGGGCCTACACCTAGCCCCCGACCCCTAACACCTAGCACCTTTCATCTTCGACATGCCTCCCATCACCGGCTGGTTCGACCCCACCTCCAACGGCGGCGCCGTACGGCTCGCCGCCAACAGCTATTTGCCCGCGAAGGGCGATGCCGGAGTGCGTCTCCCCGGACTGCGGCGCGGCGACCTCGTCACGGTGGAGAACGGACGCGTAGTGAGCGTCAACGGCCTCCCGCCGGCCAGCCTGGGCGAGCGGCTCGATTTCGCAAAGCTCGGCGCCGTGCACCCATCGCGCCCCCTGCGACTCGAGACGCCCCAGGCGTCGAGCCCGCGCACGGCCGAGATCCAGCGCGTCGTCGACCTTATCTGCCCCCTGGGCTTCGGCCAACGCGCCCTGATCGTGTCGCCGCCCAAGGCGGGAAAGACGGTGATGCTGCAGGCCGTAGCGGAGGGGGTGGCGCTCAACCATCCCGGTGCGATCCTCCTCATTCTGCTCGTGGACGAGCGGCCGGAAGAGGTGAGCGAAATGGTGGATTGGGGTCGGGGCGAGGTGGTCGCTTCGAGCTTCGACCTGTCGCATGAGCGGCACGTCGCGGTGGCCGACATGGTGTTCGAGCATGCGCGTCGCCAGGTGGAGCTCGGCAAGGACGTCGTGATCGTGCTCGACTCGCTCACGCGCCTCGCGCGCTCCCACAACACGACGGGGCGGGGGAGCGGCCGCACGATGTCGGGCGGTCTGGACGCGAATGCGCTGGCCAAACCGAAGGGGCTGTTCGGGGCCGCGCGCGCGGTGCCGGAGGGGGGCTCGCTCACCGTGATCGCCACCGCGCTCATCGAGACCGAGAGCCGGATGGACGACGTGATCTTCGAAGAGTTCAAAGGGACCGGCAACTCGGAGCTGCGGCTGTCGCGCGCGCTGGCGGACCGCCGCCTCTACCCTGCGGTGGACGTGGCTGCGAGCGGCACCCGGCGCGAGGAGCTGCTCGCGGACCCGCCGACGGTGGCCGCCAAACAACAGCTCCGGCGAGGCCTGGTGGGACTCCCGCCGGAGAAGGCAATCGACGTGCTGCTGGCCCAGCTGCGACGCGCCAAGACGAACGCCGAGCTGCTTGCCCGCGTCAGCTCACGGTCAGTTGCCGCCGCCCACGATCTGCTTGTAGCTCTCCGGCTTCCAGCGGGGCCGCTGGGGCGTGTTCGCGACGGCGAGCCCCAGCTGAACCATCAGGCGTGCGAACCGCGCCTCCTTTTCGGCGTCGATCTTCTCCGGGGAATCGCTCACCTGGTGGTAGTCGGGATGCAACCCGGTCGTGAAGAAAAGGATCGGCACGCCCTTCTTGGCGAAGTTGTAATGGTCCGAGCGGAAGAACAGGCCTTCTTGCGGCCACAGATCGCCCACCGGCTTGATGTTCAGCTCGCGGTGTGCCGCCGCGACACTGTCGAGCATCACGCCGAGATTGGAGTGCTCGCGGCCGATCACGGCGACCGTGTCCTTCGAATTGCGGCCCACCATGTCGATGTTCAAGTCCGCGACCACGTCGGCGAGCGGGAGCGTGGGATGGTCGGCGAAGTACGCGCTTCCCCACAGGCCCCGCTCCTCACCGCTCACGGTCATGAATACCAGGGAGCGCTTGGGTCGCTCGCGCGCCGAGGCGAACGCCTGCGCCAGCTCGATCACGGCCACCGTGCCCGAGCCATCGTCGTCCGCCCCATTGCAGATCGAGTCGGCGCCGCGGGCCGTGCAACCCTCCCCGTCACTTGGCGTTCCGATGTGATCCATGTGTGCAGTGAACAGGACGTATTCCTTTTTCAGCGCGGGGTCACTGCCTTCGAGAATCCCGATCGCGTTGGGAGCCGAGGCGTGTTGCAGCACCCGCTGACGCACATCCAGTTGCAGCGTGACGTCGCTGAGGGGACGAGCCGCGAGCGGCCGGTCGCCCCACACCCGGAGCGAGTCGGCGCGTGCGCCGCCCTGCGCCAGCAGCGCGCCGGCGGTCGCCGTTCGTACTACGAAAACAGCCGGGATCGCGGGCCCGCTCTCGGAGTTCGGATTGCGCACGCTCACGCTCGCCGCGTGGCCGGGGAGCTTTGCCCAGATCGAGTCGGGGAACGCGGCCACCAGCATGACGGCGAGCGGCCGGAGCGCGAGAACCTTCGGCGCGATCGCGTTGAGCCCCGGCCCGTAGGCCAGGAAGACCACCTTCCCGGTGACGGCGGCGGAATCGAGTGCGCCTCCGGCGTCGGCAGAGCCGGTGATCACCACGGCGGGGGCTGCTGGGGCGCCGGCTGGCGGCTGCCCCTCCACCAGCAGCACCTCCTGCCCCGCGCGCCAAATCCCCGGCGTACGGGCGGTGATGCGGACGCTCGAGCTTTCCGGGTCGAACCGCGACACCTCGAGCGGATAGTGCTGGAAGTAGGTACCGCTGTCGCCGCCTGGCTTGAGGCCGAAGCGCTGGAACTCGCCGGCGACGTAGGCCGCCACCGCATCCAGCTGAGGGCTCGGCGTGGCGCGCCCGAGCATCGAGTCGTCGGCGATGATCCCGATGCGGCGCTGCACGTCCGCGGCCGTAATGGAAGCCGCACCACGGGCGGCCGGTACCAGCCGCTGCGCGGCGGCCGGTCCGGGGAGCACTGCGAGCAGCAGCGCCAGACGGTATCGCATCACGAACGCCTTGAAGTAGGGGAAGGAAAGCTAACGCGCCCGGCCGCGGTCAACTACGGTCGGGCGCGCTCGCGCTGCTGCCTCGGTCACGGCTTGCGCCGCTTCAGCTCGGGTTCGGCTCGCGGCTTCTCCTTCGGCGGCTCACGCGTGGGCTCGGCCCGCGGCTCACGGCGCGGTGGCGGAGCCTCGCGGCGCGGCTCGGCGCGCGGTGGCGGGGGCTCAGCGCGCCGCCGCTCTTCCGGGGCCGCGCGGCGCTCCGGTTCCGCCGGCCGCGCAGGCTGCTCGGGCCGGTCGCGCCGCTCGGGACGTGGCTGGTCCCGGTGATCGGGTTGATCGAGGCGGTCGCGATGATCGCGTTGGTCGGGCCGGTCACGCCGGTCCGGACCGGGCTGGTCCCGGTGATCGGGTTGATCAGGCCGGTCGCGATGAGCGGGCTGGTCGGGCCGACGACCGTGCCCGCGATCGTCATTCCCCTGGTCTTCTGAGCCCGGGCGACGCTCAGGTGGCTGAATGTTGGGCGGCGGGATGACGCCGATGCCGCCCAGGTCTCGACCGCGCACGCCGACGTCGCGGCGGCGATCGTCGTTCACAGGCCGCTCGCGTACTCGCGTAATGAACAGATCCGACGCCTGGCGGTCCTTGAAAATGAACCGGGGCTCCGGCCTGTAGGGTCGCGTGAAGACGACCCTGGTGCCGCCGTAGTACCGATATGGGTAGTAGTACGGATCGTCGAACACAACGATCCGAAAGCGCACGCAGGTGTAGTCGTATGGGCTCCAGTGGGGGTAACTCACGTACGTGTGGCAGTCGTAGCACAGGAACCGGGGATAGTCGTAGTGCTGCTGCACGTAATACGGAGCGATGTCGTAGTCCCAATCGCTGTAGCCGTCGGGCACAATGCGCTGTGCCAGGTCGGTGAGGGCGACGTACGGATCGCCGCGGACCCGGCCGTCGGCGATCAGCCGATAATCCCAGTGGTCCTTGCTCTGGATGCCGTCGTACATGAACGGGTCGGCCGAGGCGACGGCGAACAGGTAGCCGACACCCGGATAGTCATCGATGGAGAAGGCGTCGCGGTCGTATCGGCCTTGCACCTCATAGTCGCGACCGCCGCCGGCGAAATTGTCCTCCCACGGCTCGCGCGGAAACAGCACGCGCACGCGGCCGTCGGTATCGACGCGCAGGATGGTTACAAAAGCATCCCGATCGGCGCGGAAATGGACGCGCACGGTTTGGCCGCTGGCGTAGGGGTTGTCGCCGCGATCGGTCCAGACCTCGACGCGGGGGCGATAGTCGACCGACGCCGGCCGGATCGTGGGGCTTCCGGGTGGCGCCGTGAGAACGCTGAGCAACCAAACTGTGGTCAACATTGGGCCTCCGTTCGCGCTGTCAGGGGGCAGGTTGCATGCCCAAACCGCCGCTCCGTCGCGAGGCCCGTAAGTGACAATGAGGCTTGCGGTTCGACCGCCGATTGATGCGGATCACCACGCCCCGGCTGTCCTCTACCCGGGACATTCCGCTGTTCATTAGCTTCCGCGAGGCATGGCAGACGTGCAGCGCATCGATCTCCTGGATCCCGCCGAGGTAGCTCGCTTTGGCGGGATCGAGATCGTGGCGCAGGGGGTGGTGGAGGGCTTTCTCACCGGGATCCACCGCTCCCCGTTTCGCGGGTTCTCCGTCGAGTTTACGGAGCACCGCGCCTATCAACCCGGGGACGAGCTGCGCTACCTCGATTGGAAGATCCTCGCCCGGGCCGACCGCCTGTTCGTGAAGCAGTTCGAACAAGAGACGAACCTGCGTGCGATGATTCTGCTGGACGCGAGCCGCTCGATGGCGTGGCGCGGCGCGCCCAACCGGCTCACTAAGCGGGCGTATGCCGATCGGTTGGCGGCGGCGCTCGCGTTAATCCTGCTGCGACAGCGCGACGCCACCGGGCTCATCACGTTCGACGAGGTTGTGCGCGAGGTAGTGCCCGCGCGAGTGAAGGCGGGACAATGGGCGCGACTGGTGCGCGGCCTTGTCGACACGCCGGACGGTCGAGGGACGGCAGCGCAGGCCGCCCTGGTGCGCCTCACGTCGCTGCTCGCCCGCCGCGGGCTCGTGGTGCTCGTCTCCGATCTGCTGTTCGAGCGTGAGCTGGCGCTGACGGCCCTGCGCTACCTGCGTCATCGAGGCCATCAGGTGATCGTGCTGCATCTAATGGATCCGGCGGAGGCCGAGCTGTCCGGCCCGCCCGAGGTCCGGTACCGCGATCCTGAGTCCGCAGCGAGCGTCGTGGTCCGGCCGCGCGAGCTGGCGCGGGCGTACCGGGCGACGGTACGTCGGGTTGCCGCAGCGATCCCCGCGTTGCTCCACCTGCTTGAGCGCCGGGTGCCGCCAGAGGCCGAGTTTCCCCCCCTCCGCTATCTGACCGAGGCGGAGCGCCAAAGTGCGCGGCGCTTGAAACTGCGACACCTGCTGCTGTTGTTGTTGCGGACCGCATTGATCGCGTTCGTCGTGCTGGCCGCCGCGCGGCCGCTGTTTCCCACGCAAGCCAGCGGCGGGTCCCTGCACGAGCCGACGGCACTCGTCGTCATCCTCGATAACTCGGCATCGTCGGGGCTCGTGGTGGACGGGCGTCCCGTGCTCGACCGCCTGAAAGGCGTGGCGCGAGGCTCGCTGGCGCGCGCGGCGGCGTCCGACCGGCTCTGGCTCGTGCTCGCGGATGGCGTAGCCCGGGCCGGGACGCGGGACGCGCTCCTCGCGACTGTGGACAGCGCCGGCGTCTCGGCTCGTCGCCTGGACCTCACGGCCACCGTTCGGGCGGCGGCGCGGCTGGTCGACGCCGAGCCATTCCCAGCGCGCGAGGTACACGTGGTGAGTGACCTGCAACAGACGGCGCTCGGCACCGGCCGGGCGGGGGTGCCGCGGGGGGTGCGCGTGCTTGCCCTCGCGCCCCCGAGCCAGGCGTTCGCGAACCGCGGAGTGGGTGCCGCGCGGGTGAGGGACGGCGCTGCTGCTATCGGCATCGTCGGGACGCCCGCCGCGGGGACGGAGAAAGGCGTTGCGTCGGTGACGCTGCGTATCCACGGCCGCGAGGTCGGCCGCGCGCTGGCCGCGCCCGGATCGACGGTGGCGATCACGCTGCCGTCGCTCGGACCCGGCTGGTGGGTGGGCGAAGTCGTGCTCGACGCCGACGAGCTGCGGGCTGACGATCGCCGATGGATCGTGTGGCGAGTGGCGCCGCCAGCCCGAGTCGCGGCGAGCCCCGGGGGGGGCCCGTTCGTGGCGGCGGCGCTCGCGGTGCTGGAAGACGGGCAGCGCGTCCATAGGGGGGGCACGGAGGTGGCGATCGGAGACCGGCCGGAGGCTGGGACGCCGGTGAGCGTCGTGGTCCCCCCCGCGGAGCCGGCCCTTATCGGCCAGGCGAATCGCGCGCTCGCGGCACGTGGAGGGCGGTGGCGGTTCGCGGCGGCGGGCACGCCCGGCCCGATTGCGGGCCCCGCCGTGCCGGCGCTCGCTGGCCTGCAAGTGACGCGAAGGTACCGGATCGAACCCATGACGGGGGATGCGGGACGGCGGATGGGTGACGACAGCACCGTGCTCGCGACGGTGAACGGAGACCCGTGGCTGGTGCGGGACGGCAGCGTCCTGCTCCTCGGCAGTCGGCTCGACACCGCGTGGACCGCGCTGCCGGCGTCACCCGCCTTCGTCCCGTTCGTGGACGCGCTGGTGAACCGCTTGGCACGGGGTGAGGCACCCATCTCCGAGGTCGAAGGGGCCCCGCGCGTGGAGTTCCGCATGCGCGGTGCCGATACGGTCGGCGCGACGGTGTACGGGCTCGACCCCCGAGAATCGGATCTCACGCCGGCGTCGCCGCCGCTCGTGCACGACGTGCTCAGCGCGGACGTGCTCGACGGCGCGGCGTTCGCGGCCGCCCGGTTCGCAGGAGCCGGGCGCCGCGACGGTAGCGGGCTGCTGCTGGTGCTGGCGCTGCTGTGTGCGGTCGTGGAGCTGGGGGTCGCGACGCGCACCCGCTGATGCCGCTCGACTTCGTCATCGACCGGTTGGATGCCCTCCCCGCGACACGCGCGCTCGCGGAGGGTCTCCCCGCGTCCGGCGCCCGTCAGGGTATCGCCGGCCTCCCCGGCTCGAGTCCCGCCGTGCTGCTGGCCGCGCTGGCGCGACGGCTTGCACAGCGGGTCTTTGTCGTGATCACACCCACGCCGACTGATGCGGAGCGGTGGCTCGCGGATCTGCGGACCCTGACGGGGCCCGCGGCGGCTCTGTATCCGCAACGCGAGGCGCTGGGCGCCGAAGAGCCGCATTTCGAGATCGCGGGCGAGCGCGTGGAGACGCTGGAGCTGCTGTTGTCGGGGCAGGTGCGGGTGCTGGTGACGACCGCGCGCGCCGCCGCCGAGCGGACGGGGGTGCCCGCCGCCCTGCAGGCCATGCGGTTCGTCTTGGCGAAGGGGGAGCAGGGAGCGGGGAGCGGGTCCCTCAGCGACACGGTCCAGCGGCTGGAGGCGATGGGTTACGTTCGCGTCCCGACCGTCACCGAAGTGGCGCAGTTCAGCGTGCGCGGTGGGATCCTCGACGTGTACGGGTTTGGGATGGCGGCACCGGTGCGGCTCGAGTGGTGGGGAGACGATATCGAGTCGCTGCGGACGTTCGATCTCGACTCGCAGCGATCCGGCGAAGCGATCGAGCGGGTGACCATTCTCCCCGTGCGAACGGAGCGGTCGGCTACGTCGCCGGTCGGGGCGCAGCATGCTGCGCCCCGACAACGGCAGTCGTTTCTAGATCTCCTGCCCGGCGATTCGCTGATCGTCCTGGACCAGGAATCGGCGCTGGGGCAGGAAGTGGAGCGCGCGTGGGCCGAGGCCACCCATCATCTCGACGTCGCGCGACGGCTGGGCGAGGAAGCGCCGGCGCGGGAGGCGCTATTCGTCGATCCGGACGCGTGGCGGGCGCAGCTCGCCCGGTTCCCGCGGCTC
>Ga0209238_1000594_pt1 | contig 13127 bp, 1 predicted proteins | sample GraSoi013_1_20cm_FD_185823 | JGI IMG/M metagenome (GOLD analysis project Ga0209238, IMG submission 185823) | Grasslands soil microbial communities from the Angelo Coastal Reserve, California, USA - Sample 10_02_2013_1_20cm (SPAdes) (version 2) | ecosystem: Environmental > Terrestrial > Soil >...
TCAGGTGGGCGACGCGCTGCTACACGGCCGAGGAGCTGGCCGGCGTGCTGGCGTCCACCTCGATCTGCTTCGACCTCTCCGTCTTTGAGCTGTTCGTTCCCCTGAGCATCGGCGGAAGCGTGGTACTGGCCCGGAACGCGCTCGAGCTCGCCACCCTGCCCGCCGCCGTCAACGTGACCCTGATCAATACCGTCCCCTCGGCGATGACCGAGCTGGTCTCGCAGGGGGCGGTTCCCGCGTCCGTTCGCGCCGTCAACCTGGCCGGCGAACCGCTGCTCAACGAGCTGGCGCAGCGCGTGTACACGTCGGCGGGCGTCGAGCGGCTCTTCAACCTTTATGGACCGACCGAAGATACCACCTATTCGACCTGGACCCTGGTCCCTCGCGGACATCGGGAAGCACCGTCGATCGGGCGTGCCATCGACGGCGGCGAGGTCCGTCTGCTCGACTGGCGGGGCGAGCCCGTTCCGGACGGTGAGGCCGGCGAGGTCTACCTGGGTGGGACCGGCCTGGCGCGCGGCTACCTCAACCATCCGGCGCTGACGTCGGAGAAGTTGATCCCCGACCCGTTTGCCGTCGAACCCGGTCGGCGGCTGTACCGAACCGGTGACCTGGCGCGGCGGCGACCGGACGGCGACCTCGACTTTCTCGGCCGCATCGATCACCAGGTCAAGATCCGTGGTTTTCGGATCGAGCCGCGGGAGGTCGAATCGGCGCTCCTCGCCCACGCGGGCGTGCGGACGGCGCTGGTGGTGGCGCGGGACGATGGACCCGGCGGCCGTCGCCTGGTCGCGTACGTCGTTCCCGATCGGCTGCCCGGCCCCGCTGACGAAGACCTGCGTTCCTTCCTGAGAGATCGGCTCCCGGAGCACATGATCCCGGCGGCCTTTGTTGCCCTCGCCGCGCTCCCGCTGACGCCGAATGGCAAGGTCGACCGGGCCGCGCTCCCGGCACCGGATCCCGCCCGACGCTCTCGAGCCGCGTCACTGACGCCGCCCAGCTCGCCGCTGCAGCAGCGCCTGGCGACGATCTGGGCAGGCCTGCTTGGAGTGGAAACGGTTGGCATCGGCGACGACTTCTTCGGGCTCGGTGGCCATTCGCTACTCGCGGCGCGCGTCCTCTCGCGGCTGCGCGACGAGTTTGGGGTGGAGGTCTCCTGGGAGGCCTTCTTCGGATCGCCCACCGTCGCCGGGCTGGCCACCATCGTCGAATCCCTCGTCGATGGAAGGGCGGTAGCCGAGGCAACCACCGATGACCCGCAGCTTGCACCGGCGGATCACCAGCCGTTGCGGCTATCGTCGGCGCAGGAACGCCTCTGGGTGCTGGACCGTCTGGCTCCAGGAAATCCGGTCTACAACGTGCCCGTGGTCTATCGACTCACGGGACGACTCGACGTCGAGGCCCTGCAAGGGGCGCTGGACGAGATCGTGCGCCGGCACGAAACGTTGCGATCAACCTTCCCCGCGATCGATGGACGGCCGCGTCAGGAGATCGTCGATGCGACACGAATCCGCATCGAGGTCGCCGACCTCGGTCGTCTTCAGCCCGCCGCGGCGAACGCGGAAGTGGATCGCCTGATCAACGAGGAAGCGTCGCGGCCCTTCGACCTGGCACGAGGCCCCCTGCTCCGCGCATCCCTGCTGCGCCTGGACCACGAGGACCACATCTTCCTCCTGACGATGCACCATATCGTCTCGGACGGCTGGTCGCTGGCCATCTTTGCCGGCGAGCTGGGCGCACTTTACGACGCCTTTAAGGCGGGGCTGCCCTCGCCGCTGCCGGCTCTTCCGGCTCGCTACCAGGACTACGCCCGCTCGCAGGGCGAATGGTTGCGCGGGTCACAGGCCCAGGCGCAGGCCACCTACTGGAGGCGGCGGCTGGACGAACTGGCCGTCCCCGAGCTGGTCCCGGACCGGGGGCCATCTCCGATCCGGACCGGGCGTGGGGCGCGGCATTCCCTGGCGCTGTCCGGTTGGCTGACGCGACGGCTGAAGGCCCTCAGCCAGGCGGAAGGGGTGACCCTCTACATGACCCTCCTGGGTGGCGTACAGGTGCTGCTGCACCGGCATACCGGACAGGACGACGTCGTTGTCGGCACGCCGATCGCGAGCCGCGACCGCGCCGAATTCGAAGGCCTCATCGGTCTGTTCATCAACAACCTTGTGCTGCGCACCAGCCTATCCGGAGCGCGCAGCTTCCGCGACGTGCTGCAGCGGGTCCGGGAGACCGCCCTCGGTGCCTATGCGCACCAGGCGCTCCCCTTCGAGAACCTGCTCGACGAGCTGCACCCGAGGCGCGACCCCGGCCGCAACCCGCTCTTCCAGGTCCTCTTCAACATGTACAACTTCCCGGACGCGCAGCTTCAGCTCGGCGGCCTCACGGTCGAGGCGCTGGGCGCCCCCCTGGTTGGATCCCTCTTCGACCTCACCTTCTACGTGAGAGAACGCGACGAGCGTCTCGAGTTGGAGGCGGTGTACAGCCCCGAGCGATTCAGCGCGCCCCGCATCATCGAGATGCTGCGCCAGCTCGCGCATCTCTTGGAACAGGTCGCGGTCGACCCGCAGGCGAGCATCGCGACGCTCTCCCTGGTGACGCCGGCGGCCTCCCGCGTCCTGCCGGATCCCCGCCGGCCGTTGCACCGCAGCTGGTCGGGTGGAGTCGATGCGCGTCTTCACGATCAGTCGCAACGGTCGCCCGACGCGGTCGCGGTCGAAGACGGCAACGATCGGTGGACCTACGCGGAGCTCGAGTCCCGTAGCAACCAGCTGGCGAGCTGGCTGGCCGCGCACGGCATCGGCCTGGAGGACGTGGTCGCGATCCACGCGCCCAAGAGCGGCGACCTCGTCGCGACAGTGTTCGGCGTGCTCAAGGCCGGGGCCGCCTTCATGCTCCTCGACCCGGCGCACCCGCCGGCCCGCCTGATCGACCATCTGCGGCAGGTCCGGCCGCGAGGCTGGATTGCCATCGATGCCGAGGTCCCGGTCGCCGGTGAGGTAGCGGAATTCGTGCTGGCCGCGCCCTTCGCTGCGCGCCTCGAGCTGCCCCGGTTCTCACGAGCTTCCTTGGCGGATCCGCTGCTGGGCTTCTCGACCGAGGCCCCGCGTTTGCTGCGCGACCCCGACGATCGCGCCTACGTGGTATTCACGTCGGGATCAAGCGGAGCGCCGAAGGCGGTCGAAGGGACGCACCGGCCCCTCTCCCACTTTTTGCAATGGCACGCCGAGACCTTCCGCCTGACCGGCGCCGATCGTTTCGCCATGCTCTCCGGCCTCGGCCACGATCCTCTCCTTCGCGACATCTTTACGCCGCTCTGGCTGGGCGCGACCCTGCACATCCCCAGCCCATCGATCCTTGGCTTCCCGGGTCAGCTGCTCGACTGGATGGGGGAACACCGCATCACGGTGGTCCACCTGACCCCGGTGATGGGCCGCCTGCTCGCCGGACCGTTGCTCGACAGTAGCGACACGCTTCGCGCGGCGCGGCTACCCTGGCTGCGCGCGGCGTTCTTTGGCGGTGATCGCCTCACCCGCTTCGACCTTTCTCAGTTACGCCGGCTCGCGCCGGCGGCGGCGGCCATCAATTTCTACGGGGCGACGGAGACCCCGCAGGCGATGGCGTACTTCAACGCCGCTCCGAACGCCACGCTCGACGCGGGCGCGTCGTCCGCCATCGACCTGGTGCCACTGGGCCACGGCATCGACGATGCCCAGCTGCTGGTCCTCAACGGCGCATGGCGGCAAGCCGGTGTCGGTGAGCGCGGCGAGATCTGCGTCCGGACTCCCTACCTGTGTCGAGGTTATCTCGATGACCCAGACGCGACCCGCGAGCGGTTTTGGCCCAACCCCTACGGGCACGCGGCCGACGATCGAATTTACCGCACCGGTGACCTCGGCATGTACCTGCCCGACGGGGCCGTGGCGTTCCTGGGCCGGGCGGATGACCAGGTCAAGATCCGAGGCTTTCGGGTCGAGCCCGCCGAGGTCGAGGCGCGCATCCGGGAGCACCCGGGCGTGCAGGAGGTCGCGGTGCTGGCGATGGGGGAGGGCGATGCGGAACGTCGCCTGACGGCCTACGTGGTGCCTGATACCGGCGTTCGCCTCACGCTCGCCCAGCTCCGCCGTTTCGTGCAGGTCCGCCTGCCGGAATACATGGCGCCGGCCGCGCTGGTCGTGCTCGACCGCTTACCGGTGACTCCCAACGGCAAGCTCGACCGGCGGGCCCTGCTGGCCCTCGAACCGATCGATCTGGATGGTGACGCGGCCTATGTCGCCCCACGCGGCCGGCTGGAGCGGACCGTGGCGAGTGTCTGGTGCGGCGTCCTCCGCCTGAAAGCGGTGGGCCTGCATGACAACTTCTTCGATGTGGGCGGCAGCTCGCTGGCGATGGTGGAGGTCCACGCGCGGCTGCAGCAGGCGCTGAGGCGACAACTCTCGATCATCGATCTCTTCATCCACGCAGATATCCAGTCTCTTGTGGAGTACCTGGGCAGTCCGCCGGCGGACCAGCCTTCGTTGATGCGGGCTCAGCAGCGTATCGATGCTCGGGCTCGCGCGCGGAATCGGCGGACCGCCGGCACGGAGTCTTCAAAGCAGAGGAGGCAGCTTTCATGAACCATGTGGATCAGTCGGACAGCATCGCCATCATAGGGATGGCCGGCCATTTTCCGGGAGCACGGAATATCGAGGAGTTCTGGGAGAACCTGGTCAACGGCACGGAATCGATCAAAACCTTTACGGATCAGGAATTGCTCGACGCCGGCATCAGCGAGGCCACCATCGCCGACCCCAACTATGTGAAGGCGATGCCGGTCCTGGAGCAGGTGGAGATGTTCGACGCGGCCTTTTTCGGCTTCGCCCCACGCGAAGCCGAGGTCCGCGACCCGCAGCACCGCGTCTTCCTCCAGGCCAGCTACGAGGCGCTCGAGCATGCCGGTTATGACCCGGCGCGCTACAAGGGCGCGATCGGTGTCTACGGCGGCGCCAACACCAACCGCTACGTCTGGTTCAACCTCCGCAAGAACGACGCCATCGAGAGGACCGTCGGCAATATCGCGATCGAAACCAGTAACAACTCCGACTACCTGACGACCATCGTGTCCTACAAGCTCAATCTGCGAGGGCCCAGCGTCAACGTGATGACCGCGTGCTCCACCTCACTGGTGGCCATCCACCTCGCCTGCCAGAGCCTTCGCCAGGGTGAATGCGACATGGCGCTGGCCGGCGGTGTGGAGATCGAGCTCCCGCGGGCCGGCTATACCTTCTACGAGGGCGGCATCTTTTCCCCGGACGGACACTGCCGCGCGTTCGATGCCAAAGCGCGGGGCACGGTGTTCGGCAGCGGCGCGGGCGTCGTCGTGCTCAAGCGCCTCGACGAGGCCATCGCGGACGGCGACCGCATCCTGGCCCTGATCCGCGGATCGGCGATCAACAACGATGGCTCGCGCAAGGTGGGGTTCACCGCACCCGGCGTCGCGGGCCAGGTGCAGGTGGTCGATGAAGCCTACGGCGTCGCCGGGGTTGATCCGGCAACCGTCAGCTACGTCGAGGCACACGCCACCGCCACCTCAATCGGCGACCCGATTGAGGTCACCGCCCTGAGCCAGGTGTTCCGCAAGTACACCGAGGCGAAACAGTACTGCGCCATCGGCTCCGTCAAGACGAACGTTGGCCACCTCGGGCCCGCCGCGGGTGTGACCGGCCTGATCAAGACGGTGCTCGCGCTCAACGCGGGATTGATCCCGCCCAGCCTGCACTTCGAAGAGCCGAACCCGAAGATCGACTTTCCCAACAGCCCCTTCTACGTCAACGTCGGACTCGCTCCCTGGACGGGCCCTTCGCCCAAACGCGCCGGGGTGAGCTCCTTTGGCATCGGCGGCACCAATGCGCATGCCGTCGTCGAGGAAGCGCCGGCCCTCGAGGCGTCGGGACCGTCCCGTCCCTGGCAGCTGCTCCTCCTCTCCGCCAAGACGCCGACGGCGCTTGATAAGGCGACCGAGAACCTGGCGCAGCACCTCGAGCAACACCCGGACGTCGATCTCGCCGACATCAGCTACACGCTGCAGGTCGGCCGCGGCGTCTTTTCGCATCGCCGCGCCCTGCTCTGCCAGGGAAGCGAGGACGCCGCGACAGCGCTGCGCGCCAAAGATTCCAAGCGGCTGCTGACCGCGGGTGGTGCGAAGCCGCGAGCGGTGGCCTTCATGTTCCCCGGCCAGGGAGCCCAGCACGTCGACATGGCGCGCGGGCTCTACGAATCCGAGCCGGCGTTCGCCCAGGCGGTCGACCGCTGCGCCGCCATCCTGGAGCCAGGGCTTGGTCTCGATCTGCGCTCCGTGCTCTTTCCAGCGGACGAAGGGAAGGACGCCGCCACCGAGCTGCTCGACCAGACCTGGATCACGCAGCCGGCGCTGTTTACGATCGAATACGCGCTCGCCACGCTCTGGATGCAGTGGGGCATTTCGCCGCAGGCGATGATCGGACACAGCATTGGCGAATACGTCGCCGCCTGCCTGTCCGGGGTGTTCTCGCTCGAGTCCGCCCTTTCCCTGGTCGCGGCGCGCGGCCGCCTGATGCAGTCGTTGCCCGCGGGAGCCATGCTCGCCATTCCGCTTTCCGAGGAGGAGCTGCGCCCGCTGCTGGCGGGATCGCTGGCGATGGCCGCGACCAATGCGGCGGCGCTCAGCGTCGCGTCCGGGCCGATCGACCTCGTCGACGCGCTGGAAGTATCGCTGAAGGCAACCGATATCGAGTGCCGCCGGCTGCGCACGTCGCATGCCTTCCACTCGTCGATGATGGATCCGATCCTCGAGGAGTTTGTCGGGCTGGTGCTCGAGGCGGCGCCCCAGCCGCCAACGATCCCCTTCGTCTCCAACCTGACGGGCACCTGGATCACCGCCGAGCAGGCGACCGATCCGGGCTACTGGGCGGGTCACCTTCGACAGACCGTCCGCATCAAAGAAGGGCTGGCCACCTTGCTTGGAGAGGAGGACTACTGCCTGCTCGAGGTCGGGCCCGGCCAGACCATGACCGCCCTGGCCCGCTTGCAGCCCGCATCGAACGGCCGCACCGTGGTCCCGTCGCTTCGACATCCCAGCCAGGAGCAGCCCGACCCGGCCGGCATGTTGACCGCGCTCGGCCGCCTCTGGCTCTCCGGTGGCGACGTCGATTGGGACGGCTTCTATGCCGGCGAGCGGCGTCACCGCGTATCGCTGCCGAGCTATCCGTTCGAGCCGCGCCGCTGCTGGATCGATCCGGACAAGGTGACCGGCACTCGCGTCGCCACCGAGTGGCACCGGCAGCCGATCGACGACTCGTTCTACGTTCCCTCCTGGCGGCACGCCCCGGGAACGTACGGGGCGAGTACGCCGGCGATCGAGCGCTCCCCCTGGTTGATCTTCGCGGATGACCGCGGAGTGGGCGCTGCGCTGGCGACGGCGCTGGTCGAGGCCGGCCACACGGTCACGACGGTGCGACCGGGGGATGGCTTCGCCCGGCTCGACGACTCGGCCTTCACCATCGGACCTCGGCAGCGTGGCGACTACGATGCCGTGCTCGATGCGCTGGCCGCGGGCGGACGCCTGCCCAAGACCGTCATTCACATGTGGGGGATCACGGCGGAGGCGCCGTCCAACGCGTCAGACGCGGTGCACGCGGCGCTGGACCGCGGATTCTACAGCTTCCTGTTCACCGCCCAGGCGCTCGCCCGTCATCAGGCCGCTGGTCCGGTGCGGCTCTACGCCCTGGCCAACCACACGCAGGCTGTGATCGGCGACGAGCCGATCAACCCGGCGAAGGCGGCGGTGCTGGGCGCGTGCAAGGTCATCCCTAAAGAGATCATGACGCTCTCCTGTCATACCATCGATCTGCAGCTGCCGGTCGCGCCCTCCGACGACGCCGCCATCGCGCGGGCGCTGCTCGCCGAGCTGTGTGCCGAGCACCCCGACGAGACTGTGGCCTTTCGAGGCCGCAAGCGCTGGGTCGCCGGCTACGAGTCCGTGCACCCTTCGCCGGAGGCATCGCTGCCCAATCGGCTCAAAGAGCACGGCGTCTATCTGATCACCGGCGGGATGGGTGGCATCGGTCTGGTGCTGGCGCACGAGCTCGCTCGGGCCGCGAAGGCGCGGCTGGTGCTGGTGGCCCGCTCCACGTTTCCGGATCGCTCCCAATGGGCCGCCTGGCTGAACAACCACGACGCGAAGGATCGCGTGAGCCGCCAGATCCGTCAGCTGGAGGCCATCGAAGCCATGGGCGGCGAGGTCATGGTGGCGAGCGCCGACGTGGCGAATCGCGAACAGCTCGAGCAGGTGGTCTCCGACGCCCAAGCGCGATTCGGCGCCATCAACGGCGTCATCCACGCCGCCGGGATCGCCGGCGGTGGCATGGCGGCGATCCGAACGGCGGAAGCCGCCGCAGCCGTGCTATCGCCGAAGGTGGACGGCACCTTGACGCTGGCGGCGATCTTCGACGGGTCCCCGCTGGACTTCTTCCTCCTCTGCTCGTCGATCACGACGGCGTCCGGCGACTACGGACTGGTGGACTATGTTGCCGCCAACGCATTCCTCGACGCCTTTGCCCAGAGCCGCGCCGGTCATCCGACCTTGACGGTCGGCGTCAACTGGCCGGCCTGGCTGGAGGTTGGTATGGCCGTGGAGACGACGGACATGCTGGCGGCGCTCCGCCATGGCGGCCCTGGCGTGCGTTTCGAAGCGATCGAACATCCGCTTCTCGACGTGCGCCTGATCAAGGCCGAGGCGGGCGAGGCCGAGTTTCTGTCCGCCTTCTCGCCGTCCACCCACTGGGTCCTCAATGAACACCGAATCGAGGAGCATCCGATCCTTGTCGGAACCTCCTACCTCGAGCTGGCGAGAGCGGCCTTTCAAGAAGCGACCCACGCCTCGGCCGTCGAGATTTCCGACGTCGTGTTCCTGGAGGCGTTGAAAGCCGACGATGGCGAGACCAGGGAGGTCCGGACCGTCTGCGCGCCGGGGACCGATGGATGGGAATTCAGCGTCGCCAGCCGGGAGGCCGGCAGCGAGGGCGCCTGGAAGAAGCATGCCGTCGGAACCGTCCGGGCCGCAGCCAACCCCACCCCGCGCGTCTTCGACTTGGACGCCATCCTGGCGCGCTGCCGCGTTCTCTCAGCGGAAGAGGTCGAGGCGAATGGATTCATCACCTACGGGCCGCACTTCGAGGTGCTGAAGCGAATCCATGTCGGCGTGGGCGAAGAAATCGCCGAGCTGGAGATTCCGGAACCGTTCGCCGCTGAGGTGCTCGCCTTCGGGCTGCATCCCGCGCTGATGGACGAGGCCACCTCCTTTGCGGTCCACCTGCTGGCGGCCCGGCTTGACCGTCCGTCGGGGAACCGGCGTTACCTTCCCTTTGGTTATGAGCGGCTGGTCGTGCGCGCGCCCCTCCCACGCCGATTCTTCAGCCATGTCGTGCGCCGCAGCGAGAGCGAGGAAATCCTGAGCTCCGACCTGATCCTGATGGACGAATCCGGGCGCGAGCTGGTCGAGATCCAGGGCTTCGTCCTTCGTCGCGTCAATGAGCAGGCGCTCGCCGCCGTGCTCGCTGGCGATGGTGCCAGCCGTGACCTCGCCGGCGGATTCCGAGGTCAGCGCTCCTCGGCCTCTGACCTCGACATGGGGATCACCCCGGCCGAAGGCGTGGCCGCACTGCGGGTCATCCTGGCGGCGCCACTGGGGCCGCAGGTTTACGTCTGTCCTGAAGGGCTGCAGCGCAAGATCGACCGGACCGCCACGATCAACCAGGCCTCCATCGAGGAGGGACTGGCGGAGATGGAGACGTCACCGGCGACGGCGGCGCCGCGCAACCTGGCTACGCCCTACGTCCCCCCATCCAATCAGCTCGAGCGGGCGCTCGCTGGGCTCTGGCAGGACGCGCTGGGCATGGATCAGGTCGGCCTGGACGACGATTTCTTCGAGCTCGGAGGGAATTCCCTGGTCGCGGTGCAGCTCGCGTCGCGGGTCCGGGCGAAGTTCCAGATCGAGCTTCCGATCGCCAGCCTCTTCGACAGTCCCACGGTCGGCCGGCTGGCGGTCAAGGTCGAGCAGGCACTGGTGGAAAAAGCGGAAGCGATGTCCGATGACGAGGCGGCCGCGATGATGTCGACGGACCGAGCCGGGTCGTAACCTGATGGCCATTTCTCAGGACACGCAGTCCGAGCGCGACCAGGTGCGCCGGCGCCTGGACAATCTCTCGCCGGCCCGGCGGGCGCTGCTCGAGACCTGGATGCAGGGCAAGGGGCAAGCTCGGGTCCAGCAGACGATCCCCGCGCGCGCGAGCGACGGTCCGCTCCCTCTCTCGTTTGCCCAGGAGCGGATGTGGTTTGTGAGCCGTTTGCTGCCCGGCGTCCCGCTCTACAACATGAGCGGGCCGGCCCGCCTCAGCGGCCGGCTGAAGGTGGAACTGCTCGAGCGGAGTCTCGCTGCCGTGATTGCGCGTCATGAGCCGCTCCGGACCGTCTTCCCCATGATCGACGGGCGGCCGGCCCAGGTCGTGCGCCCCGCGGGCGCCGTGTCCCTGTCGGTCGAGGATTTGAGCGCGCTGCCGGACGATGCACGCGAGGCCGAGGTCACGCGCGTGGCCAGCGAGGAGGCGCGCGAGGAATTCGATCTCGCGACCGGCCCCTTGCTTCGGCTCAGACTGCTGCGGCTGGCCGAGGAGGACCACGTGATGCTGCTGACCGTGCATCACATCATCGCCGATGGGTGGTCGATCCGGCTCCTGGTCGGCGAGGCCTGGTCCTATTACCTGGCCCTCACCCAGGGCCGCGTCCCGACACTGCCGCCTCTGCCGGTCCAGTACGCGGATTTCGCCGCCTGGCAGCGGGCGTCGCTGCGCGGCGAGATGCTTGATGGCGAGCTCGACTACTGGACGCAGCGGCTGCGTGGAGCCCCGGCTCTGCTCGATCTCCCGACCGACCAGCCGCGCGCGGCCGCGCCGTCGTACGCGGGCGCCGTGCATGCGTTTTCCATTTCGCCGGGGCTGAGCGAGTCGATCCGTGCCTTCAGCCGCCGCGAGTCGATGACCCCCTTCATGACGCTGCTCGCCGCCTTTAATGTCCTCCTCTTCCGCCACTCCCAGCAAGAGGACGTGGTGGTGGGTACCCCGGTGTTGGGCCGCAACTGGCCCGAGGTCGAGGGACTCATCGGCTGCTTCCTCAACACCGTGCCGCTGCGCACCGATCTCGGCGGCAACCCATCCTTCCGTGAGCTGCTCCGGCGCGTTCGCGAGTCGGCCCTGGGGGCGTTCGCGCATCAGGCCTTGCCCTTCGAGCGGCTGGTGCAGGCCCTGCAACCCGAGCGGAACCTCGGCCAGAGCCCCATCTTCCAGGTGATGTTCAACCTACGGGCGGACGAAGAGGAAGGGCTGCAGCAGACGGGCGGTCTCGCCTCGGCCCGCCTGCTGCCCAGAGTTGCGTCGGGCACCGCTCAGGTCGACCTCGCGCTCGAACTCGTCGACCGGCGGGACGGCTTCCTGGGCGCGCTCGAGTACCGGACGGCGCTCTTCGATAAAGAAACGATCGCACGCATGGCCGGGCAGTTCGAGATCCTGCTCCAGGCAATCCTTAAGGAGCCCGATTGCCGGATTGCGTCGCTGCCGCTGATGTCGACGGCAGAGACGCACGACCGGTACGCGTCATCGAAGAGCGCTGGGCACCTGCTGCCCGTTCCGGGCGGCCTTCACCAGGTCTTCGAGGCGCAGGCCGCGTGGTCGCCGGACGCGATCGCGCTGGTCTATGAGGGTGAGCGCCTCAGCTATGCGGAGCTGAACCAGCGCGCCGACCAGATCGCGCGGCGGCTGCGCGCCCGGGGCGTCGGGCCGGAGGATCGTGTTGGCCTGTGGACCGATCGCGGTCCGGACCTGGTCGCCGGTCTGCTGGGAATCCTGAAAGCGGGGGGCGCCTGCGTGCCGATCGAGCGCCTCACCCCGGCGGCGCGGGTGGGGTGGATGCTGAAGGACGCCAGTGCGGCGCTGCTGGTGACCCAGCGGTCGCTGGCGACGGAGCTGCCGGACGGCATGCCACCGGCCTTATGCCTCGAGGACGTTGGCCACACCGACGGCGGAATCCGCGACGCGCTCGGGCCCCCGGCCACCAAAGACAACCTCGCCTATGTCATCTATACCTCCGGTTCGACCGGCAATCCCAAGGGCGTTGCCGTCCCCCATGGCGAGGCCGTCGCCCACCTCGACGGCATCCGGCGCGCCTTTGCCCTTGACGATCGCGACGTGGTCTTGCAGTTTGCCTCGATCGCGTTCGACGTCGCCATCGAACAGGTCCTCGCCACCCTGTGCAGCGGAGGGCGGCTGGTGATGCGGTCGGCCGACATGTGGCCGCCGCGCCAATTCGTGACGAAGGCCCGCGAGCTCGAGCTGACGGTCGCCAACCTCCCGCCCTCGTACTGGAGCCTGGTCACCGCCAACCTGGGATCGGGGCCCGAGCCGCCGCTCGCGCTCCGGCTGATGGTGGTCGGGGGCGATGTGCTCCCGCCTGCGGGCGTCCGCGCCTGGCAGATGAGCTCGCTGGGCCACGTCCGTCTGCTCAACGCCTATGGCCCGACCGAGGCGGTGATCACCGCCGCGCTGCACGAGGTATTGCCCGGAGCGCAGGACGCGAGCTTGCGGACCATCCCGATCGGGCGCCCGTTTGGCGGACGGTCGGCGTATGTGCTCGGTCCTCGAGGGGAGGTCGTCCCAATCGGCATCGTGGGCCAGCTCCACCTTGGCGGACCGATGCTGGCCCGTGGCTATCTCGATCATCCGGACCTGACCGCGGAGCGTTTTACCCCGGACCCCTTCAGCACCGACCCCGGCGCTCGCCTCTACCAGACCGGTGACCGGGCGCGTTATCTTGCCGACGGCAACCTCGAGTACCTGGGTCGGATGGACCGCCAGGTCAAAGTCCGCGGCTTCCGGATCGAGCCCGACGAGATCGAAGCGGTGCTGGCCGGCCACCCTGGCGTGCGACAGGCGGCGGTGGCACCGGTACCTGAGGATGGGGGAGGGACACGCCTGGTCGCCTACCTCGTGCCGAGCGACCCGCTCGCCCCCAGCAATCATGTACTGCGCAGTTACTTGAAGGATCGGCTCCCGGACTACATGGTGCCG
>Ga0209238_1000595_pt1 | contig 13125 bp, 8 predicted proteins | sample GraSoi013_1_20cm_FD_185823 | JGI IMG/M metagenome (GOLD analysis project Ga0209238, IMG submission 185823) | Grasslands soil microbial communities from the Angelo Coastal Reserve, California, USA - Sample 10_02_2013_1_20cm (SPAdes) (version 2) | ecosystem: Environmental > Terrestrial > Soil >...
GGGCGGACGGCAGCATGGTGCTGCGCGAGCATCGCCGCCTGGTCGACCGCGTGCTGAAGGAGATGTGGCGGCAGCTCCGACTGCCGGCACCGCTTGCGCTCCTCGCGGTCGGCGGCTACGGGCGCGGGGAGCTCTATCCTCATTCCGACATCGACGTGCTGGTGCTGCTGCAGGACCCGGCTTCCGCTGGCCTCGCGAGCCAGATCGAAAAACTCGTCGGACGCCTCTGGGACACCGGGCTTGAGCTCGCCCACAGCGTGCGCACGGTCGCCGAGTGCGTCGAGGAGGCGAGGAAGGACGTCACCGTGATGACCAGCCTCCTCGAAGCGAGACAAATCGCCGGAAACCGCGGCCTTTTCGCCCGTTTTGACCGCGCGCGGAGGGAATGTCTCGACGCCGAGGTGTTCTTCAAGGCAAAGCGCCTGGAGCAGGAACAGCGCCATACAAAATTCCAGGACAGCCCCTACAGCCTCGAGCCCAATCTCAAGGAGGCGCCGGGCGGCCTTCGCGACCTGCAGGTGATCCTTTGGATCAGCCAGGCTTGCGGACTGGGAAATTCCTGGACGGAATTGGCACGGCGCGCACTGGTTACCTCGGAGGAAGCGCGCCAGGTGCAAAGGCATCACAGATTCCTTCAAAACCTGCGGGTGCGCCTGCACTACGCCGCGGCCCGCCGCGAGGACCGGCTGCTGTTCGATTACCAGGAGAGCCTGGCGCGCGAGCTCGGGTATTCTCCCAACGCGCACCGGCGCGCCGGCGAGCAGCTGATGCAGTCCTATTTCCGCACAGCCAAGGCAGTGACTCAGCTGAATACGATACTGCTGCAGAACATGGGTGCCAAGATTTTTCCTGCGAGGAATTCCGATGGCGCGAAGATCAGCGAAAAGTTCAGGCGGGTGGGCGAATTGCTGAAAGCGCACCCTGCCGATCTGTTCGAGCGCGAGCCCACCGCGATCCTCGAGAGTTTTCTCGTCATGCAGCAGCACTCGGAGCTGAAGGGCATGACGGCGCAGACGCTGCGCGCGCTCTGGCGCGCGCGAACGCGAATCGACGTTGCCTTCCGAAGAGATCCGCGAAACCGCGCGACTTTTCTTTCGCTGCTGCAGCAGCCGCGCGGCATCGTGCACGAACTTCGGCGAATGAATCAATACGGCATCCTAGGAAGGTATCTGCCCGCCTTCCGCCGCATCGTCGGCCAGATGCAACACGATCTTTTCCACGCGTATACCGTGGACCAGCACATCCTCACCGTCGTGCGCAATGTGCGCCGTTTCACGATGCTCGAGTTTGCGCACGAGTACCCGCTGTGCAGCCGTATCATCGCCAGCCTCGAGCGCCATTGGCTGCTGTACATTGCTGCGATCTTCCACGACATCGCCAAGGGCCGCGGCGGCGATCACTCGCAGCTGGGCAAGATCGAGGCCCGGCGCTTCTGCCGCGAGCATGGCCTTGCGGCCGAAGACACGCAGCTCGTCGAGTTCCTCGTCGAGCACCACCTCACCATGTCGTCGGTAGCGCAGAAACAGGACCTCTCCGATCCGGAGGTCCTGCGGCGCTTCGCCGACATCGTGGGCACCGAGCGGCGGTTGGTCGCGCTCTATCTGCTCACGGTCGCGGACATCCGCGGCACGAGCCCCAAGGTGTGGAACGCCTGGAAAGGCAAGCTCCTCGAGGATCTTTTTCGCGCGACACAACATCTGCTGAAGGGCGGGAAGATCGAGGCCGACCAGTACATTCAGCGCAAGCAGGACGAAGCCAAACGCCTGTTGCGCCTCTACGGCCTGTCGGACACCGTACAGGATGCCCTGTGGCGCCATTTCGATGTCCCGTATTTCCTGCGCCACGACGCCCAGGAGATCGCCTGGCACACGCGGCTGCTGCACCACCGCGAGAGCGCGGACAAGCCTGTCGTCAAGGCGCGCCTCTCGCCGGCGGGCGAAGGGCTGCAGGTCATGATCTACGTGATCGATCAGCGCGACCTGTTCGCGCGCATTTCAGGCTACTTCGGGTCGATAGGCTTCAGCATCCTCGACGCCAAGATCTACACGACCCGGCACCAGTACGCGCTCGACACCTTCCAGGTCATGGACATCGGCAGCGTGCCGCATCCGCGCGACATGATCGCCAAGATCGAGTCCGAGCTGGCCGAGTGGCTGGCGAACCGGGTTCCCTTGCCGCAGCCGGTCCAGGGGCGGGTGTCGCGACGCGTCAAGCACTTCCCCATCGCACCGGAGGTGCGTATCGTCCCGGACGAGAAGGGACAGTACCACTCCCTGTCGGTCACCGCGGGCGACCGGCCCGGCCTGCTCTATGCCATCGCACTGGTGCTCAGCCGCTACGGGGTCAGCCTGCACACCGCCAAGATCGCAACGCTCGGCGAGCGCGCCGAGGACGTGTTCGTTGTGTCCGGCAGCGCGCTGGCCAATGCGAAAACCGTGTTGCAGCTCGAAACCGATCTGCTGAAGGCGCTGCAAGCCTAGACGCAGCTCTCCGGTCTTATTCATCCCTGAGTTCCTGATCGGGGAACAGAACCTCGACGAAGCCGAACTGGGCCATGTCACGCATGCGCATCGGGTACAGAATTCCGTCGAGATGGTCGCATTCATGCTGTACGACCCTCGCGTGGAATCCTTCGACACTCCGATCGATCGGGTTGCCGGATTCGTCGAAGCCCTGATACCGGACCTTCTTGAGGCGCGGCACGACGCCGCGCATGCCCGGGACCGACAGGCACCCCTCCCAGTCTTCCTCCATTTCTTCCCCGAGCGGGGTGATGACGGGGTTGACGAGCACCGTGTCCGAAACTTCCTCGGCGTCGGGATAGCGCGGATTGCGCGTGACTCCGAAAATGACCACCCGCAAGGGGACACCGATCTGAGGGGCGGCGAGCCCTGCGCCGTTCAGGTGCGCCATGGTGTCGCGCATGTCGGCGATCAGCTCGCGCAGCTGCGGGGTGCCGAACGCCTCCACGGGTTGCGATTTCTCGAGCAGCCGCAGATCACCCATTTTCAGAACTTCGCGGATCATGCCGCCGCCTCCGAGACTCTGTATCCGGAGTTGCAGTTGCCGCGTCGGCGGCCGGCGGCAATCGCGGCCGGTCGCATCCCGCAAGCGGGCCCCTGCTCCCTGCTCATGCCGCCACCAGCCCTTCGATGATCTTTCGCACCCGGCCCGCGGCGTCCTTCAGTACTTCGTCGATCTCCCTCAACCGTATGCCGCGGGCGCTCGCGCCTCGGCCGGCAGCGTGATTCACCACCACTGCGATCGCCGCGTACGCCAGCTCGATCTCGCGCGCCAGGGTCGCCTCGGGCATCCCGGTCATGCCGACGATGTCGGCGCCGTCGCGCTCCAGCCGGTCGATTTCCGCGGCCGTCTCCAATCTCGGCCCCTGGGTCGCAGCATAGACCGCGCCGTCGACGGCCGCCTCGCCGCAGGCCTTCGCCGCCGCGAGAAGCCTGCTTCGCAACTCGCCGGTGTAGGGGTCGGTGAAGTCGATGTGCTTCACCGGAGCCTCGTTCTCGAAAAACGTGCTCATCCGTCCGCAGGTGTAGTCGATGATCTGGTGCGGGACGACGATCCTTCCCGGGCCGAGGTCTGCGCGGATGCCGCCGACCGAGACGACCGAAACGACATCGCCGACACCCTGTTCCTTGAGTGCCCACAAGTTGGCGCGGTAGTTCACTTGATGGGGCGCAATCGTATGGCCATAGCCGTGGCGCGCGAGGAACACCACCGGGACGCCGCGGATAGCGCCGAATGTGAGCGGTCCGGACGCCTCCCCATAGGGAGTCCGCACGACTTGGCGGCGCGAGACATCGAGATTGGAGAGCTGTGTCAGCCCGGTGCCGCCGATGATCGCGAGCATGCGCGCTCAGGAATCCTTGACCGCGTAGATTTCCGGAAGGTTGCGCCAGGCTCCGGATACGTCCATCCCGCAGCCGAACACGTAGCGGTTGGGCAGCTTTAAACCGACGAAGTCGGGGATGACGGGCTTGTCGCGGCCGATGTTCTTGTCGGTGAGCACCGCGCTGTAGAACGCCGCCGCACCGAGCGCGTTCACGCGTTCACGGATCGCCGCGAGCGTTTCACCTCCGTCGAGAATGTCATCCAGCACGAGCACGCTGCGGTCCTTTACGTTCTCCCGGGGCGCCACCGTCCATACGATCCTGCCGCCCGAGGTCGCGTTGCCGTAGCGCGATGCGTGGATGTAGTCGAACTCGAGCGGGAAGCGCAACCGAGGCAGGAGATGCCCGGCAAAGAATACCGAGCCGCCCATCACGGCGAGCACGAGAGGATAGCGGTCTTTCAGCCTCGCCGTGATCTCCCCTGCAAGGCGCGCGATTGCGGCATGCACGGTGGCTTCGTCGCACAGTCGCTCGGCGCTCTCCAGGATCTTCCAGGCCTCGTCGGGCGTCATGGCGCGAGAAGTATAGCGCCCCCGCCCCGAGCCTCTTCACAGCGATTTCAGAAACTTCTCGAACCCCTTTCCGACCTCGGGATGCTTGAGCCCGTACGCCACCGTCGCCTGCAGGTATCCGAGTTTCGAGCCGCAGTCGTAGCGGGTTCCCTTGAAGCTGTACGCGAGCACGCGATCCTCCGCGAGCAGCGAAGCGATCGCATCGGTGAGCTGGATTTCGCTTCCCGCCCCGGGCCTGGCCAGCGCCAGGTGGTGGAAAATGCGCGGCGTCAGAATGTAGCGCCCGACCACGGCGAGGTTCGACGGCGCCGCTTCCGGCGCGGGCTTCTCGACGATGCCCATCACGCGATCGAGGCCGTCGGTCACCGGCTCGGTCTTGACGATACCGTATTGAAGGCTCTGTTCCCGCGGGATCTGCTGCACGGCAACCATCGGCGACTGGTGGCGCTCGAATATCTCGGTCATCTGCCGCAGGGCGGGAGGCGTGCCGTCGATGAGGTCATCGGCCAGGATCACGGCAAACACCTCGTCGTTGACCCCGGGCTGAGCGCATAGAACCGCGTGCCCCAGGCCAAGAGGCTCGGGCTGCCTGATGTAGACGCAGTTCACCGACTTGGGAATGATGTTCTGGATCAGCTCGAGCAGCTCTCTCTTCCCGCGCGCGGTGAGCTCCGCCTCGACCTCGTAAGCCTTGTCGAAGTGATCCTCGATGGCGCGCTTGTTGCGCCCCGTGATGAACACCATGTCGCGAATTCCCGCAGCCACGGCTTCCTCGACTGCGTATTGAATGAGCGGCTTGTCGACGATAGGCATCATCTCCTTGGGACTCGCCTTGGTCGCGGGGAGGAAACGGCTCCCCATGCCGGCTACCGGAAACACTGCTTTGGTCACTTTTTTCACGCGTCCGATCCTCCCAATATCCTGCGCAATCCCTCTTCGTCGACGACCACAATGCCGAGCTTATGGGCCTTTTCCAGCTTACTTCCGGCTTCGGTGCCCGCGACCACGTAATCCGTTTGGCTCGACACCGACGCCGCGACTTTCCCGCCGCTGCGCTCGATCATCTCCTTGGCTTCCTCACGCGTCAGTCCCGGCAGCGTCCCGGTGAGCACGAACACTTTTCCGTCCAGCCGCCCCGCAGTCGCTCGGCGCTTCTCCGTCTGCACCACCACAGCGCCGGGGCCCGAAGTCAGCTGCCGTATTACTTCACGATTGTGCTGCTGCGAGAGAAACTTCGCCAAGCTTTCCATCAGCTCCGGGCCGACGCCTTCGAGCACCGGAGGCAGCGGAACCTCTCCCCTGCGCTTCCGCGCCGCATTCTCCTTCTGTCCCGCCTTCTTCCTTTCCGCCAGCTCGGTCCAGTCGGCCCCAAGCAAGCCGTTGAGCGTGCCGAAGTGCCCGGCGAGTATCCTGGCGACTTCCTCGCCGACGCCCGGAATTCCCAGCGCATAGACGAAGCGCGCCACAGTCGGATTCTTCGACCCGGCGATGGCCGCGACGACGTTGCGCGCCGACTTCTCACCCATTCTATCGAGCTCCGCGAGCGTGGCCGCGTCCAGGGTATACAGGTCTGCGGCCGTGCGCACTTTGTTCGAGTCGACCAGCTGATCGACGAGCCTCTCCCCCAGGCCCTCGATATCCATCGCCCTGCGCGAGGCGAAATGCAGGAGCGCCCCCTTGCGCTGGGCCGCGCAGAAAAGACCCCCGGTGCAGCGCGCCGCGGCTTCGCCCTCGAGGCGCACCACCTCCGAACCGCAGCTCGGGCAGCGCACGGGCATCTCGAACCGGTCGGCCTCCTCCCGCGGACCGGCCTTTGAGACGTTCACGACCTCCGGGATCACGTCTCCGGCCCGACGCACCGTCACCATGTCCCGCCGCCAGACGTCCTTGCGGCGCACCTCGTCCTCGTTGTGGAGCGTGGCGTTGGTGACCGTGGCGCCGCCCACGCTGACCGGCGCAAGCCGCGCGACGGGCGTCAGCGTCCCGGTGCGGCCGACCTGCACTTCGATGTCGAGAACCTCGGTGACCGCCTCCTCCGGCGCGTATTTGTGTGCGAGGGCGAAGCGGGGCGCGCGCGCGACGAAACCGAGCGAGCGCTGGTCGCCGAGATCGTTGACCTTGTAGACCACCCCGTCGATCGCGTAGGGCAGGCGCTCGCGCTTCTTGCCCATTTCCTCGTAGAAAGCGAGCAGCCCGCTCAGGCCCCTTACCGTCGCGCGCTCCGCGGCAACGGGCAGGCCTTCCCTCGCAAGCCAGTCCAGGATCTCGCTGTGACGCTTGAACGGCAGCTTCACCGCGTCGCCTACGCCATAGGCGAAGAACCGCAGCGGACGCTCAACCGTGATCCTGGGGTCGAGCTGCCGCAGCGCGCCGGCAGCGGTATTGCGCGGATTGACGAACTCCTTCTCACCACGCTCGCGCTGGCGGGCATTGATGCGCTCGAAATCGGCCTTGTACATGATGACCTCGCCGCGCACCTCGACCGCCCCGGGGGCGCGAGCGCCTCGCAGCCTGAGCGGGATCGACCGCACCGTCCTCAGGTTGGCCGTCACGTCCTCTCCGGTGTATCCGTCGCCCCGGGTAGCTCCCCGGACGAAACGCCCGCGCTCGTAGAGCAGACTGATCGCCAACCCGTCGAACTTCGGCTCCGCCGCGTACTCGATCTCGTCCTTGCCCAGTCCCTCCCGAGCGCGACGATCGAATCCGATCACGTCCTCGTCGCTGAACGCATTGTTGAGGGAAAGCATCGGCACGGCATGGACCACTTGGGGAAATTCCTGTAGCGGCGCGCCGCCGACCCGTTGCGTCGGTGACTCCGGCGTGACAAGCTCCGGATACGCCGTTTCCAATTCAAGCAGCTCCCGGAACATTTTGTCGTACTCGGAATCCGGGATGGTCGGCGCGTCAAGCACGTAATAGCGGTGGCTATGTGTCTCAATGTCACGCCGCAGCGCCTCGACGCGCTGGCGCGCCTTCTGCGCGACCGCCATCAGGAAAAAAGTCGCAGCGCGAGCGCCCCGCCGGGTGCGATGCCGCGCGCCTCCATGCTGCCGTGCACCGCCTGGAGCTGAGCGCCGATCGCGTCGAACGCGGCGGGCCCCACGGGCTCGCGGTTGTCGTCGACGATGCGCGCCTTCAGCTCCCGGGCAAACATCTGCGCGGATTGCCGGAACCGGGTGAACGCTCCGTGCGGGGCCCGCGGGACGTCGAGCTCGAGCGTCACTCCGCGCGTCGAAAGAGCGCTCAGACCGTCGATGTTCAGGGGCGTCGGCTCGAAATTGGCCAGCGCGCAAATGATCCGCCCGGCCTCATCCGGGAGCCTGAACTTGCCGTCCGGTTCGTCGAGCCGGAAACCCGCGGCCTTCGCAATTCCGGCGAGCTGCGTCCCCGCAAGGGGGGCCGCATCACTAACGATATGAACGGCAATCCGGATGTCGATTTCCCCGCAAAAACGATCGAGTTCCCGAGCTTTGGCGAGGGCGGACGCCGGATCAGGCACGGTCGCAAGAGCCCCGACGGAGGCCGCAGCGCTCTCGATTGCGGCTCCGAATGCGGCGAGCTGTTCCTCATCCGCGGCGCCCCGGCGGTCCACCAGCTGGAGCCCCGCCCGCAGCCGCGAATAGCTGCGATCGGGATCGAGCGGTTCCCAAGAGGCCTCCGTCTCGTCGAAGCCCTCCCAACTGATCGCCTTCGAGCAACGCTCGAGCGCCGCGGCAGCCGCCGCGATCAAGGCTGCTCCGGAAACCTCCTCCGGGGTTTCAATCAGAACGATGAAATCCAGAAACTCTGACAGGCCCGCAATAGAGTCCCCGGCACCTTCCTGCTGCGCCTCGAAAGATACGAGGGGCTCGAACCTCGCCGACCTTGGCGTGAGCGGAGTCTCATGGCCGGCACCCCCGCCCGAGCGCATCAGCACGTCCTCACGCTGCGAAGCAAACCCCGCCTCGGCCTCGCGCTGGTAGCGTCGTTCCTGCCATTTGTTGTAGAGAAAGACGGCCGCCACGACCGCGGCGCCTACGACCACGAGGCCGACTTGCAGTTCGCTCATGGTCAGGCGGCGGCGGGTTCTTCCCGCAGCTTCAATGCTTCCTCGATGTCCACCGCCACGACCCGCGATACCCCTCGCTCCTGCATGGTGACGCCGACCAGCTGGTGGGCCATCTCCATGGTGATCTTATTGTGGCTGATGAACAGGAACTGGGTCTGCTGCGACATTTTTTCAACCAGATCGCAGAAACGTTCGGTGTTGGCGTCGTCGAGGGGCGCGTCGACTTCGTCGAGCAGGCAGAACGGCGCGGGGTTGAGCTGGAAAAAAGAAAACACCAGGGCGATCGCGGTGAGCGCCTTCTCCCCCCCCGAGAGCAAGTGGATTGTCGTGTTCTTTTTCCCCGGAGGACGCCCCATCACTTGCACGCCGCAATCGAGAATTTCCTCGCCCGTCATGATGAGCTGGGCCTCGCCGCCGCCAAAGAGCGCGGGGAACATCTCGCCGAAGCGGCGATTCACCGTGTCGAACGTGGCTTGCAGCTGCGCCCGCGTTTCACGGTCTATGCGGCGGATCGCATTCTCGAGGGTCTCCACGGCAGCGCTCAGGTCGGCCGCCTGAGCGTCGAGAAATTGCTTGCGTTCCTGGTTCGCGGTGAGTTCCTCCAGCGCCGCCATGTTGATCGCGCCGAGCTCTGCGATCACATTGGTGAGGCGCGTGATCTCGCCCTGCAGCGATGCCGCCCGCTGGCCTTCCTTCAGCACCGCCGCCAAGGCGGTTTCATCGGCGCCCGCCTCGCGAAGTTGCTGCACAAACTGCTCGCTCGCGATTCGCGCCGCCTGCTCCTTCAGCCTGAGCTCCGCGATGCGGTCACGCAGCGGCTGGAGCTTCTGCTCCCGGGCAAGTCGCGCCTCTTCGGACGAGCGCAATCTGCCTGCGATTTCTTCCTGGCGGCTGCGGGCTCCCGCCAGGGTTTGCTCTCGAGCGACCCGCGTCGCAAGCCCGCGTTGAAGCTGGGTCCGCAACGCCTCGTCATCCAAACCGGCCAGCTCGGCCTGGAGTTGCTCAAGGCTTCGTTCGGCATTTTGTGCATGCTCCAGTAATACTTTAGAAGATCTTTCTGTCTCATTGATTTTACTTATACATTCCTTTTCGGCATAGCCCGCCTCCTGAACTTCGCGCTCCGCCAGCAGGACCGCCTGGCGCTGCGTCTCGAGCTTGCGCTCCGCCGCCGCTTCCTCCTCCCGGGTCGATTCCAGCTTGCGGTAGAGCGCATCGATCTCGCTCTGGCGCCGCTCCAGGCCGGTTTCTGCCGCCGTCTGGCGGGCCCGTTCCTGGGCCTGCTGGGCCTTGATCTCGCTCAGCTCCCCGTCGAGCTGCCGGCTGCGCTCCTGGTACCGCTCCTGCCCTTGAGTCAGCTTCAGGTTTTCCAGCTGGCGCTCGTGATGGCGCTGTTTGAGCGCGGCGCCGGCCGCCCGCAGCTTGGCGAGGCCCTCGTCGTGCTCCACGAGCGAGCGATCGAGCCCGGAGAGCTCAGCGCGCCTCTCCTCGATCGAATCCTCGTGCTTGCGCGCTTCCGCCTCCAAGGCTTCGATTTCGCGCTGCCGGGCGAGGATTCCGGTGTCCGCCGGATCGGGCGCGTGAAAGCTCACGCCGAAGCGGCTGAACTGGTGGCCCTCGCGGTTGATCAGCACCACCTGGGGTGACAATCCCATGCGGGTCAGCAGCCGCGGCACGCCCTCCACGGCGTAGTAGGTCGCAAGCCATGCCGCGACGACAGCGCTCACCGCGGGTTCGATGGCCTCGATGTAGTCGGCAAGTGGCTTGAGGCCCGCCTCGCGGCGCAGCTTTGCTTCGGTTCCGGGAAGAAAGGCGCTGACCCTTGCAGGAGGCGGGTCCTCGAGCAATCGCTGCAGCAACTCGGGGTCGGACATCTCCATGGCATGCAAGCGCTCGCGCAAGGCCGATTCCACAGCCGTCTCCCAACCGGCTTCGACGCGAATTTTCTGCCACAGCCGCGGTTTTGACGTGAGCTGATGCCGGCCGATCCAATCTTGGATCTTGCTGTTCTCCTCGACCTGGTTCTGGATTTTCTGCAGCGTGAGCAACCTGCCCTCCAGAGCCGAAAACTCGCGCTCGAGCATCTGCAAACCGTCGACGGAGGCGCGGCGCTGCCGATCCAAAGTCTCCCGCGCTGCCTCGAGCTGGGCGAGCAACGCTTCCTGGCGGGAAAGCTCGGCACTGCTTTGCGCCAGTTCCTGCGCGAGGCGCGCCAGCCGCTGCGCATCGGGTGCGACCAAATCAGCCAGCTCGGCGAGCAATCTTTCCTCGCGCTGCTCCAGCCCCTGCAGCGTCTTGCCCGCATGTTCGAGGTGCGTCTGTTCCACCTGGAACGCCTGCTCGGCCTGCGCGATGCGCTCGCGCTCGCCGGCAATCCGTCCCTCAAGCAGGCGGGCCTCCTGCTCCGCTTGCGGCAGCTTGAGCTGCTCCTCGGCGAGTTTGCCCCTGGCCTGCTCCAGAGCGGCTCGCGACTCCTGGAGCCGCGTTTCCCAGGTCCGGAGCGCCTCGTGCTGCTCCACCTCGTTTTGCCTCCCGGCGTCGCGCTGCGCGCGAAGCTGCGTAAGCTGCGTGTCGAGGCGCTGGCGGGTATCGGCAACGAAGCGTATTTCGGTTTCAAGGCGGGAAACGTCGGCGTTGACGCCGTAGAGTTCCCCTTGTGCGGCGGCGAGTGCGTCCCCCGAAGCGTAGTGCTCTACCCGCGCCTGCTCGAGCTCGCGCTCGATTTCGCGCAGCCGCGCGGTCTCGGACTCGAGCTCGGTCGCGCAGCCCTCGATTTCGCGGGCATGGCGTTGCGCCTCCGCCTCCGCATCGTTGCGGCGCAGGAGCCACAGTAGATTCTGCTTTTGTGCCCGATCGGTCGAAAGCTCGTTGTACCGTCGGGCGACCTCGGCTTGCCTTTCCAGCCGCTCGATCTGTGACCCGAGTTCCTGGCGAATATCGCTCAAACGCGCGAGGTTGTCGCGAGTGTCGGAGAGCCGATGCTCGGTTTCGCGCCGCCGCTCCTTGTACTTGGACACTCCCGCCGCTTCCTCGAGAAACACGCGCAATTCCTCGGGTCTTGCCTCGATGATCCGCGAGATCATTCCCTGCTCGATGATCGCGTAGGCACGCGGACCCAGACCCGTGCCGAGAAAAATGTCCTGCACGTCGCGGCGGCGCACGTGGGTATTATTGATGAAATAGGAAGATTCGCCGTCGCGCTGGAGCACGCGCTTCACCGAGATCTCGGCATACTGGGACCATTGGCCGGCCGCCTTGCCGAGGCTGTTGTCGAAGAACAACTCCACGCTCGCCCGCGCCACGGGCTTTCGCAGCGACGAGCCGTTGAAGATCACGTCCTGCATCGAGTCGCCGCGCAGAGCGGAAGCGCGCGACTCCCCGAGAACCCACCGGACCGCGTCGATGATGTTCGACTTCCCGCACCCGTTCGGGCCGACCACGCCGACCCGTTGGCCCGGAATGCTCACCGTGGTCGGATCGACGAAGGACTTGAACCCAGCGAGCCTGATTTGTGTGAGCCGCACGCTTGCAGAGGACGCTACGAATCCAGGTAAAAGAAAACCGGCCGTCAGCCGGATTCATCGTCGATAAAACGCAAGCCCCTATAATACCATCTCCAACTTCTCACCCGGACCCTTCAATGCCGTCCAAGCCGAGCAAATCGCTCGAGAGTTTTCCCAATCCGAGCCCGCGCCGAGACTATTTGATCCGGATGCAGATGCCGGAGTTCACCTGCTTGTGCCCGCGCACCGGGCAGCCGGACTTCGCGACGCTGTTCCTGGACTATGTCCCGGACCGAAAATGCGTGGAATTGAAGAGCCTGAAACTCTACATCTGGTCCTTCAGGAACGAGGGGGTATTCCACGAGGCCGTCGCCAACCGCATTTGCGATGACCTCGTGAAGCTGCTCTCGCCGCGGTACCTTCGGCTTGCCGCGCGGTTCTTCGTTCGCGGGGGAATTTTCACCAGCGTCGTCGCCGAGCACCGCAAAAAGGGCTGGAAACCCGCCGCCGGCTTGGAGTTTGCAGCTATCGACGAGCAGAAGAGCACGCGCTGAGGGCGGCACCGTGAATCCACGACTGCAGTCGCTGCAGCCTTACCCCTTCGAGAAATTGCGCGATCTGTTCGACGGCGTGCGGCCGAACCCGGGGCTGGCGCATATCAGCCTAGGCATCGGCGAACCGCAGCACTCGACACCGGACCTGATCAAGCGCGCATTGTCGGGGAGCCTCGCGAAGCTCGCTTCCTACCCTCCGACGGCGGGCGGCGATTCCTTGCGCCAGGCGATCGCGGATTGGCTGGTACTACGCTACGGCCTGCGTTCGATCGACTCGAAGACCGAGGTGCTGCCGGTGAACGGCTCGCGCGAAGCCTTGTTCGCCCTTGCGCAGACCGTCGTCGATCCGGAACGCCACGATGCCGTGGTGGTGTGCCCCAATCCCTTCTATCAGATTTACGAGGGCGCGGCGCTGCTAGCCGGAGCGCGCCCGCACTTTGTCAACACTTTATCGGAGCAGGGCTTTGCGGCCGATTACGACTCGATAGCTCAGGATCTCTGGCGTCGGACGCAGTTGCTCTACGTCTGTTCGCCGGGCAATCCGACCGGGAAGGTGCTCGGCCTTCCCGAGTGGAAGGAAATTTTCGCACTTGCCGATCGCTACGG
>Ga0209238_1000598_pt1 | contig 13073 bp, 13 predicted proteins | sample GraSoi013_1_20cm_FD_185823 | JGI IMG/M metagenome (GOLD analysis project Ga0209238, IMG submission 185823) | Grasslands soil microbial communities from the Angelo Coastal Reserve, California, USA - Sample 10_02_2013_1_20cm (SPAdes) (version 2) | ecosystem: Environmental > Terrestrial > Soil >...
AGCCGAGGCGCGGCGCACGGGGTTTCCCATCATCGGCCCGGCGACGGGACACCTGTGCTACTTGCTGACACGTCTCAGCAACGCTCGACACGTCTTCGAGCTCGGCTCCGGGTTCGGCTACTCGACCGCGTGGTTCGCTCGCGCGGTGAAGGAAAACGGCGGAGGGATCGTGCACCATGTCGTGTGGGACGACCGGCTGTCCCGCGCAGCCCGGGAGAACCTGGCGGCCCTCGGCCTGGCCGATGTCGTCCAGTTCCACGTCGGGGAGGCGGTGCTGACCCTGCAACAGGCTGCGGGGCCGTTCGACGTCATCTTCAACGATATCGACAAGCAGGACTACCCGAAGGCGCTCGATGTCATCACGACCAAGCTGCGACCCGGTGGGCTGCTGCTGGTCGACAACATGCTGTGGAGTGGGCGCATCTTCGAGCGCCGCGACACGAGCCCTGCGACCCGCGGCGTGCGCGAGTTGACGCGGCGGATTCAGGCAGACCCGCAGTGGATTGCGTCCGTGATCCCCGTGCGAGACGGCCTGCTGGTTGCGCAGCGCGTGGAGGAGCCATTAGGGTTGTCGGATACCTTGAACACCCGCGCGAAGGAGTCATCACGATGAACTGTCCAGCCTGCGGCACGGCGATGACGGAGGTCGCGGTGAGCGACGTGAAGATCCAGGCTTGCAAGGGTGGCTGCGGCGGGTTGTGGTTCGACGAATGGACGCTCCGCAAGGTCGACCAGCCGGACCAGTCGGCGGGGGAAGCGTTGCTGCACATCGAGCAGAACGCCGCGGTCAAGTTAGACCCGGAGAAGCGACGCAATTGCCCACGCGATGCCGGCATCGTCATGATGCGGCACTTCTGGAGCGTCAAGCGGGACGTCGTGGTGGACGAGTGCCCCAAGTGCGAAGGGATTTTCCTCGACCCCGGCGAGCTCGCCGAGATTCGCTCGGATTACAAGTCAGACGGCGACCGGCACAAGGCCGCGCAAGCGTATTATCGCGAGATGTTCGATACGCAGCTCGCCGGTATGCTGCGCGAGGACAAGGCCAAGCTCGAGAGCGCCCGCAACGTCGCGAACATCTTCAAGTTCATCTGCCCGAGTTACTACATCCCCGGCAAGCAGGCCTGGGGCGCGTTCTAGAGACGCTTGCCCGCAGCCACGCGGCTCTCGTTCCTGCGCTGGTACTACATCGCGACGCCACTCTTTTGGCTGGTGGGGGTGATATGGGGTGTCAACGTGCGCGTCGCCTTTCTCGATGACTTCCCGGTAGGGCGCAACGCCTACTACCTGCTCTGCTTCGTCCTTGGCATAGTGATGCTGCGGGCACCACAGTACGCGAGCCGCATCGCCTTCGCGGAGAGCACTGCCAACCTGGGTCTCCTGATCCTCAGCGTAGCGGTGTGGTACCTTCGTATGTTGGACTGGGCGGCGGGGCCGAGCGTCGCGGTCCGGGTCGTGACGCCGGCCGAGCTCGTGAACTTCGTGCTGACGGCAGTGGTCGCAGGTGTGAGCTACGGGGTCCGAGGCTCGGCAACACCCGCTTGAAGCGGCGCGAGCTGGGCGTGGCTAGGGCGCAAGAAGCGAGACGAACTGCTGCGCCAGTTTGGGCCCCATCCCCGACTCCTCGTGCTTGAAGAAGATGAACGCATCCCCCCAACCCTTCCCCAAATCCTTCACCGTCTTGGCCCACTGCTCGAGATCCTTCTTCTCGTAACCCTCGTCGCGTAGTCGCATGTAGCCGAAGTCGGCGGTCGCCACGAGCGGGGTATGTCCCGCCTCCGTGTCCGCGACGCACAGCGCCGCGTTGCCGACGCGGAGCGCTTCGTAAACGTCGTCCGTGAACCACGACTCGTGCCGGAACTCCCAGGCACACCGCAGGTCCGCGGGAAACTGCGTGAGCAGATCGTTCAGGCGGTCCAGGTCCTTTTTGAAATTGGGCGGCAGCTGAAACAGGATGGGCCCGAGCTTGGGGCCCAGCTTGCGTCCCGTCTCGAGGAAGTAGCGTAGCGGGTCGTCCACGTCCCGGAGCCGGGCGATGTGCGTGATGCGCTGGGGCGCCTTGAGGACGAACGTGAATCCGGGAGGAGTCGCCGCATCCCAGCCGGCGACCGTCTTCGCATTCGGCATGCGATAGAAGGTGTAGTTGATCTCCACCGTGGAAAGCCGCTGGGCGTAATACGGGAGCAGCTCGGATTCGCGAATCTTGGCCGGGTAAAACGGGCCCTTCCACTGGGGGAAGTTGTAGCCCGAGGTGCCGACGCGGACGTTCACGCCACCCACACCGTCTTGATGTTCACGAACTCGCGCAGTCCGTACGCCGATAGCTCGCGTCCATAGCCGGAACGCTTCACGCCGCCGAAGGGCAGCCGCGGATCGGAGCGGACGAGCCCGTTCACGAACACGCTTCCCGCTTCGATCTCGCGCGCGACGCGCTCGCCGCGCTTCGAGTCCGCAGTCCAGACCGACGCCCCCAGTCCGTAGGGCGACGCGTTCGCGATGCGGATCGCGTCCGCCTCGTCCTTAGCGCGGATCACGGCCGCCACGGGGCCGAAGGTCTCCTGATCGAACGCGGGCATCCCGGGCTCCACGGCGCTGAGCACGGTGGGCGGGTAGAAGGCGCCCCGGCCGGCGGGGACCTCGCCACCGAGCACGAGTCGGGCGCCCCGCTTCACCGACTCTTGCACCTGCCGATGGAGATTCTCGCGCAGATCGACCCGCGCCTGTGGTCCGACCTGGGTCGCCGGGTCGAGGGGATCGCCCACCCTGCGGGCGCGCATGTCGCTCGTGAACCGCTCGAGGAACCGCTCCGCCACGCGCTCCACCACAATGAAGCGCTTGGCGGCGATGCAACTCTGGCCGCTGTTGATGAGACGCGCTTCCACCGCTGTGGTCGCGGCCCGCTCGAGATCCGCGTCCTCGAGCACGATGAACGGATCGCTGCCGCCGAGCTCGAGCACCGTCTTCTTCAGGTGTCGACCTGCCTGCTCCGCCACCTGGCTCCCCGCGCGGTCCGAGCCAGTGAGCGTCACCGCGCGCACCCGCTGGTCGGCGATGACGCCGCCGGCGGCCTCGTTCGAGAGGAACACCGCCCGGAACAGACCATCCGGGAAGCCGGCTTCCTGGAAGACGGTTTCGATCTCGAGCGCACAGCGCGGCACGTTGGGAGCGTGCTTCAGGATGCCGGCGTTCCCGGCGACCAGGGCCGGTGCAGCGAAGCGAAACACCTGCCAGAACGGGAAATTCCAGGGCATGATGGCGAACACAGGACCCAGGGCTTCGAACCGGACGTAGCTCCGCGAGGCGTCGGTCGCGTGGGGCTCATCGGCGAGGAAGGCCGCCCCGTGGTCCGCGTAGTAGTCGCACACCCAGGCGCACTTCTCGGCCTCTCCCACCCCCTGCGCCAGCGGCTTTCCCATCTCCAGCGCCATCGTGCGGGCGTACGCGTCCTTGCGCTCGCGCAGAACACGCGCGGCGGCGCGCAGCCGCTCCGCCCGCTCGGCCACCGGGCTGCGGCGCCAATCGCGTGATGCGGCGTCGGCGCCCTCGAGGATCCGGGCGAGCGCGTCCGGCGCCGTCTCCTGGAACGTCTCGAGCACCTCGCCGGTGGCGGGGTTGATCGACTGGACGCTCACGCCACCACTTCGGGCCGATCCCGCACCCGATCCACCGTGCACAGAAAACCCAGGGGCTCCTCGCCCGTCGCCCGGAACTGGTGCGCCACGCCGGGCGACACGTAGACGCAGTCGAACGGCGCGATGTCGTAGCTCGTGTCGCCCAGCGTCACCCGCCCCCGACCGCGAATGACGACCACCGCGTGCGGATGCTGGTGTCGCTCGAGCGTCGAGTAGCCGCCGGGTTGGATCTCGAAATACCGCGTCACGAAGTTGAATGGCTCCTCACCGGCGCCTTCGCCCAAGAGCGTCTGACGGGTGACGTCCCGGTACGGCACGTCGCCCGTCTTGTACTCGCGCACGGGGATCCCGTCCCAGCGAAACCCGCCGAACTTAAGGACCTTCGATCGATCATCCATGGGAATGTCGTCTCACCGCCGCGACCAACCGCTCCGCCGCCGTGGCGGGATCGGGCTGCGCGTACAAGCTCCCGCCGATCAGGAAGATGGTGTCCGCGCCGTACCGCTCGATCCAGTGCGGCACGCGCGCCGCGTCGATCCCCCCCGCCGGCACGGGAAACGAGGGCGACACCGGGCCGAGCGGCCCGCGCAGCCGCGCGTTGATCGCGGCGCAGGTCGCTTCCGAGAACGTAAATCGCCCTCCGACGTTGGGATAGATCACCGCATCACTCCCCGCGACGCGGAACAGGTCGCCCAATAGCACCTCCGGTGCGATGCCGTGGTCCGGATGGAAGAACGCGCCCGCGAGCGATGGGTGCGACATGATCGCGAGCCCCGTGGCGGCGGCGATCGCGCCCACGGCGCCGAGGCCTGCCGGAAGCGCGTTGACCACGACGCCGCGGCAGCCCGCGCGGCGCGCGGCATTCGCGCGCTCCACGATCTCGGGCGGACCGCTCGTAACGTTCGGGAAGTACAGCGCGTTCCCGCCGGTCTCGCCGTTGGCTCGCGCGACCGCTTCGCTGCAGCGCTCGACCCGCTCGCGAAACGGCGCGGTCGTCTGATCCGCCAGACTGTGATCGTCCTTGATGAGATCGATCCCCGCGCGGGCGAATCCGTAGGCCAACTGTGCAAGCTCGGGCGCCGAGCGACCGAGTGGCTTGAGCGCCGTGCAGAGCAGGGGTCGCCCGCGGGCGCCCGTGAGCTCCCGGAGCCCCGCGATGCCGAGTAGCGGGCCACGCAGCGCGGTGAGCAGCTCGTCCGGCCACTCGAGGCCGGCGATCAAGATCCCGGCCTTGAGCGAGATGTTACCGAACAGAAGGTTCAAGAGCTGCGGCAGGTCCCCGCACACCGCACCCGGGTCGAACGAGATCACGGCGCGGGAGCGACCGCGGCCGAGCGTGTCGACCGACTCGACGCGTCCGGCGAAGTGCGCAGCGACCCCAGGAGGCACGGCGTCCGCCGGGAGCTCGACGGTCTGCTCGAACGCGATATCGCGCGCCTTCGCGGCGGCGAGCCGACTCGAGCAGGCGAGGTGATACGTCACGCGCAGGCGCATAGTGATCGAGGTCACGCTGGATGTTAGTGTCGGAGCGCGGCAGCACGGCCGACTCTGCGACAGGCCGGGCGCCGGTGGTCCCAACCGGTTGACCCTCTATCCTTATAGCACGAGCCGACTTGTCCCGCACGCCCCCCGCCGGGCACACGCCTTGCGAGTCAGGGATTACGGCCGCACGGCGCGGCCGACGAGGAGTGATGTATGACACAGTCTTGGCGACCGGACGAATGGGCTGACGACGAGGCGTGGCGCGGCGATCGCCATGGCGACGCCGAGCCGTGGCGCGCCGATCTGAGCGACGAGCGCTGGCGCGGCCAGGAGCATATCGCCGACTGGCCGGAGGCGCAGGCCGGCCCCGAGTACTGGATGTACAAGCGGGCGGCGGAAGACGCGTGACCGTTCTCACGGGAAGGGGGTCAAGCGTCTAAAAGGAGGCAACATGCCTGCCGGGTTCACTCGCGTGATCACCGTGGCCACGCTCACAGCCGTCCTCACCCTGCCGCTCGCCGCCGCACAGCCGAGCAATCCGACCCGCCCTGCTTCCCGCGTCGCGCAGGAGCCACACCCGCAGATCATGGCGGCGATCCGGGCGCTCGAGGCCGCCAGGCTGCATTTGCAGCATGCCGCGCACGACTTCGGTGGCCATCGCGTAAAAGCGATCCGGGCGATCGATGCCGCGCTGGTGCAGCTCAAGCTCGCCCTCCAGTACGACAAGGATTGAGCGCGTAGTTCGCGCACAGGCGGGCCCGGCCGCATTCATTAGGTCGGCCCCACGTGTTTTCTGGGCGGCTTGCGACGTGTCCCTCGGTAGGGTATGCTGCGAGCCGCTCGTTATTTCCCGGGAGACAAGTGGTGACTCTGACCATTGCGGCGCTCCTCACGTCATTGCTGGCGGGCGGCGACACACTGCGCGGCACGGTGGTCGACACGGCCGGCCATCCCCTCACAGCGGCTACCGTCAGCGTGGCCGAACTCGGCCTGACGCTGGTGACAAAGGCGGACGGAACGTTCCGGGTCGCCGAGCTGCCCACAGGTCGGTACACCCTGGTCGTTCGCCGCCTGGGGTACGCGCCAATCGTTGCGACCGCTGCCGTACCTGGCCCGCCGCTGGCTCTCGTGCTGCGACCCAGCGCGCTGCACCTGGGTGCGGTCACGGTCACCGCCACTCGGTCCGCGATTAGCCCTCTCGCCGCGCCGCTGCCGACCGCAGAGCTCTCGGGTGAGCAACTGCGGCGCGCTCACGAGGTGTCGCTCGCGCACGCGCTGGACCAGATCCCGGGTGTCCGTACGCTGAGCACGGGCGAGCAAGTGGGCAAACCAGTCATTAGAGGACTCACGGGACCGCGCGTGCTGGTGCTCGATAACGGACAGCGGCTCGAGGACTACTCGTGGAGTGACGAGGACGGCCCCTCCGTGGACGCCCGGCTGGCCGAGCGCGTGGAGCTGATCCGCGGGCCGGCGAGCGTGCTCTATGGGTCGGACGCGATCGGCGGCGTGATCAACGTGATCCCCAAGGAGGTGCCCGACGGCCGCGGTCGTCCAGCCTTCATGCGGGGCGCCGCTGAGCTGTACGGCGCGACCAACAACAACGAAGTGGGAACGGTCCTTCGAGCGGAGGGGGCGAGCGGCCGGTTCGGGTGGAGCGTGACCGGCATCGGGCGTCGCGCGGACAACTTCCACACGCCGCCGGGCAACGACTCCACGCCCACGGGCGATATCTACAACACCGCGTTCCACGCCATCAACGGGGAAGCGGTGGCGGGCCTGCACGGCGATCGCGGCTCCGTGACCCTCCGCTACACAAGGTATGGAGGCGCGTTCGGGTTGCTCGATGGCCCTCCGGTGCCGGCCGACAACACGGACGGACCGCTCCGCCGGCTGTCCGACAATCGGCTGCAGCTCGCGAGCAACAGCGTGATCGGTGGCGTGCGCCTTGAGACGAAGTCCCAGTGGCAGCGTCACTCCCTCCAGGAAGTGTCCGACCAGAGTCGCAACGGGGATTCGACCCCGAACTTCGATCTGCTGCTCAACACGTACTCGACGGACGTCTTGTTGCACCACTCGTCCTCCGGCGGCCTCACCGGCACGGTAGGCGTTTCGGGCCTGTACCAGGACAACCAGACGCGCGGCATCGAGCCCCTTGTCCCCGCGGCCCGCACCGTCGGCGGCGCGGTATTCGCGCTCGAGACGGCCACCCTGGGTCGCTGGACCCTGTTGATCGGCGCCCGAGGCGACGCCCGCCACTTGAGCGCCGACTCCAATGCCGCACTTCAGGTTTCGGCGCAAACCCGGAACGCCTCTGCGCTGACCGCGAACCTTGGCGCGGTTTATCGCGCCGCGCCGGGGCTCGCAGTCGCGGCGAACGCCGGCCGCGCGTTCCGCGCGCCGACCCTGTTCGAGCTCTTCACCAACGGGCCCCACCTGGGGGAGGACCGCTACGAGATCGGGCTGCCAACCGCGCGTCCGGAGGTGAGTTTCAACGCCGACCTGAGCGTCCGCTGGCAGAGCAGCCGTGTGCGAGGCGAGCTCGCCGTGTATCGCAACCAGATCGGCAGCTACCTCTACATCGCGCCAACTGGCTCGACGGACCCGGGGTCCGGGCTCGCGATCTATCGCTACCAGCAGGCGCGGGCGGTGCTCGTGGGCGCGGAGGCGGGTGCGGAGGTCGTGGCCGCCCCGGTACTCACCGTGCGCGCCAGAGTGGACGCCGTGCGGGGCACAAACGAAGACACGAACGAGCCGTTGCCGCTCACACCCGCGCCGCGCGCGGACGTCGAGGCGGAATGGCACACGACCGGGCTCCGGTGGGCGGAGCGCGTCTACCTGAGCGCCGGGCTCGAGGCCGTCACGCGCCAGACCCGCCTCGGGCCGTTCGACGAGCAAACCCCGGCGTACCAGCTCCTCAAGTTGGGGGCGGGGCTCGAACAGACCGTTGGCGGCCGTCTCATCTATCTCGACGTCCGAGTCCGCAACGCCACGAATACCCGGTACACCGACTTTCTCAGCCGCTACAAGGTGTTCGCATTTGGAGAGGGTCGGAACGTCGTGGTGCGCCTATCCACCGGATTGTAGACCGAGCTCGATCGCCGTGAGGATCGCCCTCGTCACCGCGGGGCTGGCGCTCTTCGCCCCCTCCGGGACCCCGGGGCAGAGCTTTCGCCAGAAGGACTTCGACACCTACGTCGCCCGAGGACTCCAGGCGCTCCGGACGCCGGGAGCGGCTATCGCCGTCGTGAAGGATGGCCGGGTGCTGTTCGCGAAGGGCTACGGCGTGCGCACGCTGAGCGACACGGCCCGCGTGGACGCCCACACGCTGTTCCAGGTCGCTTCGAACACCAAGGCGTTCACCACCGCCGCGCTCGCGATCCTGGCCGACGAGGGGAAGCTCTCGTGGGACGATGCCGTGTCCAAGTTCCTCCCGGGGTTCCAGCTGTACGACCCCTACGTGACCCGCGAGTTCACGGTTCGAGATCTCGTGACACACAGGAGCGGCCTGGGCCTGGGCGCGGGGGACCTGTTGTGGTTCCACTCGAACTACAACCGGGGCGAGATCGCCTATCGGATCCGCTTCGCCAGGCCCGTGTCGAGCTTCCGCAGCGCCTACGCGTACGACAACGTGCTCTACATCGTGGCCGGCGAGATCTTCCCCGCCGTCGCCGGCCAGAACTGGGACGACTTCGTGAAGAACCGCATCTTCACGCCGCTCGGCATGACCGAGTCCGGGACGACCACGGCATTCTTCACGTCGAGTCGAAACGCCGCCGCGCCGCATGCGATCGAGGACGGCAAGCTGCGGGTCGTCCCGCTCGATTCGGTCGACAACATTGCCCCCGCCGGGGGGATCGCCTCCAACGTGACGGATTTGGCACGGTGGCTCGTCTGTCGGCTCGACTCGGGCCGTTATTCAGGCGGACGCCTGTTCAGTGAGCGGCAAGCGCGCGAGATGTGGTCGGGCCAGACCATCCTGCCCATTGCGGACCCCCCACCCCCGCTCGCGGCGCTGCGGGCCAACTTTGCGGAATACGCGCTGGGGTGGCGAGTGCGGGACTACCAGGGGCGCAAGCTCGTGTCGCACACGGGCGGCCTCGCCGGGATGTCGTCGCAGATCACGCTCGTGCCGACTGAGAAGCTCGGCATCGTGATCCTCACCAACTCGGAATCGGACCTGATGGCCGCGCTCACCTACCGGCTGCTCGATGATCTGCTCGGCGCGCCCCGGCCGCGCGGGGACTGGGTGGCGGCGTTCGCCCAGGCCGAACAACTGGCCCGAGGCGGCGCCGACTCGACGCTCAAGGCCACTCGCGCGGAACGGGATTCGACGTCTCGGCCGTCCCTGCCGCTCGCCAGGTACGCGGGATCGTACCGCGACGACCTGTACGGAGACGCCACCGTGGCCCTCGAGAATGGCCGGCTCGTCCTCCGGTTCGGCCGCTCCCCCGCATTCGTGGGTGACCTCGAGCACTGGCAGTACGACACGTTCATCGCGCGTTGGCGCACGAAGCACCTGGAGGACGCGTATGTGACCTTCGCGCTCACCCCGGACGGATCTATCGATCGGTTCCAGATGGCGGCGGTGTCGCCGCTCGCGGACTTCAGCTTCGATTACCAGGATCTCGTGTTCCGACCGATCGTTACGTCGCGTTAAGATTCGGGCGTGTTTGGGCGGAGGGCATGGAACGTGGACCTACGGCTACCTGCGGCCGCGGTTGCCGCACTGACCCGGGTGAGACTCGCAACGGCGGCGGTCGTGCTGATCGCCGCCGTCCTGCTGCTCGGCTACGAGATCCCGCCCGTCCCCACCTGGTTCTACGTCCTGGCCTGGTACCCTACCCTCGTCATCCTCGACGAGGTGGTGGTCATGCTGGGCGGTGCGTCGCTACTCGCCCGGCCCCGCGAGCTCGTGGTGATGTTGTGGTGGTCGGCGGTGATCTGGTTCCTGTTCGAGGCGATCAACTTTCGGCTGCAGGACTGGTACTACGTCTTCCTGCCGGCGAGCCGCCTCGAGCGCTGGCTCGGGATCACCGTGTCGCTCGCCACGGTCGTCCCCGCCGTGCTGCTCCCCGAGCACCTGCTGGACCGCCTGGGGGTGTGGCACGATCTGAGGCTCCGCAGCTTCTCCCTCGCGCCTCGACATCTGGAGATCGCGGGCTGGGTCGGCTGGGGACTGCTGGCGGCCGTGCTGGCTTTCCCGCGCTATCTCTACCCGCTCACCTGGGGTGCAGTGTGGCTCATCGCCGAGCCGCTGTTGTACCGGCGCGACCCCGCGCACTCGCTGTTTGCGGACATCGCCGGGGGCAGCTGGGGACGCATCGCACGGCTCATGGCCGCGGGCCTCTTCGCCGGCGTGGTGTGGGAATCGTTCAACGCCATGGCGCGTGGCCGCTGGATTTACACGGTCCCGTTCCTCGAGCACTTGAAGATCTTCGAGATGCCACTGATCGGGTTCTTCGGCTTCCCGTTTTTCGCGCTCGAGGTGTGGTCGCTCTATCACCTGCTCGCGCCGCATACCACCCGGCGAACCCTGGTCGGCTCCGCGGCATTCGTCCTGCTCGTGCTCATCGGGATCGACCACTGGACCGTGAGCTCCACGACGCCGGCGCTGCGCGATCTGCCGGGCGTGACGAACGGGGTGATCGCGCGATTGCGCGGGGCTGGGTGGGAAACCGTGTTCCGGGTCGCGCAGAGCCCCGTGGCGGAGCTCGCCTACCGCGCCAACCTGAGCCCGCGCGACGCGCGCGCGGCGCACGACGCGGCGCGCCTCGTGACACTCCGAGGCATCGGCACCGCGCACGCGGCCGTCCTGATCGGCGGCGGGGTGGAGAGTGTCGAGGCCCTGGCCGGCTCCGACCCCGACTCGGTGTGGAGGATGCTGCGGGCCGGGGGGGGCGGCGCGCGCCCCACGCCCGCGGAAGTGCGGGTGTGGGTGCGCGCCGCCCAGCGACAAGCGCGCCCTACGCCACCGCCGGCTCCGGCACAGCCGTCCACTCACCCACCAGCTCGTCCACGGTCCTGAGCTGGCGCGTCGGGTCGGTCGCGTACCAGGTCTTGAAGTACTCCAGGCCCGCCTGATGCGCCTCGTCGGTGAACGCCTGCAGCGCATCCGTCACCCACACGAGATCATACCCACGCTGGAAGGCGTCTCCCGACGTGTGCCGCGCGCAGCAGTCGGTGTGCAGACCCGTGATGTAGAGTCGGGTCAACCCCCGCTCCGCCAGGGTGCGCTCGAACGCCGGGTTCAGGAACGGGCTGTAAGTCTGTTTGCCGAGCACGATGTCGCCGGGCTCAGGCGCGAGTCCGGGGACGATCTCGGCGTTCCAACTGCCTGCCATGGCATGCGGCGGCCACTTCCGGAGCTCGCTGTCGCCCGGCGTGTGGGCGTCGGTCGCGTACACCACCGTGACGCCGGCACGCCGCGCCGCGGCGAGCAGGCGGCCCAGCGGTGCGATGAGACGCTGGGCGCGCTGCTGGTAGTCGGGGCCGCCGGCATCGGCGATCACGCCACCGGAATAGACGAAATCGTTCGCCATGTCGATTACGACCACGGCGCTGTGCTGGAGATCGCTGCGCTGCGAAGGCATGGGATGCTCCCATTGTTGTAGGACCGCTGCCGGGGGGCCGATTGGGCAACGCCTAGGTCCGGCCGAGATGCCGGACCGCTCCCGGTGCGAGGCGCGGGCGAGCCCGCGCCGCTACAAATATAACCGCGGCTTGTTCCCCCGAGTTGGCAGTCAGGGAATCAGCAACACCTTCCCGGCAGTCTTGCGTCCTTCCAGGAGTTTGTGCGCCTCCGCCGCCTGCGCCAGCGGGAGCTCGCGCTCGATGCGCAGCTTCAGCTTGCCGCTCTTGATCCAGCCCAGCACCTCGCCCGCCCGCGCGACCAGCTCGGCGCGCGTCGCGATGTAGTGCGCCAGCGTGGGCCGGGTGAGGAACAACGAGCCCTTCTGGCTCAGCACCTGCGGGTCGAACGGTCCCACCGGTCCGCTCGACTGACCGTACAAGACCATCATGCCCCGGGGCGCGAGGCAGTTCAAGCCTTTCTCGAACGTCGTCTTGCCGACGGAATCGTAGATCACCTGCAGCCCGGCTCCGTTCGTCAGACGCTTCACTTCAGTCTCGAAGTCCTGCTCGGTGTACAGGATGACCTCATCGGCGCCGGCCCCGCGTGCCAGGGCGGCCTTCTCGCGCGTCGAGACCGTGCCGAGCACTCGTGCGCCCCGGAGTTTGGCGATCTGGCAGAGCAAGAGACCCACGCCGCCCGCGGCGGCGTGCGCCAGGCATGCATCCCCGGGCTTCAATGCGTAGGTCGAGGTCGCGAGGTAGTGCGCCGTCATGCCCTGGAGCATTACGGCGGCGCCCTGCTTCGTGCTCACGCCGTCCGGCAGCACCACGACCCGGTCGGCCGGCACCACGGCGTACTCGGCATACGCGCCGAGCAGGCTCGCATACGCGACGCGCTCCCCAACTTTGGGTGCGGCCACGCCGGGGCCAACGGCGCTCACAGTCCCCGCCGCTTCCTGTCCCAGCGTGACCGGAAGCGGGACCTTGTAGTGCCCGGTGCGCTGGTACACGTCGATGAAGTTCACGCCCGCAGCTTCGATCTTTACGAGCACCTGGCCGGGGCCCGGGGCGGGCCGCTCGATCTCCTCGTACCGCAGCGCCTCCGGGCCGCCCGGCGTGTGTACCCGAATCGCTTTCATCCTGGCCTCGTTTACCTTGAACATATGAAAATCTCATTCATCGGACTCGGCAGCATGGGCCTGCCGATGGCGCGGCACCTGTTGCAGGCGGGCCACACGCTCGCAGTCTACAATCGGACGCGCGCCCGTGCGGACCAGCTCAAGCAGTTCAACCCCGTCGTGGCCGAGAGTCCCGCCGCCGCCGTGCGCGACGCCGAGGTGCTCGTCACGATGGTGGCGGATGACGCTGCGCTCGAAGACGTGATGCTCGGCC
>Ga0209238_1000599_pt1 | contig 13044 bp, 13 predicted proteins | sample GraSoi013_1_20cm_FD_185823 | JGI IMG/M metagenome (GOLD analysis project Ga0209238, IMG submission 185823) | Grasslands soil microbial communities from the Angelo Coastal Reserve, California, USA - Sample 10_02_2013_1_20cm (SPAdes) (version 2) | ecosystem: Environmental > Terrestrial > Soil >...
TGACCTCGAAGAGCGCCGGGCCGCTGTGGCGCTGGCGATCGCTCTCGGACTTCTTCAGGGCATCGAGGATGAAGGACATCGATCACCCGCCATGATGATCAGTATCGACGGCGGACAGCAGCGGCGTATCGGCGCCGCCCACGGCGCCGGCGAGGGCGATCTGCGTGCGAACACCCGCGATGCCGTCGACGGCGAGCTGGTGCCGGCGCTGAAAGTCGCGCACCCAGCCGGTGAGCTCGGCGTCGAACAGGTCGCTGACCGGAGCATCATCGGCGACGCCCTGCAGGCGCTGCAGGCTGCGGCGCAGCCAGCGCACCTCGGCGCCGCGCATCCCGGCCGACAGCGCCTTCACCGGCGAGCTGGCCGGTCGCCACAGCATGACGAAATCGCCCAGCCAGAAGTGCGATAGCTCGCCGAGGCCAACGCTGCGTGTGCCGCCGAGCTCGATGCGCGCCTGCTCGTCGTCGAGCGCGGTGAGCACCACCTCGTGATTCGTGCCGGCGCCGTCGCTGAGCATGAGGATCGCCGGGCGGTTGTACAGGCGCAGCTGGCCGAATGAGCCGCGCTCGATCACGCACTCCAGGCCCTGTTGCGTCGCCTGGCTGCACGGATCGGTGCTGTTGGCCTGGTACTTGGCGCCCCACAGTCCGAGGAGCCGCGCGAATGCGCTGTCGGTGTCGGTCTCGGCGGCGTGCTGCGCCAGGAGCTCCGCGAGGTGGGGTGCGGGCGCAGCCGTCACCGCGGCCCGCGCCGGGTCGGCCGCCGCGCCGCTAAGCGCCGCCTGCCCGCGCGGCAGGCGCGCCGCGCCCGAGCTCCACGGCTGCAGGTTCCACAGCGTCACGGCGGCGATGCCGAGCAGCGCGGCGACGCCGGCCGTGAGGGCCCAGGGGAGCCAGTGCGGCGCGAAGCGCCGGCCGAAGACCTCGGCGGCGGCGGCGCGCACCATGTTCGTGGGCACGCGGTGCCGGTCGAGCGAATAGGCGCCGAGGAGCGCGCGGTCGCAGATGACGTTGATGACGCGCGGCACGCCGTGCGACAGCCGGAACGCTTCATTCAGCGCCGCGGGTGCGAAGATGTCGGTGGTCGCGCCCGCGACCCGCAGCCGGTGGCGCACGTAGGCGACGGTCTCGTCGTGCGACAGCGGATTGAGGTGATAACGGCCGGTGATGCGCTGCGCCAGCTGGCGCAGCTCGTTGCGCGAGAGCAGCTCGCGCAGCTCGGGCTGGCCGATGAGGATGATCTGCAGGAGCTTCTGCGTGTTGGTCTCGAGGTTGGTGAGCAGGCGCACCTGCTCGAGCACGTCCGGCGACAGGTTCTGCGCCTCGTCCACCACCAGCACGACTCGCTTGCCCGCGGCGTGGGCGCGCAGCAGGTAGTCGCTGAGGATGTCGACCAGGTCCTTCAGGCTCCCGCACGCGGCGTCCGGCACGCCGATGCCGAGCTCCTCGCAGATGGTCAGCAGGAACTCCGGCGCGGTCATCCGGGGATTGAGGATGAGCGCGATCTCGGCGTTCTTCGGGGTCTGCGCCAGCAGCGAGCGCACGATCGTGGTCTTGCCGGTGCCGACCTCGCCGGTGAGCTGCACGAAGCCGCCCGCCTCGTTGATGCCGTACAACAGGTGCGCCAGGGCTTCGGCGTGCCGCTCGCTCAGGTACAGGTAGCGCGGATCGGGCGTGATCGCGAACGGCTTTTCGTCGAGGCCGAAGAACGTCAGGTACATGGGTCGATGCTACTCGATGGCGCTGCCGCGGCGCAGTGCCCGGGGACCGAAGCGCGCCCGCGCCTCGTCCAGGGCCGCATCGAGGCCCCCCGGGCGGCCCGCCTGCTCGAACAGTCCCAGCTGCGAGGCGGAGTTAAGCTCTGTGAGGACCACGCCCAGCAGGCGAAGTCTCGCACCCGGGTTGCCGGCGAGCCAGCGCCCGAGCAGCTCCGCCGCCACGCCGGCGATGGCGCGCAGCTCGCAGGTCGGCGGGGCCACGGCGCGCTGGCGGGTAAAGGTGGTGAAATCCTCGCGCCGGATCTTCACCCCGATGCAGCCCGCCATCAGCTGCCGCGTGCGCAGCCGCGCGGCGGCCACATCCGCAAGACGCGCCAGCTGCGAGTGCAGGGCGTGCGGCTCGCCGACGTCGTGCTCGAAGGTGTCCTCGGCGCTCAGGGATTTCTCCTCGACATCCGGCAGCACCGCCCGCTCGTCGATCCCGGAGGCGCGCTCGCGCATCCAGGGGGAGTAGCGGCCGAACAGGGGCCACAGCACCGCATCCGGGGCGCTGCGCAGCTCACCGAAGGTGCCGATCCCGGCGGCTTCGACCCGCTCGCCGGTCTTGCGCCCCAGGCCCGGGAGCCGGCGCACCGACAGCGGATCGAGCACCGCGCGCACGCGCTCGGCCGTGACCACGGTGAGGCCGTCGGGCTTCATGAGCTCGGAGGCGATCTTGGCCACCAGCTTGTTGGGCGCCACCCCCACCGAGGCGGTGAGTCCGGTGAGCTCGCGAATACGGCGCTTGATGCGCCGCGCGATGTCGACGGCGCCGCCGAGCAGCTGCTGGCTCGCCGTGACATCGAGGAAGGCCTCATCCAGCGACAGCCCCTGCACCAGGGGGGTGACCTCGTGAAACACCCCGAACACGACAGCAGACACGTCCTGGTAACGCTGCATGCGCGGGCGCACGCACACCGCCTGCGGGCACAGCCGCAGCGCGGTGCGCATCGGCATCGCCGAGCGCACACCGTACCGGCGCACCTCGTAGCTGGCCGCCGCCACCACGCCGCGGCCGCCGTCCCAGCCCACGATGAGCGGCTTGCCGAGCAGCCGCGGGTCATCGTGCTGTTCGACCGAGGCGTAGAACGCATCCATGTCGACGTGCAGGACGGCGCGCGGCGTCATGGCGGCGCTGCGTGGCGCTTGCGCTGGCGCGCTAGCGGGTGACCGTGATGGTGATCTTGCTGGAGATCACCGGCGGATCGTGCGGCACGTGATTCTGGTCGCCCAGCAGCAGCTGCAGGGTGTGCTTGCCGGGGCTCAGGGGCACGCTCGCCTCCGTCTGGCCCTTGCCGAAGTGCACGATCTTGTCGGTCGCCGGCAGCGGCGCGGCGAGATCCGCGGGGGCGTCGGTGTCGATGAGCAGGTGGTGATGCCCGGTGTTCTCGAACTTGACCCCCGCGGGCGCGACACCCATGCCCTTCAGGCCGAACTGCACCCGTACCGGGCTTTTCACCGTGGCGCCGTCCTTGGGCGAGATGATGTAGGCCTCGGCGCCCGGCGGGGAGGGGGTACGCGGCATGGCGGCGGCGCTCGCCGGCGCGGCGGGCGCCTGAGCGGCGGCGAGCGGGGCGGCGAGAATCAGGGCGGCAGTGATCAAGGTACGCATGAGCATCTCCTTCTTCCGACCAACAATAGTCTGCTCACCGGCGGCGCCCTGCTCACGCGACGTGGGCGCTGGACCTCGCCGCGGACTGCGACGCCGGGACACTGTGGGCGGCGAGCTCCTGCGGGTCGAAGTCATCGACGTGAATCAGTTCCATGACCTTGCGGTCGTAATCGCGCAGCGCCGCGGCCTCGGTTTCCGACACGATGCCGGCGGCGAGCGCCTGCTGGATGCGTCCCGGCAGATCCAGGGCGGTGACCCTGCCGGTCTTGACGCCCTCGACGCGGATGCGCTTCTCGAGCGGCTCGAGCTGCACCGCGAGCAGCAGCGCCTCCTGCAGCAGTCCCAGCGGGTTGGCGGGCTCGAGCGTCCAGTAGATGTACTGGCACAGCCGCTCGCGCGCCTCGGTCGGACTGGTCACCAGGCCCGCGACCTTGCGTCCGAGGCGGTCATCGGGCGCCGAGTACACGCGACCGCGCGGGAAGATCAGCGCGCGCATCAGCGCGGCGAGGGCCCGGTTGGGGAAGTTGCGCAGGAAACCGTGCAGCTGCTCCTGCGCGTGATACAGCAGGTTGCGGCACGCCCACTCGACTATCACCAGGTCCTCTTCCTGACGGCCCTGGTTCTCGTGATGCTTGAGCACCATGGAGGCCAGATACATGCACGACAGCACGTCTCCGAGCCGCGCCGACAGGCCTTCCTTCTTCTTCAGGTAGCCGCCGAGCGTCAGCATCGCCACATCCACCGCGAACGCGAACGAGGCGGAAAAGCGCACGATGTGCTGGTAGTAGCGCGCGGTGGCGTCCTGCACCGGCGCGGCGGTGAAGCGCGCGTGGGTCAGAGCCATGATGAGCGAGCGCACGGCGTTGGAAATGCTGAAGCCGATGTGCCCGAACAGCGCGCGGTCGAACTCATCGACCCCGGCGGCGCGATCGGGATTGCGGGCCGCGCTCATCTCGCGCAGAACGAACGGATGGCAGCGCACCGCGCCCTGGCCGAAGATGATGAGGTTGCGCGTGAGGAGGTTGGCCCCCTCGACGGTGATCGCCACCGGCACCGCCTGGTAGGCACGGCCGAGATAGTTCCTGGGACCTAAGCAGATGCCCTTGCCGCCGTGCACGTCCATGGCGTCGTTGGCCACCTGGCGGCCCATCTCGGTGACGTGGTACTTGAGCATCGCGGAGGGCACCGAGGGCTTCTCGCCGCCATCGATCGCGCCGGCGGTCACCGAGCGCGCGGCGTCCATGGTGTAGGTCAGGCCCACCATGCGCGCGATCACCGCCTCGACTCCTTCGAACTTGCCCACCGGCGTGTTGAACTGGTTGCGGATGCGGGCGTAGGCGCCGGTCGCCCATACGCCCGCCTTCGCGCCGCCGGTGGCGTTGGAAGGCAGCGAGATGCAGCGCCCGACCGACAGCTGCTCCACCAGCATGCGCCAGCCGCTACCGGCCATGCGCGGGCCGCCGATGATGAAGTCCAGCGGCACGAACACGTCGCGGCCGAGGATGGGTCCGTTCTGGAACGGGACGTTGAGCGGAAAGTGACGCCGTCCGATGCTCACCCCCGGCGTATTGCGCGGGATCAGCGCGCAGGTGATGCCGATGTCGGTCTTGCCGCCCAGCAGCCGCTCGGGATCGAACATGCGAAACGCCAGACCGATGACGGTGGCCACGGGGGCGAGGGTGATGTAGCGCTTGGAGAAGTTGAGCTTGAGCCCCACGATCTCGCGCCCCTGCCACGGCCCGCGGCACACCACCCCGGTGTCGGGAATGGAACCGGCGTCCGAGCCGGCGCGCGGGCCGGTGAGCGCGAAGCACGGCACTTCCTCCCCGCGGGCGAGGCGCGGCAGGTAGTAGTTCTTCTGTTCCTCGGTGCCGTAGTGGTTCAGCAGCTCGGCGGGTCCGAGCGAGTTGGGCACCGCGACCGTGGAGGAAACGGTGGCGCTGCGGCTGGATATCTTGGCCAGCACGCACGAGTGCGCGTAGGCGGAGAACTCCAGTCCCCCGTACTTCTTCGGAATGATCAGCCCGAAGAAGCCGCGGGTCTTGAGGTATTCCCACACCTGCGGCGACAGGTCGGCGCGCTCGTGCGTGATGTTCCAGTCATCGAGCATGCGGCACAGCTCCTCGCACGGGCCGTCGAGGAAGGCTGCTTCCGCGGCGGACAGCTGCGGAGGCTTTGCGGCCAGCAGCTTCGGCCAGTGCGGCGCGCCGGTGAACAGCTCCCCGTCCCACCACACCGTGCCCGCCTCCAGCGCCTCGCGCTCGGTCTGTGACATGGCCGGCAGCAGCTTCAGGTAGGTCTTCATGAACGGGCGTGTGAGCAGCGCCTTGCGCAGGGTGCGCACGTTGAGCAGCCACAGCCCCGCGAGCAGCAACCCGAGGAACCCCTTCCAGATCCCGGCCGGGGCGCCCAGCAGCGTGTAGGCGAAGAGCAGCACCGTGAACGTCACGGTAAAGGTGAGCAGCGACAGCCGGCGGTAGGCGAGGAACAGCACCGCGGCGATGAACAGCAGGGTGATGACGCCGCCCACCTGGGTGACCGCGTAGGCGGCCGCCACCACGAGCGTCAGGGAGACGATAGCGCCCAACATGAAAATCCTCCGCGTGGCGCGGCTTCGCCCGACTATAGCTTGCCGGGGCGCGGCTGCGCGAAACTTCAGGCGAGCAGGCTCCTGACCCCGTCGCGCTCCTCGCGCAGCTCGGCGTGCGTCGCCTCCATGCGCTTGCGGCTGAAGTCATCCACGGCGAGGCCCGGCACGATGCGGTACTCGCCGTTGGCAGCGGTGACCGGGTAGGAGTAGATGAGGCCCTCGGCGATGCCGTAGCTGCCATCCGACGGCACCGCCATGCTGACCCAGTCGCCCGCGCTCGTGCCATGGAGCCAGGTGTGCACGTGGTCGATCGCGGCGGAGGCGGCCGAGGCGGCCGAAGAGGCGCCGCGCGCCTTGATGACGGCCGCGCCGCGCTGTTGTACCACCGGAATGAACGTCTCCTCGATCCACTGCTGGCTCACGAGGGACTTGGCCGGCTTGCCCGCGACCTCGGCGTGGCGCAGATCGGGATACTGGGTGGCCGAGTGATTTCCCCAGATGATCATGCGGCGGACGTCGCTCACGTGCGTCTCGGTCTTGTGCGCCAGCTGTGACAGCGCGCGGTTGTGATCGAGGCGCGTCATGGCCGTGAAGTTGCGCGGATCGAGATCGCGGGCGTTGGCCCGGGCGATGAGCGCGTTGGTATTGGCGGGATTTCCGACCACCAGCACCTTCACCTTGCGGTCGGCGACTTCGTTGAGCGCCCGGCCCTGCACGGAAAAGATCTGCGCGTTGGCGAGCAGCAGGTCCTTGCGCTCCATGCCCGGGCCGCGCGGGCGCGCGCCGACCAGCAGCGCCACCTGACAGTCGCGGAACGCGAGGCGCGCGTCATCGGTCGGCACCACCTGCCCGAGTGTTGGAAACGCGCAGTCGTGCAGCTCCATCACCATGCCCTGCAGCGCCGCGAGCGCCGGGGTGATCTCGAGCAGATGCAGGTTCACGCGCGTGCCCGGCCCGAGCAGCGCACCCGCGGCGACCCGGAAGGCGAGGGCATAGCCGATCTGTCCGGCGGCGCCGGTGATGGCAACGTTCACGGCGGATGTCATGGCGGGGGCTTCGTGCCTGGGGAAAGAGCGCCAGGAATTCTAGCCTCTGAGCGCAGCTTTGGGTCCTTCAAACCCTGCGCGCGCCGGCGCTCTCCAAGGCCGTGCAGGTGCCGACACCTGGTTTGGTGAAATAGCTTGACACTTAAGTAGTGTGCTACTAAAGTATATCACTAAGGAAGGCGGCCCTTTCAGGCGGCCCCCGAGACAGACCCAAGACCCTCAAACAGCCAAGGAGACGACCATGAACAGCCTCGCTTCAACCCTCTACCGTGACGTGACCTGCGCCGCCGCGGCCGCCCTGATCACCCTGGTGCTCAGCCTGAGCTTTGTGCAGTCCACCTCCGCCGCCCCCTTCCATGTCGCCCCCGCCGCGCACTCGGCGCAGAGCGCCTGAGAAGGGAACACCGATCAGACCGTCAGGAGCCGACCATGAATGCCTTCGTTTCCGAGTTCTATCGTGATGCCACCTGCGGCGCCGGCGCCGTCCTCATCACGCTGGTCCTGAGCGCCGCCTTCGTACAGGCGACCTCCGCAGCGCCGGGCACGCACCGCAACAGCGGACACGTCCTGGCGCAGTCGACGCACGGCTGGTTCGGCCAGCCTGAGCCGGCCGTTTTGGTAGATTAGTCGGCTAATCCCCCGTCACAGGCACCGTGCAAACGATCATGGACCCGCAGTGGGACGACAGCCTGCCGATCTATCGGCAACTGCGGGACCGGGTCGTAGCGATGATCCTCGAAGGGGTGCTCAAGGAAGGAGACCCGCTGCCCTCGGTCCGCAGCGTCGCCGCCGACTTCCGCCTGAACCCGCTCACGGTGCTCAAGGGCTACCAGCAGCTCGTCGACGAGCGGCTGGTGGAGAAGCGCCGCGGCCTGGGCATGTTCGTGAGCCCGGGTGCGCGCAAGGCGCTGATGAAGGACGAGCGCCAGCGCTTCCTCGAGGAGGAATGGCCGAAAGTGTATGCCACCATCCAGCGCCTCGGCCTGACCCCGGAGGAACTGCAGCGCGTGGGCGCCGCGGCGCCGGCGGCGTGGCCGGGGCCCAAGGCCGGTGCGGCACCAGGTGAGGAAGATGACAGCAGTCATTGAAGCGCGCGGCCTCGCCAAGGCCTACGGCGCGACCCATGCACTCGATGGCGTCAGCTTCAGCGTCGAGCCGGGGCGCATCGTCGGCCTGATCGGTCCGAACGGCGCCGGCAAGACCACGGCCCTCAAGGCGATCCTGGGGCTCACCCCCTTCACAGGCGAGCTGCAGGTGCTCGGCCTCGATCCGCGCACGCGGCGCGATGAGCTGATGCGCGAGGTGTGCTTCATGGCGGACGTGGCGGTGCTGCCGCGCTGGCTGCGCGTCAGCCAGGCGCTGCAGGTCGTGGGCGGGGTGCATCCGCGCTTCGATCGCGCGCGCGCCACGGACTTTCTGCGCAGAACCGATATCCGCATGGAGAGCCGCGTGCGCGAGCTCTCCAAGGGCATGGTGACGCAGCTGCACCTGGCGCTGATCCTGGCGATCGATGCGCGCCTGCTGGTGCTCGATGAGCCGACGCTCGGGCTCGATCTGCTGTATCGGCGCAAGTTCTACGACACGCTGCTCAACGATTATTTCGACAAGGAGCGCACCATCCTCCTCACCACCCACCAGGTGGAGGAAGTGGAGAACCTGTTCACCGACGTGATTTTCATCAACCACGGCCGCGTGGCCTTGAGCTCCTCGGTCGAGGAGCTCAGCAGCCACTACCAGCAACTGACCGTGGCCGCAGAGGCCGCGCCCACGGCGCGCGCACTGAAGCCGTTCTACGAGCGCGAGGTGTTCGGACGCGTGGCGATGCTGTTCGAGGGCCGCTCGGCCGCCGAGCTGCGCGGCTTCGGTGAGCTGCGCACGCCCTCGATCGCCGACCTGTTCGTCGCCAAGATGCAGGGGACACCAAGCACATGAACAGCAACCTCGCCGACGCCGCCGGGGAAGGCCCGCCGGAAGCAGCGCCCGCCGCGCGCACCGGCACCGCCGGCACGCTCCTCGTGCTGATCCGCCGCGAGCTCTGGGAGCACCGCGCGCTGTGGATCGCCCCGCTGGTGGTCGCCGCGCTGATGGTGTGCGGCGCCGTCGTCGCGGGCCTCAAATACCACCTGACGCACGGCGACATGTCGGGCGAGGATCGGCCCGGGGGCATGGCGATGTTTGCCGTCATGCAGGGCGCGGCTTCCATGCCGCTGTCGGTGGTGTCGCTGATCGTGGTGGGTTTCTACCTGCTCGACTGCCTGTACGCGGAGCGCAAGGACCGCAGCATCCTCTTCTGGAAGTCCCTGCCGGTATCGGACGGCAAGACCGTCGTGTCGAAGCTGCTGGTCGCGCTGCTGGTGGTGCCGCTGGGCGTGTTTGCGCTCGGGCTGCTGCTGTCGCTGCTGTTCACCGTCATCTGGGAGGTGAACGCCGCCCTCGGCCGCGTGCCGCCCATCCCGGGGTGGGACATGCTCGGGTGGCTCAAGGCCGAGATCGCGCTGCTCGCGTGCCTCATCGTGGGTGTGCTGTGGTACGCGCCGTACGCCGGGTACCTGCTGCTGGTCTCCGCCTGGGCGCGGCGCACGCCGTTTCTGTGGGCGATCCTGCCCCCGGTGGTGGCGCAGATCGTCGAGCACTTCACCTTCGACACCCACTACGTGCGTGACCTGCTCGTCTACCGCACCTACGGCATCTGGCCGACGCTGTTCGGGCACATGCACCTCGGCCGCGGGCGCGCGTTCGCATTGAGCTCGGCGCTCGATCAACTGCACCTTCGGGCGGCCCTCGGCGACATCGATCTGTGGCTGGGCGTGGCGCTCGCCGCCGCGCTGGTGTTCGCCGCCGCCCGCATCCGCCGCTACCGCGACGACACCTGAGGCGCGCGTTCAGGGCCGCGCCGCCCCAGCGCGGCTGCGCCGCGGCATCCGCGCTCATTCCCGCACGAGACTGCGGCGATAGATCGCGCTTATCATCGCGATCCGGACAGGCGATTGGCCTTCCCACGCGCCGGGATGCTCAAATGCGGCCATGCAATGGAGACCACGTATGTTTGACACCAGGAACGACCTGCCGGCCAACACCCGGACCAAGGTGATCGAGCTGCTGAACGCGCGCCTGGCGGACGCCATCGATCTGGGCACGCAGAGCAAGCACGCGCACTGGAACGTCAAGGGCCCGAGCTTCATCGCCCTGCACGAGCTGTTCGACAAGGTGGCCGAGAACATCGAGGAGCACATCGACACCCTCGCCGAGCGCGTCACGGCGCTGGGGGGCACGGCGCGCGGTACGCTCGCCGCGGTGGCTCGCAGCACCAGTCTGCGGCCCTACCCGGAGGACATCAGCGAGGGTCTCGCCCACGTGGATGCGCTGTCCGCGGCGCTGGCCGACTACGGCGCCAAGGTGCGCGCCGGGATCGACGCCGCCGCCAGGCTCGGGGATGCCGACACGGCCGACCTGTTCACGGGCATCTCGCGCGACAGCGACAAGTACCTGTGGTTCCTCGAGGCGCATCTGCACGCCAAGCGCTGATCCGGCCCGCCCCCGGCCAAGCATGAGCCTGGAGGTTCGGCGCACCGACGAGGGCCTGGAGCTCGAGCTGACGGGCGAGTGGGTGGCACAGCAGATCCTCGCCATCGAGAGCGGGGTGGCGGCGCTCGATCTGGCCGCGGCGCGGCACCTGTCGATCGCGACCCAGCGGCTCAGCGCGCTGGATCTCTCGGGCGCCTGGGCGCTGCGCCGGCTGGTGAAGCGCGCGCGCGCCGCCGGCGTCGCGGTGAGCTTCCGGGGCACGCCGCCGGATCAGCTGCGCCTGCTGGACGAGATTCTCAGCGACACGAGCCTCGCGGGCGCGCCGGCCGGCTCCGGCCCGCCCGACCGGCAGCCGCTCGCCGCGATCGGACGCAACGCCGTGCTCGCCGGTCGCGACCTGCTGCACGCACTGGCCTTCGTCGGTCACGCGAGCACCACGTTGCTGCGCGCCCTGGTGCGCCCGCGGCGCCTGCGGCCGATTTCGATCGCCCGCCACGTCTATGACACGGGTATCACCGCCATGCCCATCGTGGCGCTGATCGCGTTCCTCATCAGCGTGATCATCGCCTACATGAGCGCCAAGCAGCTGCGCGGGCTCGGCGCGGACATCTACGTGGTCGACCTGGTCGCCATCGGGGTGCTGCGCGAGCTGGGAGTGCTGCTGACCTCCATCATCGTCGCCGGCCGTTCGGGGAGCGCGTTTGCCGCCGAGCTCGGCTCCATGAGGCTCAACGAGGAGGTGGATGCGCTCATCGCGACCGGCGTCGAACCGTTCGAGGTGCTGGTGCTGCCGCGGGTGCTGGGACTCACCATCGCGCTGCCGCTGCTCACCATCATCGCCGATCTGACCGGACTCACCGGCGGAGCGCTGCTGTGCCGCTATCTGCTCGACATGCCTCTCACCCAGTACGCGAGCCGCGTCACCGAGGCGATCTCCTCCACCACCTTCTGGGTCGGCCTGGTCAAGGCCCCGGTGTTCGCGGCGCTCATCGCGCTCGCCGGTTGTTATCGGGGCATGCAGGTGCGCGAGTCGGCGCGCGAGCTCGGCCGCCTGGTCACCGTCGCGGTCGTGCAGGCGATCTTCTGCGTGATACTCGCGGATGCGCTGTTCGCGGTGCTGTTCATGGAGATGGACATTTGAGGCTGTACCCGGTGCTGCAGGTGCAGGGGCTGGTGAACCGCTTCGGGACCCAGGTGGTGCACGACGGCCTCGACATGGAAGTGCGCGCCGACGAGGTGTTCGGCGTCGTCGGCGGCTCCGGCTCGGGCAAGTCGGTGCTGCTGCGGACCATCCTCGGACTGCAGCGCCCGATCGCCGGGGTGGTGCGCATCGACGGCGGCGACATCACGCGCATGAGCGAGGCGCAGTTGCGCTCCGTCAAGGCGCACTACGGCGTCACCTTCCAGCAGGGCGCGCTCTACACCGGACTGACGGTGCTGCAGAACGTGCAGCTGCCCATGATCGAGCACCTCGAGCTCGAGCGCCCGGCGCTGGAGGAGCTGGCGCTGCTGCGGATCCGCCTCGTCGGGCTGCCCGCCGAGGCGGCCCGCAAGTACCCGGCCGAGCTCTCCGGGGGCATGGTGAAGCGCGCAGCTCTGGCCCGCGCCCTGGCGCTCGATCCGCGCCTGTTGTTTCTCGATGAGCCCACCTCGGGCCTCGATCCGGTGAGTGCGGCCGCGTTCGATGAGTTGGTGCTGTACCTGCAGAAACAGCTGCGGCTCACCATCGTCATGATCACCCATGATCTGGACAGCATCTTCCGTACCTGCAATCGTGTCGGGGTGATCGTGGACGGGCGCATGGAATCGGACACGCTGCAACGCATCGTCGACCACCCGCACCCGTGGATCAGGGCCTATTTCCACGGCGAGCGTGCGCGCGCACGCCGGGGAGCTGCGCATGGAGCGTGAGGCGAGCTACGCCGCGGTCGGGGCGTTCGTGCTGCTGGCGGCACTGCTGGGAGTGCTGTTCGTCTACTGGTATTCCGACACCCGCGAGCATCGCGACTACAACCGCTACGAGATCTACTTCACCGGCAGCGTCAGCGGCCTCGACCGCGGAGCTGCGGTGCGTTACCTCGGTGTCGGCGTGGGGCGCGTGGTCGAGATGCGCATCGACCCGCGCGATTCCAGCCGCGTCGAGGTGATCGTCGACATCGACGCGACCACGCCGATATCGGGGCATACCGTCGCGGAGCTGCAGCTGCAGGGAGTCACGGGGCTGCTGTACATCGACCTGCGCGAGGATCGCAGCGACAAGCGCCCGCCGCAGACGGTGGCGGGACTGAAATTCCCGGTGATCCGTTCGGCGCCGTCGGGTTTCGATGTGTTTCTGGCGAGTCTGCCGGAAGTGGTGGCGGCGGCCGGCAGCGTGGTGCAGCGGGCCGGCCTGCTGCTGAGTGACGCCAACCTGCACGCGGTTGCCAGCACGCTGGCGAGCCTGGAGCGCTCGAGCAGCGAGCTGCCGCAGACCATGCGCGACCTCAAAGCCCTGGTCGCCGAGCTGCGCGGCGCG
>Ga0209238_1000605_pt1 | contig 12995 bp, 7 predicted proteins | sample GraSoi013_1_20cm_FD_185823 | JGI IMG/M metagenome (GOLD analysis project Ga0209238, IMG submission 185823) | Grasslands soil microbial communities from the Angelo Coastal Reserve, California, USA - Sample 10_02_2013_1_20cm (SPAdes) (version 2) | ecosystem: Environmental > Terrestrial > Soil >...
CAACGTGACCTTCCACGGCACCGTCGGTCCGGGCAGCCTGGACGCGCTCGCCGGTTTCTCGGTGCAGACCACCGACAGCGAGGCCGTGCAGGGCAACGCTGCGAACTTCCCGACGGACGTCACGAACGTCTTCAATCTCGGCTCCGGCTCGCAGCTCTCGCCCGCGGGCAGCGGCGTCATCGAGTCTGCGATTCTGTCGTACCTGGGGCGCGCCCAGTACGTCATCGCCGACAAGTACATCTTCACGCTCACCGGACGGCGCGATGGCTCGAGCGTGTTCGGCGCGAACCACAAGTGGGCCTTCTTTCCTTCGGGCGCCTTCGCGTGGCGCATCGGCAACGAGGGCTTCATGCAAGGCCAGTCGCTGTTCAGCGACCTGAAGCTGCGCGTGAGCTACGGCACGGTAGGCAACCAGGCCGTCGCCCCCTACCAGTCGCTGTCGCGCCTCGGCGTTGCGTGGTACTCGGCCGGTACGACCGAGATCCCGGCGCTGGCGCCAGGCGGCGGCATGCCCAATCCCGACTTGAAGTGGGAGCAGAAGACCGAGCTCAACGTCGGGGTCGACGCGAGCCTCTTGAACAATCGGGTCACGCTGTCGCTCGACGCCTACCATGCGAAGACGACGGATTTACTGCTCTCGGTTCCGGTCCCGTCCACCACCGGGTTCTCGAGTCAGCTCCGCAATATCGGCTCGCTGCAGAACCGCGGGGTGGAGCTGTCGCTCAGCACCGTCAACGTGCAGCGTGGCGACCTGAGCTGGCGCAGCACGCTGAACATCGCCGCCAACCGCAACAAGGTGCTCGACCTGGGCGGCCAGCGGGAGATTCTGCTGGCGCCGCGCACCGGCAACTTCTTCAGCCCCGCCGAGACCTACATTGTGCGGGTGGGCGAGCCGCTCGGCTCGATCTACGGCTACCAGGTGAACGGCCTGTGGCAGCCGGGCGATACGCTCCGGGTGGTCACTCCCGACACTGCAGTGACGGTATGCTATTCGGCGTCGTCCCGGACGGCGCTCAAGAACGTGAAGGACTGCGCACCGGGTGAGTACAAGATCGTCGACATGAACGGCGACAGCGTGATCACGGCCGCTGACCGGGTCATCCTCGGGTACGGCGATCCCAAGTTCTACGGCGGTTTGAGCAACACGCTGACCTACGGCCGGTTCTCGCTCGACCTGTTCTTCAGCTTCAACTACGGCAACAAGATCATCAACGCGGGCAATGCCTACGGTGGCCTCGCCATCGGGCAGGCGAACGAGCGGGCCACGGTGCTCGACCGGTGGACGCCGACGCATACCAACACGGACGTCCCGCGCGCCAACGCGGGGCGCCCCCGGCGGCTCTACAGCACGCTGGTGGAGGACGGCTCGTACGTGCGGCTGCAAACGCTGACGCTCGGCTACGAGCTGCCCCCGCGGTTGATCCCGGGCGCCGGGACGGCACGGCTGTTTCTCACCGGCCAGAACCTGGTGACGGCCACCGACTACAGCGGATTCGACCCGGACGTCAACAGCATGGGTGGCGATCCGCGGTTCGGCGGGATCGACATCGGCGCTTACCCGCATTCGCGCGTGTGGAACTTCGGCGTCAGCGTGACCTTCTGAGCGAGGACGAGACTCCATGAGACACAACCGATCGATCGCCTCCTCCCTCGGGCCGGCCGCGCTGCTGGTCGTGTGCGCCTGCACCGATCTGCTCAAGGAGGATCCCAAGGGGTTCACGACGACGGATACCTTCTACAAGACCGGGGCGGATCTGAACAGCGCCACCATCGCGATCTACAACGCGCTGCGCGGCCTGCAGGGGCAGGCGCAGTGGACCACGCTCGAGCTCGCCTCCGACCAGGCGCGGGCCGATACCCGTGAGCCGAACCTCGGTACGAGCGGCCCGGACTTCCTGATCTGGGACGCGAGCACCGGCAACACCGGCGCCTACTGGGGGACGGCGTACTCCATCATCACGCGGGCCAATCTGGTGCTCGCGAACGGGCCGGGCATCGACGCGCCCAACGCGCAGATGAAGGCCTACAATCTGGCCGAGGCCAAGTTGCTGCGCGGCTACGCGTACCTCTGGCTGGTCAAGGTTTACGACGACGTGCCGCTCCTCCTGTCGCCGGCGGACCAGGCCAACCCGCGGCCCACGCGAACGCCGGTCGAGCAGGTCGATCAGGCGATCATCAAGGACTTGACCGAGGCCGAGGCGGCGCTCCCCACGACCTGGCCGTCCAGCGACGGGTACGGGAACCCGACCCAGGGACGCGTCACGAAGGGGGCGGCGCAGATGGCGCTGGCCGACCTGTACCAGTGGCGCTCCAGCTTCATGTTGAAGAACGAATGGCAGCTGGCCTCCGATTGGGCGGACAGCGTGATCCGGTCGGGCGTCTGGGGGCTGAACGCCGACTACCTCAGCACGTTCCTGCCGAAGAACAAGGGCAACAAGGAGATGATATTCGTCATTACCAACTCGGGTGTGACTACCAACACGCGGAGCCTGTTTCAGCTGTTCTACTACCCGCGCGACTGGGGGCTCGATCAGGGGCAAGGCGGTGGGTGGGGGCTCATCCACCCCACGAACTGGTTCTTCAACAGCTACCTGCCGGGTGACTACCGGCGCGGAGCCGACACCGGGTGGGCGTCCACCACGGCGTACGTCTGGGGCGGCTGCAGCGTGAGTGGCCTCTGTCCCACCTTCAACGACACCGTGAAGCATGTCATCCGGCACGATACCCTGGCCGACGGGCCGATGCCGTACAAGTACCGCAAGAGCGACAACGGCGTGAACTGGATGCTGAACGACGTGGATACGCCGCTGTACCGCTTTGCCGAGGCGATCGTGATGTATGCGGAAGCGCAAAACGAGTTGGGCAACACGGGCGTAGCGGTACAGTACCTGAACATGATCCGCGCCCGCGCGCGCAAGGGAACAGGCGCCGAGACGCGGGCGGAGCCCCACGACTACGGCACTGCGGGCGAGCCGCTGGATCAGCTGTCGGTGCGCGATGCGATCTACATGGAGCGCGCGTGGGAGTTCGCATTCGAGGCGAAACGCTGGTTTGACCTGGTGCGCCGCGACTCACGCGAGTCGGGGTTCTGGCGGAGCAGCCTGGAGGGGCACGACTCGAATTCCTGGAACCCCCTGGGAGGCACTGGGCGACCCCTTCCAGATTTCAAGAAGCGGTTCCCGATTCCCCAGACCCAGATCAACGCCAACCCGGCGCTGACCCAGAACCCCGGCTACTGATCGCGCCTCTCGAGCCCGCCCCTCGTCGGTGAAACCGGCGAGGGGCGGCGTTCGTTGTGAAACGGCCCGGAGAGGAACTCCGGTGCCTCGTGCAGTGTCCAACCGAGTGGACCAGCCGATCAGGAGGGGACATGACGACACGGATATGTTGCGGGCAGCGCGCTCTCTAACCGCAGCCCTTCGTCTCAACCTTTCGGTTTAACTCCAACGAGCTATGGTATTCCAGCAACAACAGGGGGGAGCTTTGTCCCTGGCGTGCGGCCCATACCCCTCTACCAGGAATTCTCCGATGAACGGCACGAAGCTCCTGCGCCCCCATCTCATTCCACTTTGTTACGGGCTTGCCGTCGCGCTCGTGGTCGGCTGCGCCGGCCCGGCAACACGGCAGCTCGAGAAGCCCACCCCCGACGACGAGGTTTCCGTCGGGTACGGCACGCAGCAGAAGAGCAACCTCACCGCGGCGATCACGTCGGTCTCACCGACCGAGGCCGAGACCCGCGTGGCGCGGGTGGAAGACCTGTTGCGCGCGCGCGTACCAGGCCTGGAAGTGCTGCCGCTGCGGGACGGTACCTTCGCGCTGCGGATCCGCGGCCACCACAGCCTCAAGGGCAGCCTCGCCGGCGACGAGCCGTTGCTCGTGATCGACGACATCCCGGCCCTCGGGTCGGCCGGTGCGATGTTGGCCAGTCTCGCCCCGCAGGACATCGCGCGCATCGACGTCCTGAAGGACGCCGGAGCGACGGCCGTGTACGGCTCGCGGGGCGCCAACGGCGTGATCATCATCACCACGAAACGCGGGCGCTAGCAGGCTACTGATCGACGGCGCGATCACAGGCCCCGCGCAGCGACTGCGTATTTATTTGTCGCGGAGCGGGGCCTGTGATCGCGCCGTCGTCCTCCCCGTTATATTCTCCCCGTGACCGACCACCCGCGTCGCAGGACCGTAACCGTCGACGTCGGCGGCGTGAAGGTGGGCTCCGCCCATCCGATCGTCGTCCAGTCGATGACCAACACCGATACCGCCGACGTCGCAGCCACGGCGGCACAGGTGCGGGCCCTGCATGCCGCCGGCAGCGAGCTGGTGCGGGTCACGGTGAACAACGAGGCCGCGGCCGAGGCCGTGCCGCACATCGTGGCGCAGGTAGACGTGCCGGTCATCGGCGACTTCCACTACAACGGCCATTTGCTGCTCACCAAGTACCCGGCGTGCGCCCGCGCGCTCGCCAAGTACCGCATCAATCCCGGCAACGTCGGGGCGAAGCGCCGCGACGAGCACTTCCGCACCATCATCGAGGTCGCCCTCGCGAACGACCGGCCGGTACGCATCGGCGTCAACTGGGGGAGCCTCGACCAGCAGCTCCTCACCGAGCTGATGGACGAGAACGCGCGCCGCGCGGAGCCGCTCGACGCGCGCGACGTGCTGATCGAAGCCATGCTGGCGAGCGCGCTGCGCTCCGCCGAGCTCGCCGAGCAGTGCGGGTTGCCGCATGACCGCATCATTCTGTCGGCCAAGGTATCGGGCGTGCAGGACCTCGTGGACGTGTACCGCCGGCTCGCCCAGCTCGCCGAGTACCCGTTACACCTCGGGCTCACCGAGGCGGGGATGGGCGCGAAGGGCATCATCGCCAGTGCCGCGGGCCCGGGGGGGACCGCACCGAGGAGGTGCAGGTCGCGCAGCAAATCCTCCAGTCGCTCGGCCTGCGCAGCTTCACGCCCCAGGTGTCGGCGTGCCCCGGCTGCGGCCGTACCACATCGACCTTCTTCCAGGACATGGCCGAGCAAATCCAGGCGCATCTGCGGGAGCAGATGCCGCGCTGGCGGGAGCGCTACCCCGGCGTGGAGTCGTTGCGCGTCGCGGTCATGGGGTGCGTGGTGAATGGGCCCGGGGAATCGAAGCACGCCGACATCGGGATCTCGCTGCCCGGCACGTTCGAGGAGCCCAAGGCGCCCGTCTACGTGGACGGGCGCCTCGAGGTGACGCTCAAAGGCGACGCGATCGTGCCCGAGTTCCTGCGGATCCTCGAGCAGTACGTAGCGACCCGCTACGGCCAGGCGGTCAGTCCGCCGGCGTCGCTTCGGGCTGCGGGCGGGCCGGCACCGGCCTGAAGAGCGCGAAGTTCCTGATGCGCCCGGGCAGCTCATCCAAGTAGGTGTAGATCACGGGCGTCACGTACAGCGTGATGAACTGGGAAAATGCCAGGCCGCCCACCACGGCGATCCCCAGCGGCCGCCGTGACTCGGAGCCCACGCCCACGCCGAGCGCGATCGGCAGCGTGCCCATCAGCGCTGCCATGGTCGTCATCATGATCGGCCGGAAGCGGATGCTGCACGCCTGCAGGATCGCTTCGCGGGCCGACTTGCCCTCCACGCGCTGCGCCTCGAGCGCGAAGTCGATCATCATAATGCCGTTCTTCTTGACGAGCCCCACCAGCATGATGACGCCCACGAACGCGTAGACGCTCAGATCCACGCGGAAGATCAACAGCGTCAACAGCGCGCCGAACCCGGCGAATGGCAGTGCCGACAGGATCGTGAGCGGGTGGATGAAGCTCTCGTACAGGATCCCCAACACCATGTAGATCACGAACACCGCGAGGATCAGCAGGAACAAGAGCCCCGCCTGGCTCGATTGGAACGCCTGAGCGGTGCCCGAGAAGCTCGTCGTGATGCTGGACGGCAGGATCTGCCGCGCGATACGCTGCACCTGGGCGACCGCGGTCCCGATGGCGACTCCCTCCCGCAAGTCGAACGAGATCGTGACCGACGGCAGCTGCCCCGAATGACTCACGGTGAGCGGACCGACGCTCGAGGTAAGGGTGGCGAGCGATGCCAGCGGCACCAGCGTGCCGTTCTGCGAGCGGATGTACAGCAGGTTGAGGGCCGAGAGATCCTGCTGGTACTGGGGCAACAGCTCCATCACCACCCAATACTGATTCGTCGCCGTGTAGATCGTCGAGACCTGACGCGACCCGTAGGCGTCGTACAGCGCTTCCTCGACCTGCTGCGCGGTGACGCCGAGCGCCCCGGCCCGATCCCGGTTGATCGTCACGGTGGCTTGGGGGTTCGAGATCTGCAGGTCGCTGGTGACGTTGAGCAGGTCGGGGAGCTTGCGGAGCTCGGTCGTGAGCCGATTCGCGTTGTCGTACAACGCGACTCGGTCCGGGCTCTGGAGCGTGAACTGATACAGGCTCTTGGTGCGGCGCCCGCCGATCTGGATCGGCGGCGGGTTCTGCAGGAACACCTGGATCCCGGGGATGCCGGCCAGCTTGCGATTGAAGTAGCGGATCAGCTCGTCCACGCTCATGCTGCGCTGGGAGCGGGGCTTGAGCTGCATGAAGACGCGCCCCTGGTTGATCTGGCCCGTGCCCAGGAAGGACATGGTGGCGTCCACGTTGGGATCCTGCTGGAGCACCGCCATGACCTGCTCCTGATGGCGGACCAGGTCGTCGAACGACGTGCCCTGAACCGTCTCCGTGGTTCCGGAAATCTGAGAGTTGTCTTCGCTCGGGAGAAAGCCCTTGGGGACCAGCACGAACAGCACGACCGTCGCTACCAGAATCGCGGCCGAGAAGGCGAGTGCCGCGGGCCGTCGCTCCATCACCCACCCGAGGCTGCCCTCGTACCAGCCCAGCACCCGCTGGTACACGCGCTCCGACGCCTCGTAGAATCGCCCGTGCTGGGTCTCGCGCGACGCCTTGAGGAAGCGACTGCACAGCATCGGCGTCAAGGTCAGCGAGACGACGCCGGAGACGAGAATCGCGGCGCCGATGGTCACGGCGAACTCGTGGAACAGCCGTCCCACGATCCCGCCCATGAACAGGACCGGGATGAAGACCGCCGCCAGCGACAGCGTCATGGAGAGGATCGTGAATCCGACCTCACGCGACCCCGTGAAGGCCGCTTGCAGCGGGGGCGTGCCCTTCTCCATGTGGCGCACGATGTTCTCGAGCATGACGATGGCGTCGTCCACCACGAACCCCACCGACAGCGTCAGGGCCATCATCGAGAGGTTGTCGAGGCTGTAGTCGAGCGCGTACATCACGGCGAACGTCCCCACCAGTGAGAACGGCAGCGCCAGGCTCGGGATGATCGTGGCCGAGAGGTTGCGCAAGAACAGGAAGATGACGAGGACCACCAGCGCCAGGGTCAGGAACAGCGTGAACTGCACGTCGGCGAGCGACGCGCGGATCGACTCCGAGCGGTCGGAGCGGAGCTGCAGGTCGACCGAGCCGGGGAGCTGCTGTTTGAGGTTCTGCATGACGGAGCGCACGCGGGCCGCCACGGCCACGGTGTTGGTGCCCGGCTGCCGTTGGATCGCGAGCACGATGGCCCGGCTGCTGTTGAACCAGGCGGCGCTCTTGTTGTCCTGCACGTCGTCCAGCACCTGCCCCAGGTCCTGGAGCCGCACGGGCGCGCCGTTGCGGTAGGCGATCACGAGCGGGCGAAACGCGGCCGCATCCTGCAGCTGCCCGTTCGCCTGCACCGTGTAGGCGCGATGCGGTCCCCAGAGAATGCCGGTCGGCAGGTTCACGTTGCCCGCCGCGACGCCGTCCGCCACCTCGTCGATCCCGATCGAGCGGGTTGCCAGGGCCTTGGGATCGAGCTGGATACGCACCGCGTACTTGGCGGCGCCGAACACGTTCACCTGCGCCACGCCGTCCACCATCGAGAGACGCTGCGCGATGAACGTCTCGGCGTACTCGTCCAGCTCGGGCAGCGACAGCGTCTTCGAGCTCAACGCGTAATAAATGATCGGCTGGTCCGCCGGGTTCACCTTCTGGTACGACGGCGGCACGATGCCGGTGGGGAGTTGCCGCAGCGTCTTGGAGATCGCCGCCTGCACGTCCTGCGCGGCGGCGTCGATGTTGCGATCCAGCGTGAACTGCAGCGTGATGTTGGTGTTGCCGAGGCTCGACGACGAGGTCATCTGATCGACCCCGGCGATCGTCGAAAACTGCTTCTCGAGCGGTGTGGCCACGGCGGACGCCATCGTCTCCGGACTCGCCCCGGGCAGCCCCGCGCTCACTTGAATCGTGGGGAAGTCCACGTTGGGGAGGTTGCTCACCGGCAGCAGGCGATACGCCATCAAGCCGAACACGAGGATCCCCGTCATGACGAGCGTCGTCATGACGGGCCGCTTGATGAACAGCTCGGAGATGCTCACTTGTCCCCCTCCACTTCGCGCGCCGGATCGGCCGTTCCCTTGACCTCGACCGGCGCGCCCGACACGAGGCGCAGCTGCCCGTCGGTGACCACCGCGTCGCCGGCCGCGACGCCCTGCGCGATGACGGCGTAGCTGCCGGCGGCGCGCTCCACCGTCACGGGCTGCGATCGCGCGGTCCCGTCCTGGTTGAGCACGAAGACGTAGGTCCCCTGCTGGCCTGTCATCACCGCTTGCGCCGGCACGACTACGGCCTTTTCCTCGATGTACAGCTGGAGCCGCACGCTCAGGAACTCACCCGGCCACAGGGCGGCGTCCTTGTTGGCGAACTCCGCCTTCAGCAGCACCGTTCCGGTCGTCGTGTCGACGCTGTTGTCCACGAACGTGAGCAGCCCGCTCGCGACCGCGCTGTCCCCCTTCGAGGGGCTCACCAACACGGGCAAGGGGTTCCGACGGTAGCGCTGGATGTCGGCCAGGGAGCGCTCGGGGACGGCGAACCGCACGAGGATGGGATGGATCTGATTGATGATCACGAGCGGATCGGGTGCGTTGGCGCGCACCAGATTCCCTTCCCGCACCAGCAGCCGGCCCGTGCGACCGGCAATCGGCGCGCGGATCCTCGCCCACTCGAGGTTCAGCTGCGCGTTGGCCACGGCGGCGGAGTCGGCCCGCACCGCGGCCTGCTGCGCGGCCGCGGTGGCGCGCTTCGCCTCGTAATCGGACTGCGTCACGTAGTCCTGTTTCACCAGCTCGGCGTAGCGCTGCGCGTCGAGCACGGCACTGTGTGCCTGCGCCTGGTCGCGCGCCAGCATCGCCTGGGCCTGCTCGAGCGCCGCCTGGAACGGGCGGGGGTCGATCTGGAACAGCACCTGGCCGGCCGCGACGTCGTCGCCCTCGCGAAACGCGACGTGGGTCAGCACGCCGGTCACCTGCGATTGCACCGACACCGTCTGCCGCGGCTCGGCGGTGCCGGTCGCGGGTATTTCAAACGGGATGGCCCGCTGCTCGGCTCGCGCGACGGTGACGGGCACGCGCGCCGGACCGCCCGCTCCCTTGCGGGAGCAGCCGACCGAGAGGAGCAGGCACAGCGTCGCAACGGCGGTCATGGCCTTCATCTATCGGTTCGGTCCGGTCGAGTCCGTTTGCAGATGCAGCCCGCTCCGCCCGTCGAGTCCCAGAATCCCGGCGTCGTGCCCCAGCTGGGCGAGGGTGGAGTACCAGGCCAGGCGGGCGTCGATCACCTGGGCCCGCGCGTCGGCCAGCACCGCCTGCGCCGTCAGCAGGTCCAGCAGGCTGCCGGCCCCGGCGCGGTAGCGCCCCAGCGCCACCTGCTCGGACTGGGTCGCGCTCGCCAGGAGATCGTCGCTCGTCCGGACGCGTTGGGTGGCGGTGCGCACCGCGTAGAACGAGTTGAACACCTGGAAGATTACCTGTTGTTCCACGCCCTGGCGACGCTCGTCCGCCGCGCGCGCGGCCGCGCTCGCGGCCCGCAGGTCGTAGATCTGCGACCACCCCGAGAACAGCGGAATCTGCAGCCCGATCGTGGCCGAATAGCTGTTTCCTTGCTGGGTGGCGAGCGGCCTGCGGAAGAAGTACGTCCCCGATCCCGTGCCGCTCACCACGAGCGACGGCAACGCCTGCCCCCGGGCCACGGCCACGCGCGACTGGGCCGCCTGGGCGGTGGCGCGGGCGGCCATGAGATCGGGTCGCGCCCGCACGGCGCGGTCGATCAACGCGTCGAGGCTGTCGGTGATGCCGAGCGGCGGCGTGGTGTCAGGGGGGAGCTCCACGTCGTACGGCACGTTCGCGGGCAGACCCATCGCGAGGGCCAGCGCCCCGCGGGTGGTCTGCAGCGTGCCTTCGACCGTCTCCAGCGCGAGCTGGGCCTGGGAGCGCGCCGTCTTGGCCTGCAGCACGTCCGCGATGGTGGCGAGGCCCACCCGATGCCGTTGCTCTGCCGCCTCGAGGTTGGTCTGCGCCTCCTTCACGGTCGTCTGTTGGGCGGCGAGCAGCGCCTTCGTGGCATGGTACTCGAAGTAGGCGGTCTCGACCTGCAGCACGACGTTCTGGATGACCGCATTGTGCGTCCAGTCGGCGGCGAGCAGCGCCTCCCGCGCGCCGGCGACCGATCCGGACCGTGTTCCGAAATCGAACAGCAGCCACGACGCGTTCAGCGTGGGCCCGTACAGCTGCTGCTGGACCGACACCCGGCCCCCGGTCGCGGCGGTCTTGACCGCGGTGGCGTTGACCCCGGCCGACACCGTGGGCAAGTACTGCCCGCGCGCGGCACCGTAGGTCGCGGCCGCGGCGCGGGCGTCGGCCCACGCGGCGGCGGTCGCCGTGTTCCGGCGGAGCCCGAGGTCGACGATGTCCGAGAGCGTGAGCGCCTGGATTCGCTGAGCCAGATCGACCGGCAGGGAGGGGGAGGGGATCGTCGCGGCCGTGTCGCGCGGGGCGCGCTGGTGCGGCGGGGTCCACAGGACATTGGGGGCGGGCGCCGTGCCCGCGACGCCGCGGACACCGGGTGGGTTGGACAGACACGCGCTCAGGGCCAACAGCGCGAGCGCCCCCAGCGCCCGCGCGCCGGCGTGGTGCGCGGGCGAGCCATCGGTTGCGGTCACCATGTGGAGTGGCTGGGCTCCTCTCTCGATTCCATTCATACGCACGGGGCCGATGAGACGTGAAGCGCACAGCCCCTGCAAAGTGCCCGGGGCGCGGTTAGCTTTTGATGCTACATGAAACCGTGCGGCATTTCCATGCGTCTCCATTCGAGCGGGCAGCTCGGTCGATTTCGCGGCACCTCGTTCGTCAATACGGTGTAGGGGATAAGCCTCTGAAAGGACCCATTGCGGCATGAAGCTCTCCGACGTTGCCATCGGGCGGCCGGTGCTCGCCAGCATGATGAGCGCAGCCCTCGTGCTGTTCGGCGTCATCGGGTACACCCGGCTGTCGGTGCGTGAGCTCCCCGACATCGATCCTCCGATCATCTCGGTCTCGACCACCCTGCCCGGCGCCAACGCGCAGGTCGTCGAAACCGCGGTCACCGACGTTCTCGAGGAGGAGCTGTCGACGATCCAGGGACTGCGCACGCTGTCGAGCTCCTCGGCGGAGGAGAACAGCCAGATCATCCTCGAATTCAACCTCGACCGGCCCGTCGACGTCGCCGCGCAGGACGTGCGCGACAAGGTGTCGCGGGTGCGGGGGCGGCTGCCGGTCGACGTACTCGAGCCCGTGATCGCGAAGCAGCAGGCCGACGCGCAGCCATTCTTCTGGTTGGCCCTGAGCAGCCCGAACTACGACCTGATGCAGCTCTCCGACGTCGCCGACCGCCTGGTCAAGGCGCGGCTGCAGAGTCTGGCGGGTGTCGGCAGCGCCGGGGTGTACGGCGAGCGGCGCTTCGCCATGCGCGTGTGGGCACAGCCCGACCAGCTGTCGGCACGGGGCCTCACCGTGCAGGACGTGGAAGGCGCGATCACCGCGCGCAACGTCGAGATTCCCGCGGGCCGGATCGAATCGACGCGGCGGGCGTTCTCGGTCCGATCCCTGGGCCAGCTCAAGACGCCGCGGGAATTCGGGGAGCTGGTCGTGACGAGTCAGGGCGGGCAGGTCGTCAAGCTCAAGGACGTAGCGCACGTCGAGCTCGGACCCGAGGACACTCGCTCGATCTTCCGCTACAACGCGAATCCCGCAGTCGCCATCGGCGTCGTCCGGCAGTCGAAAGCGAACCTCATCGACGTGGCGCAGCGCATTCGCGACGCCCTGCCGGGCATCCAGCAGACGCTGCCCCCGGGCGTGAAGCTCGAAATCGCGTTCGATGGGTCGGTGTTCGTCACGCACTCGATCAACGACGCCCGCCTGACGCTCCTGATCGCGGCCATTCTCGTCGTGCTGATCATTTTCGTGTTTCTGCGGAACCTGCGGGCGACCGTGATCCCCGGGCTCGCGATTCCGGCGTCGATCGTGGCGACGTTCGCCATCATGTATTTCCTCGGCTTTTCGATCAACAACTTCACGCTGCTCGCGCTCACGATCGCGATCGGCATCGTGGTGGACGATGCGATCATCGTGCTCGAGAACGCCTACCGGCACCAGGAGGAGCTGCACGAGGCGCCGGAGCAGGCCGCCATCAACGGCACCAGCGAGATCGGGTTCGCCGTGATCGCGACGACGATCGCCCTGGTGGCGGTGTTCACGCCGCTCGGGTTCCTGCGCGGCTCGACGGGACGGCTGTTGAGCGAGTTCGGGATCGCGGTCGCCGGGGCGGTGGTGATTTCGGGATTCGTGGCCCTCACGTTGACGCCCATGCTGTGCGCCAAAGTGCTGCGGGTGCCGCACGAGCATGGGGCGGTCTTCAAGCTGCTGGAGCGAGGTTTCAATGCCCTCGCCGATCGCTATGCGAAGCTGCTCCAGACCGCGCTGCGGCATCGGGGTATCGTGGTGGCCGGAACGGTCGTGACGGTGGCCCTGGCATTCGTGTTGTACCGCAACCTGAAGCAGGAGCTCATACCGGACGACGACCGCGGGTTCTTCCTCGTAGTAGCATTCGCGCCCGAGGGATCATCGCTCGAGTACACCGACGGCTACGTGCGCCAGAT
>Ga0209238_1000617_pt1 | contig 12901 bp, 11 predicted proteins | sample GraSoi013_1_20cm_FD_185823 | JGI IMG/M metagenome (GOLD analysis project Ga0209238, IMG submission 185823) | Grasslands soil microbial communities from the Angelo Coastal Reserve, California, USA - Sample 10_02_2013_1_20cm (SPAdes) (version 2) | ecosystem: Environmental > Terrestrial > Soil >...
GCCATCGTTTCCGTGAGCCCGTAGCCCTCGACGAACTCGATATTGAATTTGTCTTGCAGCCGCTTGGCGACGGCCTCGGGCATGGCCGCGCCCCCGCCGCTCAAGCGCTCCAGGCTCTTGAGGTCGTAGTCGAAGACTTTGGGATCGGCGAGAAAATCCACCACCATCGTCGGGATGCATTGCCACGCAGTGATCTTGTAGCGCTGGATCAGTTGCGCCGCCACCTCGCGATCCCAGCGCGGCAGCAGCACGATGGTGTTGCCCGAGTAAATCGTCCCGTTCATGCTGCCCTGCATGCCGGTCACGTGGAAGAACGGCAGCACCGCGAGTGTCGTCTGGCTGGGGTCGGGCCCGAACCAATGCACTCCCGCAACCAGCGTGAACATCACGGTGCGATGCGTGTGCATGCATCCCTTGGGACTGCCGGTGGTGCCGGAGGTGTAGGGCATGACGCAGAGATCGTCGGGGCGGGCCGTGATCGGGCCGGGGCGGAGGTCGCGCGCCATGGCGTCGTTCCATAGCGTCACCGCCGGATCGCCGATGGGCTGGCGCGGCGCCGCGATAAGCTCCGGGATGCGCAGGTCGGTCGCTTGTTTCAAATAGTCCGAGTACGCCGCGACGATGACGCGTTTCAACTCCCGGCCGATCAGCGGCTTCACCTGCGGATAGAGCTCCTGGGCGACGAGCGCCATCTCGGCGCCGCTGTCGGCGACGTACTCGCGCAGCTCGTTCGTCAAGTTCATCGTATTGATCGGCACCACCACCGCGTTGGCGCGCATGATGGCGTAGTACGCGATGACGAACTGCGGGCTGTTCTGCATGAAGAGCAGCACGCGATCACCCTTCTTTACCCCGCACTCGCGCTCGAGGAACCCCGCCATGCGCTCGGCTTCGTCTTGCAGCTCGGGGAAGGTGATCGAGGTATCGTAGTAGATCAAATACGGTTTCTTCGGATGGCGATGCGCCGAAACCTCGAGGTTGTAGAAGACGTTCGTCTCCGGTATGACCAGATGTCGCGGCACGTTTTTGGGCCAGTAGGCAAGGTGACGGTCGGACATGGCATCTCCTCCTTTGCCATTTTTTATAGACGATGGCAGTATCGGTCGGGGCGCTAGACCAGCCTGACAAGCTGTTTGCCGAAATTCTTGCCGCTCAGCAGGCCGATGAAGGCCTTGGGCGCATTGCGCAATCCCTCGACCACGCTTTCCCGGTACTTGAGCCGCCCCTCCCGCAGCCACTGCTCGAGATCCTTGCTTGCGGCCGGGTGGCGCGCGGCATGATCCGAAACGATGAAACCCTGCAACTTCACGCGGTTTATCAAGAGGGCCCCGATGTTTTTCAGGCCGTAGGGCTCGGTCAGGTCGTATTGCGAAATCAGCCCGCACAGCGGGATACGGGCAGACCGGTTCAAGCGCCGCAGCGCAGCGTCGAGGATCTCGCCCCCGACGTTCTCGAAATGGATGTCGATGCCGTTCGGCGTCGCCTGGGCCAGATCATCCGCCAGCCGGCCCGCTTTGTAGTCCACGCACGCGTCGAAGCCGAGTTCTTCGACGACGTAGCGGCACTTTTCGGGTCCGCCGGCGATACCGACCGCACGGCAGCCTTTGATCTTCGCGATCTGCCCGACCGCGCTCCCGACCGCGCCGGAGGCGGCGGAGACGACCACGGTTTCGCCGCTCTTCGGCTGGCCGATGTCGATGAGACCGATGTACGCGGTGCGGCCCGGCATGCCGACGACGCCGAGGTACGCCGAGATCGGGATGTCGGTGCTTTCGATCTTGCGCACGTTCGCGCCGTCGCTCACGCCGTACGCCTGCCACCCGGTACGCGCGACCACTTTGTCGCCGGGCTTGAAGCCGGTGTGCCGCGACGCGATGACTTCGCCCGCGGCCTCGCCTTCCATCACCTCGCCGATCCCGACCGGTTTGGCATACGATTTCGCATCGTTCATGCGTCCGCGCATGTACGGATCGAGCGAAAGATAATGGTTGTGGACGAGGAATTGCCCGTCGCGGATGCCGGGAACCGCCGTCTCGACGATGTGAAAATCGCTCTCCTGCGCTGCGTCCTTCGGCCGGCGAGCCAGCAATACCTGTACGTTTTTTTCGTTCATCGCATTCCGCGACCGACGCGCCGAGGGAAAGAAACCGATCTCAGGCCTTCGCGAAGCGCTCGAGGTGGTGATCGGCGTCGCCGAACTGCTGCGCGATCATGGTGAGGCGCCGGAAGCTGTGGCTCACTTTCAACTCCTCGGTCATGCCCATGGCGCCATGCAGCTGTACCGCTTCCTGGCTGACGTGTCGGCAGGCGTCGGCGATCTTGATCTTCGCCGCCGAGATCGAGCGAGCGCGCTCGCGGGCGTCGGACGCCGCGTCCGCCTTGGTGCAAGCGAGGCAAGCCATGGATTTCGCCTGCTCGTAGCTGATCACCATGTCCACCACGCGGTGCTGCAGCGCCTGGAACATGCCGATCGGTACCCCGAACTGCTTGCGCGTCTTCAGGTATTCGAGCGTGGCGTCGTTCGCGTACTTGATCGCGCCGACCGCCTCGGCGCATAAGAGCGCGGTGGCGTAGTCCACGACTTCCTCGATGAGCGCCAACGCTCCGCCTTCCTTCCCCAGCAGCGCATCAGCGCCCAACGTCACGCCCTCGAGCGAAATATCCGCGGCGCGCAACTCGTCCAGGGTGCGGTAGGGCTTGAGCGCCACGCCTTTCGCCTCGCGCTCAACCAGGAACAGGCTGATGCCGCCCGTGTCCGCGGAACGCGCCGAGACCACGAGCATCTCGGCGATCGGCGCGCCGATCACCGCGCATTTCCCGCCGTCGAGTTGCCAGCCGCCGCCCGCTTTCCTCGCCGTCGTCGCGACCTGCCCGAGGTTGTAGCGCGCATCCTTCTCGGTCTGCGCAAACGCCATTTTCAGCTTGCCCGCCACGACCTGCGGCAGAATGCGTTTTTTCTGCGCCGCAGTGCCCGTCCTGGCGACGAACTGTGCCGCGAGGCCGACGGTAGCGAGATAAGGCTCGACCACTAGCGCCTCTCCGAACAATTCCATGACGCTTATCAGGTCGACGGCGCCGCCGCCGAACCCGCCGTAGTCCGGCGAAAACGGCAGCCCAAGCAGCCCCATCTCGGCGAAGGTGCCCCATACCTGCTCGCTCCATCCCCCGGCCGAGGCGACGATTTTCTTGCGCGATTCGAAGTCGTAGTCCTTGCGGATGAAGCGCCGCACCGAGTCGGCGAGCAGTTGCTGTTCTTCGTTGTAATCGAAGTTCATAGCCCCAGAATCGCCTTGGAAATGATGTTGCGCTGGATCTCGTTCGAGCCGGCGTAGATCGTGGTCTTGCGGAAGTTGCAGTAGCGGGGCGCCAGCCCGGCCGCGAATTCATCGAAGTCGCCGGCCCCGTCGAGCGACCGGAACGGTTGCGCGAGCGGCCCGAGCGCCTGCATCATCAGTTCGGTCAGCGTTTGCTGGATCTCGGTGCCCTTGATCTTGAGCATCGATACTTCGGGGCCCGGGACGCGGCCGCCGCGCAGCTGGTCGAGGAAGCGCAAGTTCGTAATCTCGAGCGCGATGAGCTCGACCTCGAGCCGCGAGACCTTGTCGCGAAAGCGAGCGTCCTGCATGAGCGGCCTGCCGTCTTTCATCTGCTTCGAGGCGATCTCCTTGAGCTTGGCGAGCTCGCGCTTGGAGGCGCCGATGCGGCCGGTGGTCAGGCGTTCGTGACCGAGCAGGTACTTTGCCACCGTCCAGCCCTTGCCCTCCTCGTGCACCCGGTTCTCGACCGGCACCTTCACGTCGTCGAAGAACACCTCGTTCACCTCGTGCTCTCCGTCCATCAGGATCAGCGGCCGCACCGAAATGCCCGGCGTCTTCATGTCGATGAGGAGGAACGATATGCCCTCCTGGCGCTTCTCCGCGTTCGGATCGGTGCGCACCAGGCAGAAGATCCAGTCGGCGTAGTGCGCGAGCGTGGTCCACGTCTTCTGGCCGTTTACCACGTAGTGGTCCTCGTGACGCGCGGCCTTGGTCTTGAGGGAAGCAAGGTCCGAACCGGAGCCGGGCTCTGAATAGCCCTGGCACCAGAAATCGTCACCCTTGTAGATGCGCGGCAGGAACCGTTTCTTCTGCGCCTCGGTCCCGAAGCGCAGCAGCACCGCCGCGCACATCGTCAGGCCGAACGGGATGAGCGGCGGCGTGCCGACGTAGCCGCATTCCTCCTCGAAGATGTAGCGCTGCGCCACGTTCCAGCCGGTGCCGCCCCATTCCTTGGGCCAGGCCGGCGCGACCCAGCCCGCCTTGGCGAGGATCCGGTGCCAGCGCATCAGGTCGTCCTTCGACAATCTCTCGTAGTCGGCGACCTTTCGCCGCAGGTCGTCGGGGAGGTTAGCGTCGAGCCAGGCGCGCACCTGGTCGCGGAACGCGAGTTCTTCCGCGGAATAGTTCAGGTCCATGCGGACTCTCGGAAAAGGGGCCCGGTCGGGCCCCGTCCGTGCTGGTTAACTCTAGAAGCGGTACGAGAAGCCGGCGTAAAGCTGCGCCGCGCTTTCGCCGGCGGTGGCAGGAGTTGCGCCGTTGGCGGAAAGAGAGAAGAAGTTGTAGTTGGCGTTCGCTTTGTTGTCTATCTTGGCGTAGAACGCGCCGAACGTGGTGAGCTTCGACAGCGCATATTCCCAGCCCAGGGCAAACGCGGTGGCATCGGTGGAATCGGTTGGTTGCGCGGCGTTCGGACCGCTCAGCTTGCCCACCTTGACAAGGGTGAGGTACGCGGTATGGCTCCCGAAATTGTAGGCGAGCGGCACCATGAAGGCGTTGCGCTTGGTCATGGCCTCCCCGGCCGCTTGGCGCCGTTGCGAGCCGTCGAAGCCCAAGCCGACCTTCAGACCCATGGGCAAGGTATATCCTCCCCAAACGCGGACTGATTTCTGCTGTCCGGCAGGACTTGACGCCCCGCCCTCGGGTGTCGCGCTCCAGACGCTGGCGCCGAGCGCTAGCGGGCCGCCGGCATAGCGCAAGGCAGCGTTCACCGCGCCCCCACTGCTGCCGGCGCCGCCTTTTCCAGAACCTTCGTCACTGGAAACGCCGGTGAGATTCGTAGTAAACGCGGTGGAGTAAGCGACGCGGGCCGTGAAGCCGCCCATATTCGCGCTATCCCACATGATCACGTTCGGCGTGCGGGTTCCGTTCGCAATGACGTTCGCACTAAGACTGGTTGTATTATTGCCGTTCACCTGAGCCATGGGGCCGGCGCCCAGAAGGTCCTGCAGCGAACCGGCATAGCCAAACTCGATGGGTATGAACTCGAGATAATGCAGGTCCCAGCGGCCGATCGTGAGCTTGCCCCAGTCGCCGGCCAGGCCCACGCCGGTATTGCCGCCCGCCCACAGGTTGATACCCGTAGTTACGCTGCCATTAGCGTTCTGGGTGCTGCCGCCGACGTCCGATTGGAACCGGCTGTCGAGCTGGAACCACGCCCTCGTGCCGCCGCCCAGATCCTGCGTGCCGGAAAAGATGATGCGCGAGGATTGGTCGGAAACGCGTGGCTCGTAGTGGTAGGAGGAAGCCGCGGCAGCTCCGGCGTTGCCAGCCCCCAGTTTGTACATTTCAAGACCGTCCTTTATCGTACCGGAGATAGTTATCTGGGCAAAGGCGGCTGGAGCAGCCAGCATGCCTCCGACGACGGCCGCGATGAGTCGTTTCTTGTGCATGGTTACCTCCTTGGTTGAAAGGGCTGATATCCCGATCCCGAGGGCATGACGCCGTATGCCTCCCGTGCGCGTTACTTTAGCGCGCGCACCGAGCCGACGTAAAGCATTCCGCGTGTATGATGTGTGGAGAAAGGGTTGATGTCGGTTGGCCCACTCCAAGCTGTTTCCGTGCGACTTCCTTCGGGCCGCCTTGGCGGCGAGCCTGGCGCTCGCGTTGGGCTCCTGCGGCGCATTGGGTTCCAAAACCGACAAGGACGGAGCGGAGGTCCTGCGCTACGAATATCGGCCTTCGCTCGGGTTCGTGCGCATCGAACGCATCGAGTCCGGCGCCCCGGACAACGCTCACCCGTATGGAATTTCCGTTGACGCGATGCGCCAAAAGCTGGCGAGCGTCAAATTGAGGGGCGATCCAATTTTCACAAGCGAGGAACTCGACGAGCTCGCGCCATATCTCGCGGCTGCGCTGAAGAGCGTCGGACCCAACGAAGATGTCACTTTTGCTCTCACGGGCAGCCACGGTCTGTTGGGTAAGTTCTCGCCGAAAACGGTCACGACCGGCCGCGTCTTTGTGCGTGATCAACGGCTCAACATCATATTCGGGGTGGTTCACGATCCTTTTGCCATCCTCCAGATGCAGACTCCCAGTGTTCCGCAGCCTTTCATTCCCGGAACGCGCGCAAAGCGCATCGATGCCAAGCTGGCCATCACGCCGGGCATGGGGCGGCTCGCGGGCGACGATCGTCCGGACTGGGTGACGTTCGACGCCGTGCGGACGGAGTAAGCGCAGCCCGTCAGGTCCTGCGAGTTCCTGAAAATCAGCTGCAGAATCCCAGTATGCGCTCCTCCGCCGAGCATTTTCTCGCGGGCTTTGCGGGCGCCTTGGCGGCGATGCAGGCGCGGATCTCTCTCGTCGTGGGCGGGTAATAGATCCAGCCCGGACCGAGAGCGGGCAAGCTCAAGTGGACTTCTTTCCATTTGGGATGGCCCTGCGCCTGCAGGACGGGAAAATTCTGGCACAAGGATCGCGCAAACCGGATTAGGTGCCCCACGGTGAACTGGAGGTTGTAGTCGTAAGTGACCAGGAAGGCTCCCACCGAGACCGTCGTGAAGTCTTCCTTCAGCAGGTTTGGGTAGCTGCTCGCAAGGACCGTCGAGTAGGAATAGACCGTGAGCGGAAGCTTGCTCGAGGGGTGGTTGGGATCGAACTTCAGCAGCTTGATGAACTTCTGCGCCTCGGGCTTCATGTTGACGATCAGCGGAGCCGGCTGCCCCGCGGCGACGACTACGACATCCACGCTCTTGTCGCCGATCAGCTTGACGAGCGCCTCCTGGTTGGGAAGGAAGCTATCTTGCGCCTCCGGTATGGGCCCCTTGAACATCATTCGGTACAGGGTATGCGTGATGAGCGCGGCGCCGCTGCCCAACTCGCCGCCGTTGATCTTGGCATCCTTGATATCGTGCAGATAATTCATCGAAGAGTCGGCCCTGACGATGTAGTGAATCTCGGTGTTGTAAAGCGGCAGGATTACGCGGAGCGGACGTATGATGATGCTTGCGTCCTTGCTGCCTTGAGCCGCCCGATCGATGAAAGCCTGGTAGACATCGGCCTGGACGATCGCGAATTTCACGCCGAGGTCGTAGCGAAGATGCTTGATGTTTGCGGCCGAACCCGCCGTCGGCAAGACCTCCAGGTTGATCGTGGCATCGGGAGCCACGAATTTGGCGAGATCGGCGCCGATCGCAAAATAAGTGCCCTTTTCATTGGCGGTGACGATCTTGTAGTCGGCGGCTGCGACAGCCGCCCCGCCGTGAAGGCAAAGGGCCGCCGCCACGAGCGTACGGATGAGTTTCCTGGTCATTTCATTCCCTCCTCTGTGTGGGACTTGACGTGCAAAGCCCCAGGGCCGCGACTGCTTCAGTGCACGTCTGGGGCCGAGGCGGCTCTTGCCCGCCCGAGCTGCCGGCGCCGGTCGTTGGGGGACGTTTGATCGCCGCCTCGACGGCGGCAGCCGTTTCCGGGTCTTTCTTCTGAGCGGATTTCATTGCACACAATCCAAGGGCTGCGTTCGCCTCGGTGCACGCTTCCGAGCGAAACAACCCCGGCTCGCCAGCTTTCGCTTCCTCTGATTTTATCGGCTGACGGGCCGCGCGCGCCGGGTTTGCCGCGGCACGCGTTGGTTCGGCAGGCGGGGTCCCCAACGGCGAGGTCGCGGGGACGGTGAGCGCGGCGCCTTCGTCGGCGCTGGCTGATTTGGGATCGGCGGCTGCCGCATTCCCGTCGAGAAAGACGGCGTCGGCCGGAGCGCGGCGCGCGCTCGAATCGCTGCTTGCGGCTGGCGCTTGAGGCGCGTCAGCGTACGAGAGCTGGCGGTAGGTGTAGTAGCCGACGACGGCAACTGCCGCGAGAGCCGCTGTGCCGACGATCACTCGGGAGCGCGGGCGCGGCAAAGACTTTCCCCGCGGCATCTGGTTCCTGCACCAGCAACAGACGGTCGCTGTGGCCGGGTTCACCGCCCCGCAGCGCGGGCACGATGCAAGGTGCGGTGGGAGGTGCAATGCTCCGCCGCAGGAGCTGCAGAACTTCGAGTCCGCCGGATTGTCCTGATCGCAGTACCGGCATCGGGAACGGGACATGAATGAATCCTCAACCGATCGGGCGATTTTCGCTGGTAACCCGCATTGTAGGGCGGTTCAGTCGCGGGCGATATGGGAGGGGGCGGGGCAACCCGGGATCGGGGACCCCTGTTTCCGCCTGCTATAATGAGCGCCTCGTTTCGCGCCCGTAGCTCAGTTGGATAGAGTACCTGGCTACGAACCAGGGGGTCGTGGGTTCAATTCCTGCCGGGCGCGCCAGTCAATACAAGCGGTTAAGTGGAAAAAACACTTAGCCGCTTTTTATTTGCGCGGGGAGATTCGGGGACTTTTTCTCCAAAGCTTCCCGTGCAATCGTCGCCAGGCTCCGGTTCGTGCGATGGCGCTCGTCCGTGATGCGGTTCAGCGCCTCGACCAGCTCGGCGACCTGGGCCACCGAGCAGTGCGCCGTCAGGCCGATGAACCGGATGTACACGACGCGGTACGGATAGTTGATCCAGACCGTCGCTATCGCGGTCTAGACAAAGCCGACATTCGTGCCCAGCGCACTGCCGGCATAGTTGCCGATGTTGGGGACAACCGTCGCCAGATCGGAATTCGAGACGCCGAACCAGCTGGCGAGCGTCGCCGCATACTGATCGACCGACAGCGTCGGGATGAGCCGGCCCTGGCCGATGTCATCGGGGCCGCCGTTAGCCAGCGTCGGATTGATACCGTAATACCGGCCGCCCCTGACGGCGCCGCCGAGCGCGAAGTGCATGCTGCCCCAGCCGTGGTCGGTGCCATCGTTGTTGGCCGTCAGTGCACGCCCGAAGTCGGAGCCGGTGAAGGTGGTTACCTGCGGAGCCACACCGAGCTCCACCGTCGTGTCATAGAAGGCGCGCAGCGCATCAGCGAGGTTGGTGAGCAGTGTCGGATGCAAGGTCACCAGCCCAGCGTGCGTATCGTAACGGCTGGTGGAAACGAAGAACACTTGGCGCTTCGCACCCAGCTCGCTGCCCACCGAGATCAGCTTGGCCACCAGTTGCAGCTGCGCGCCCAGCGAACTCTGCGGGTCGGCGGCCGTTGGAAACGCGGTCGTGGTCACCGGTGCCTGGCCCAGAGCAGCCGACACCTGGCTGTACAGGTCGAGTGCACGCGACCCGATGCCGCCAAGCGCCGCTTCGAATTCATGCGTGCCGCCGTCACTGATCAGCGACCGCAGCAGGGTGGCCGCTGCTGTCGATCCCTGCAGGCTGGTGCGCGCATTGAGCGCGATGGGTCCGGCGGGCGTGACCGAATACTGCACGGCCGCCTGTCCGGTGAGGAACACCGCATTGCCGGTTACGTTGATGCAGGTGAGCGTGGCCGTGCCGTTGCCCGACTGCAACAGATCGCCGATGCGGCCGCCCCAGCCGGAGGCGGCGCCCTCGGGCGATGAGGCCTGCCAGTAGCTCTGTTGGTCGTTGTGCGACAGCAGCTTCGGGGGCAGGCTCACGCTCTTCGCCTGATACTGGGCTTTGGTTGTCGGCTGCACCAGCGTGCCGGCGTTCAGCAGCACCGCCAGATTGCCGGCATTGAACAGCGGCAGCAGCTTGGCGAGCTCCGGCGCGAGCGCGTACTGGGCGCCATTGGGCAGCGGCTCCGAGGGCGTGAGCGCGGTGGCGGTCAGCGCCGACTGCGCATAGGCGAGCCCCGGACGCTGGGCCTGATAGATGCCGTATTGCGTGTTGTCATAGGGCACGAGGGTGTTGGCGTAGTCGTTGCCGCCATAGAGGAATACGCAGACCAGCGCCTTGTAGTCCGTCGCGGTAGCCGCGGCGGCTTCGCCCATCGCAGCGAGGTTCATGACGAACGGCGTGGCGGCGCCGGCCAGGGAGAGCGCCGAGGCGCGCTTGAGAAACGCACGTCGGGATAGGTCCGAGGGCATGCGCGTTCTCCTCATCGCAGCACCAGGTACTCGGGGGAGGCCATGACCAGAACCAGCGCCGCATAGATGCGATTGTTCAGGCCTGCGCTGGTGGTCGCCGAAATGGTGTCGAGTGCAGTCTTCATCTGCGCGATCGTCGTCGCGCTGATCTGACCGGCGGCCAGCACCAGATTGAGCTCGTCGAGCAGCGCCTGGCTGTCCGAGCCGATCGCGGTCAGCGAGGAGTAGTCTGCCTTGGCCTCACCCGCGCCATTGACGATCACCGACTGCAGGTAGTTGATATAGGCGATCATCGACGGCTCATTGGTGATCTGGAACTCGGGCGCGACGCGGCCGTCGCTCGCGATCGTCGTGCCCGGGGGTGTGTACCCGGGCCGGAACCAGTTGAAGACGCTCGGCGCGTGGCCCGGGCTCTCGCCGATTCGGTTGGCGCTCGAGGAGACATTGCCGAACGGCCACAAATTGGTGGGCGACGTGACGTTGAACGCCCGCGCCCACTGGACCAGCCGCGTCACCGGTTCGCGCAGCTTGCCGAAGCTCGAGCCCGTCACCTGGGTGTCGTCACGGGCCTCGCTGTCGGTCAGGATCGCGCGGATCACGGATTTCATATCGCCGCGCGCGCCGCTGCCGTTGTTGGCGAATACCGCGGCGACGCGGCCGACGTAGGCAGGCGAGGGATTGCTGGTTACCAGGTGCTGGATCAGCTGCTTGCTGACGAATGGCGGCACGTTGGGATGATTGAACAGACCGTCGAGTGCCGTGGCGCGTGCGGTCGCGCCGCTCGTGCCGGCAGGAATGCTGATGCCGAGGAAGCTGGTCGCGCCGGTTTCATGCTGCGCGGCGTTGATCGCCATCGGCAGCCGCATCCGGTCCGGCGTCGTGTTGTCGGTATTGGCGAAGGTGTAGCCGGTCCACACCCGCGCGCCCTGCGAGACGTCGGTCTGTGTGTAGGTGGACACGGGATTGCCGCCGGACATGACTAGCGTGCCGTCCATATTGAGTTGATACAGGCCGATGGTGAACAGTTGCATCAGTTCGCGCGCGTAGTTCTCATCCGGTATCGACCCGGTCGCCGGATTGGCCTTGACGCTGCCGAGGAAGGTCAAGTACAGGCCCATGGCGACGCTGGTGGATACGCCCTCCATGAGATCGCGATAATTGCTAAAGGCACTCTCCCACAGCACGTCGAGGTACGCTGCCATGACGAACGGCCGCCAGCTGCTGGCGAACCCGTCGATGCTCACCACCCACTGGTCGAGCAGCGCCAATCCCACGCGCTGGCGCAAGATGTCGCTGCCGCCCATAAGCTGCGACCAGATCATCGGGTCGAAGCCATTGAGCGTGTTGACATTGGTCGAGGCGGCGTAGCCGTTGGTGACCAGAAAGTCCCAGAACTTCTGCGGTCGCGCCATCGCGAACTGGGCGGTTATCCAGGCGTCGATGCCTGAGGTGGAGACGCTCGCGATATCGGCATGGCTGTAGCCGATGGCGGACTGCGACAGGAACCGCGAGGCCTGTGTGCTGGACAATACGGGCGGCGGTGTGCCGCCGCCAGAGGAGCCGCTATCACCACCGCAGGCTTCAAGGGCAAGCGCGCCAGTGGCCGCAAGTCCCAGTTTGGCGAGCGCTGCGCCGGCGTCCGCCTCCGCAGCCGCTGTTTCCTGGGCGACGCTTGCAACCCGTGGCTCGCGTGTCGCAACCACCCGTTTTCTCATGATCACGTGGCGACCCCCGGCGACCCCCCTCCCTTGATTCGCAAACGCGCGGTACGGTAGTCGGTTGACACGGTGGTCGAGCGGCTGATGCCGATGAACCAGGTTGAAGTGTCTGCGTTCCGCCGCCATCAGCGCCCCGATCTCCTTCAGCGCGGCGCGGTAATCCGCTTTGGTCTTGATCGGCCTGATTTCCATATCGTCTCGTCACTTCTTCAGATGGTCTGCGCGTCTATCCTCGGGCGATCGCGCTCGGTTACTGAAGCTCGCAACGGCGCCTAGGAATCATTACAACCGGCGGACAAATTCCGCTGGCGTCTGGATCGGATATTTCCCGCGCAGCTCGAGCAGGTCGCGATCACCGCTCACGAGCGCGTCGGCGCCGGAAGCGATGAGCGCTGCGAGGATCGGCGAGTCCTGGGGATCGCGCGGGACTTCAACCGAAGTCGAGCGCAGATCGACGACTTCGGCCCGGACGTAGAGCTGGCGTATGAACTGCTCGATCCGCTGCTCGTCCCAATTCAGCTTGCGGTGGATCTTCGGATAGGCGAGTACCCGGCCGATCTCCGCGAGCTGCTCGATCGACATCACGACATCGAAACGAGCCGATTCGACGATCGACTGCGCCACCGAGTTGCACCAAGTGCACACCGTGCGCGTTGCCTCCGGGGACACCGAGGGCCGCAAGAAGCTCGCTCAATACATTACGTGCTGCGCGCGCCGCTCTCTCTGGAGAAGATGACTTATCTCCCGCAAACCGGAATTGTCATGTACCGCTCGCACATGCAGGCGCGAAGTCCAGGCTCAGCCGAAAAAAAAGCGCGTAGCGCGTGCACTGAAAGGACTACACAGAACACCGACGAAAGGACGACACAGAACACCAACGAAAGGACTACACAGAACACCGACGAAAGGACGACACAGAACACCGACGAAAGGACTACACAGAACACCGACGAAAGGACTACACAGAACACCGAC